>JAANMY010000016.1_pt1 | contig 176138 bp, 168 predicted proteins | sample 7279691 | NCBI WGS metagenome assembly JAANMY01 (sample SAMN14094543, study PRJNA606508) | bioreactor metagenome | isolation source: A lab-scale SPAN reactor treating ammonium-rich wastewater day 388 | place: Ireland: Galway | collected 2018-02-07
CTTGGCCCCAAGGACCGCATGCTTGGCGATCATGTTGGGTAACACCCTTTATGAGGCATCCCCAACCCTTTCGGTAACCGACCATTTTGAGGCACTACGCGCGGCTCCTATCCCGCTTCGGCGTTCCCGCGTTTTACGAACGTTTTACGCACCGGTGTCCCCAATCTCTGGTGCGCGTACCCCCCGCGCTTGTTACGGTACCGTCGACGCTTTCCGGAATAGTCCCCGAAAGGGGTGGGAGGAACAATGCGCGGAGTGTTCAGAAAAGGATCGGTCGTGGCGGCGACCACCCTCGCCCTCGCCGCCATCCTTGGCGGTTCTCTTGGCCTCGCCACCGCCGGCACAAGGAGCAGCCTCGTCGCAGGCCAGAACGTCATCGGCGGCCCGCTCAAGGGCGACGTCGCTCCCGCCAAGTTTGTTAGCTGCCTGGGCAACTCCTGGACAGCCCTCTACATCTGGGACAACCGCTCGGCCGAACAGGGCGGGCAACGCTGGCAGCACTACCTGAAGGGCGTCCCCGACTACGTCAACTCCTCCGCCACTGGCGGGATCGTAGTGGTCCCGCGCCTGGCCGGCGTGTACCTGTTCATGTCCGCCGCAATGTCATCGCCGTTCCTTCCCGATTCCAACGCCGATACCTGCCCGTAACGGACAACCCCTGAGACCGATACCTGAACCCCCGCCGCGCGCGGGGGTTTTCGTTTCCCTCGCGGCCGCATCCTACAATGAGTGCGCCAGTCCACCCGAAGGAGGGAGTAGCATGGCCGTTGCCATCCGGCTTCGCCAGGAGCACCTCGACGCCATGGTCAGTCACGCGCTGGAAGATGCGCCCATCGAGTGCTGCGGCCTCCTTGCCGCCCACGATGACACCCTCGTTGCCGTGCACCGCGCCACGAATGCCGAAGCCAGCCCCTATAGGTTCAGCATCAATGGGCTCGAACAGCGCCGTATCGAAGAGGAGATCGATGAGGCGGGCGCGCGGCTGGCAGGCTTCTACCACTCCCACACCGGCTCCGAGGCCAGGCCGAGTCCCACCGACATCCGCATGATGCACTCCTTCTTCGGCCCCCCGTTCGTGCACTTCGTGGTCGGCGTCGCCGACCGCGAAAACCCCGTTGTGCGAGTTTTCTACATCCAGGACAGCGACTACTCCGAGCAGGAATTCGAGGTGATTCCCTGACGGGACCGCACTCGCCCATCGCGCCGCTTCGCCGCACTTACGGCGCACCCGCGCTCGAGGTCCGGGGCCGCCGTTTCAACTGGGGCGAACGTACCTTCGTGATGGGCATCATCAACGTCACCCCCGACTCCTTCAGCGGCGACGGCACCGGCACTGACAGCGACGCTGCCGCTGCCCTGGCCGCGCGCTTCGAAGCCGAGGGCGCCGATATTATCGATGTAGGCGGCGAATCCTCCCGCCCCGGCGCTCTGCCCCTGGACCCCCGGGTTGAACTCGAACGCGTGGCGCCGGCCATCCGCGCCATTCGCGCGGCCACCGCCCTGCCCATCTCCGTCGATACCTGTCATGCGGACGTTGCCGGGGCCGCGATCAATGCTGGCGCAGACATGGTGAACGACATCTCCGGCCTTCACCTCGACCCCCGCATGGCAGGCACGGTCGCACACGCGAGCGTGCCGCTAATCGCCATGCACAACCAGCGCGGCCGGGAACCTGGCGATGTCATCTCGTGCCTCCGCACCGGGTTCGAGAAGTCCCTCCGCCTGGCTGCCGCGGCGGGCGTACCGCCGGACCATGTGATTCTCGACCCGGGCTTCGGATTCGGCTGGGAACCAGCGCAGAACCTGGAGATGCTCCGCCGCCTGCCCGAGCTCTGGCACTTCGAGCACCCCATCCTCCTGGGCCCATCGCGCAAGTCAACCATCGGACTTGTCCTTGATGCGCCTGTGGGCGACCGCCTCGAAGGCACCGCGGCTTCAGTTGCGCTTGCCATCGCCGGCGGAGCCGACATCGTGCGCGTACATGACGTGCGCCAGATGGCCCGCGTCGCCCGTGTCGCCGACGCCATCGTCCGCGACAACTGGCGGCCATGACCCACGCCGGCCCCGTCCTGGTCGCCCTCGGCAGTAACCTTGGCGACCGCGCTGCCAACCTCCGCGAAGGCCTGCGCCTGATGAGGGGGGCCCGCATCACGCCCGTGCGGGTCTCCTCGGCCTGGGAATCCGCGCCCGTGCCCGAAGGCCAGCCCTGGTACCTCAATGCCGTCGCCTCCGTCGAGACTGACCTTTCGCCCCCCGAGCTCCTGGCCATCCTCAAGCAGATCGAACACGTCCTCGGCCGCCGCCCGGGGAAGCGCTGGGCGCCCCGCCCCATCGACCTCGACATTCTCTTCCATGGAGACCGCCAGGAGTCCGCCCCCGGCCTCGTCCTCCCCCACCCGCGCATCGCGGAAAGGCCCTTCGTCCTGGCGCCGCTTTCGGAAGTCTGGCATGGCCCCCTGCCAGTCTTCGGCCGCTCCGCTCTTGACCTCCTTGCCGGGGCTCCTTCGCTGGCTATGGTGCGCTCAGGCGTCAGCCTCGATATCTGACCCCTCTTCTACCACTGTCCCTTCACGTCGTCCGGGGTCAGCACGGGAGCCTCTCCCCGCCGGTGCCGGTCCGCTGCTCGCACGAGTCCGTAGAGCGCATCGATGGTGGGCGTCGCCACACCGAGCGCCCGCGCCCGTCGCGAAGGCTCGCCCAGGATTGCCTCCACCTCAAGCTCCCGCTCGAGCACGTAGTCGATAACCATGCTTGTCCGGTAGTCGCCAATGACCCGCGTCTGCGCGAACATCGCGTCCACCACCTGTCCGGCATCGAGGCGCGCAGCACTCCCGGCCGCCACAAGATCGGCGTTGCTTGCTGCTACCACCTCGCGCATCGCGTTCTCTGCGACCCGCGAGAGCGCCTCGTCGGCCAGGATCGACTGCGTCCCAACACCCCCGGCCGCCACCGAGAGGCCATTGAAGGGTACGTTCCAGCACAGCTTCTCCCAGCGCGCGAAGCGGAGGTTGGGAGCCACCACCACCTCAATCCCCCCGGAAGCGAGCAGCGCCCGTAGCGCTTCCGTCTGGGCCGGGACATCCTCGTAGTGCCCGATGCTCACCCGCCCGTACTCCAGGTGGCACACCGTCCCCGGGTCCCCGCGGTTGATGCAAACGAAAGCCATCCCCCCAAAGACCCTCTCCCCTCCGAACCAGTCCGCGAAGCGCTCTTCGATCCCCAGCCCGTTCATGAGCGCGAGTACCCGCGTTCCGGCGCCCATGCACGGCGCTACCAGCCGCTGTGCGTGCTCAATCGCAGTCGCCTTCAATGAGCAGACCACCCAGTCGACCGGGCCGATCTCTTCCGGCGAACCGAATGCGGCCACGGGCTTCAGCCTGAAGTCCCCTCTCGGGCTGCGGATGTCGAGCCCGCCTTTCCGCACAGCCTCAAGATCGCGCCGCATAAGGAAGCGAACATCGTGCCCCGCGCGAGCCAGCAGCGCCCCGTAGTAGCACCCAACTGCCCCCGCGCCGATGACCGCCACCGTTGCCATGGACGCAGGATATTTGATTCGCGCACCGGCATCCACGACTCCCTGCCAGGCGAGTAGAATACGAACAAAGGTTCGCTATGGCCGCACCCTCGATCCTGCACGTCGACCTCGACGCCTTCTTCGTCTCGATGGAGCTGCTCCGGCGCCCCGAGCTTCGCGGACTGCCCGTGGTTGTCGCTGGTGGCCTCGGCGCCCGCGGCGTCGTCAACACCTGCAGCTATGAGGCCCGCCGATTTGGCGTCCGCTCGGCAATGCCCGTTTCGCAGGCGCGCCGTCTCTGCCCCTTGGCCGTCTTCCTCGAATCCGACTACAGCTTCTATGGCCCGGCGTCGCAGCAATTCCACGCCATCCTGCGCGACTTCACCCCCCGGGTGGAGCCCGCCGGCGCCGACGAGGCCTACCTCGACGTGTCCGGCAGCGAACGTCTTTTTGGCGATGGCCCCGCCATCGCGCGCGACATCCGCGCCCGTGTGAAGGCGGAAGCCGGTATCACCGCCTCGGTCGGCGTCGCCACCAACAAGCTCGTGGCCAAGGTCGCCAGCGATGCAGCCAAGCCCGATGGCCTGCTTATCGTCCCCGCCGGTCAGGAAGCGGACTTCCTTGCGCCCCGCCCCCTGCGTGACCTTCCCATGGTTGGCCCGAAGACGGCCACCGTCCTCGCCGGGCTGGGTGTAAGGTCAATTGGCGATCTACAGCGCATCCCGGTTCACGCCCTCCAGGCACGCTTCGGGCGGCATGGCGCCGAGCTCCATGCGCGTGCTATGGGTATCCACAATGCCCCTGTCCTCGCCGGACGTGCTGAGGCGAAGTCGATCTCCCGTGAGACGACCTTCGATGCCGACGAACCCGCTGAGGAGCGTCTGCGCGTCGTCCTTCGGCGCCAGGCCGAGCGCGTCGCTGCCGACCTCGCCCGTCACGAGCGGAGCGCGCGCACCGTCACCCTCAAGCTGCGTTTTCCGCCCTTCGAAACCCTCACCCGCTCGTGGACACCGGGAGCGCCGGTTGAGGTGGCCGCGGAGATCTTCTCAGCTGCCAGTGCCATGTTCGATCGCGCCTGGGCCGAGAACTCTCACCGGCCTGTCAGGCTGCTCGGCCTCGGGGTGACCAACCTCCAGGAGCGCTCGCACCAGTTGCGATTCGGCGAACCGGGTGGGCACGGCCAGCTCGATAGCGCCGTATCGACCCTTCGCGAACGCTTCGGCGAGACCGCCGTCCTGCGCGCCGCGGAGCTGTTCCGGCCGGAACGCCCCGGGCAGCAGTTGACAACGCCGCCCGCCGCTGCCCACGATCAGATAGATTTGGAAGGATTCGATTGGGCGTGATCGACCAGCAACCGGCGACCCGCCGCTGGCTCCCTCTTGGCGCGGCTGCTGCGCTCCTCGGTGTCAGCGAGTCAACCGTGCGGCGCTGGGTGGATTCGGGTGAGGTGCGGTCGTTCCGTACCCGCGGCGGCCACCGGCGCGTACTCGAGGATGACCTCCGCAGCATCGTCGACGCCCCGGGCGCTCCCTCCACGCGCGACCCCGATCGCATCAGCGACCTCGCCATCGCCCGTGTCCGCCGGCGCATGAGCCGCGGTCGCCAGACGCACACCCTTCCCACCTTCGCTGAGCTCAGCGACGCCGCGCGCGACCGGCTCCGCCTCATGGGCCGCCAGATGGTCGACCTTTTCGCCCGCTACATCTCCTCCTCAACGAAAGGTGAGCGGTTTGCCGAAGACGCTCGCACCATTGGGCGCGAGTACGGCCACATGCTGGTCGCCGAGCACGTGCGCCTCACAACGGCCATCGCGACCTTCAACTCGCTCCGCCGTTCGCTCCAGGAAACGGCCTCGCAGATCGCCTCCGAATCGGGCCTCCCCGTCGAAGAGGCCGTGGATGCCGTCGAGCGCACGCTCGCGCTCGCCGACGTCGTCCTCGAAGGCATGGCCGAGGTTTACGAACGCTCGTCAGCCCCGCCCTGACCCCTCCTGACCTGGCTGGCCCTCAGTCCGCCAGCCGCAGTGACGCCGCGCCTTTGGCCACGAACCAGTAAGCCCGCCCCTGCTCCATCGTCAACAGGTTGTTCACGAAGGTCGGCAGCCCCGGTATGTAGCGCAGCCATTGCCCCGTTGTGGCATCCCACGTGTACACGGCCGCGACGCCCGGTGTGCCTTTGAGCGCTTCCGCGACTGGCATCGCCTCACCCGGCCAGGTGAGCAGATTGGCGCCCGGCTGCAGCGGCAGCGAATTCGTTGGCGTGTTCGTAGGAGCCGGGGTCTTCGGCGGAGTAGCAGTGGCCGTCGGAGTCTGCGTCGGCGTCCACGTTGGGGTGGCGGTCGCGGGCACTGTTGGCGTGCTCGTTGGCAGCGGCGCCGGGGTGTTCGCGGGTGGCTGTTGCGCCTGCGTTGGCACAGAGGTCGGCGCCTGCGTCGGAGCCTGTGTTGGCACAGGCGTTGGAGTGCTCACCGGCGGATTCGTCGGCGTTGGCGTAGCGGCAGGGGGTTGCGTGCTCGTCGGTGGGGTCGTCGGCGTGCTCGTGGGCAGCTGCGTGGGCGTGTTCGTAGGGGGCGGTGGTGGAGGCGCGCCTCCCGTGCCATCGTCCGTGGCGCCGAAATTCGTCGCCCAGTACCAGCCATACGGCGAGCCCGGCGCGTAGAAGCGCGAGATGCCGATCTGCTTGTAGTACGACCCGAGCATGTTCGAGTTATGCCCCGGCGAAGCCTGCCACGCCGCAAACGCCGACTGTGCGCTCGACCAGCCGCTCCCCGCCGCCAGGTTCTCCCCCGCGCCCTGCGGGTAGCCGCAGTCCAGGGCCCGCTGATAGGGCGACCGCCCCAGCGAGTCCGTGTGCGAGAAGTAGCCCTTGGTGCCCAGGTCGTTCGTCATCCATGTCGCGGCGCGATTCAGGTTCGTGGAGACGGTCAGCGCACCGAGGCCGTTCTGTGCGCGGTAGCTGTTGATCAGCGAGAGAAACGCCTGCTCCTCCGAGTCGAGCCCCGTGTCCCCGGTTGTGCAGTCGCCGGCCGCCCGCGCGGGCGCGCTCCCTGCCGCGACGGCGCCGAGCCCCGCCAGCGCCATCCCGGTCAGTCCCAGCAGCAGCGCAAGTGTCCGTGTCCGCATTTCTCGTTCCCAACCGCTTCCTGCCCCCGATCTCGCTCAGGGGTCCCAGTTGGAAGTTCGGCGCACGGCTCTCCCGGCCGCGTTGCCAGCCGGTGGACGCCCGGGGAAGGGAGGGGGAACCAAGCCCCCTCCGCCCGTCGCGCCCCCCTGTCAGCGGTTGACGGGGATCGCGGCATGGAGCATTATCCGAACATCTGTGCGTATCGGGGCTCACATGGCCGAATCCGCCTACCCTGTCCCCGCCTCCCGCGCCATGCCGCCCGCCGTCGCCGCGGAGGCCCTCCTCGCTGACCTGCGCGCCAGGCCAACCGAAACGTCGGTTCGCCGCCTCGAAGAGGTCCCGGCCTGCTTCGCTGCCTGGCCCGGGAACGTCCACCCGGACCTCCGCGCCGAACTCGCCCGGCGCGGCATCGACCGCCCCTACACCCACCAGGCCCGCGCCATCGAACACGCCCTCGCCGGGCGCAACGTGGTCGTGGTGACCCCCACCGCCAGCGGCAAGACCCTCTGCTACAACGTCCCCGTGCTCAGCACCATCCTGCGCGACCGGTCCGCCCGGGCTCTCTACCTGTTCCCCACCAAGGCGCTCGCCCAGGACCAGCTCGACGAGCTACACATGCTCGTCACCTCCCTGGGCGCCGATATCGGCGCCTTCACCTACGACGGTGACACCCCCGCTGATGCCCGCCGCGCAGTGCGCACCGCCGGCCATGTCGTGCTCACCAATCCCGATATGCTCCATACCGCTATCCTGCCCCACCACACGCAATGGGTGCAGCTTTTCGAGAGCCTCGAATTCGTCGTCCTCGATGAGCTGCACACCTACCGCGGGGTCTTCGGCAGCCACGTTGCCAACGTCATCCGGCGGCTGCGGCGTATCTGCCAGTTCTACGGCTCGAACCCCACCTTCATCCTCTGCTCCGCTACCATCGGAAACCCGGCAGAGCTCGCCGCCGCCCTCCTTGGTGATTCCGCCGAGCTCGTCGATGACAATGGCGCCCCCCAGGGGGAACGGATAGTCGTCGTCCACAATCCCCCCGTCGTCAATCGCGAGCTTGGAATCCGCCAGTCGTCTCTCAAGTCCGCCCGCGACATCGCCGCGCGGCTTATCCGCGCCGGCGTTCAGACCATCGTCTTCGCACCCAGCAGAGTGCGTGTCGAGCTGATGCTCACCTACCTGCGCGACTCCCTCAAGAGCAAGCCCGGCGAACCGGAGCGCATCGCCGGTTACCGGGGCGGCTACCTCCCGCTGGAGCGCCGGAGCATCGAGAAGGGCCTGCGCGATGGCGCCGTGCGCGGTGTCGTCGCCACAAACGCCCTCGAGCTCGGCATCGACATCGGCGGCATGGGCGCGAGCGTTGTTGTGGGCTATCCGGGCACGCTTGCCAGCCTCTGGCAGCAATTCGGGCGCGCCGGCCGCCGCCACGAAGGCTCGCTCTCCGTGCTGGTAACGTCCTCCAACCCGCTCGACCAGTACGTTGCCGCAAACCCCGGCTTCATCTTCGACCGCAGCATCGAAAAGGCGCTCATCGATCCCGACAACGTCTTCGTGCTGGCCAATCACCTCAAGTGCGCCGCCTTCGAGCTCCCCTTTGTCGCGGGGGAGGTCTTCGGCGCCCACACGGCCGCAATGCTTGAGCTCCTCGCCGAAGAGGGGGTCATCCAGCGCTCCGGCGACCGCTACTACTGGATGACCGAGGCCTATCCGGCCGAGCAGGTCAGCCTCCGCACCGCCAGCACCGACAACTTCGTCATCATCGAACAGGGCGCGCAGCCAAGGGTCATCGGCGAATGCGATCGCCCGAGCGCCCCCCTCCTCATTCACGAAGACGCCATCTACATCCATCGCGGCCAGCAATACCAGGTCGAGTGGCTGGACTGGGACGACAAGAAGGCCTACGTCACGCCCGTCTCGGTCGACTACTACACCGATGCCCAGCTCGCAGTGGAACTCAAGGTACTCGATTCGTTCCGCGCTGCCGATTCCCCGGGCGGCCGTCACGAGATGGGCGAGGTCGCCCTCACCTTCCTTGCCACCATCTTCAAGAAGGTGAAGCTGAACACCCACGAAAACGTCGGCTGGGGAAAGATAGCCATCCCCGAAGAGACCCTCCACACCACCAGTTACTGGCTCAACTTCGAAGACAGCGCCACGAAGGGCCTCAACCGCGACGAACTCGCGGCCGGGCTCGCTGGCGTGGCGCACCTTGCCCGCAACCTCGCCCCCGTCTTCTGCATGTGCGATTCGCGTGACATCGGCAGCGAAGCCCAGCTGCGATCGCCCTTCACACAACAGCCCACGGTCTTCCTCTACGACAATGTACCCGGCGGCGTTGGCCTCGCCGAGAAGCTGTTCGACCTGCGCCACGACCTCGTGGACGCCTGCCTCGCCGTGCTCACCTCCTGCGACTGCCAGGACGGGTGCCCCGGGTGCGTCGGCCCGCAGGTTGAGGCGAAGAGCCCCGCGAAGAGAGCCGCCCGGCAACTGCTCGACAGGCTGGGCCGGTAGCAGGCCACCCCCTGCAGGCCGGTTGTTCGCGCACGCCCCCTGGCGTGGGTCCGTTGTGAGGCTCGTGGTGCTCACTGCCATGGGACCTGAAGGGGAAATGCCGGCACAACTGCGGCTGAAAACGCTAAACCGCTTGACACCTTTAGCATTTGCGCCCAAGATGACCTCAGGTTCAGCTTTCGGCGTCACCCGCTCGTTCCAGGATGAACCGGGTGTCCCGGGGTGTGAAGACCGCCTGCATTCAGCCAGCTAAGAGTCGTTCACCCCGCCTCTTGCTCAGAAGGGCTCCCTTCCGGGAGCCCTTCGCTTTACGCCAGGCAGACGATCATTCCGGGCCCGTTCATGTATTCTCAGATCAAGGACGCTGGACATCCGCACTTCCGGACCCGGGTCGCGACTACCATCGCCCGGACGTAGACTCCACAGGGCAGTATCAGTTCAGGTCAGTCTCACAATTTTCCGGCTACCCCGGGGAGGTTAGTACCAGGTGATCTTCAAGAAAATCCGCGCCACGTTGCTCCTTGTCTCCGCCGCCGCCTTGCTTGCAGGCCTTGCTGTGGCCTGCGGCGGCGACGATGACGACGACGGTGGCGATTCAAAGCCGGTCGAAATCCCGGCCGGTGCGCCGATGGTCGACCAGGACGACCTCACCTTCATCCCCAACAAGCTCACCGTGAAGGTTGGAGAAAAGGTCTACTTCAAGAACAGCGAGACAGCCATCCACACCGTGACCATCAACAGCAAGAACGTCTCCGGAAACATGAAGGAGAATGACGTCGTCATCTGGATCCCCGAAAAGTCCGGTGATTACAAGGTCACCTGCGACTACCACCCCCAGATGAAAGCCACCATCACCGTCGAATAGCGCCCGCCCGGGCGGCCGCCGCACTCCTCGCCAGGGGAAGCCCGCCTCGCCCCCTTCCTCTAGAATCACCCTGATGATCGCGAACTGGTTCCGCGACACCTTCGAATCGCTGGGGAACCGCGACTACCGCGTGCTCTGGTTCGGGACCACGCTTGCCTTCCTCTGCTTCATGATGTCATCGGTCGTCCAGGCCGTAGTGGCCTTTGACCTCACCGGCAAGAACAGGGCCGTCGGTGCCGTCTCGCTGGGAATGGGCGTGGCATCCATCCTCATCTCCCCCTTCGGAGGCGTGATTGCAGACCGCGTCTCCAGGCGCCGCCTCTTGCTCATCGGTCAGACCATTGTCGGGGTCAACTTCCTGGCTGTCGGGGTGCTCATCGTGACGGACCAGATAAGCGTGCCCCTCCTCATCGCTTCGACCTTCGTGCTGGGTGCTGTGTTCTCATTCATCGGGCCCGCCCGCCAGGCCTGGATTGGCGAAATCCTCCCCGGGCCCGCGCTGGCCAACGGTATTGCCGTCCAGCAGATCGCAATGACTCTGACGCGCATCTTCGGCCCCTTCGTCGCCGGCGGCCTTGTCGCCCTCTCGTTTGTGGGCACCGGCGGAACTTACCTCTTCATGGGAGCTGCCTTTGCGGTGGTGATCGCCACCCTCGCCCGGCTCCCCGCCTCCACCGTTTTCCGTGAGGGTCCGCCCCGTTCCGTCAGCGACGACTTCCTCTCCGGGTTTCGCTACATTGGCGGCACGCCAACCCTGGCGCTCCTTTCGCTCACGTTCATCGGTGTGGTCATCACCGGGTTCTCGTACCAGGTTCTCCTGCCGGGATTCCTCGAAAACGAGCTCGGCCGCAATCCCCGCGATATGAGCTGGCTCCTCGGCATTGGTGCCGCTGCCGGCCTCGTCGTCACGCTGGGGCTCGCCCGCCTGGCCGGCTCCCGCCATGCCTGGTGGCTCATGTTCACCGGCGCCGCCGTCCTGGGTCTTTCGCTCGCCCTCACCGCGCTCGCGCAGACCTTCGCCCAGGCTCTCATCGCCATGCTCTTCGTCGGGGCAGGCGCCAGCGGCTTCCAGCTCCTGAACAACGCCCTCGTGATGCAGGAGGCCGAGCCCGCCTACTACGGCCGCGTGATGTCCATCACCATGCTCGCCTGGGGGCTGAACGGCCTCGCCGGCCTTCCCTTCGGGGTGCTCGCCGACAGGGCAGGTGAACGCCAGGCGCTACTCGCCATGGGCCTGCTGGTCCTTGCCGTCGCCCTTGCCGCCATCGCTGCCCGGGCCGGCCTGCCGCGTGCCGCCGTTCCCGCCCCCGTAACTCCCTCGGGCGGCGAATGAGCCCGGCCCCTGATACGCTTGGAGACACCCAATCACCCACCGGAGCCCGTAGTTCCTCATGAAACGTGAAGAGATCGCCGCGCTTATTGCAGTCCTCCAGGCCCAGCTCACCCTTGGCCAGGACAACCTCGTCGTCGGCGCCTGGAAGATAAGCTTCGACCGGCGCCGCAGCGCCTTCACCTTCGATAAGTGCGAAAACGATGGCTACTGCGAAGAACGCCCCGCCGTCGTCGCTCTCGATGGCACGGTCCTCGACCCCGGGGGGCCCCTTTTCCAGGATTGACCCCACCTCGTACCCCTCCTGTTCACCAGGACTTCCCTGATTTGGACACGGAACCCTCGTGAAGCCGCCTTCTAGTGCCGAATAAAGAAGGTGAATGCGTCTATCGACTCCCTCTCCTGCCGGCTTCCAGGCCCAGAAACACGCACTTGTGCGTGTGCTCATCGTTGACCTCGAAATCGACGACGTGAAGCGATTGCGCGCCACCTTCGAACGTGACCACGGTTTCCGTGTCCATTCCGTGCGCTCCCTGGATGAAGCCGAACAGATGCTGGGGAATCCCGCATTCGACGTCGCTCTCATCGAAAGCTCGCTCTGGAGCCCCAACGGCGCAGACCTGGTTCGCTTCGTGCGCGAGAACCGGCTCGACCTCGCCGTCGTGCTCCTCGCCGCCGGTGACCCGCGCGAGGCCCTGCCCGCGCTCAAGCTCGGCGCCCACGACTTCATTAGCAAGCAGTTCCTCGATGACGCCGAACATGTCACCGCCCGCGTCCTCGCTGCGGTCGATGAAAACCGGACCCTGCGCCGGCGCGACACCATGGTCCGCTGGCTCGAACGCGAGGCCCGGACCGACCATATGACCGGCCTTGGCAACCGGCATGCCTTCGACGAGCACCTCCAGCGGACGTGCGCCGAAGCCCGCAGCGCGGGCGAACCCGTCGCGCTCATCATTGTCGATGTTACCGGCACCCGCCAGGTCAACGAGGCCTACGGACACCACGCCGGCGATGCAATGATCAGGCGCGCCGCAAGGGCCGTCGCACACTCAGTGCGAAGCTGCGACTTTGCCGCCCGCATTGGCGGGGACGACTTCGGCCTGGTGATCAGGGGTGGCGACATGGAGCTCGCCCGCCGCATTGCCCGGCGGATTGCCCACGAGATCGAGCGCCTCAACCACGAGGGCCAGGACGGGGACATCCCCGTGAGCGTTTCGTTCGGCGTGGCCAGTGGCCCCGCCGGCGACCCTGCGGAGCTCTTCGCTGCTGCCGACCAGCAGCTCTCCGCTCACAAGGGCCTGCGGCCGGCAGTGACACCCTTCTTCTCGCGAAGCGAAGACGACGGCCCATCAGTGGCCTGAACCGCTTCGCCCCACAAGGACGAGGGAGCAGAACCGGTGTTCGGCAAACGGCGCAACACCCGCGGGGAGGCCGCACCCGCGGAAATCGAAGACCCATCCCGGCCTCAGACCAGGGACCCCGAGACGGGCCTCGGCAATCGACGGCAGTTGAGCGACCTCCTCCGCCGCGAGATTGCCCGCTGCCTGCGCTACGGCGATGCCAGCGCCCTCGCTGTGTTTGATGTCCGCGTTGCCGGCTTCCGGCCCACCGGCGAGCGGCCCGAGCCGCCTTCCCCGGCCTCTTTCGTCGCGAGCATCCTCGTCGATGAGGCGCGTGCGTCCGACGCCGTCTACAGGCTCGACCTCACGCACTTCGTGGTGTTCCTGGTCGAGGCCGGCGATGAAGGCTGTGAGCAATTCACGCACCGGGTGCGGACGGCCATCTCTCGTGCCCCTTTCACCCGTAACACAAACGGGAGCGGGATCTACGTGCGCGCCTGGGCGGGATGGGCAGCCTGGCAACCGCAGCTCACCACTCCCGCCGCGTACCTTACCGCGGCAATGGAGGCCCTGGAACGGACCCGCTCCGGCATGGATGCCCAGGAGAAGCTCTTCGCAGGGCGCGCGACCTGATTGCACGCCGCCTTCCCGCGCTACCGCCCTGCGGGGAGCCCTCCAATTGCCGGCAGGTAGCCGCGCCCATCAATCCACCATGAAGCCCCCACTGGCCCGAACGCATCCAGCCGCGCGATTGTGCCCTTCGTCCGCCCGTCCTTGCTCAGTATCCACAGCTCGCGTGCCTCGTCGCGCTCCACCCAGTAGGTCAACAGCATCCATTCGCCATCGGGCGACCATGTCACCAGTTGTGGCTGCCTGTGGCGAGGCACTTCGAAGCTCGCGATTCTCGTTCGGACCACCCCAGCCACCAGGATCACCTCCCCGTCTTCCTCAATCACCACCTGCTCCCCCTGCGGCGATTCGGTGCGCGGTGTGCCCCAGGAATAGTCGGCGATAATCCCCGTGTCTCGCTCGCTGCCCGTGGCCAGGTCGAATTCGGTCCAGGTGGGCCGCCCTGAATCGGCGGCACTGGCCAGGCCAATGGCGATCTTCTCGCGGTCTATCCATGACACCCCCCAGATGCCCGCCCCGGGGCAGTCCACCCGGCTGCGTGACTCACCCGAGGCCAGCGCCCGTATCACGCAGCCGTCCTCATCGACGAAGAGGAGCTCCCCCGGGATTGCCGGGTTGGGGTTCTTCTCCAGCGAAGGCGGCGATGGGTCGTACCGGCCATACTTGAGAACCAGCACGGCGAGAACCACGATCGCGCAAACACCCCCCACTATCCCGGCTGCCCAGAGCCGTCGGCTCAGAGGGCTCATTGCCTGTCCCATGGCCTGAACCTCGCAATTGAGACTACAGAAGCGATTAGCAGAGCGCCGATGACAATCAGCATCGTGGCAGCCGTCGTCTCATCCTCGACGTGGCGCGTGATCGTGGCGATCAGGCCCCCGAACACGCCCGCCACCCCTGCCAGCATGTAGAAGAGCGAACCGCGCCAGATGCTCAACCCGACCACACCCGCGCCGGCCACGAACACCAGCGATTCGGCCCAGCCTTCCTCAAACCCCGCGAAGAACGCCCCCCACGTAACCCCGGCCGATGCCGCCGCGCGCGCCGCGAGCCGGGGCTCAAGCCAACCCCTCTCCGTGGCCACCATCTCCGCGGCGCCGATCAACACAAGCGAGATGCCCGCGACATGGAAGCTGAATTCGTCCGACCGCCCTCCCAGGGCAATCGTGAGCATGTACGTCCCGGCAGCAATGCCGATGACCTGGGGATTTCCCGGCGACACCGCCCAGAGGGCCAGCGCCAGCACCGTGGCAACGATTCCCGTGGCAAGCTGGCTATCGTCGGTGTGCCAGCCGGCGCTATCGGCCGCCAGGGCCGTTGCCCCGGAGATGAGCGCTCCCCCGGTCAGCCAGGCGATATGGCCGCCGCGCACCATCCCCGGTCGGTCCAGCCTCAAGAGGCCCGCCCCAAGCGCCAGCGCCAGCAGTCCCGGGACCGCGACCACGGCTGTCCGGGCCCAGTCCTTCAGGTCTTCCCACGTCGTCGAGACCAGGATGATAACGCCCACCGCCGTCACGGCTATCCCCAGGTAGATGAGCGCCTCAAGGATCCCGGGCCCTTCTCCCCCCTCCTCCCTCCCCTTTGCCCTCGATGCGTCGCGCTCGAAAGCCCGGATTCGCTCAACGGCCGCCTCTTCCAGGATGCCGGCGGCTCGCCATCGCTCAAGGTGCTCCTCGGCCGATGCCACGGTGCCACCATAGGCGCGCCCTCATCGCCGCACAACCCCGCTTCCCGCGCGCGACTGAATCGCCCGTAGAGCGTAGGCTTGGGCGGCAAGACCCCCACGGAGGTGGACGATGTCGTTGCGCGGCAAGGCCGCTATCGTCGGCATCGGCGAATTCAAGCCCACGCGTTACACGGAAGGCGCGACCACGCTCGGGATGCTCGTCGAAGTCGGTCGCCAGGCCGTCGCCGATGCAGGGCTCGAAATGCAGGAGGTCGATGGCCTCATCACCGAGAACTTCGCCGAAGCGCCCTTCATGGCGCCTTCCACTGTCGTCGAGTACCTGGGAATCAGGGCGAAGTTCGCCGAGCTGGTCGATCTCGGCGGCGCCACCGGCGCCGGAATGGCTGCCCGGGCCGCCATGGCCATAGCCAGCGGCCTTTGCGAGACGGTGCTCTGCGTCACCGGCACGCGCCGCGAGGCGCGCAGCCCTTCCGGACAGCGCCGCTCGGCCAGCTCGGGCTATGCCGGCAGGCGCGTCGATCGCAGCCCCTACGCCGAATTCGAAGCGCCCTACGGGGCCATTGGCGCCAACTACGGCTATGCCATGATCGCCAATCGCTACCGCCACGAGTACGGCGTCACCCCCGAACAGCTCGCGAAGATCGCCGTCGCCCAGCGCTACAACGCCTGCCACAATCCCGACGCGATGTTCTTTGGCCAGCCCATTACCATCGAGGATGTCCTCAACTCCCCTGTCATCGTCGACCCGCTCCACATGCTCGAGATCGTCATGCCCTGCGCGGGAGCCGCCGCCCTCGTGGTCACGAGCGCAAAGAAGGCCCGGCGCCTGAGGCGCCCGGCCGCCTACGTACTCGGCCTTGGCGAACAAACCACCCACCGCAGCATCACCTATGCTCCCAGCCTGACCCATACGGCCATCGCTGCCGCCGCCGGCAAGGCTTTCGATATGGCTGGCGTGCGACGCAAGGACATCGATGTCGCGAGCATCTACGACTGCTACACCATCACCGTGCTTCTCTCGATCGAGGATGCGGGCTTCTGCAAGAAGGGCCAGGGCGGCCGCTTTGTCGATGACCACAACCTCCAGTTCGATGGCGACTTCCCCCTGAACCCGCACGGCGGCCAGCTCTCCTTCGGGCAGGCAGGCACCGCCGGCGGCATGTCGCACGTCACCGAAGCTGCCCGCCAGGTGATGGGTCGCGCCCGCGGACGCCAGGTGAAGAAGTGCCGGTTCGCCTTCGTCAACGGCAACGGCGGCATCATGAGCGAGCAGGTCTCGCTCATCCTCGGGAGGGAACCCTGATGTCCGAAGACTCCTCCTCGGCCACGGCCGGCGGCTCCCCTGCCATCCCCTATGGCAAGCCGCTGCCAGAGCCAACGCCCATCACCCAACCGTTCTGGGATGCCGCACGCGAAGGCCGCCTCCTTCTGCAGCGGTCGAAGAAGACCGGGAAGGCGATTTTCTACCCGCGCTCCGTCTCACCATTCGGCCCCGACGACGAGCTCGAGTGGTTCGAGGCCAGCGGACGGGGCGCCATCTACACCTACACCGTGGGGCGCAGGCCAGTCGCCCCCCAGTGGGCGAACGACCCGCCCCTCATAATCGCCATCGTCGAACTCGAAGAAGGCCCTCACATGACGACCAACATCGTCGATTGCGACCCTGATGCGGTGAAGGTTGGCATGCCCGTCACCGCCGTCTTCGATGCTGTTACGCCCGAAGTCACCCTCGTCAAGTTCCGTCCCGTTTCCGGCTAAGGACTCCCTGCCCATCAAGCCGTGCGGCCGGCATGACGATAATCACGCATCCGGTGATGAGGGCACGGCAAGGCATGGCATACACGTTTCTCCTCGTCGATGGCGCCGCTTCTGCCGCAGAACGCGCCGAAAAGCTGCTCGCCCTTGCCGGCCCGGGTGGCGAAGTGCTCCGCGCTTCATCGGGCCCGGCCGCCATTGCTCGGCTCGATGACCTCCCGGTCCCACCCTCGCTCGTCTTCGTAGACTTCCAGATGCCCGGGATGAACGTCATCGAATTCCTGGCCGCCATCAGAATGCGCAATACGCTCCAGGGCCTGCCCGTTGCCGTCTGTGCCACCTCCATCGCCGACCGCGAGGTCGTCTCCTGCTACCGCCTTGGCGTTTGCGCCGTGTTGCTGGAGCCCCTCTCCCGCCACGACCTCCAGGCCGTGATCGCCGAATGGGCGCGGCCCTCCCGCCGCCACCCTGGCGCTGCCAGCCTCACCCGGCCCGGCCCGGACGAGCGCCGCCACGTCGCCTGAGCGGCGTCAGCACAGCGCAAGCAGGGCCTCGCGGATCTCGGCGGCGCGCTCCACCGTCTCCTCCAGCGTCTCCTGGGCCGGGACAAGGTTGATGTGTTCCGCCCCGGCCTCTACATAACGCGCAATGAACTCGGCCACCTCGGCCGGCGTCCCCGAAGGTGTGTACCGCTCGAAGCGCTCGAAAGGCACCCGGTACATCGCCTCCATCCGGTCGGCGACCGTGGCCCGGGCCACGTCGCGGTCTGGCCCGGCGCTGGTCCAGAACTGCATCCCCATCTCCACCCCCGCCGGGTCGCGGCCTGCCCCGGTGGCGGCCGTGCCGATGACTTCACGCGCCTGCCGGAAGCGCTCCACCGACTGCCAGATGCCCGTATATCCATCCCCAAGGCGCCCCGCCCGCACCAGCGCGGCATCGCTGCGGCCCCCGATGTAGATGGGCACCGGCCGGAAAGGCCGCGGGTTCACCGTCACGTCCTCAATCTGGAAATGCCGGCCGGCGAAGGAAACGCCATCCTCGCTCCAGAGCCTGCGCAGGACCTGGATGGCCTCATTCGTACGGGCGCCACGCGTGCGGGGGTCCACCCCGCAGCTCCAGAACTCGTGCGGGTCCTCGCCCCCCACTCCCACGCCAAGCACCAGTCGCCCCATGCTTAGCTGGTCAATCTGCGCCACCTGCAGCGCCACGGGCACCGGGTGGCGCAACGGCAACAGGTAGACGCTCGTCTTCAGTTGCACCCGCTCGGTGATGGCCGCAATTGCCGCCAGGGTGATCAGCCCATCGTTCCCGTAACCGTAGAAGGTCACGTGGTCGCCTGCCAGGATTCCGTCCAACCCCAGCGCTTCCGCCCGCCGCGCAGCATCAAGCGTCATGGCTGCCGTCGCGCCAAGACGCACATCCCATGCCCTGATCATCACCGACACGTTTGGCATCTTCATCGCAGGCATCACCTCCCTGCCGATTCTAGCGCGGGGGTTGGGCCACGTTGTGGCCCCGTGAACACGGGTCTGAGATAGTCGTCACAGACGAATCCGGAGAACTCGCCCTGAGCCATTCATCCGCCCGCAATCCCATGATCTTCGACCGCGCCTTCCTCACCGGCGTCGAAGGCGTAACTGAGCTCGTGTTCGTCCGCCATGGCGAACAGTTCATTCCCGACCCACGCTCGGGCCCTGTGGGCGACTCCTTCGACCCGCCCCTCAGCGAGCGTGGCCGTCAGCAGGCCCGGCTCGTGGGCGAGCGCTTTTCAACCCAGAAGGTTGATGCCGTGTACACCAGCCCCCTCAAGAGGGCGCATGACACCGGCGCCGAGGTCGCGCGCCACCATCGCCTCCAGCCCATCGTCCTCCCCGACCTGCGCGAAGTTGAGGTTTTTCGCGAAATCCCGCCCGACAAGTCCGCCGTCGAATTCCTCGGTTCGGCGCTTGTGGCCGCCCTCCGCGAACGGATGCTCAACGAAAGGATGTGGGACGTGTACCCATACTCCGAATCCAGCTTCGAGTTCCGCAAGCGCACCGTGAACGCGGTGGAAGCCATCCTCGCCGAGAACGAAGGTAACCGGGTTGTGATCGCCTGCCACGGCGGGGTCATCAATGCCTACATCGGCCATATCATCGGCGCCCGGTACGACATGTTTTTCCGTCCCGCCCACACATCGGTCAGCATCGTCGCTGCGGGCGAAGGCATTCGCGCCCTGCACTCGCTGAACGATGTCCGCCACCTGGAAACGCCCGAAGGCAACTTCCTGAGCCACTGACAGGCTCCAACCGGACCCCTCGAGTCCGGTGCCTGTTGGGGCGAAGCGCGTAGAATCCGCCCCACTAACTGCTCAACCTCGAAAGGGGGCAACATGCCCGTCACCGACTTCTCCCTTGCCGGCAAGGTGGCCATCGTCACCGGCGGAAGCCGCGGCATTGGCCGCTCCATTGCCATCGCCCTCGCCGAGGCCGGCGCCGATGTCTGCGTGGCCGCGCGCAAGGTCGAGGCCCTGGAAGAGACCCTCGCCGGCATCAAACCCACCGGCCGCAGGGGTATCGCCGTTCCAACCAACGTGCGCGACCTGGCCGCCCTCGAAAACCTCGTAATCGAGACAAAGCGCCAGCTCGGCCGCATCGATATCCTCGTGAACAACGCCGCCACAAACCCCGTCTTCGGCCCCGTCCACAATATCGACGAGCGCGCCTGGGACGCCATCATGAACACCAACGTGAAGTCGGCCTTCTTCCTCAGCAAGCTCGTGCGCGAAGCTATCGGCGAGCACGGCGAGGGCGGCAGCATCATCAACGTGAGCTCAACCGGTGGCATCCGTGCCTCAATGGGCCTCGGCGGTTACTCGGTCTCGAAGGCCGCCATCATCATGCTCACCCAGGTCTGCGCAAAGGAATGGGGCGTCGATGGCATCCGCGTGAACTGCATCGCCCCCGGCCTCATCAAGACGGAGTTTTCCCGCGCGCTGTGGGAGAACGAGGCGATTCTGAAGAACAGCCTCACCACCGCCGCGCTCCGCCGCATCGGCGAGCCCGATGAGATGGCCGGCGCGGTTGTCTACTTCGCCAGCGCCGCCTCATCGTTCGTGTCGGGCCAGACGCTCATTCTCGATGGCGGCGGCATCGCCTGACCCGGCAGATGACCATCCCGGTTTGCCGGTACCGCACCGCCTGCAATGAGTTTGCCGGTAGCATTTCTCCGGCAGTGCCCCGGGCCCGGCACCGCCGAAACGCGTGCCTGCGCTATCATCAGCTACGGCGGGGTTCTACTGTTTCTCCACCCGAGAAGCTTGCAGGGCCGCCATCGAACCCGGCAGCCACGGGACCTTCTTGACGGTGTCCCTCTCAACGCCCCTGGCCGCCCCGGAGTCAGCATTGTGAACACCATTCGCCGGCTCGCCCTTCGCCTCGTACGCCTGGCCGTCACGGCCACCGTCGTCGCCACGCTGGTGCTCGTCCTCGACGCTATCCTCCTCAACAACGGGCACGAGGGAGATGGATAGCCATACCCGGCCCACAAATGGCCGGATCGGTCCGACGGTGGTACATTTTGCGGGCTTTGCCCGCCGATCGTCTGGCGGGCCGATATCAATTCACCAGCGAGGGAAGTACAGAGATGGCCGGAAGGCTCGAAGGTAAGGTCGCAATCGTCACCGGGTCCGGTCGCGGCATCGGCCGGGGCGAGGCTCTCCTTCTCGCGAAGGAAGGCTGCCGCGTCATCGTCAACGACATCGGTGGCAGCACCGCCGGCGAAGGCAGCGACACCACCCCCGCCGATGAGGTCGTCGCCGAGATCAAGAAGGCCGGCGGCGACGCCATCGCCAACTACGACAGCGTCACCAGCATGGAGGGTGGCGAGCGCATGGTGAAGGCCGCGCTCGACAAGTGGGGCCGCCTCGACATCCTCGTCAACAACGCCGGCATCCTCCGTGACCGGATGCTCTTCAACATGGCCGAAGAGGAATGGGACGCCGTCATCGCCGTGCACCTCAAGGGACACTTCACAGTGACCAAGCACGCTGCCCTCGTGTTCCGTCAGCAGCGCAGCGGACGTATCGTCAACACCTCCTCGGAATCCGGCCTCGGCAACATGGGCCAGGCCAACTACTCCGCCGCGAAGGAGGGCATCGTCGGCCTGACGCGCACGGCTGCTCTCGACCTCGGCCGCTACGGCGTCACCGCGAACGCCATCCGGCCCCGCGCCGGTACGCGCATGACCATCTCGCCCGAGCTCCGCGAAGCTATGGAGCGCGCCCGCGCTGCCGCTTCTGGCCAGGCGCGAGGCGGCCCCGCCGCCGAAGACCCGCTCGCACAGCTTGAGGCGCTCAGGCCAGAGCTCGTTGCGCCACTCGTGACCTATCTCTGCACCGACGCTGCCGCCAACGTGAACGGCCGCGACTTCATCGTCGGCGGCAATGAGATCAGCCTCGTGTCTCTCCCCGGGCGCGAACGGACCATCTATCGCGAGGGTGGCTGGGACCTCGACTCGCTCGACAGGGTGTTCCCTTCGACCCTCGGTGCCGGGCTGCGCAACCCGATGCCGCCCGCACCACCGAAGGAGTAACCACCGCCTTCGACAGGCGGGACTTGGGCAGATGCCGGGCGCAGCGCCCGGCATCATTGCTCTCTTACCCTGGACGTGGCAGCTCCCGCAGGCGGGTGGAGTCGTCCGGGCCGAACAGGGGCGTGGCGGCCGTCCCCGGCTTCAGCTCCCAGAAGCCGCAGGTGGTCTCGAAATCGTCCATGAACGGGCCAACGCATTCCATGCCCTCGCGCGCCCCGTGCTGGCAGATGTTCACCACCCCTCCAATACGCGCCGAGTCAAGCGTCATCCGGTTAAAGGCGCATCGGGCCGCATAGTGGGGTGGTGGCGTCACGAGGCCGGCGCCTGCCGGCTGAGCCCGGGAATACGGTCCAGACCGCGATCGAACGAGACCACGCGGCCATCTGCCCGTTCGATCGCATATGCAGCCAGGAGGCAATCGTCCCAGTCGGGGTGCGTGGTTCGCAGCAGTTCGCAGGCGCGCGCGATCACGGCCCGGTCTGGCACGAGGGCTTCCAGCCCTATCACCGCCTCGACCGCTTCGGCCAGCCGCTCGCGATCAAACCCAAGGCGCGGCCCTCCGAGCACGTAGACAAGTTCGCTGATGGTCGCTGCGGAGATAACCGGTTTGGCGCCCCCGGCCGCTGCCCGGCGGAAGTAGTCCCGTGTTGCGGGACTCTGGACGGGGTCGTCATCCATGAGAAGCCGCAGCAGCACGTTCGTGTCAACGTATTCGGGGTCAGGCACGGGACTTCGTGGCGATGTCGCGCTGGAAGGCGCGTTCAGCCCTCTTCCTGTTCGACTCCTGGACCACCCGCTCCAGTTCGTCGCCCGGGAACGAAGGGGCACCAACGCGCTTCAACAGGCCGTAGGCGCGATCCACAGGGTCCACCATCCTGGAGAGGCGGATCTCCCCATCTTCGATGGCAACTTCGATGAATGCACCGGGCGCCACGTCCAGCGCGCGCAGCATCGCCGCCGGAATGGTCACCTGGTTGCGCTTCCCCACGCGTGTCACGTGCCGCGCCTTCTTGATCATGGAGAAATCCTATCACACTGAAAGCGCGAAATTCACTGAAGGCCCCACTTTCAGTGCGCCCTCCAGTGCCTACCTGAGGCGTTCGACCACGGTCGCTGTCCCGATGCCGCCCCCGACGCACATCGTGATCAGGCCGTACCGTCCATCGATGCGCTCCAGCTCGTTCAGGATGGTGCCGAAGAGCCGCGCTCCTGTGCAGCCCGTCGGATGTCCGAGGGCAATCGCGCCGCCGTTCACATTCACCCTGTTCATGTCCGGGCTCAGATCGCGTTTCCAGGCGAGGACCACGCTCGCGAACGCCTCATTGATTTCGAAAAGGTCGATGTCTCGCATCGTCAGCCCGGCGCGCTGCAGCGCAAGCGGCGTGGCCGTGATCGGTCCCGTCAGCATCAGCTCCGGGTCAGACCCCACCACTGCCTGTGACACGATGCGCGCGCGCGGCTTCCAGCCCATCTCCTTCGCCTTGTCCGGGTGCGTCAGCAGCACCGCCGCCGAACCATCCGTGATCTGGCTGGAGTTGCCCGCATGGTGGACGCCGTTCTCGCGGAAGCTGGGCTTGAGGGCGGCGAGAACCTCAACCGTCGTGCCCGGGCGGATGCCTTCGTCCGAATCGATGACCGCATCCTCCCATCCGTCCGACCCATCCGGGTTCTTCACCTTCTTCTTCCCCGGCACGGGGATGATCTCATTCTTGAATCGGCCTTCGGCACGCGCGCGGGCGGCCTTCTCCTGGCTCTCGACAGCGAACTCATCTGCCTCTTCACGGCTGATGCCGTACTTGTCGGCGACGCGCTCGGCGGAAATGCCCTGTGATGTGAGGTCGTACTGTTCGCGCATCGCCAGCGTGAACGGGAAACCGAGGTTCTGGCCGATGTTCGCCCCCAGCGGGATCTGCGACATCCACTCAGTGCCCCCCGCCACGACTATCTCGTGAGTGCCAGAGTTGATCTGGTTCGAAGCGAAGTGGACAGCCTGCTGGCTCGAACTGCACTGCCGGTCGAGGGTGGTGCCGGGAACGGTGTATGGCCATTTCGCCGTGAGGACGATGTTGCGCGCCAGGTTGGTCGATTGAGCCCCTACCTCGCTCACGCAGCCGTAGATCACGTCATCGACGACCTCAGGGTCGAAATGGTTCCGCTCGGCGAGCGCCCTGAGGAGCAGGGCGGAGGTCTCGATCGGGTGGTTCTGGCTCAGCCCGCCGCCGCGCCTGCCCAGGGGTGTGCGAATGGCATCAACTATCACGGTTTCGCGCATCTGTGGTTCCTCGGGGATTCTTGTATTGCCGTTCGAGTGTAGCAGCCGCCACCCCTACGGGAGGCGGGCGAAGAGCGATCTTCCGCCTACCTCCGCCGGCGGGCGGCGCGCGCGACAAGGGCAATAGCGAGCCCGCTCCCCAGGAGCACCAGCACCGCTGACCGGCCGCCCCCGGGTGCGCTTTGCCCGGTGCCGGTCGCCGGTGCGATGGGTGTGGGCCTCATTCCTGCCGTGGCAGGGCCCGCACCGGGCGTAACCGCCCCCGCAACCGTCTCGACAGGCGTGGGCGACGCCGCGGGCGTCGGCGAGTTCCCATCGGAAGGTGCCGGCGCCGGCGGCTGACTGCCCCCGAACGTAACGGGCTCACAGGCGATCGCACACTCCGGGATGGTTGTCGCGCGGTAGTTGGTGAAGCCGACCTCATAGTGCGCACCCGCCACAGACGCGCTCACGGAGTGCGAGACCGGCCCCCCGGCGAAGAAGCCCGGCTTTGACGCGGGGTCCTCCGCAACGGTGTAGTCGCACAGGGCGAGCCCGCTCCATGTCACTGTTCCGTCCGGTCCTGTGGTGCGCGTCTCGGTGAAACCACAGCCGCTGATGGTCATCTGCCAGCCTGCTCCTGCGCTGCTGCCGGCGAGGTGAACCTCTGTCTTCCGTGCCGTGACCGTCACCTGCGGCTGATTGTGAAACCGTGCCACCGCCTCACCACCGTTCGGGACCTCCACCACGACCGTCGCCGGGCCAATCGCGCGGTAGCCCTCTACTCCGATCGCTTCGTGGATTGTGTAGAACCCGGCAACGAGGCCACCGAGGGTCCACCGCCCGCCTGGAAGGGTGATGGGCCTGCCATTCTCGAAGCCCGGCTCGGGCCCGGTGACCTCGACCTCCCACTCGATCAGCCCTTCCCCGGCGTCGCGCACTCCGTTCCCATTGCAGTCCTCGACCTTCTCGATGGTCAGTGCCCCGCGGCCAGCGACCGCTTCACAGGGAAAGTTGGTCACGCTGAAGGTGATTTCCCCGCCAGGTTCGAGCACGAGGGGTGACTGCGAGAGGGCCGTCCCCCAGGACGCTGCCGATCCGGGTGCCGTGGGACAGACCGCCGGCCCCGCCTCTACCTCGGCGACCGAGTACGCCCCCGCGGCGGCGCCGGGGATTTCGATGACCGTCTCCTTCGGCCCACCGCCGTCGTTGAGCGGAACTTGCCTCGACTCCCCCGACGGGCCGGTGAGGACGATCGTCCAGCTTTGCGGCCGCCCGGGAGTGGCTGGCGTGGTGTGGTCCGTCTTGACGATGCGGACGATGCCGGGGCATAGTGACCGTTCGCCCGGGAGCCTGAAGCTCGCCGTCAGCGAGCCGCCCCCGGTGACCGGCACATCACCACCCCCGAAGCTGGCCGCTACCGAGTTGGTGACTGCCTGCGCGTCGCATACTGGCAGGAGGGGAGTCGTCGCAACAGAAACCACGGTCTCACCCGGTGGGAGGTCCAGGGTGCAGTCGCGGATTTCGCCCGTTCCTGTGCATACGGCCTTACCACCAGATACGGAAACGATCGTGTCCTGGCCGGCCGCCGTGTAGGTCTCGGTGAAGCTCACGCCCGCTGCCGTGGGGCCGCGGTTCACGAACGTGATCGCCCACTCACCGTTCCCCGTGTTCTGCTTCGTGACCGACAGGCACGACGCGTCGGCCACCGCGCGAATGGCGTACGAGCCCGAATCGGTCGCGCCCGCGCCGGTTGCGCCGGTGATGGAGGCCGTGTTCGTGACCGTGTGGTCGCTGCAGACGTCCGGGCTGGCCGGGAGGTCCGTCTCGACCGTGATGGTGGCGCTGCCTTTGGCCGGCACGCCGCATGTCCACGGGCCTGCGCCTGAAACGGTTCCGGTGCACGTTGAGGAAACGGCAAGAGCAGAAGAGTCCGAATCGGTAATCGGGATGTCCTGGGCATACTCCGCCGGGTTCGCGACAGTGATGACCCAGCGGAGCCTGCCGTCGACGAGAACGGCGTCGCCTTTTTCGACCGTGGGGTCGCCCCCGCAGAGGATCGTCACCTTGTCCTCTGCGGGAGCGCTGGCGTCGATCGTTGCGCTGTTGGTGATTTCGCCGCAGGCGGCCCCCACCTCTACGGTCACCTTCACGGTGATCGTGTAGCCACTGCCCGTGGCGGCGCCCGAACTGAGAGTGCAGTTCAACACGCCGTTCGTGACGGGGTTGCAGCCGAGCCTGTCCGGTTCGTTGTGCGGGTCGCTAGCCGCCACGGAGTTCACAGTGATGCCGGGCGGGATGCTATCGACGATTGTCGCATCAACCAGGGTGGGCCCATCTTCCACGGTTGCCGTGATGACCCAGTCGAAGCTGTCGCCGGGCGCGAAGGGGCTGTTGCCGGAGTGCGACTTGGCAATCGACACGGTAGGGCTGGGGGGTGTGTAGATGTTCTTGATGCAGACGGTCTGGTCGCCGTCGGCAGGGACGGAGATCCCGGTCGCCTGGTCCCCGGTGAAAGTTGCGTTGCTGCAGTCGGAAGCTGTTCCCGCGAGCACCGCGTAGCCGCCGAAGCTCCATGGGCTCGAAAGGCCGGTGGTCTCCACCACGGTCAGCGCTTCGGAGGCGACGCCGGACTTCGTCACCGTCTCCGCTCCCGTCGTCTGCCACGTGAGGCTCGTACTGCTCCCGGTGATCGTCCCGTTGAATGTTGCGGAAGGCGCGCTCGCGCCCGAAACGACCTTGACGATATCGATCGTTCGCGTGGTCGGCAGGTCGTAGTGCACAACAACCTGGACGAAATCCACGTTGTATGTGCGGTTGGCGCCAGATTCGAGCTTCACTCGAAGGTTGGCCAGTTCCGCGGGCGCCCAGGTGCGGTCCCAGTTGCTGGAACTACTGCCAACAGTGCGCGCGTTGTAGGTCGTCGTCAGGTCGGACATCGTCTTTGAACTGGTCCAGGTTCCCCCACTGTCCCATGACAGGTACACGTTGAGGGGCGCGCCCGCATAGCTTGCGAGTCCACGGATCTTGACTTCGATTCCTGCGATCAGGGCGGTCCCGTCCACCGGTCCGAAGTTGAAAGTGCCCAGAACGATGACCTTCCCGCCAGTGGTGGTGATGGCACCCGAGCCGTTCTGCGCGCCAGTGGCATTGGCCGGATTGGTCCAATGGCCGCTCGCCGAACTTGCGGAACCCGCGTATGAGCTCGCGGAGTAGGCCGCCGCCCCACCCCTCTCCGCACCCGGCAGCATGCCACCGGCAACCGCCGCTGCCACCACTGCCGCAAGCGCCGCGCCGAAAAGGGCGCACTGGCGTGCGCGAGTCTTGCCGTGCAGTGCGAGCGTCACGAAACACCGTCCTTCCGTGGGTGAGTAACCCTACCGGTGGCCGGTAGCGCCCGGGGTGTGACGCCCGGTGCCAGCGAAGGCACGGCGTCCCGCGCCGGGGATGCCGCTGCCTGGACCCTGGTGGTCGATGGTCGCCGGCAACTGGCGCCAGTCCGGGCCGGGGACTCCTCAGCGAGCACCCCACCCCCGGCTGATTCGCACCCGGCCGGCCCTGCCCCGCTGGTCCCGGGGATCCCCGGCTGGTGCCCGTGTCACCTCCCCAGAAGGAGGGCAACCCTTGCCGCCCCTCTTCCAATGGGCGGCTTCAGCGCGCTGTTCGAGCCCGCCGTCGGACCCAGAGCGGCCGCACGCCAGCGCGGCGCGAACGATAAGGGATACTCGCGCCCATTTCAATCGCTAATTTCACGTAGAGGTCAGCGCCAGCTGCGGAGCCAGCGGTTGTGCTTAGCGGGGCAGGTCGGCCAGCCGCAGCGAGAGCACCTTCGAGACGCCGTCGCGGCCCATCGAAACACCGTAGATGGAGTCGGCCGCCTCAACCGTGCGCCGGTTGTGCGTGATCACCAGGAACTGCGTCTTCTGCGAAAGCGCCTCCAGCGCCGAGGTGAAGCGGCCCACGTTCGCCTCGTCGAGGGCCGCATCGACCTCGTCGAGAACACAGAAGGGCGCCGGGTTCACCGAAAGCAGGGCGAAGAGCAGGGCCACCGCCGTGAGCGACCGTTCCCCGCCCGAGAGCATGCTCAGGCTGGCGATACGCTTGCCGGGCGGCTGCGCCTCCATCTCTATCCCTGCCTCGGCCACGTTGTCGGGGTTGGTGAGGGCAAGGTGTGCCTGCCCGCCGCCAAAGAAGGCCGAGAAGTACTCGCCGAACGCCTGGTTCACCTTCTCATAGGTGGCGCCGAAACGGGTGTGAATCTCCTCGTTCAGCTCCGTGATCGCCTGGCGCAGCTGGATCTCGGCGTCTTCAAGATCGCGCATCTGGGATGTCAGGAACTCGTAGCGCTCCTGGCTCTCGCGAAAGTCCTCCGGTGCCTCTTCATTGATCGGGCCCAGCCGGCGGATCTGGCGGCGAAGCTCCTCAATGCGCGAGCGCGTCTCTTCCACGTCGATGATTGCACCGCCCTGGATCGCCGAAGCCCCGCTCTGCTGCTCTTCAAACATCGGCGCCGAAGCCATCGCCTCATCAAGCGAGACGATGCGCCCCATCCGGTCGGGGCCAAGTCCTTCCCGCTCCATCTCCGTGCGGAGGCTTTCAATGTGGTCACCGGCGCGGGCAAGCTCGGCCTCGATGTCGAGCCGGCGGCGCTCGACCTGGAGCAGGGTTGCCTGCGCTTCCTGGTACTCGTCCTGCACCTGGCGCTCGTGGTTCTCAAGCCGGTGGAGCTCATCGCGGTCGGGCGCAGCGTCGTCAGCGCGCTGCGTCTGTTCCAGGCGGATCGTCTCAAGCTCCGCCGCCAGCTTGCGAAGCCGTTCATCGATGACACCGGCTTCCAGCTCGAGGTTGCGCGCCTGCAGCCTGCGTGCGGAGATCTGCCCGGCCAGCCGCTCGATCGCCTTCTCGTGCTGTTCACGCATGGCGGCGAGCGTCTTGCGTTCGCCTTCGATTGTCGCCACCCGGGCGCCCGCCTCGCCCACCGCGCTCAGGGCGGCCTCGCGGCGCGCCGTCACCGCGCGCAGGTCAGTCTCAAGCTGGGCAATGGTGGCGCGGCGCTCTTCCCGCCGCGCGGCAACGTTCGCCATCGCTGCGGACGATTGCGCGATCAGGCGCTGGCGGCCGTCCGCCTCGCGAGCGATATCGGCGCGCCGGGCCTTGATGGCGTCCATCTCCCGGCGCAGGCGATGGAGCCGGTCCCGTTCGCGTTCGAGGTCAAGGCGCGCCGTGTCAAGCTGCCGCCGGATGGTGTCGTAGCTCTCGTCCGCCTCCTGCGAACGCTGCGCCAGCTGCTCGATAGCGCCGCGCGCATCGCGCAGCCGCTGCGAGCTCACGGCGGCGCGGTCGCGTAGTTCGGCGATCTTCACCGGAAGCTCGTCGAGCTCCCGCTGGCGCGAGAAGGTGCTCTCGTCCGCGCCGGTGGCGCCGCCCGTCATGACCCCGGTCGGCTCGATGTAGGTCCCATCGAGCGTGACCACCGAGCCGAGCGCCCGCCGGATCATGCGCAGGCCGGTCTGGGTGTCTTCCACCACAATCACGCGGCCCAGCAGCGTATCGATGAGTGGCCGGAACTGGTTCTCGCAGCGAATGAGCTTGGCCGCGACCCCGACCACGCCGCGCTCCTTCTGGAGGTTCAGCGGGTAGACATGGCGCACCGACTCCAGCGCCAGGAACTGCGCCCGCCCGTGCCGCCGCCGCCGCAGCAGGTCGATTGCCTGCAACGCCTGCTCTTCGTTCTGCACGATGACCGCGTGCAGCCGCTGCTCCAGCGCCGCGTTGATCGCCGTCTCCAGTCCCGCGGGAACCCTGATCTGCCGCGAGAGCAGCCCCAGCACGCCGGGTACTTCCGGCGGCTCGCCCAGGCTCCCCGGCTCCACATCCGCAATCAGCGCCTGTCCCATGATGAGCACGTTCCGCGTTCCCGCGGCGACACCGTCCTGCTCGGCCTGGATGCGGCGCAGAGCGTCCAGCCTGCCCTCCAGGTGGTCGAGCTCGCGCAGGTCCTGGTTGCCCGCCGCCTCGTAGGCGCGGGTCTCTTCCTGGACACGCAGCAGCCGCTCGCGGGCCTCTTCCGCACGGCGGCGGGCGAGACCCTGCTCCTCTTCCGCCACGGCCAGCAGCTCACGAAGCTGCAGGAAGCGGCGCCCATAGCCGATCAGCTCCACCAGTGACTGCTTGCGGCGCACGTCTGCCTGGTTCTGCTCCCGTTCGAGCTCTTCGATTCGCCGCTCCGCCGCCTGGATGTCAGCTTCCATGGAGCCTGTTCGCCGCTCATCGGCATCGGCCGCGTCCCGCATCTCCTGCAGGCGGCCGCGCGTCGCCGAATACTCTCTCTCGGCCGTGTCGAGCGTCGCGCGCGCCTCGCCCGCCAGCGCCTTTGCGCTCTCAATCTCGCCTGTCACCTCAAGCCCGCGCCTGCCTTCGTCGATGTCCGTGCTCGTGAGCGTCAGGCGTTCCGCCTCCATCGCCTCGATTTCGCGCTGCAGTTCGTCGCGGCGCGAGGCCGTCATTGCATGGCGCTCGCGGTCAAGGGCAATCGCCTGTTCTGTCGTCCGCTGACGCTGTTCCAGCTCCAGGTGGCGCGTGTCGCGGCGCTGCACGGCCTCGCGCCGCTTGCGGATCTCTTCGCCAAGCGCACGCATCTGCTCGCGGAGCTGCCCCACCCGTTCCGCGGCTGCCGCGTCTTCTGCCGCCCGCTGGTCGAGCGCAGCGCGAGCCCTCACCATCGCGTTCTGGGCCTCGCTCCAGCGGTGTCCGTAGTAGGCGCGTAGCAGCTCCGACAGCTCGGCCGAAAGGCGCGTGTGCTCGCTCGCCCGCTCGGCCTGGCGGCTGAGCTGGGCCAGCCGAGGCTCTATCTCCGCGGTCAGCAGGGTCACCCGGTCGATGTTCTCGCGCGTGGCGGCGAGGCGGTCCTGCGCCTCCTTGATCTTCATCCGGAAGCGCTTCACATCAGCGGCCTCGTCAAGCAGCGAGCGCCGCTCGTCCGGCGACATGCTCAACACCTCATCGACCAGGCCCTGCCCCATGATGGCGTAGCTGTTCTGGCCAACATCGCCCTTCATCAGCAGGTCGACGACGTCGCGCAGGCGCACCCGGGACCCGTTCATCAGGTATTCGGATTCGCCGTTGCGGTAGACCCGGCGGCCCACTTCCACCTCGCCAAAGTCGAGCGGCAGCCAACGATCCTCGTTGTCGAGCGTGATGATCACTTCCGCCATGCCCACGGCGGCCCGCGACCCGGTGCCCGAAAAGATCACGTCCTCGGACTTCTTCGTGCGCAGCAGCCGCGAGCTCTGCTCGCCCAGCACCCAGCGAATGGCGTCGGACACGTTGCTCTTGCCCGAGCCATTGGGCCCAACCACAGACGTGATGCCAGGCCCGAAATCGAACGTGGTGCGGTTCGGGAAGCTCTTGAACCCCTGGATGGAGAGTTTCTTGAGGTACACCGCTAGGCCTCCTCCCCCACAAGCCTCGCGACCGCCTCGCGGGCGGCCTCTTGCTGGGCTTCTCGTTTGCTGGGACCGCTGCCCCGGCCGAGGGCCGCGCCTCCAACACGAACCTCGACAGTGAACCTGCGGCCTGTTCCCGCGGCCTCTTCGTCCACCGTCACATAATCCGGCGGTTCGTGCCAGCGTGCCTGCACCAGGTGCTGCAGGCTCGACTTCGCGTCGAGGCTCGCGCCCTCCCGCCGTACCTGCTCCAGCTCAGGCGCCAGCATTCGCAGTATGAACGACCGCGCCGCCCGGTAGCCCTGGTCGCGATAGACCGCGCCGATCACCGCTTCGATTGCCCCCGCCAGGTTGCGCTCACGCAGCCGCCCTCCCGCCGCCTCTTCGCCGCGGCCCAGGATCAGGTGCTCCCCCACATCGAGCCTCGTGGCCGCCCGGGCGAGCGATGAGCCCCGCACTATCTCCGCCCGCATCCGTGTCAGGTCCCCCTCGCCTGCCCCGGGGAAGAGGCGAAAGAGCTCGTGGCCAATTACCATCCCCAGCACCGCGTCGCCGAGGAACTCCAGGCGCTCGTTTGATTCGGCGTCCGCACCGGATTCGTTCAGGACAGACGCGTGCGTGAGCGCCTGCTCCAGCAGAGCGTCCGGCAACGGCTTTACCCCAAGCCGTTCAACGAGGTCATCGAGTGCAGGCGGCGGAGCCAGTGGCACTGAACCTCCCGGGCGCACAGCCCTGGGTCCGAAGAGACAGGGAAATGCTAACTTTGCATGATCATATCGACCATTCGGGCCGTGTCAAGGATACGGTAGAATCAGGGCAAAGCCCGCTAACACTATGACAAGCGCAGAAACTTCATGTTCGGTCTGCCTCCTCGTTCTGGAGGAGCACACAGAGGCCTACTGCAACGCCTGCGGCCAGGCCTACCACCTGAACCAGCGCAGCGACATCCCCGGGGCCGATTGCGGCGAGGTCTGGATCAGCGAAGACCACCTGGCACTTGAATTCGCCTGCAACAACTGCCTCCGGCCCCCGGAGCCCCTCGCCACCATCCTGGATTCCGCTGAAGCGGCAGCGCTGGCCGGCACGACCGAGGCTACCCTCGTGGCGGCAGCCGGCTCCGGCGCCCTCCGCCATCGGCGGACGTCCAGCGGCGTCTACCTCTTCGAGCGCGGCGACATCATCGCCTTCGCCAAAGGGCAGCAATGAGCGGGCTCGTCTGCTGTGAGTGCCGGGAGCCTGCTGGCGAGCGGAGCATGTTGATGTGCGCCGCCTGCCGCCAGTGGTTCCACTTCCCTGACGAGCGCGTAAGGGAGGCGGGCCTGCGCTGCGGCGTGCACGAGATTGGCTTTCGCGAGACCCTTGGCAGAGATGTCGTGCCGCTCTGCCTCCGCTGCGATATGGCATTCAGGCTCGAGAACGGGATTCCCGCATGACCAGCACACGCAAGCGCCCACGCCGCGATCGCGGCGCCACCTCCCCCGGCCCCGTCCAGGCATCTTCACCGGCGCAGGCCAGCCCGCCGCTCAAGCCCGTCGCCGAATGGCGGTGGCGCACCTTCCCCGTCTATTTCGCCTTTTCGCTCGCGCTCTTCATCGGCGTTTACGTGGGCCTGCTCGCCGCTGCAGCAAACGACGCCGGCAATGGAAGCATCTCGCTCGTCCTTGCCGGCCTGCCCGCCATCATGCTGGGACTCGGGCTCTCACGCATCGTGGTGCGCGTCATGATGACCAGGGGTGTCGTCCGCCCCAGGGCAAAGCGCAGGTAGCCGTCAGTAGCGTTTCAGCACCCGCCCGTTCGGCAACGTAAAGTCGTACCGCGAGTAGCCTGCCCCCACCACTCGCCTCGCCGGGAGGCAGTGCCATGGGTCCAGGGCCGAGGCCGTATCGAAGCTCAGCGTCCCCGTCCCGGCCCATGCTTCGTGCGTCGCCGTCTCCATGTTGGTGACCTCTATCAGTTCGGCCAGCGAAGGTGGAGCGCCTTGCTCGGCCGAAGGAATGATACGCAGCGAAAGGCTTCCCCCGCCCCCGGCAGCAACCCCAACCGGGAGCGGCCGCTCCAGGCGCACGGCCGCGGTGATCAGCCGGACGCCCAGTGGCCGTTCGAGCGTGCCGATCAGGAATTCCGCTTCCCGTGCGGTCTCAATGTGGGCCATCTTCTTCGGATAGCCCCACACCTCGCGTCCCGCGACCAGCGGCGGAACCTCGGTTACGGCAATGTGGGCGATGTAGAAGCGCGGTTCGCCCTGCCAGAGGCACTCGACCCCCAGGATCGCCTCGTTGTAGGGGCCGAACGTCGAAAACGGGTAGCGCACAAACATCAGCCGCGCCATCGCCGGCAGGGGCAGTTCGAGCCCCTCGGGAAGCAACGCCGCCGCCGATTCCGCGTCTGTCTCGTAGGCGATCGTCATCGCCTGGGCGTCGCGGAAGTAGAAGGGCGCCGCCTGGTAGTACGGGGCGTCAACCGGCATCGAGGCGCCCATCCGCCCTGGTCCAAGGCGGCCGGGCATTGTGCGGATGGTGGGATGGGTTGCCGGTTCGGCGGTCATTACGCGGGCCTCCTCCTGACCCGGCGGCGGTGCGGCACGCTCTTGACGATCCACCGGGCCGAATGACTGTAATCCCGCTGCACGAGGCTGGCAACGGACCTGCACTGCCTTAGTGTAAGGTTGACACGAAGTCCGCCGTCATGGCATTCTGAATCCGCCAGACTTAGTGTACCAAGTACACTAAGTCTCCAGAGGAGGGACCTCGATGACGCCGCCTGTTGCCACCACCGCCCTCGATCCTGCCGCCACCGCAGAGGCCCTTGCCCTCTATTCGGACCCCGAGACCTGCCCCTCCGATAGCCTTGCGCCCGTCCCCCTTGCCGAGGAGCGCGCCTTCGTCGCCTGGCAGCAGGACATCCCCCGCCAGTACCTCGCCCTCTCCGGTGACGAGCTCGACCGGCGCATCCGCGCCGCCCGCGCCTCGCTCGGCGCCAGGCTCGTCGTCCTTGGCCACCACTACCAGCGCGATGAGGTGATCCAGTACGCCGACTTCACGGGTGACAGCTTCAAGCTCGCTCAGCACGCGGCGAACGCGAAGGATGCCGAATTCGTGCTCTTCTGCGGCGTCCACTTCATGGCCGAGTCGGCCGACATCCTCACGCGGCCCGATGTCCGCGTCATCCTCCCCAACATGGCCGCCGGGTGCTCCATGGCCGATATGGCCGATCCCGAGGATGTCTACGAGGCCTGGGATACGATCCAGGATGTCCTCGCGGGCTCGGCAAAGGTCGTACCACTTACCTACATGAACAGCGCCGCCAGCCTGAAGGCGTTCGTGGGAGAACGCGATGGCCTCGTGTGCACCTCCAGCAACGCGCCGAAGACCTTCGAGTATGCCTTCGCGCGGGGTGAGAAGATCCTCTTCTTCCCCGACCAGCACCTGGGACGAAACACGGGCTGGCAGATGGGCATCCCCCTCGATGAGATGGTCCTCTGGAACTGGCGCCGGCCCATGGGCGGCCTTACCCCCGATGACATCCGTCGTGCCAGGGTCATCCTCTGGCAGGGGCACTGCTCCACCCACCAGCGCTTCACCGTGGCTCAAATCGAAAAGGCCCGCGCCGAAATCCCCGGGCTGCGTGTCATCGTCCATCCCGAGTGCCGCTGGGAGGTGGTCCAGGCCGCCGATGACTCCGGCTCGACCGAGCGCATCATCAAGGTGGTGAGCGAGTCCGGACCCGGCTCCACCTGGGCCGTCGGCACCGAGATCAACCTGGTCAACCGCCTCGCCAGGGCCAACCCAGGCAAGCGCGTGTTCTGCCTCGACCCCGTTGTCTGCCCCTGCAGCACCATGTACCGGATTCACCCGGCCTACCTTGCCTGGACGCTTGAGGAGCTGGTGGCCGGGCGCGTGGTCAACGAGGTTCGCGTCGATTCCGAGACCCGGAAGTGGGCCCTCGTTGCCCTCGAACGGATGCTCGCCCTCCGATAGGGGACCGCGCCTCAGTTCCTGGCGCCAAACCCTTCGAACTTGCGACGCCGGTAGTCAACTACCTCTTCCTGCGTGCGCTCCAGCAGTTCATCCAGCACTTCGGCCAGGAGCGCCACCCGGTCGGCCGCGGGCTCGACCTCCAGCAGGCGCTGCTTCACCTCCTCGTCCACCTTCAGCAGGGGCGCAACCAGGTTCACCAGTGCGTGGGCGTCCCTTGGCAGGTCCAGCCCGCGGGCCCACTGGTCGGAAAGAGCCAGCGCCAGCCGGAAATAGGCCGGGAAGGTCGCTCGCACCGTCTCCACGGCAGGGCCGGCGTGGGCGCCGCCCCGTTCCGCTTCGTCCTCCACATACTCGATCTCGCCCCGCGGGTACGGGTCTGGCGGGAGGAGCCGGGTCAGCCGGAAGCGCCGCACCCCGCGCGTGGAAAGCAGGAAGCGCCCCCTTTCGGCTTCGCGCCAGCCCTCGATAACCGCCGTCGTTCCAAATGGATGCGGAACTGCCGCCGCACCTGTCTCGGAGCCTTCCTTGATGAGCACGACCCCGAAGACCCCGCCCGACCCAAGAAGCTCGCGCGTCATCGTCTTGTAACGCTGCTCGAAGATCTGCAGCGGCAGCGCCATCCCCGGGAAGAGCACCGTGCGAAGCGGGAAGAGCGGGATCTCAGTGCTCACGTTCACCAGCCATTATGGTCAGTGTAGACCCACCGGAGCCCGCCCGCGCCGCCCCGTCGCTACGCCAGTCCGGGGGCGACTTCCGCCACCAGCTCTATTTCCACCGCAATGCCAAACGGCAGCGAAGCCATACCAACCGCCGAACGAGCGTGGCGGCCAGCTTCGCCAAAGACCTCGATAAACAGGTCCGAAGCACCATTGATGACCGCCGGGTGCTGCTCAAAGTCAGGGGTGCACTGCACCATTCCCAGCACCTTGACGATGCGCCTGACCCTGCCCAGGTCGCCGAGCTCGGCCTTCATGGTCGAAAGGGTCCCCAGCGCAGCAAGCCGCGCCGCCTCATATCCTTCGGCAACCGTCAGGTCCCGGCCGACATGCCCGGTGACCAGCGAGCCATCGGCGCGGCGAGGGCCATGCCCCGCAAGAAACATCAGGTTCCCCGAAAGCGCCGCCTCAACGTAGTTGCCTGCCGGCCTTGCCGGCGGCGGCAGTGTGAGCCCCAGCGCGCGCAGGCGAGCTTCTGCGCTCATGGGTGGCGCGCCGCCACCCATGCTGCAAGCTCTCCATGATGCTCCTCGAAGTGGCCAATGCCCGCGCCCGCGAGGAGCCTGTCCCCGATCCGCGGGCGGCCCTTTTCGGGATCAATGCCGTACATCTCCTCCGGCAGCCGAAGCGCGGCCGCGCGATACTCCGCGTAGGCCCCGTCCCAGTCCGCGAGTGCCTCGATGCCCTCCTTCGCCTGCGCGGCGAACCTCGCGTTCCATGGTTCCGGGTCTGTGTAGTCGACCCCTTCGGGCGCCGGGCGCTCGCCCCGCCCAACGCGGTCCATGGCGGCGGCCATCTCTCGAAACCAGCCAGCCATGTGCGCCAGGAGCTGGCTGAGGTTCCACGTGCCAAGCCATTGCTCCCTGTACGCCTCGGCCGGCAGACCGGCCATCAGTGCGCGAAAGTGGACCTGCCCCGCATCAAGCCGGGCGATGGCATCGGACCTGGCTGACATCTTCTCTTCCTCCCGTACTTGCCGATTCCTACATGCTCCGCAACAGGCGGATGCGCTCTTCGATGGGCGGATGGGTGTTGAAGAGATTGTTCAGGAAGCTCTGGTGTTCTTTCAATGGGTTAGAGATGTAAAGGTGAGCGGTCGCCTTGTTCGCTGCTTCCAGCGGCTCATGGTCGCCTGCGATCTTTTCGAGCGCGCTCGCGAGCGCCTCCGGGTTGCGGCACAGCAGCGCCCCGCTCGCGTCGGCAAGGTACTCCCGCCGCCGGCTGACCGCGAAACGGATCATCTGGGCGATGAGCGGCGCCAGGATGGCGCCCAGGATCGCGATGACAAGCATGATGAGCGCCGCCGCCCCACCCCCCTTGTCCTTGCTGCTCCTCCTGCTCCCGGCCCCGAACCATGTCCAGCGCAGGAAGACGTCGCTGACCAGCGCCACTACGCCGACCAGCACTGTCACCACTGTCATCACTCGGATGTCGTAGTTGCCGATGTGCGAAAGCTCGTGCGCCAGCACCCCTTCCAGCTCGCTCGGTTCCAGCTTGTCGAGCAGCCCCCGCGTAACCACCACATGGGCATGCGCGGGGTCGCGCCCGGTGGCGAAGGCGTTGGGCGCCGAGTCCTCCAGCACCCATGTCTTCGGCATTGGCAGGCCCGCCCCAATGCAGAGGTTCTCCACCCTCCGGACGAATTCCCACTCCTCCTCCTTCGTCACCTCGTGGGCCCCCGAAATCGAGAGCACGATGCTCGTGGAAAGCCAGTAGCTCACGAGCGCATAGGTGATGAGGGCAATCCCGGCGGCGCCAGTTACACCCACCGGCAGCTGCATCGAATAGGCGATGGCTGCTACCAGCCCGCCTATTAGCAGCACGAACCCTACCATCAGCAACCACGTCTCGCGCTTGTTGGCGCCGATGCGGTCGTAGACGAGGACCCTGCCTGCGGACGGTTGACTTGCCACGCGGGCGCGTCAGCTGGCCGGGGTGAACGAGACCTTCACGTCCTGGCGAGCCTCTTCCTCGGCTTCGTAGAACTCCTCGGGCGTGAAGTTGAACATCCCCGCGATGATCGAGCTCGGGATCGTCACAATTCGCTCGTTGTAGCCACCGACGTTCGTGTTATAGAACTGCCGCGCATAGGCGATCTTGTCTTCCGTATCCGTCAGCTCCCGCTGCAGTTCAAGGAAATTCTGATTCGCCTTCAGGTCCGGGTACGCCTCCGCTACCGCGAACAGCGAACGCAGCGCGCCCTGGAGCATGTTGTCGGCCTGCGCGGCATCGTGCGGCCCCTTGGCGTTGTCGAGCGCGGCCCGGGCGCGGGTGACATTCTCCAGCACTTCCTTCTCGTGCGCCGCATACCCCTTCACCGTCTCCACCAGGTTGGGGATGAGGCTGGAGCGCCGCTTCAGCTGCACATCAATGCCAGACCACGCCTCTTTGCAGCGCAGCCGGGCCCTCGCCAGCCCGTTGTACATGCCAATGACCCACGCCACCAGGATCACCAGGATCACGACGATCACGATCACGGCGATGAGAACGCCCACGGCTGCCTCCAGGAGGGAACTGCGCAGATAGTAGCACAGGCATCGCCTGTCCCCGCATGTGCATCCCCGGACCGCATCCTCCGAATGCGCATTTCAAACGGTCAAACGGGCTTGCCCGTCACGGCCCAAAGTCCTGTGCCTGACCGCGCCGGGAAGGTAAGCTGGGATCGTGACGAATCGACCCCGGCGCGGAGCGGGTGGCGCCCCTTGCGACAGGCGGACAGTTCCTCTCCTGGTCGAATGGGTGCTGCTTGTCGCGCTCCTGCCTTCGCTTGCTTTCCTCGGGCACTGGACCCTCCAGATCTCGATCCCGGGCACTGAGTTCTACCTGGGGCTTCCCGGCCCTGCCGCCCAGGACTACAGCGCCGGCGGCGACCATGAGGCCCACTGCCACGGGGATTCGGCTTCCTGCAGCAGCGCCCCTTTCGCCGGCGCGAGCGCAGTCGCCGTCCTCTCGCAATCAGCTGCTTTCCTCGGTGCGGCGGCAGCGCTCATCGCCCTCGCCACCCTCACCTGGCGCCCAAGCCGCGAGCTTACCCTTGCTCCAGACCGCCGCCCCCCGCGGGCGCTGACCCCCGTTCTCGCGTAGCCCGCTCTCCGGTCCTCGCCGGGTGCGGGCTCCCACCCAACAATGGAGTTGAACCCGTGAAGACAACGCACCCTGCTTCCAGCAAGCGGACGGGCAGCATTGCACGCCGCTCGCCCCACCTGGCCCGCCTTGCCCTCGTATGGCTCCTCATCGCGCTCGCCGCAATGGCTACCATCGCCTGCAATGGCGACGATGGCGACGATGGCGCCGTCACCGGCACACCAACGAAGGACGACGGCGGCACAGGCATGGTAGCGGGCGATACAGGCTACCGCGGCGCGCTAGTCACCCCGCCCTTCGAAAAGCCTGCCTTCACCCTCACCGACACGTCAGGGAATCCCTACGACATCATCAAGGAGACCGAGGGCTCCCTGGTCCTGCTCTATCTCGGATATACCCACTGCCCGGACGTTTGCCCCACGCACATGGCCGATATCGCCGGTGTGCTACAGGAACTCCCGGCCGACGTCACCAAGAAGGTCAGGGTGGTGTTTGTCACCACCGACCCCGCCCGCGACACCCCCGAGGTGCTGCGCAAGTGGCTCGACCTTTTCGACAAGAGCTTCATCGGGCTCACCGGGCCCGAAGACACCATCATCAACCTCCAGAAGACGCTGGGAATCAACCCCGCGTCGAAGACTGACCTGGGCGGCGGCAACTACGCCGTTAACCATGCCGCCTACGTCATTGCCTTTACTCCCGACAATCTCGCGCACACGGTCTACCCCCTCGGCGTCACCGAGGATGACTGGAAGCACGACATTGCCAAGCTTGCCAAGGAAGGCTGGAATCCCAATTGAACCTGAACCTCCTTCGCCGGGGCGCGACCGCCCTGGCGATTCTCACCGCCGTCTCCTTCGCCGCATTCAGCCTCGCAGCCTGCGGCGAAGATAAGGGCAGCGGGGGCGATGCCGCCCTCATCACCGCCATCACTGCACTCGACAACGCGGGTCTCCATGAGATCGAAGTCGAGCTTCAGACCACCGGCGCGCCGCCGGGGGACGCCCAGGCAACCGCACTCCGCATGCAGTCGATTGTGAAGCTCACCGAATGGCCTTCGGACCTCAAGGCGCCTGCCGGTAAGCTCGCGGACTTGCTCGGCCAGATGGCTGCCGCCCTCGCTGGCGCCGACCAGGCGAAGGCGAAAGAAGCCACCACCAACGCCCACAACGCAGCCCACGACTTCTCCTTTGCCGCCTGGACGCACCTCCAGAAGAAGGCGGGCGTCGCCGAGGAGAAGAAGAGCGCTGCCATGGGCCAGGAGACGCCTTCGGCCGGCGCCAGCCCCACTGCGGGCCACACCATGGCCGAATCGAAGATCACCATCGAGAACCCGCGCGCCCGCGCCAGCAACGCCGACGTGAGCGCGGCCTACCTCACCGTGAAGAACGCCGGCCCGGCCGACAGGCTCCTCTCCGCCAGTGTCGACCCGTCGATTGCCGGTATGGTGCAACTGCACACCATGGTCATGGAGGGTGGCACCGCCAAGATGCAGCAGGTCATGGGCATCGACATCCCTGCCAGCAGCAGCGTAGACCTGAAGCCCGGGGGATTCCACGTGATGCTCATGAACCTGAAGACCGAGCTGAAGGTGGGCGACACGCTCACCCTCCAGCTCAAGTTCGAAAAGGCCGGGGTCGTTGAGGTGAAAGCCCCGATCGTGCCCATCACTGGCGCCGGGGCGAGCGGTGGCATGTCCGGGGCCGCGACCGCCACTCCCACCGGAATGGGCCATTAGTACGCCCGTGAGCCCTGCCACCACAGGCAAGGCGCGCAGGGAGGGTGCCGTGGGACGCAAGAACTCCGCGGCTCCCTCCACACCTGCCCCGCCCATCTTCGCCCACGTCCTCGTGTGGGCAGCCCTGGCCCTCGCGGTCGTGGGCGTCGCGATGGCCGCCTACCTTGCTGCGGAGAACATCCAGGGCAAGGCTTCGGGCATCTGTGTCGGCTCCCACGGCTGCGCGTCAGTGCAGCAGAGCGAATACGGGAAGATCCTGGGCATTCCCGTCTCGGCGCCCGGGCTTGCGCTCTACCTCGCTTTGGCGGGCGCTGCCGGCGCCTGGCTCTGGAACTGGCGTGGTCAGCGCGACCAGGTCGCCGTGCTCGCCTTCTACGCGGCGCTATTCGGCGCCCTCTTCTCGGGCTTCCTGACCTACCTCGAAGGCTGGGTCATCGAGGCGTGGTGCACCTGGTGCATCGCTTCGGCGGTGCTCATGTCGGCGCTGCTCATGCTCTGGCTGGCCGTGTTTCTTGCGGCGCTTCGCACCCGTCGCCGTTGACGCCCTGCCCCGGGCGTGTTCCCGCCGGGGAGTGCCTGGAGCTAACCGGCGGTCCGGCCGGCCACGGCTACCATCCGCGCGTGGCCAGCAGCTCCTTCTCCGGCAGCGAAGCCACGTGGATGCCCGGCATCGCCTTGCCCAGGCCCGCGCTCACCCGCGCGATCACCTCCGCGTCCTGGTAGTGCGTTGTCGCTTCGACAATCGCCTTCGCCACCAGTGGCGGGTTCTCTGACTTGAAGATGCCCGAGCCCACGAACACGCCGTCGGCCCCCAGCCGCATCATCAGTGCCGCATCGGCTGGCGTCGCCACCCCGCCCGCTGCGAAGTTCACCACCGGCAGACGCCCCTCCGCCTTCACCTGCTTCACGAGCGAAAGCGGAGCCTGGATCTCCTTGGCGAAGGTGTAGAGCTCGTCATCCGGCATGTTCTGCAGGCGGCGGACGTCGCTCATCACGCTGCGCATGTGCCGGACCGCTTCGACGATGTCGCCCGTACCCGCTTCTCCCTTGGTGCGGATCATGGCGGCGCCCTCGCCAATGCGGCGGAGCGCCTCGCCCAGGTTCCGGCAGCCGCACACGAAAGGCACCTTGAACTGGTGCTTGTCGATATGGTGCGTCTCGTCGGCCGGGGTCAGCACCTCGGACTCGTCGATGTAGTCGATGCCGATCGCCTCCAGCACGTCGGCCTCCACAAAGTGGCCGATGCGCGCCTTCGCCATCACCGGGATGGTCACGGCCTCCATGATCTCCTGGATCATCTGCGGGTCACTCATCCGGGCGACGCCGCCATCCCGGCGAATATCCGAAGGGACGCGCTCCAGGGCCATCACCGCGCACGCGCCCGCCTCCTCCGCAATCTTCGCGTGTTCAGGCGTCACCACGTCCATGATCACGCCACCCTTCAGCATCTGGGCAAGGCCCACCTTAACGGCCCAGGTTCCGGTCTCAGCCACGGTTTCGCTCCATGATTGGCAGTCTTTGGTTTCCATTCTATGGCCGAAACCCACGATGGAATAGGACCAATTGTTGCCGATGGGTGCTGCCGGCCCGGTGCCAGGTCGCGCCCATCGGCGTCTACCGCCGCCCCAGGTATCCCAGCCGCCCGGCCTCTTCCTCGAGCACGGCCCGGAACTGCGGGTGCGCTATTTCGATCAGCATCGTTGCACGCTCCCGGATGGTGCGCCCGTGCAGGTTCCGCGCCCCGTATTCGGTGACCACCCAGTGCACATCGCCGCGCGTGGTCACCACGCCGGACCCTGCCGCCAGCTCGGGGCAGATGCGGCTGATCGTCCCGCCCCGCGCCGTCGACGGCAGCGCGATAATGGGGACGCCCCCTTTCGACCGTGCTGCCCCGCGGATGAAGTCCACCTGGCCCCCGATACCGCTGTAGAACCGGGGCCCGATCGAGTCCGCCACTACCTGGCCCGTCAGGTCCACGCTCAACGCCGAGTTGATAGCCACCATGCGCGTATTCGCCGCAATCACGTCGACGTTGTTGGTGTAGTCCACCGGCCGGAACTCGATCCCGGGGTTGCGATCGACGAAGCCATAGAGCCGCTCCGTGCCCGTCGCAAACGCCGTGACCACCACGCCCGGGTGGATGCTCTTCTGCGCCCCGGTAACCACCCCCGATTCGATCAGCGGCAGGAGGCCTTCGTTGAACATCTCGGTGTGGACGCCGAGGTCGCGGTGCCCGCCGAGGGAAGCGAGCACGCCCGCCGGGATCGCGCCAATCCCCATCTGCAGCGTGGCGCCATCCTCGATGAGCCCGGCCACGTGGCGGCCAATCGCCATCCCCTCGGCGGAGTGCTCCAGTGGCCGCCCCTCCGGCAGGGGGGTATCGGCCTCCACCGCCAGGTCGATCACAGACGCGGGCAGCACGTGCCCGTAAGTCCGCGGCATTCGCGGGTTCACCTGCGCGACGACGAGCTTTGCGTCATAGGCAGCCGAGAGGGCGCAATCCACCGAGACCCCGAGTGAGCAGTTGCCCTCATCGTCGGGCGGGGTGACGTGCAGAAACGCGACGTCGAGCGGCAGAGGCCCACGCTCCCCAAACAGCGCAGGTATCTCGGAAAGGAACACGGGTGTGTAGTCCGCCCGCCCCTCCTGCACCGCCTGCCGCACGTTAGGCCCGATGAAGAGGGCGTTGTGGCGAAAGTGCCCCGCCATCTCCGGCTCCGCGTAGAGCGCCGGCCCCTCCGTGTGCATGTGGACGATCTCGACAGCGTGCAGTTCCTCGTACCGCCGCACGAGCGCATCGATTAGCGCATGCGGTGTCGCGCAGCCCGCGTGCACGTACACACGCTGCCCCGAGGAGACCTCTGCCACGGCTTCTTCAGCAGAGACGAAGCGCATCAGACCGCTCCCATTCCAGGTTGGGAGTCAGGATAGCAGGGGGCCGCTCCCGTCAGGGCTGCCTTGAAATCAGCGGCAGAAACGCCTTGAACTTGATGTCGCCCGAACCCGGCATGAAGCCGCTCGTGACGGCATAGCTGCCCCCTGTCGATGGTCCCCCGGCAACCGCCTGGCCCATCACCCCGCGGATGGCATATGGGTCATTCGAACTGACTCCGCCTCCACCGCTCATCGCGTTCCACTCCAGGTTCCAGGTGCCGGACACCTGTGCGAGAGCGCCGGCGGATAGCAGGACAGCTGCGACGGCGGCGGTGCCAGCAACTGCGAGCACCATCGGGCGGGTTCGTTGCATCTGATCACCTCCCCGGGGCCGGCCTCGTGGCCACAGTCAATCAAGATCGATGACAAGCACGTGGAACTTCTGGCCGTCCGTGAAAGCGGCCGTATCGTTGAATATGACCCACTTGCTTGCCCCACCGGAGCAGCCGCCGGCCGTGTAGTTGTAGGCCACGGAGATGGGGCCCGGGACCGATGCGAGCGTCGCAGGGCCCGCATCGTATGGGGTTACAAGGAGGACGGCACTCTCGTTGGCATTCGCGAGTGCGTTGTCGATCACCGTCACCTTGTCGCTGTTGCAGGTGTTGCCGCTCGTGTCCACTTCCCAGACGAAGGCAGGAGAAGGGCTGCCGCTCGCCTTGAGAGCGCCGTTGCCGAACTCCAGCGCCACGGAGTCCTCGTCCCACCCGATGAAACGGCCCGCCGTGGAGCCCGAGTTGGCGCCGTAGCCCGCCACCCCAACCCCGCCTGAGTTCAGCGTCTCGCCCTGGACCCCGGCGGCGCCCCCCGTCCCGCTGTTCACGCCGTAGATGGCCGGGTAGGGCGTCGCGCCTGTGTAGCCGCGATCCACCTTCAGGCCGATGCCGCTGCCCGTCTGCTCAATCCCAAAGAGCTCGTCCGGACCCTCAATGCTGCCGTTCGCGCTGAATGGCACCGCAATGCCGCCAGCAGCCTTTGCATAGAGCGCGTACGGAGTGCTGCCCACCGCCTGCCGCGGCGAGAGCACGGTATAGGTGCCGGAGCTCGCCCCCGGGCGCACCGCTATCTCCATCCAGCGCGCATCGCCGTTCCATACCCCGGTGCCGAAGTCCAGCGAGACCGTGAAGAGGCCGGCCGCAACCGCCACATCGTTCACCGCGACCGTGGACCCCACCTGGGTCCCGCCCGATTCGGCGTCGTAGAGGATGAAGCGCAGGTCATAGACCCCGCTGGCTGGCCCACCGCCCTCCGTCAACCTCCCCTGGTAGGTGAAGGAATCGCCCATCACTACCGGTTGCGACGTGTCGCTGCTGCGCACAAGCGCATCGCCGGGTGGCAGGTCGAACCCGGCAGTGGCGATGGTCACGGTCGACAACAACAGAACCGTGCCAGCGGCAATGGTAATCAGACTCGTACCGCGCATCGGTATGCCTCCATCAGCACTCCGTGTTGTGCTGAGCCATTATAGATCAACAGATCAAGCCTTTGCACAATTCTTTCACAGGCAATCTGAAACCGGGGCCGCTCCGGCCCGCAAGCCTGGGTGGTCCGCTGCGTCAGAGAAGACCCAGGCCGGTAAGCAACAACGTGACGAAGTAGACCGCCGTCAGGACCATGATCCCCGCCGTCGTGGTCACTGCGATCACGTTCTGGCGCGTCGAGTTCGCGTGCTCGCCCATCACCCGCCTGTCGTTAACCAGCTTCAGCGCCAGCACGAGGATCACCGGCAGCAGAATTCCGCCGGCCACGTTCGGGATCATGATCAGCACCAGCAGCGGCAGCCCGGGGACGAGTACCGCCACCGCCCCGAATGCCAGCAGGCCTCCGACGATCCCGAAGAACGCCGGCGCTTCGCGCACTCCGCGATTGACGCTCCGTTCCCAGCCGAACGCCTCGCAGATCGCGTAGGCCGTGGTCAAAGGCAGCACCGCCATCGCCATGAGGGCGGCGTTCAGCAGGCCGATGGCAAAGAGCTCCGCCGCGAGGTCTCCGGCCAGCGGGTGCAACGCCTGGGCTACCTCTTCCACCGTCCCCGCCGGGCGATCGTTTGTCCAAAGCGTCGCCGCAGTCGTGAGCATGATGAAGAACGCGATCGCCGCCATCGACGCCGCCCCCGCGTAGGAATCCACCGCGATGTAGCGCAGCTCCCGCTTTCCAAGTCCCTTGTCGACCACGCTCGCCTGGTTGTAGAACATCTCCCAGGGCGTGATCGTGGTGCCAATCAGGGCGATCAGGATGGTCATATAGGCCAGGTCGAGCTCGAATCCCGGCACCATGCCGCGCGCCACCTTCGGCCACGCCGGGTCCGCCATGAACCCTGTGACGAAGTAGGTGATGTACACCAGCGAAATCGTCAGCAGCGCTACCTCCACCTTCCGGTACGAACCGTAGGCCACAAGTGCGAAGACGAGCACCGCCGCAAGCGGCACCGAGACATAGCGCGAAAGGCCGAAGATCTCGGAGGCCGCCGCCACCCCGGCAAACTCCGCCACCACCGTGGCCGAGTTCACCAGCAACAGCGTGAACATCGCCAACAGCGCCACGCGCACCCCGAACTGCTCCCGGACCAGGTCCGCGAGCCCTTTCCCCGTGACTGCGCCCATGCGCGCCACCAGCTCCTGCACCACGCCCAGGGCCAGTGTGCTCACGATCAGCGCCCAGAACAGCGAGTAGCCGAACTTCGCCCCCGCCAGCGAATAGCCTGCAATGCCCGTCGCATCGTTGTTGACGATGCCGGTGATCAGCCCCGGGCCCATGACTGCCATGAGCAGTGCCACCCGCAGCCGCAACCGTGAGCCGCGCCCCGGCCGTGCTGCAGGTGTCCCGGCCCTCTCGCCCCCCGGCACGCCCTACTCCCGCTGCCGCCGTGGCCGCCCGTGCCAGACGCGCGGCGCGAACAGGTCGATTACGTCGCCGATCCTCACCGCACCCTTCAGGCGTCCTTCGTCGTCAACCACGGGTACCGTGAGCAGACCGTAGTGCACCATCGTCCGGGCCACCTCTTCCTCGGGGTCGGCCGTTCGCACCGTTCGCAGCCCGCGCTCCATCACCAGTGCCACCCCCGTATCGGCCGGGGTGGTCAGCAGCACCAGCAGCGAAAGCGCCCCGGCCAGCCTGCCTTCCTCGTCAAGCACGTAGACCTCGCCAGCCTCGTCGCCTTCCGCCCGCGCCGTGCGCACCGCCTCAACCGCATCCCCGATGGTCGCTTCTTCGGCCACAGCCACGGGACCAGAGTTCATCAGCCCTCCGGCGGTATCCTCTGGATAGGCCAGGAGCTCGCGCACCTCGCTCGCCGCCTCGGGCTCCATGAGCTCCATCAGCTCCTGCGCCCGCTCCTCTGTCAGGTCGCCCAGCACGTCCGCCGCTTCGTCGGGGTCCATCTCGTCAAGCACGTCTGCTGCTTCTTCCGGCTCCATCGCCGAAAGCACCACCGCCTGCTTCTCTTCCGGTAGCTCGGCCATCGCCCGCGCCGCCGTCTCGTCGTCAAGGGCTTCGAGCACATCGGCCGCCTCGCCAGGCGACATCTGGCTCACAATGCTCGCAATGTCCGCCGGGTGCATTCGGCGCAGCCGGTCGTAGGGTACGCGCAGGTGCAGCTCGCTCAGCGCCGGGCCGATGTCGACCTGCTCCCAGTCGATAAGCCGGCCAGGCCTCCGTCCCGCAAGCCGGCCCAGCCCAACTCGCCGCAGCAGGCCGGCGGTGGTCGCGTCCACGCCCGCCACGCGCATCTCGTCGTTCAGGGGCGTGAGGGCCACATCGTTCACCCGCACGAGCTTGACGCCCTCTGTGTCCACGATCTGGCGGTCCATCACATCGCGCCCCAGCCAGACCAGGTCGTCATCCTCGGAAGGCGGCCGGTATGCAGAAGCGTTGTACCTTCGCCGGAGAGCAGCGCCCTTCGGCGTAACCGAAGCGACATCGCGCCACGGTACGGAAAACTCCCCTTTGTCGCCCCCCACGACAATGGAGAGCACCGGCGGGTATGGGACCTCGGTTGTGATCACAAGGTCTCGAAGCACACCGACCCGCGCGCCATCGGCATCAAACACGGGGCGGCCACGAACCTGGCTGACGAATGGCATCATTCCGCCTCCCCCTGGTGGGTACTGGTGGGGAGGCGTTCAGGCCGCGGCAAGGCCGCGGCCGTTAGCGCTTACGCACTGCGGGCGGCCTCGCCGGGGCGGCGCGTCCCCCCGGCAACTGGCCTCTGGCGGCTACTGTCTCCGCCTTCTCTGGTACACATACAGTTCTATTGCCACCCTGCCCTGCACGAAGGCACGGAAGGGCGCAGACCTGTACGCTACGTCCGCGATCCCGCCCGGTCAATCCGTAGATTTCGCGGCCCTGCTCCTACCGCCGCCCGGCACGAACAGCTTCGTAAAGCGCCAGCGTGCGTTCCGCCGTCCGCCGCCGATGTTCTCGGGGTCTCTGTTGCAGGCGGGGCCCCAACCCCAGCGCCGGCCAATCCAGCCTCTACGCTCTGCGGATGGCAACGGGAAGAGCCTGGTGGGGCACTATGAACTGGCGTCTAAGCGAAGATGGGCAGGCCCAGCCCTGAATCCCCGAGCGCGTCCTCTATTCTCGACGCAAATGGCATGTCCCTGAGGTCGAGCCCGCCGCTGGCGTCGATAAACTCAACCCCAACCACGGCGCCATCGTCGGACAGATCGATCAGCCGAAGCTCCCCGAGCGACCTTGTCCGGCTGACCTTCGCACCCGGTTGGAGCCGCACGTAGAGGACGTCAGCCTCCTCGTCATATTCCACCACCGGTCTGGTCATCTCTGCCTCCTGGCTCAATCCTCCCCCTCCCAAACCACCGTCTTCACGAACGGCGGATACGAATTGCGAGCGATGTACACCTTGAGTGTTCGTCCCTCGTAGTCCCCGATTGGTATTTCGGCCGGCTGCGCCCGTACCCGAGACGGCGCCGGGCGCCGCGTGTGATATCTCTCCAGGACCCAGCGCACGGCCTCCTCGGGAATCCCCCTCTCGGCCATGCGCCGTCGTGCATACGCCCTGATGATGGGTTCCGGGGCAGTGGCGTCGCCGCCCTCGCCTGCCATACACGGGATTCTACGTGCACTGTCAACACAACCAGCGTAGGTAGTAACGGGAGCGGCGCTCAAGGGGGTAATCGGAGGCGCATCCCACCTTCCTTGCCGTCAAGGCAAAGGCCTTGTTGCTGTGGGCCTAGAGCGTCGACATGGCGCCCGTTCCGCCGCCCTCACCGCCGCCCGGCACGAACAGCTTCGTAAAGCGCCAGCGTGCGTTCCGCCGTCCGCCGCCATGTGAACTCCGCGCGCACGCGCTCCACGCCTGCCTCGCCAAGCAGCTTCGCCTGTGCCCCATCCTGCATCAACAATCCAATCGACTCCGCCAACGCCTTCGCGTCGCCCGCCGGAACGAGCAACCCGCTCACGCCGTCCGCCACCACTTCGGGCAGTGCGCCCGCGCGCGCGGCAATCACGGGCGCCCCGCATGCCTGTGCTTCCGCCGCTGGCAGCCCAAACCCTTCGTAGAGCGACGGCGAAACGAAGATGCCGGCGCGGTTGTACTCTTCCACCAGCGCTGCCCTTGAAAGCCGGCCCGTGAGCTTCACCCGCTCCTCGATGCCGAGTTCTCGCGCCCGTGCACGCACGACCTGCGCCTCGGCCCGGTCCACCACAATCAGCCGCCAATCACGGTCCCCGACCAGTGCCAGCGCCTCTACCAGGTACCTGGCGCCCTTGTTGCGGTCGTCGCTATTCCCCACGAACAGCACCCGTCCCGCCTCGCGTTCCATTCCCAGCGGCCGGAAGACCGCCGTGTCCACGCCGTCATGGATGGCGGCCACCTTCGCCCCGCCCAGGCGGAACGCCCTCCTGACCGCCCTGGCGCTCGCTTCGCTCCCCGTCACCACGCGGTCAACCCCGTGCGCCACCACATGCTGCATGTGGAACGGGTAGAAGAGCACCCGGCCCACCTTGTCGCGCAACCTGCTCGCCTGCGCCACCGCGTTCGCCCGGTCAATGGCCAGGGGGTGATGAATGTTGGCCACTACAGGCACGCCCAGGAGCCGCACCAGCAGGTCGCCATAACCAAGCGACTGGTTGTCGTGCACGATGTCGAATGGCCGTCGCGCATGGAGCCTCGCCACCGCTTCGAACGCCCGCAGCGAGAACGCCGCCATCACCGAGAACATGCCCGCCCGCGAGCTCGCAAGCTCATAGAGGTTGAGGGGATGGAAATAGCTCGCCGCCCCCTTGCGCCAGAATGCGGCCCCCTCGTCGAAGGCTGTGAAGACCGAGTAGTCCTGGAGACGGTGCTGCACCACCCTCGTGTCCAGTTCCGGGTAGGGCGGCCCGACCACGACGTGCACTTCGTGCCCCAGTTCCACGTACTCGCGGCACATCTCCGCCAGGTACACGCCCTGCCCGCCCGAATACATATTCCCCTGGTGCAGCAAGAAGCAGACCCGCAACGTCAGACTGCCCGCGCGTAGATAGCAACGCTCTTCGGGAGCACCCGCGAGAAGCCCCGCTCCACCGCATCCCACACCCGTGAGTGGCGGACTCTCTTCGAGTTGATAAGCCTTCGCCACCTTTGCGCCGGCCCGCATGGCGGGTTGCCCCCGCCCCCGAGTGCGCCCAGCAGCCAGTAGATGGATTCGAAACCCTGGCGCCGCCGCACCGCGTACGGCTGCCACCCGGTTGCACGCAGCTTCGCCAGCAACTCATCGAGGCGGTAGATGCGGATGTGTCCACCAGGGGTGTGGGTCACTTCCCACGACAGCTGCCAGAGCGCGAACTCCACTGCCCGCGCCGGTACCGTAATCGCCAGGGTGCCACCTGTCCGAACTACCCGGCGCAGCTCCCTCAGCACCCCCACGTCATCAACAACGTGCTCCAGGGTCTCCGAGCAGATGGCGGCATCGAAGCACACCGCGGCGAGCGGAAGGCTCAACGCCGTGCCCTGCACCCAGTCCACGCGCCCCCCATGAGCGCCAGACTTCTCATCCTCACTCACGAAGAACCGCCCGTCGCGCAGGTCACGGCGCGCCAGGTCGCACGCCACCGTCCGAACGGGCAGGCGCGCCGCCGCAAGCTCGTGCCGCCCCGCCCCGCAGCCCACATCCAGCAGCCAGGCGCCCTCTGTTGTCTCCGAGAGCCCAAGCAGCCGCAGGTCCACCGTGAACACACGGTCGAGCCGTGGGTCATCCGCCGGGCGGGCAAGCAGCCCCGGGGCCCTGCCGCTGCGGATGGATGGAGCGGCGTTGCTCATCACTCCGCCGGCCTTCGCCCGTAAATCACGAAGTCCTTGGCGAACACACGGTCCAGCGCCGCCTCCAGCCCTTCGAACACGGGGTTGCGCGCGCGCAGGTTCCAGTTGATGAACCGCCAGAACCAGCGTGTCAGCGGGAAATCCGGGTTGTCCTTGCCAAACAGGCAGCGGAGCGTCCAGTAAACGCTCTGGTAGGCGTGCCTCCCGCGTTCGGCGCCCATCACAAGCCCCGCATCCGAAAGCCTCCGGCGCAGTTCGCCTTTCCGGTAGATGCGAATGTGCCCGCCCGGCGAATGCCAGTATTCCCAGCTCAACGCCCAGAGAAGCCTCTCTGCGCGATGGTGCGGGCACGAGACCGCGATCTCGCCACCCGGCCTCAGGATGCGGAACAGCTCGCGCATCGCCCGTTCGTCATCATGAACATGCTCCAGCACCTCCGTGCAGATGACCTTGTCGAAGGCGCCATCCCGGAACGGCAGATGCTGCGCGTCGCCCATCATGAACTGCGCGAACCCCTGCAACCGCCCGGCGTTGTGATCCGCATAGAACATGTAGCGCCCGCGGGCGAGCTCCTCACGGTCCAGGTCCACGGCCACCACCCGGCAATTCCAGTTGGTCGCGTCGATCGTATGCCTGCCGTTCCCGCACCCAAGATCGAGCACACGGTCGCCCTTCTGGATCTGGAAGAGGTTCCAGTAATCGACGTTGACGATGTTCGAGGCCATCACCTGACTGTACAAAGGCTGCCGGGTACGCGACACGCACCGCTCCCTCGTTTGCGGCGTCGCTTCACATTCGCTTAATGGCGGCGAAATATAGCGTTAACGCTCGCGATCGATGATTGCCTCATGGAAGACCACATCGGCCCCTGTGAACATCGCTGGCGATACTTCGTCAATGTCGACAGCCGCTCCATACGCGTTCGTGAATGCGAACGCTGCGGGCGCAGGGCGGTGGTGCCAACGCACCTGGCGCCCCTGCCGCGCCCGAAGTACCTCGAACCGCGCCTCTCCGCCTAATTCGCACCCGGTTGACGCCGGCGAGCCACTTGTTCGAGCCGCATCTTGCGCTGGTTCGGTTCCGTTCCCAGGAATCGCGGCTGGTAGTCGCTCTTGCGACCCTGGACCTGGGCAGCGTGCTGGCGGTCGTGCCGGTAGAACGACCGCAGCCACTGGAGAACCGTGAGCGTCCCGAATACCGGGCTCGTCGCCACCCTGTCGAAACCTGCAAGCGGGATGCCGTCGATCAGGCCGTTGGTGTAGGCCCGCTCCACTTCAAGGGCGCGCAGCAGATCAGCCACCTCGTGGGCATTCGCCTCCTCCACCGGGATCGCCACTGGCTCCGGCCGCACTTCGCTGATGTCCGGGTTCTCCTCCGCCAGGGCGGCGCGAACCCACGAGTCATAGCTCCTCTCCATCTCCCAGAGGTGTGCGAGCTGTTCGAGAGCGGTCCACTGCTCCTCGCCCTCGGCGTCAACTGGCACCGCCAGGGCCTCTTCGCGCGTGAGCGCGCGGGCAGCGGCAACCAGGGCCGCGCGTTCCTCGGCCATCTTCTCCTTGAGCTCAGCTACCTGTTCACGCGTGGCCATTTCCACCCCCTCCGTTGCGCCCGATGAGCCTTCTGACTCCCTGCCAGGCGGCATAAGGAATCGCTGCCACAATCGCTATGGCAAACACAAGGCCCCCGTAGAAAGTGCCAAACACAAACCCGAAGCCCCATCCCAGCAGGTCCATGCTCCGATTCTGCCGCCGCCAGGCCCGCCTGTCGACACCTGCCCGCTTGCGGGCACCGGGGAAGGTGGGAGAGTGTGCACCATGCCCTTCAAGCTGCGCCGCTCCACCGCCCCGGGACCCCGTTTCCAGGCCGATTGGCTGGTGGTGGGACTGGGAAACCCCGGTGAGCAATACGCCCGCAACCGTCACAACGTTGGCTTCTGGGTTATCAACGAGCTGGCAAGGCGCGCCGGCGCCCGGCTCAAGGCCTCCGGGAGCACCATGCATATGGCCGTCGCCGGCCTTGCTGCCGCCCGCGTCGCGCTGGTGCGCCCAAAGACGTTCGTCAACCTCAGCGGCAAGGCAGTCGCCCAGGCCCTCCAGTGGACCGGCTGTGACCTGTCCCACACCATCGTGATCTACGATGAGCTCGACCTGCCCGCGGGCGCCCTTCGCATCCGCGAAGGCGGCGGCCACGGCGGGCACAACGGCCTCAAGAGCATCGGCCAGGCCGCCGGGCTCGATTTCGTCCGCATTCGCATTGGCATCGGGCGGCCGCTCGCCGGCGGCGAACCGTCCTGGGACCCAGAGGTGGTTGCAGACTGGGTGCTTGGCAACCCCCTGGGCCCCGACCGCGAACTCCTGGAAGAGGCCTGCCGCCTGGCGGCCGATGCCGTCGAAGCCATCATCAGCGAAGGCGTCGCCGCTGCCGCCGGCCGGTTCACGCGCCGGTAGCCTCCGATGCGCGCCGCCCTACTCCGGCGGCGTCCCCAGCGTCACTCGCAGCGTCAGCTTCTTGCCGCCGCGATAGACCTCCATATCCACCGTCTGGCCGGCGTGGTGTCGCACCATCGCCACCGCGAGGTCCGCCTCGTTGCGCGTGGCAGTTCCGCCGATACCGACAATCACGTCTCCGGCCCGCAGCCCGGCCCGGCGCGCCGGTCCGTCGGGAATGTCGCTCGCCGCATCCACGTAGACACCCCCGAGCTCCTCAGGGACGCCAAGCTCCTTCGACTTTGCCGGGAGCAGCCTCTCAAACGCCTGGATGCCAAGAAGGCCCCGGTTCACAGTCCCGTTCTCGCGGAGTCCTTCGTACACAGCGCTAACCATGTCTGACCCCACCGCGAAGCCAATCCCCGCGGCCACACCGCCCGTCGTGTAGTCGGGCGCTATCGAAGTGTTCACGCCCACAACCTTGCCGGTGAGCGTCAGGAGCGGCCCGCCGCTGTTCCCGTGATTGATCGCTGCGTCCGTCTGGATTGCCCCGAGCGTGCCCCCCGCCTCGCTTGTCGAGCGGTTCTTCGCGCTCACAATCCCGCGCGTCACCGTGAACCCCGGCCCGTCGCCCCCCGAAAGATCAAGCGCGTAGCCAATTGCGACCACATCCTGCCCCACAGTCACCTCGGACAGCGGCGCAAACTCAAGAGGCGATAGGCCGCTCGCCTTGATCTTGAGGAGCGCGATGTCCGACCGCGGGTCGGTGCCCACAACCGCGGCGCGATACTCGGCCCCATCGCTCATGATCACGTTGATCGTGGAGGAGGGCCGTCCGCTGAGGCCAGAAATCACGTGGTTGTTGGTGATGATGTAGCCGTCCGCGTCGACTACAAAGCCGCTGCCCACACCCGCGCTTGTGGTGATCTTGACCACGGCCGGCTCTGCCATCCGCACGACTTCTGCCACGCTCATCTCACCCGCTGCCCGGGCTGCCGGCCGCGGTGTCGCGGGCGCTGCTCCTTGGCCGGGAGTGCCTGCTGCATCTGCCGGGATGAGCGCCCTAGGCCCCCCCTCGGAACCTGAAGAACACGCCACGCCCAGCAGAAGCGCCAGCGATGCCGTCACCGCAGCCGCCAGCCGGGTCACCTTCCTGTTCATTGCCAACCCCCGATATGAAGCCTGTGTCCCATTCTCACCCGGCGCCGGGCAATTCACTGTAAATCGCCGGCCAGGTTTGAAAGCCGGGGTAAAGCACGCCGCCCCTGTCTTGGCAGCAATGCAGCGACGCGTATGATGCCTGTTGGGGCTGTCTATGGCGTGGCAGGGCAATCCAGACCCCACCGGGGTACGTAGCATTGTAAGGACGGGCGAATTCGCCCGCCTGCCGGACGACCCTCTCGCCGCCCGGCTCGAATGGTCCGACGAGGCCCTCATGACCGCCATTGCTACCCGCGACGAGCTTGCCTTCGTGGTCCTTTACGACCGCTACGCCGACCTTGTTTACTCGGCCTCCCTCCGCGTGCTCATGGACCCCGGCCTCGCCGAGGACACAACCCAGGACGTCTTCATCCGGCTCTGGCGCCGGCCGCAGACATTCATCGCCGAACGGGGCCGCTTTGTCACCTGGCTCATGAGCGTCACCCGCAACCGCGCCGTTGATGAGATCCGGGCTCGCGGCCGCCGCCATCGCCGCGAAGTCCCCTCCATGGAGACCGAAGACCCCCTCGCCTGGAGCCAGCTAGCGGCCCAGGATGAGGACCCCCTCGCCTCGGCCCAGGTCAGCGAGATCCGGGCCAGCGTTCGCTCTGCTCTCTGCGGGCTGCCCGCCAGCCAGAAGCGGGCCCTCGAACTCGCCTACTTCGGCGGCCTCACCCAGCTGGAGATAGCCCTCCGCACCGGTGAGCCGCTGGGAACCATCAAGACCCGCATCCGGCTCGGCATGCAGAAGCTCCGCCGGGCCCTGCAGGAAGAAGCCAGGGAAGACTGAAGCATGACCGGTCGCTGTCTGTCCCAGGATGAGGCGGACGAATTCGCCATCGGCTCCCTCGACTCACTTGCCGAGGCCGAGGTCGCCGAGCACCTCCGCACCTGCCGCGCATGCCTCGAACTGGTCAGTCTCGCCCAGCAAGTCGCCGCTGCCCTCGCACTTGCTGTCCCGTCCCATCGCTCCCCGGCTGGCCTGCGCCGCCGCACCTTCCTTGCGGCCGGGGTGGCGCGCCCCCGCATGCTCATGCGCGTGCTCCGCGCCGCCCGGGCAGTTGCTGCCGTCGCTGCTGTGCTCATCGCCGTTGCCGCTCTTGCTGGCATGGTCATCCTGCGCGACCAGGTTCATGATGTCCGCCAGGAGAATTCGGACCTCTCCGTGCAGGTCGATGATGCGCTCTCGCAGAAGATCGAGATCCTCGCCCTCACCAGCCGCTTGAACGAAGAAGAGCGCCGCTCCGCCGACCTCACCCAGGCTGCCCGCGGCGACCGCGACCTCCTGCTTGCACTCCTCTCCCCCGAAAGCGATGTGGCCGAAGTCTTCGCAGCCGAACAAAGCGCCTACTCCCTCGGCCGCCTGGTCTGGGACCGCGGGCAGAAGAAAGTCTGGTTCGTGGCCAGCCGCCTGCGCCCGCTGAGCGACGGCGAGACCTACCAGCTCTGGGCCAGCTCCGGCGGCAAGTACCATAGCCTTGGCACCTTCAACGCCGATTCCTCCGGGTTTGCCCGCCACGAGGCCATCGTCCCCCAGGGCCTCGAAAGCTACGAGAGCGCCGTCGTCACAATCGAGCGCGCCGGTGGCTCCCCTGAACGCACCGGCACCAGCGTCTTCGTGGCCGACCTCAGCCGCTTCCGCCGCTGATCGCCGCGTGTGCTCGCCGCGGACTCCGCTGCTGCCGGCCCTAATCCCGCAATCCTTCCCGTAGCTCCGCCAACGCCCGGGCCTGTTTCCCCTTCACACCGTCTACAGTCGTGAGCAACACCGCTGCGGTCTCCTGCAGTGACAGCCCGTGAATGAAGCGCAGCATGACTACCTCCGCATGCCCTGCTGACAGCGCTGCCACGCCGCGGGCCAGGTCCAGCAAGTCCGCGCTCAATCCCGGGTCGTCCGCCTGGCTGTCGAACGCCTCCAGCGCCAGCATAGGAGGCCGTCTGAACCACCGCCGCCGGTGGGTACTCACCAGGTTCCTTGCAATCCCGAATAGCCACGCCCGCGGCGGCAGCCCCCGGTCCTCCAGTGACCCCGCGTGCTCCCACGCCTCCGCGAACACGCTGCTCGTCAGGTCCTCGGCGTCGGCCGCGTTCCCCAGCCGCGAAAGCGCGTAGCGGTATACGGCTGGCATCTCCGCGGCGAACAGTTGCCGCCAGGCCTCCTGGTCGCGCCGCCTCAGCGGTTCGATGGCGCCGTGGCCCGCGTGGACGTCCCCCTCCTCCTCGTCGTCGCCCCATGGCAGGCGCGCAAGAGCCGCGAAGAGCGCTCCAAGCCCGCGCCAATCGCAGCCCACTAATCCCGTTTCCAGGGCGACTCCCGTCATCGGCCGCTCAATTTCCTCCCTCCTCAGAGCCCTCTTCCTCCACGCTGACCGTCACCTCACCGTCGCGCAGCGTGGCCTTGAACTTGACCTCCCGTTCTCCCTTCTTGAACTTCACCTCAATCTCTGCCCCGTGTTCTTCCTGCTTCGTCCTGGTCCAGCCGCTGGCGGGCTGAACCGAGACCAGTTCGAGCGTGTTCTCCACCACTCGCAGCGTCACCGTGCCCGCCTCGCCTGCCGAATAGGTCTGCCCCTGCGGAGTCGAGGTGGGCGTCGGAGGGTGGGGCGGAGTTCCGCTGGGCGCCGGAGAGGGCGTGCCCGGAGGCTCTGGCGTCGCAGTTGCCGTGGGCGTCGTCGCGGGCTTCGGCGGTGTCGGTGTGGCCCCCGGCGAAGGCAAAGCTGGCGATGTCGACGTTGCCGCCGGCGTCGCCGTTGCCCTGGGGGGTGGCGTCCCTGGCGAAGCCGTCGGCGACCCGGGCTCCGGTCCGCCGGCCTGCGCCGGAGTACCTGGCGCCACCGTCACTGCCGGCTGCGTCGGCGTACCGGGCGTCGAATCGGGTGAGGGGGTTGCCGTGGGTGTGACGCTTGTGCTGGCGCCGGCTTCGGGGGCCCCGGAGGCAGGGCCAGGTTCCCCCGGGTCGCGGGGGGCCCCATCTCCTGCAGCCGGGTCGAGATTCGCAACGGCGTTCGACGCGAACCGGGCGATCCCTTCGAATGTCTCGATTGGCGTATGCCCCGTTGCGGCCCCGGCGCCCGTGGTCGCCGCCACCACCAGGAAGGCGCCCGCCGCAAATTGCTGCACCAGCGCCCGCGGCCGGGGCCCGGCCCCCAACCAGCCCAGCAGCCACACCGCGAGGCCCCTCCGCTGCCGTCCCTCGACCAGCATGTCGAATCGCGCCGTCATCCGCGCTGTCGCTGCCCGGTCCGGTCCCGCTAGCTGAATCCTTCGCGCCCTCCCGGCGAGCCGCGCGAGGCTGGCCACGCCCGCATGGGCCGGCCCGGGGACTAACCGTCCCTCGATCGCCTCGTGCAGCAGCTCGTCAGAAGGGCTCATCTCAGGCCGTGACCACCTGCGGTGGAGCGGGCTTCCTTCGCACCGGCCGGGTGTAGGTCATCCGAACCACAAGCCCGGTGACGATTGTCATGCTTGTGGCGATGTAGATGCCCAGCACCCACAGCTCGCCAGCGTCGCTTCCGATCCTGACCCCGTGCCACAGTGCCGCCACATACGCCACGAACGCCGTGTAGTGGACCTTCTTCCACGTCTGCACCCCGATCAGGCCCCTGGCCCAGAACGAGAACGTCACAATCGCAAACATGTAGAACGAGACCGTGCCCAGCCCCGAAAGGGCGGGCTTGTAGTACGAAACGAATGGCACAAGGATGTCGGCCACGCCAAAGTCCGTCCAGCCATCCGGCATCAACACGAGACCGTGCGCCAGCCCCAGTACGACTCCCGCTAGCGAAGCCGTCTGGTGGACCGCGAGCAGCCTCGCCCTGCCGATGATGCCATCGAACCACGCCGACGACATCAGCAGTCCCCCTGCCAGCCCGAGCCACACGCAGAGATAGGCCGCCAGGCCGGCCGCCCGCGATGCGTACCACGCCCCGTGCGTTCCTGCATCAGGGAGCAGGTCTTCCAGTGGGCCCGACAGAATGCGCCCTCCTCCCAGCACCCCGGCCATGCCGGCGAGTGCGAACATCGCCCACAGTTTCATCTCACGACCCCTTCGTCTTCTTCGACGTCGCCGCCGGGGGTGGCGCCGAAGGCTTCGGTGCAGGCGGAGCTGCCGCGACCGGCGGTGGAGTCGTGACGGGGGATGTGGGCTGGGCCGGGGGAGGAGCGGCTGCGGGAGGGGCAGTTGCCGGAGGAGTGGCCGGGGGCAACTTCGATCCGCCACCCGGTGCGCCGGCCTCTCCCCCGGTGGAAGTCCAGGTCCACGCCGGAGGCGGGAGCGCCTCTCCGCCGGAGCTCGTACTGATAACGGTCGGGCCCGGATCGCCGCCAGGTGCAACGGTGACTACGGGGGGCGAGCTGCCCGGCGGTTCAACCGCTGCCGCGTTCCTGGCTACCGGGGTTCCACGGGCCGCCTCGTACACGTATGTCACGTAGTAGTAGACCGATTGCCGCTCAACCACCACCACCTGCTCGTTTGGCTGCTCGGCCGGAACGGCCCCGTCTGGCGCGGCTGCCTGCTCGATCGCAACCCACTGCCCGGTCGCCTGGTCCCAGCGCCAGCCATCCTGCTCGACGGGCTGCTCTTCCCAAGTCTCTTCGCCGGCGCCGTCCGCCTGCTGCTCGATGCGTGCGGTAGCCGCCACGGACGCCCACAACGAAACGAACACCGCCGTGGCGCCTGCTGCCGTGAGCACCCGCGTCAGCAGGAACTTCACCTGCTTCCCTGCCGGGCGGCTCACCTGTGGTCCTCACCGGCGTGCTCGTCGTCATCGCCGTGGCCGTCTTCGTCCTCGTGTTCGTCGTCATCGTCGTCGCCCGGATCGTCGCCGTCCTCATCGTCGTCGTGGACCCTGCTGCCGCCGCTCCCGTCCGAACCCGGCGATGGCGCCGCCGGGGGGGCCGTTGCCCCTGAAGGGGCCGGGTCTGAGGTGCCGGCAGGACCGGTCCGGTCATCGCCCGGCGATGGAGATGGAGCGGGCGCCGTTGCTGGCGGAGGTGGCGTGACGGTCGCGCTTGCCGGCGGCACAGACGGTGAGGCCGGCGGGGCCGTGGCCGACGGTGGCGCCGGGCTCGGATTCGAATCCGCTCCAGTCGACGCTGCCGCGCTCGGCACGGACACCTCGCGCACGTAGACGATCGGTTCCTTGTCCACATAGACGACGCGCGTCACCGGTTCGGCCGCCTCTACTGGCGCGGCCTCGGCGGCCGGTTGTGACCAGGCGACCTGCTCCGTTACCGCCGGAGTGGCTGTCTCGGCCTGCGCCGGTTCAGGCCCCGGGCCGGGAGCGAGTAGCCCCTGGCTCGCCGCCAGGCCCGCGACCGCCGCGCCCGAAAGCGCTGTCGTTACCGTTCCCGCCAGCAGACTGGCAATCCTGTTCATCCGTGACTCCTTGCGGGGGTGTGTCGCAGGGCACATCGCACTTTGGCCCCCGGAAGAGTCGCGGTCATTCTCAAGAAATCCGTAAGAGGTCCGCGGGCGCGCGTCACCAATCCCGAACGCTGCCGTCCGCCCCTACCGCCACTACCCGGTGCCCCTGCGCCCGCGCCAGGCCCGCCGCCGCCTCCCCCCCGATGAGCACCGCCTTCGCCCAGACCTCCGCCCGCCATGCCTCCGCCGCCCAGGCCGTCACCTGCACGAAAGGGCTCTCCGCGGGCAGACCGCTCCGCGGATCAATGAGGTGATGCGCCAGTCCCCCGTTGCTGGTCTGCCAGCGCCGCTTCGCTGTTGTCGATGTCGCGACTGCCCCCCTCACAGCCCCCTCCCACGGGTCGGGCATCCCCTCAAGAGGCGAGTCGATCGCCACCAACCAGCCGTCCACACCCGGCTCTGCGCCCGCGCAACGCAGGTCTCCCCCGGCGTTGATGAACACGTCCGAGTACTCTCGCTCCATCAGCCCCAGGCCGAGGTCCACTGTCCAGCCCTTCACGATCCCGCCAAGGTCGAGCCCGCCGCCGCACAGCTTCACCCGGTTGCCCTCCACCTGCAGGCAATCACGCGGGTCGGGGACCACCTGCCGCACCGGCGCGCCGCCCGACACGTCCGCGAAGGTTCCCCCGTATCCCGCCGCCACCAGCGCCCTCAGCACCATCGGGTTGTAGAGCCCCGCCGTGAACTCATGGCCCTCAATCGCCAGGTGGCACGCCGCTGCGAACATTTCATCCTCCACCACCTCGCCCCGGTTCAGCCGCGAAAGCAGGCTCCCCGGCCGGAACCGCGAGAACCGCTCCTCCTGCTGCTCGAACAGCACCCTCAGCGAGAGGAACTCGGCCACCGGCCGCGAATCCGCTGCGATGATCACGCCGACGTCCGTGTCCATCGCCCGGAAGCTTTCGGTATGGAGCATCACGAGGCCGCCGGCAGCCTGACCGTGAAGGTCGCGCCCAGCCCCGGCCCCGAATCGACGTGGATCTGGCCTCCATGCACCTCGGCAATCCACCTTGCGATGGGCAGTCCCAACCCCGTTCCCCCATCCCGCCGGGCACGCGCCGTATCCACCCTGTAGAACCGGTCAAAAATGCGCGCGTGGTGTTCTGCTGCTATCCCCGGGCCTGTGTCGCTCACTACCAGTTCCACCTTCCTCCCCGCCTTTCGCGTCCGCACGGTCACCTGGCCCCCCGAAGGCGTGTACTTCACCGCATTGTCGACCAGGATCATCGCAAGCTGCCGCATCCGTGCGCGGTCGCCCTCCAGCTGGGCCGCGCTCGTATCGTCCACCAGCGCGACACCGCGCGCCTCCGCCAGCGGCTGCACGTCTCGCACCAGCTCCGAAACCACTCCCGCCAGGTCGACGCGCTCCTTCACGATCTCCAGCCGGCCCTCATCGGCCCGCGCTAGCGTCAGCAGGTCGCTCACCAGCCTCGCCATATGGTCAGTCTCGGTGGCGATTGCCTCGACCTGGTCGAGGTTCGCCTCCACAGTCTGGTCGTGGTGGCGCAGGAGAAGCTCGTTGTTCGCCTTCACCGTCGCAATCGGTGTACGCAGCTCGTGCGAAGCATCTGAGACAAAGCGGCGCTGCATTTCGAGCGAGCGCCTGATGGGCGAAAGCGTTCGCCCCGCCAGCCAGAAACCACCGGCTGTTGAGAGCGTCAGGCCGGTCAGCCCGCCCGCGCCCAGCACAATCGCGAGCGTGCGGAGCTGCCTGTCCCGCGCATCTAGAGAACGTCCCACGTGGATGTAGCTGCCTTCGGGGCCCGGCTGGCTCAGGATGCGAAAACGCTGGTGGTCGCCCGCGACATCGGTGAGCTCCGCTCCGTCAGATGCGCTTTCTTCGAGCGCCTCCAGGTCCACCCCCTCCAGGTCAACCCGCCGGGGATTGGCTACCACGTCCCCGCCCATGGTCGCCACATAGAACAGGTCGCTTGATAACGTCGCTTCCAGTTTCGGGTCGCGCTTGTGATCATCGTCATCATCGTGGTCATCGTCTGGCCGCCCCTGGAAGAACGGGAAAAGGCCCGATTGCGGGTCCAGTTGCACAATCCCAAGCTCCAGCCCATGCATTGCCGATTCGAGCGAAGCGTCTATCTCGTTGTCGAGGTCGCGGCGGATGGTCAGGTAGGCCAGGGAGCCCACCACCGCCAGGATGGCCGCAAACACGCACGCGTACCATACCGTCAGCTGCAGGCGCGCCCGCTGGAACATCAACCGGCTCGCAGGGCGTAGCCCACGCCCCTGACCGTACGAATGAGCTTCTGCTCGAACCCCCGGTCCACCTTGTTGCGCAGGTAATGGATGTAGATGTCGACTACGTTCGATTCCGTGAGCATGTCGTAGCTCCACACCCTGTCCAGCAGCTGGGAGCGGGTCAGGACCTGGCCGGCATTCCTCATCAAGACCTCGAGCAGGGCGAACTCGCGCGCCGTGAGCTCGATCCGGCGGCCCGCGCGCACCGCTTCCCGCGCGCGCAGGTCCAGCTCCAGGTCCCCGGCGCGAAGCCAGAGGGGGTCGCCTGCCGGCATCTGCGCGCGCCGCGTCAGCGCCCGGATTCGAGCCAGCAGCTCGGCAAGCGCGAAAGGCTTCACCAGGTAGTCGTCAGCCCCCGCATCGAGCCCGCGCACCCGGTCCTGCACCGAATCGCGCGCCGTGAGCATGAGTATGGGGACCGTGTTCGCCCGCGCCCGCAGGCGCCGCGCCACCTCGCACCCGTCCAGCCCGGGCAACATGACGTCGAGCACAACGATGTCGTATTCCTCCATCAGCGCCTGCGTAAGCGCATCCGCGCCATCCGCCACCCAGTCGACAACGTGGCCCTCTTCCTCGAGCACACGGCGCACTGCCGCGGCCAGGCGTGCCTCATCTTCCACCAGCAGCACATGCATCACCATCTATTGTGCGGGTTCCGCCATGGCGCGGAAATGAGAACAAGATTTGAAAACTCGAATCTTCACTTCATCGCCCGCCAAGGTGTGGCCTTCATCCTGAACCTCGAACTCATACGACATCGAGGCAAGTACATGGATACCAGGCTGGCCTTTCTCTCCGCCGCCGCCTTCGCCGGGGTTCTCGTCGGCGGGACGCTCATCGCCGACCCTTCTCTCGGCAATTCCATCAGTCCCGCCTCCATCTGGACGCAGGCCACCGGCGCCTTCGATGACGACGACGATGAGGAACACGGGTGGGAGGACTCCGGCGCTACTACCCCCATGAACGTGGCTGCTACGGATGCCAACACGGTCACCGGCTTCGACCCCTCCTCCGCGGAACAACCGGGTTACCGCCATGGCGATGACGACGACCGGTATGACGACGACCACGACGACGGCTTTGACGACGACGATCATGACGGCGACCGGGATGACCACGACCGCGACGACGACGACGACGATCGTTACGACGAGGATGGCGACTAGATGGCCGCCAACTACGTTCGCCTGAAAGTGGCAATCGCCGCCGGCTCGGCCGCGGCCGTGGTCTGGGGTTGGGCCCACTTCCACAACACCCGGACCTTCACCGGGACCAGCGCGGGCGCGACTTCGGAGCAGGCCGCTGCGGCCGTCCCTGTGAGCGCGGTGCCGGCTTCCTCATCGGCGGCCGATGGCACGGCGCCCACCGCCACCGCCACCGCCACCGCGACTCCTCGCCGCGCTGTTATCCAGCCCACCCCTGCCCGGAAGACGCGCGGCTCATGAATCGCACCCGCTCCACCGATGCCCTCGCCGCCTTTATCGGCGCGCTTGTCTCGACTCTCATGCTCAGGGGGCTAGACTTCGGCCACGCCCCCTGGTACATCAGCCGCTCCTCGGGCCTGGTCGCCTACGTGCTCCTGACCCTCTCCGTCGTCCTCGGACTGCTGCTTAGCACCAGGTCCCCGCGCCCGCTCGTTCCCCGCGCCCTCGCCTTCGACCTCCACCAGTTCATCAGCATCCTCACCCTGACCATGATTGGCGTTCACGCCGGCATCCTCCTCTTCGACAACTACCTGGGCTTCGGCCCGGCCGAGATCCTCCTGCCCTTTGCCTCCGATAGCGAACCGCTCCTGACGGCCGTGGGCGTTGTCGCCGCCTGGTCACTCGTTGCCATCACTGCCAGTTTCTGGCTACGCCGCCACATCGGCCCGCGCGCCTGGCGCAGGCTCCACTACCTCTCGTTCGCCAGCTGGCTCCTGTCGCTCGTTCACGGCTTCGCCCAGGGGACCGACACGGCCATCCCCTTCGTTAGCGCCATCTACATTCTCTCCGCCGCGGTCGTCGCCGCGCTCCTGACGTATCGCATCGGTTCGAGGAGCGGCTCCCGCACCCCGGCTTCCACCGTTTCTCCGCAGGCCGGACCCGGGAACCGCGAATCTCGGAGGCTCGCCTCGCGAGCGGCCTCCGACTGAGCGGGGGTGGCCGGCGGCGCCGTCCTGGTGGGCGCCGCCGGTTCCCCCTTGCCTCGCCGGACGGTACCTTCCCGCTATGGAGACCGATCCGGCTGCCCCCATCTTCATCGTTAACCCCATGTCTGGCGCCGGGCGCACAAAGAAGCGCTGGCCTGCCCTCAAAGCCGCCATTGTCCGCGGCGGACTTGGCGACCCCCAGGCCATGTTCACGGAGTACCACGGCCACGGCTACGGGATCGCCGCCGCCGCCCTCGAACACGGCCACCGCACCATCGTCGCCGTCGGCGGCGACGGCACTCTCAACGAAGTCATCAGCGCAGTCCTCGATGCCGGCCGCGCCGAAGACGTGCGCATAGCCACCATCCCCATGGGGACGGGCAAAGACGTCGGCAAGTGCCTCGGGGTCGCCGAGCCCGCCAGGGCCATCCGCGCCATCTCCGAAGGCAGCGAACGCCGTCTCGATGTCGGCCGTGTCGCCTCCCACGACGAACTCGGCGCCCCCATCACCCGCTATTTCCTGCTCGAAATGAGCGCCGGCTGGATCCCCGAGGTCTCGAAGTCAACCCCGCGCATTCTCAAGCTGCTGGGCGATACAGCCCCCTACATCATCACCACCTTCGCGAAAATGCTCGGCCCCATGAACCGCGAGTTCGAAGTCGCAATCGACGGCGAAGAGTTCAACGGCCGCTACAACTCCGTTTCCATCCACAACATGGAGCTCTGGGGCGGCGACATGGTGGCTGCCCCGGGCGCAGCCCCCGACGACGGCATCTTTGATGTCATTCGCTGGGGGCCGCTTTCCCGCCGCGTGGTCATAAGCGCCGTTCGCGGTATGCAGGCTGGCGGGAGCCACCTTGGAACGAAGGGCATCGATCGCCATCCTGCCCGCGCCATCGCGCTCTCCTCACCGAAGAAGAGCTACCTCGATATGGATGGCGAGCCCGGTGGCTATCTCCCTGCACGCGTCGAGATCCTCCCCGGCATCCTTCGCTTCCTGGCCCCGGCCCGCCCCTGACGGCGCTTCTCGCCCCTCACCCCGGCCCGGCTTACCATCAGGTCCACACCCCTCCCGAAGGAGCGATGCCTGTGCGCTTCTGGCGCAGGAAACCCACCACGGAGACTACCCCGGCTGCCGGCGCTGAGGCCCCCGCTCTCCAGGAACTCACGCCCGAAGAGGCCGCGGAAATCCACGCCCAGACCGAGCGCGCCGTTGAGCGCACGAAGCGTGGTTTCTTCGGTCGCATCTCCGGTCTCTTCGAACGCGCCGACTTCGGCGACGACCTCTGGGATGAGCTTGAGGAGATCCTCATCACTTCTGACACGGGCCTCGCCACCACTGAGGTCATCCTCGGCCGCACCCGCAGGCGCACGAAGGATGAGGGCGCCAGGCAGAGCGAACGCGTGCGCGAAATCCTCCGCGAGGAGCTCGTGCACGTCCTCGAAGAGCCAGCGAAGGCGCATCCCGCATGGGCGCTCGACAATCCTCCGCCCATCCTCATCCTGCTCGTTGTGGGCGTGAATGGCGCCGGCAAGACAACCACCATCGCCAAGCTCGCCCACGCCTTCAAGTCCGATGGCGCCACCGTCATCCTCGGCGCCGCCGACACTTTCCGGGCCGCCGCAACCGACCAGCTGAAGGTCTGGGGCGAACGTGTGGGCGTGCGTGTGGTCGCGCACCAGCCCAACGCCGACCCCGGGGCCGTCGTGTTTGACACGCTTGGCGCCGCCGAAGCGGCAAAGGCCGAGATCGTGATCATCGATACCGCCGGCCGCCTCCACACCAAGACAAACCTCATGGAAGAGCTGAAGAAGATCAATCGCGTCGTCCAGCGAAACTACCCCGACGCTCCCCACGAGACCCTCCTCGTCCTCGATGCCACTACCGGCCAGAACGGACTCATGCAGGCGCGCACCTTCACCGAGGCCGTGGGCGTCACCGGCATCGTCCTGGCAAAGCTGGATGGTACGGCAAAGGGTGGCATCGCCTTCGCCATCGCTCACGACCTGGGCATCCCCGTCCGCTTCATTGGCACCGGCGAAAAGATGGGCGACCTGGCGCCGTTCGATGCTCACGAGTTCGTCGATTCCCTCCTTTCCTGAGAGGTAGCACATGGGACCGGTGATGGCGTTCTGGGCGGTCACACTGCTGATTGCCGCGCTCGCCCTGCCCATCGCCTTTCACCTCTTCAGGCGCTTCCCCGATGCCGGCGCCGGCCTCAGCTTCCCGCTCGGCCTGGCGCTGGTAGGCTTCGGCTACTTCACTCTCCGGGTAGCCAGCGTCCTGCCCGCCGGGAGGGCTGGCTACCTCCTCGCCGTGGCTCTCTTCGCCTGTGCGTCGGCCGCGATTGCTTTCCGCGACCGGCGCTTCGTGCCCACGCTGCGGCGCTCCGCGCCCGCACTGATGATCATCGCCGGGCTGTTCACCCTCGCCTTCTTCGCCTATGTGGCTTTCCGCTCATACCGGCCCGAAGTCACCGGCACCGAGCAGCCGATGGACTTCATGTACCTTAACGCCACCCTGGAATCGCCCGGGTACCCGCCCCACGACCCCTGGCTGGCGGGCCACCGCGCGAGCTACTACTACTTCGGCTACCTGCAGGTGGGCGTGTTGACGGCCGTCTCCGGCGTGCAGTCATCGGTGGGCTACAACCTGGGGCTCGCATACACCTTCGCCGCGGCCGCGACGGCCATCGCTTCGCTCGTTGCCGCGCTCACGCGCTGGTCGCTCGGCCCGCCCGGACGGCGGTGGGCCGTTCCCGCAGCGGGCATCGCGGTCGTCATGCTGCTTGGCGTTGGGTCGCTTTCCGCCCTGTTCGAATGGGCCGCGGCGCACGGGCACTACAACCGCCCGCTGTTTGAGCTCATGGGCGTCGAATGGCTCATCCCCTGCGAGCCGGGCGTGACCGGCGACTGTTTCTCGGGGCCCACCGACCCGCGGACCACCGCCTGGTACCCCACCGAGTACTGGTTCTGGTGGCGTGGCACGCGCATCATCCCCGATACCATCACGGAGTTCCCCTTCTTCAGCTTCATGCTGGGCGACATGCACCCGCACGTGATGGCCATCCCCCTGGTGCTCCTCTCCCTCGGGCTTTGCGCCGCCATCTGGCGCGGACGCTCGCCCCTGGGCCTCAGGAACCACCTCGCCAATCCCTGGCCGGGTGTGGTCTGTGCGCTCATCCTGGGCGCGCTCGCCTTTCAGAACGCCTGGGACCTGCTGACCTTCAGCGGCGCCTTTGCCCTCGCCGTCGTTATCCGGAACCTGCGCGCGCTCCCTCCCGCCCATGCGCTGCTCGCATCGGCGGGATACCTTGGGCCGCTCTTTGCCCTCGCCGTGGGCGCCTACCTGCCGTGGTACCTCGACTTCAGCTCGCAGGCGTCGGGGTTCTACCCGTACGTCGGCCGCGGAACACGGCCCGCCCACGCCTTCCTGCAGTTCGGCCCCCTGCTGCTGGCCGGCCTCCTCACCCTGGTCCCCGCTGTTCGCCCATTCGACCGCGACGCGGCGATGCGGTTTGCCGCTCATGCCGCGTGGGTTCTCCTCCTGCCGCTTTCGCTCTGGGTTGCTCTGACTATCTACCAGCACGACCTGTCCGACGCTCTACGCGCCCGTGGCGCCGGGGGCTGGGTGACCCTGGGCGCCTACGGCACGGCCACCTGGGCGCTGGTTACCGCGTTCCTGCTCCTTTCCTGGCAGCGGCGCGTCGCCGCACTGCCCGCGGGGATGGCCGCCGCCGGCGCTCTCCTCCTCCTTGGGGCCGAGCTGTTCCTCATTCGCGACGTCTTCTTCGGAGGCACGCCCCGGCTCAACACGGTCTTCAAGCTCACCTACCAGGCCTGGATCCTGCTCTCTGTTGCGGGCGCCGCGGGGCTCGCAGCCACAATCCGTGACGCCCGCGCGTGGCATGCGCCTGGCTGGCTGGCCCTGCCTGTGGGCGCGCTCCTGGTGGCCGGGCTCGCCTACCCGCTGACGGCTGCGCCCAACCGCACCGATGGCTTCAGCGGCGGCACCGCCATCGATGGCCTGGCCTTCCTCGCCCAAGACGACCCGCCCGAGTACGCGCTCACACGCTGGGTGCATGACCACACCGCGCCCGGCGACATCATCATCGAGGCCACCGGGCGCGCCTGGCGCCGCGACGAGAAGGGCCGCCCCGTAATCTACGACAGCCGCATCGACTACACCGACGCGGGCCGAATCGCCGCGCGCACCGGACGCCAGACGCTCATCGGCTGGTATTCGCACGAGATCCAGTGGCGGGGCGACACCGAGGCCAACCGCAACGAGTTCAACCGCCGCCAGGACCTCGTTGACTCAGCCTACACGACCCCCGACCCCGCCCGCGCCGTCGAGGTAATGAAAGAGACAGGCGCGAAATACCTGGTGGTGGGCCGGGTCGAACTTTCCCGCTACGCTGGCGACATCATGCCGGCCTTCGAGACGGTGCTCGAAATCGCCTTTGAATCCGGTGGGCTGCGCGTCTACCGCCTGCCCGGTGGCAGCGCAGGCCCGGGCCGGTGAGCGACCCGGGCCGCGAGGGCGGCGAAGCGAAGGAGCGCCGGTTCACCGTCTCTTTCTCGGCGGTGGCATGGCTGGCCGTGTCCGCGGTGTTTGTGCTCTTGAGGCTCGGACCAACCTGGCAGGCGCCCGTCGGTGGGGCCGAGCTGGTGCACCTCTCCGGGGCATGGCAGGCCCGCGAAGGCATTGCCGACCCCCGCTTTGTGCCGACGCTGTTCCAGGCGCTGAGCACACTGCTCCTGCACCTGAGCACCTCGGAAGTCCCGCCAAGAGCGCTCGCCTTCGCGGCTACGGCCTCCATCCCGGGGGCGCTCTATCTGCTGCGTTCGCGGCTTGGCGACGGCGGTGCGCTCCTTGCCCTGCTCTTCCTTGCCTTTGATGGCCCCGGCATCGCCCTCGGCGTCTCGGCCTCAGCCATGGGATTCGACCTCGCACTGACGGCCTGGCTGCTGGTGGCTTTCACTCGCCCGCGTCTGCCCGCGCCGGCCTGGGCCGGGATCGCGTTCGTTGTAGCTACCGGTGGCCCCGTCGTGCTGCCGCTGCTGGCGGCCGGGGCAGTGCTCGCCGCGGTTCGGCCGGGCATGCTCCCCCGTGACCGTCGCCTGGCCTGGGCTGCCGCCGGGGCGCTGTCCGGTGTTGCTGCCACCACCCTTCGCTTCGGTCTCGGCGTCGATGGCCTCCGTGTCGCCCCGTTCGACCTTTTCGCCGCCGGCTTCGACGAGGAATGGTCCACTGCCACCGCCCTGGAGGTGGCGGGTCTCTATTCGTGGCCGCTGCTTGCCGCAGGCGCGGTCGCCGCTATCCTCGCCGCGCTAAGTGCCCTTCGTCGCCGGGCAATCGCGTCATTTGACCTCCTCCTCCTTTCCTGGGCCGGCGTCGCCCTGCTCTGGCTCCTTGTTTCTGCCGGCGCCCACTCCCTCGCGCCCGTGGCCGCGCTTACCCTCCCCCTTGCGCTCCACCTGGGCCCTGCTGCCGTCCGCGCTGTGGACGTCGTGGCCGCAATGAGGCGCGCCAACTGGCAGATCGCCGCCGGGCTGCTCGGCGCAGCGGCCTTCCTGGCGATGATCGCAACCATGAACGTCCTCAAATGGGCCGGCCGCGGCGAAACGGGCAGCGACCGCGAGGTCGCCCTTGTCGCCGGGCTGTTCCTCATGGTTGCCGGCATGCTTGCCTACCTCGCCTGGGACCGGCGCACGGCACCGTCCCTGCTGGCTGTAGCCGCCGTTACCGGGCTTGCCCACATGGTGGCCGCATCGATGGGAGTTGCCCTCAGCGGGCACGAAGAGCCGCTCCCCTCGCCGTTGCTGGCCCCGCAGGCAGAGACCATGCGTCAGCAGGCCCTCGAAATGGGCGGCTCCATTGCGGTCCACCCCGGTGTCGCCCCCGGCGCGACCTGGGTCCTCAGGGATGCGCCGGTGACCGTCACAGCCCTCCCGGGCGATGCCGCTGTGCTCGTCTGGCCCGCCACACTGCCGCAGCCCCAGGGCTGGGCCCCCCTTGAAGGTACCTGGGCCCTGGAGGCGCATATCGAGCCGCCCACCGGGGGCGCCCTCGAGTACATCGCCTGGCTCGCTGACCGGAACCGCCTTGATGTAGCGCAGACCCCCGTCAGCGTATACGTGAGGGCAGGCGAATGACTCTGCGCGCGGCCACCCCGCCTTCCACCCCCGCCATGGGGGCCCTCGAACGCCTCCTCCAGGTGCGGGTCCGGGTCAACTGGGAGGTCGCCCTCTACATCGTCATCTTTGCGGTAGCGTTCGGCCTGCGCTTCTGGGATCTTGGCTCGCGCGCACTGCACCACGACGAGAGCATCCATGCGCAGTGGTCGTGGGGGCTACTCAAGGGCAACTACAGGCACGACCCCGTTTTCCATGGGCCGCTCTACTACCACGTCCAGGGCGCTGTCTTCTATCTCTTCGGCGCAAGCGACTACACGGCGAGGGTCTCGGCGGCCATCTTCGGCATGGGTCTGACAGCGTTGCCGCTGCTCCTGCGCCGGCGCCTTGGCGCGGTGGGGACGCTGGCAGCCGTGGCGCTAATCGCCTTGTCGCCGACGCTCGTCTACTACAGCCGCTTCTTCCGCGAAGACATCTACATGGCCTTCTTCACCATGCTCATGGTGGCCGCCATGTGGCGCTACCTCGCCGGGGGCCGCGACCGCTGGCTCATTGTGCTCGCCCTCGCTTTTGCCGGCTCGATGGCCACGAAAGAGGCCACCTACCTCACCCTCGCCGTCTTTCTCCTCTTTCTCGATGTCTACCTCGCCGCGCTCCTGGCCATCACCACCCTCGATGCGCGCGGCGTGAACACGGCCTGGCGGCGCGCGCTGCTCACCGTCGCACTCGCTCCATGGGCATGGGCCATCGCCGCCCTCTGGCCGTTCCTTGGCTTCCTCCGCCGCAGCTTCGACTGGGAAGAGCTCCCCCGCCCGGGTGACGCCCTGATCCTGCTGGGCACCATGACCGTGCCCCTCATCACCGTCCTCCTGCGGGGCCCGTTGGAAAGCCTTGGCGTCGTTGGCGAGAAGCAGCTCGTCTGCCGCTGCTACTGGGACTACGACGCCGGCGATGTCGTCTGCCGGCCCACACATCCCGCGCGCGATGCGCTGGCAATGGGCGGGCTCTTCGCCATCACCACCAGCGCCACCGCCCTCATTGGCCTGCAGTGGCGGCCGAAGACGTGGGCGCTGGCCGCCGGGGGGGCTGCACTCCTCTACCTGACCCTCATGACCTCGCTCTGGACCAACCTCGAAGGGCTTTGCAGCGGGCCGTGGGGCTCGCTCGACTACTGGATAGGTCAGCAGGATGTGCAGCGTGGCGGTCAGCCCTGGTTCTACTACTACATGCTCATGCCCGCCTATGAGTTCCTGCCCCTGGCGATCGCAGTGGGGGGCGCCTGGTGGTCCATAGTTCGCGGCGATGCATTCTCGCGGTTCCTCTGGTTCTGGCTGGCCGGTACCTGGCTGGTGCTTTCCATGGCCGGCGAAAAGATGCCCTGGCTCAACACTCACCTGGCGCTTCCCGCCTGCATACTCGCCGCCTGGACCATTGCCCGCGCCTGGCGCGCGTGGCAATCCCCACCCCCGGCCCGGCGTATGATCCCGCTCCTCCTGAGCGTCGCCCTGACCGCCCTCGGCGCGATGGCGATCATCGCCTACATCCCCGGCGGCGCCCCCTACAACGTGGCAAGGGCCGGCATCGCGCTTGGCGCCGTGGTGATGATCTGCGTCACCGCGGCTCCCTTCGGAAGGCGCGCCGCAGGCGCCGTGGCGGTGGTGGCCGTCGCCGGCGCCCTCGTGCTCTTCTCCATCCGCACTATGGTCATGGCGGTCTACGAACGCGGCGACGTGCCAAAGGACCTGCTCATCTACACGCAGAGCTCGCCCCACATCACCGATATCGCTGACCAGGTCGACATGCTCGCCGCCGCCTCCGGGAAGGGCTTCGCCCTCCCCATCGCCGTCGATTCGACCGATTCCTTCGCCTGGCCCTGGGCCTGGTACCTTCGCGACTACACATCCGTTGCCTACATGGACTTCACGGCCGGCCTGCCTTCGGGTGACTACGCGGTCCTGCTCGTCAACCAGTCCAACGCCGGGAAGGTGAACGACTCCCTCGAACAGTCCGGCGATGTCCGTTACGGCAGCCCGATCCCATATCCCCATCGCTGGTGGTTCGACGAGACCTACCGGTCGGCGATTACCACCGGCCCCTGGACCAGTCATATGGTGGTGGGGCCCTTCGAGCTCCCCAACTTGGTTCCGAAGCGGGCCACCTGGGAGACCATCGGCTCCGGCATCTTCAGGGGCCGCTGGTTGCCCACCATCGCCGGCTACTGGCGCGACCACGACCCGCACCGGCCGAGTGGCTCTGTCGATGCGCTCGCCTACTTCCCCGCCAACTTCGACCCCGAAACGGGCGCGCTCACCACACGCCCCCTCGAGCCACCGGCGCCTACGGCCGACAAATCGGGACGTCCGTCGTTCGGTGGCATTGGCTCGTTGCCGGGCCAGTTCGTCTCTCCTGTCGACGTCGAGGCCGGCCCGGAGGGCAACCTCTACGTCATCGATCGGGCTTCGAAGAAGCTGCAGAAGTTCGATGCGCAGGGGAACTTCGTGGCGTCGGTGGATGTTCGTGCCAACCCTGCCGATCCCAACGAGAGCGCCGAGCCCTGGGGGCTGGAAGTCGGGCCCGACGGGACCATCATTGTGGCCGACACATTCGGCTGGCGCGTGCGCGTCTTCGACCGCGACCTCAAGCCCGTCACCACCTTCGGTGGCCCGCCCGACACTTCCAAGACCCCCGGCCCCTATGACCTCTACGGCCCTCGCGACGCCGCCATCGATGGCGAGGGGAATATCTGGGTCACCGACACCGGTCATGGACGGCTGATGGTCTACACCCCCGCCGGGGTCTTCGTCCGCCAGGTGGGTGAACGTGGCGCCGGCCCCGGCCAGTTTGATGAGCCCGTCGGCCTCGATATCGCGGCCGATGGCTCGATCCTTGTGGCCGACATGTACAACCGCCGCGTGCAGATCCTCAATGCCCGGGGCGAATACGCAGGCGAGTTCGCGGTTGACGGCTGGGGAGGCCAGGACGTCAAGGACAAGCCCTACCTGCGTGCCCTGCGCGATGGGCGCGTTGCCGTCAGCCTGCCTGGCCTCAACCAGGCGCGCGTCTACGACCGCAACGGACAGCTCCTCAACACCATCGCACCTTCCGAAGAGCCCCTTAACCGTCCCTACGGGATCGTCGAAACAGCCGATGGTAAGCTGTGGGTCTCGGAGGGCGGCAGCGGGCGGCTGCGCCTGTTTACCCTTCAGTAACCCACCGGGAGCGCCCCCTTCTTGCTCCGCTCCATCCGTTTCTGGCTCGGGTTCGCCATCAGCGCGGTGCTCGTCGCGCTCTTCCTTCGCGCCACTCACCCCTCAGAGCTGGCCGAGGCCCTTGGGAGAGCCGAATACTGGTACCTCGTTCCCGCCACCGCGGTTCTCTTCGTTGCGATCGTGGCCCGCTGCTTTCGCTGGTCCGTGCTGATGCGGCCCGTGGCGCCCATGAGCCCGGCGCGGCTCTTCCCCTACGCCATCATCGGCTACATGGCGAACAACCTCCTGCCCGCGCGGGCAGGCGAGGTGGTGCGGGCCTATGTGCTGGGCGACCGTGAGAAGGTCTCGCGCATGGGCACGTTTGGCACCATCGCCGTCGAGCGCCTCTTCGATGGCTGCACGCTGGTGCTCATGCTCCTCGTCGCTGGCGCCTTCGTCGGCTTCGAAGACAGCCGCCTGCGGCTGATTGCCGTCGCATCGAGCGTCCTCTTCGTCGCCGCGCTCGCCGGGTTCTACATCATCACTCTCTCCGAAGAGCGGACCAGGCGCGTCATGCACTTCTTTCTGCGCCTCCTGCCGGAGCGCCTGGAGCACCGCGCCGAGCACATCGCCGACCAGCTCGCCCTCAGCCTGCGGTCAGTCCATGAGTGGCGTCCCCTGGTAACGGTGGTGGTGCTCAGCGCCACGGCCTGGACTATCGAAGCGGCCTGCTATGCCGTAATTGGCCAGGGCTTCGACCTCAGCGTCGGGTTCGCGCACTACTGCCTGCTGCTCTCGGCGGCCAACCTCGCCATCATCATCCCCACTTTCTTTGGTGGGACCGGGCCGTTCGAGTGGGCCGCAAAGCTCGTGCTCGTCGGTGCGGGCGTCGAAGGCGCCGATGCCGGGGCGTATTCGATAGTGGCCCACGCCATCATCCTCATCCCCACCACCATCCTCGGCCTCATCTTCCTCTGGAGCTTCGGCGTCTCTTTCGGGCGCATCGCCAGGGTCGATGTCGAAGAGGTCGAGTCCGAGGCAGGCGTCCCGTGAACATCGGCATCGTGGGCGCGGGAATAGCCGGCCTTGCGGCCGCACGGACCCTCCAGGACCACGGGCACCGCGTCACCATCTTCGAAGGCCGTCCCGATGTCGGCGGCCAGGTCGTGACCTTCGATGTGGGCGGTGAGCCCCTCGAGTGCTTCTATCATCACCTGTTCACCAACGACACCACCGTCGTCCGTTACATCGAGGAGCTCGGGCTCGGCGACCAGCTCCGGTGGATAGACTCGAAAGTGGGAATCCTTCGCAACGGCCGCGTCTTCCCGTTCGTGACCCCCATGGACCTGCTGCGCTTCACCGCCATCCCACTCACCAGCCGCATCAGGCTCGGGCTCGCCGCGCTCTGGTTGAGGCGGCAGGGAAACTGGAAGAAGTACGAACAGGTGACAGCCCGGCAGTGGATGGAACGCGCCGTGGGGAAGAAGGCCTTTGCCGCTGTCTGGGGGCCTCTCCTGCGGGGGAAGTTCGCCGGCCAGGCAGACCAGGTGGGCATGACATGGCTCTGGGGCAAGGTCTACCTCCGCTTCGCCTCACGTAGCGGGGGCGCGGGCATGAAGGAGCAGCTCGGCTACCTCGAAGGGTCGTTCATGGCCTATATCCGTAAGCTCGCCGCCCTCGTCGAGGAGCGTGGTGGCGCCATCCACCTCGACACCCCGGTCGATGAGGTCGTCGTTGAAGAAGGCGCCGTACAGGGCATCCGCGCAGGCGGCCAGGTGCACCCCTTCGACCAGGTGCTCATGACAACGCCCAACACCATCACGCGAAAGATCACGCCTTCCCTCCCTGCTGGCTACGCCGCCATCCTCGATAGCGTTCGCTACCAGTGGGCGACCTGCCTGGTGCTCGCACTCGACCGGCCGCTGAGCAGCATCTACTGGCTGAACATCGCCGACCAGCTGCCGTTCGTGGCCTGCGTCGAGCACACCAACTTCATCCCGGCAGAGCGCTATGGCGGCAATCACATCGTCTACCTCTCCAACTATGTCCCCCCCGGGCATCCCGTCCTGGAGATGGATGCCGAAGCTGTGTTCGCGAGCTACCTGGACGGCATCCGGCAGGTCAACCCGGGGTTCGACCCCTCGTGGGTGCGCCAGAAGTGGCTGTTCAAGGACCCCGGTGGCCAGCCCGTGATCACGACCCACTACTCACGCTCGATTCCGGACCTCCGCACCGGAGTGGATGGCCTCTACCTCGCCAACACCACCCAGATCTACCCCGAAGACCGCGGCCAGAACTACAGCCTCCTCCTCGGGGAGAAGGTGGCGTTGCTCATGCACGCCGATTCTGCTGGCCGCTTCTCCATCTGAACCGGCTCACATCCCCCGGCGGCAAGACCACGAACCATGTACGGGGTATACTCGTGCCACGTTTCACAATTGAGGTAGCTGCCCATGGGTGCGGAGCCGACTGCGCAGGAATTGAAGGACCTGGTCGCTGAATTCGAACCCGGGAAGGGCCACCTTCTCCCGGCGCTGCACAGGGTCCAGGAGACCTATGGCTACATCTCCCATGATGCCATCGAGGCCGTTGCCCGTCAGCTGAACACCACGCCCGCCCTCGTCTACGGTTGCGTCACGTTCTACGCCGACTTCCGCACCCACAGGCCGCCCGAAACCGAAATCACGTGGTGCAGCGGCCCCGCCTGCCGGCTCGCCGGCGGCGAGCGCATTCGCGAAGCAATCGAGCACACCCTCGAGCTCCCTCTCGGCGGCCACAGCGATGACGGCCGCTACGGTCTTCACCTGGGCCAGTGCGTGGGAACATGTCATGAGTCGCCACAGGTCTGGGTCAACGGCGAAGTCCGGGGTGGGCTCACTGTCGCCGGCGCGATTCGCCTGGCGCGGGAAGTGAAGGCCGCCGAATGAACGCCCGCCTCCAGCCAATCATCGATGAAGCAAAGCGGGCCTGGGCCGCCGAGCAGGCCTCCGGCCGCGTAAAGATCACCGTCACGCTCGACACTTCGTCCATTGCGCGGGGCGCCGAGCAGACCATCGCCGCCATCAGGGACGTGGCGGCGAAGAAGAAGCTCGATGTAGACCTCTCTATCACCGGCTCATGGGGCTTCTGCTGGGCCGAGCCCACCCTCACCGTGCGCACGGCCGCTGGCACACGCACGGTGCTCTACGCCAACGTGACCGCCGACCGCGTCGAGGAGCTGCTCGAGAAGACGGTCGTCGAAGGCAGCGACCTCCCGGCGCTGGCAGTGGGCGTGGTTGAAGGAAACGCCACCCCCGAGATCCCCCTTCTCGCCGAACATCCCTTTATGCATGGCCAGGTCCGGCGTCTCATGGCCAATCTCGGCCTCACCGACCCGGAGAACATAACCCACTACCTCGCTCATGGTGGCTACGAAGGGTTCGGCCGCGCCCTGGAGATGGACCCCGAGGCAATCGTCAAGGAAGTGCTCGACAGCGGCCTCGGTGGCCGCGCCGGCGGCGGCTTCCCCGCCGGCCGCAAGTGGGACTTCCTCCGCACCGCCACGGCTGAGCCACGCTACCTCGTCTGCAATGCCGACGAAGGCGACCCCGGCGCCTGGGTCAACCGCGTCCTCATGGAAGGCGACCCCCAGCTCATCGTCGAAGGCATGCTCATCGCCGCCCTCGCCGCCAACGCCCGCTGGGGCTACATCTACGTGCGTTACGAATACCCGCTCGCCGTGCGGCGCATGCAGATAGCCGTCGACCAGGCCAGGGAGAAGGGCCTCCTCGGTGAGAATATCCTCGGCACCGGCAAGGATTTCGACCTGGTCGTCTTCAAGGGCGCGGGTGCTTACGTTTGCGGCGAAGAGACCGGGCTGATCAACTCGATCGACGGCTACCGCGGCATGCCCCGCATCAAGCCTCCATTCCCCGCCCAGGCGGGCCTCTGGAACAAGCCCACCAACGTCAACAACGTCGAGTCCTACGCCAACGCCCCCCTCATCATGCGCGAAGGGTCGGCCTGGTGGAGCTCTGTGAGCGACGCCCGGGAGAAGGGCACGAAGATGTTCACCTTCTCTGGCGCCGTGAAGCAGCCCTGCTGCGTCGAGATTCCCTTCGGCCCAAAGGTGCGCGACGTCCTCATGCAGTACGCCGGCGGTCCCGCCAGTGACCGCCCCATCAAGGGCTTTCAGCCGGGCGGGCCACTCTCCGGAGTAGTCGCCGCCAGTGGACTCGACCTCACCCTCACCCTTGACCCCTACCGCGAACTTGGTCTCTTTCTCGGCGGCGGCGGCATCGTCTTCTTCGATGACTCCGCCTGCACCGTCGACCTCTGCCGCTACTTCCTCTCCTTCGCCGAAGACGAAAGCTGCGGACGCTGCACCACCTGCCGCGGTGGCACTCAGCGCGCCGTCGAGGTGCTCCGCCGCATCCAGTCTGGTGGAGGTCATGTCGGCGACTTCGAACGCCTCGAAGGCCTGGTGCGCTGGCTCGTCTATTCCAACTGCTTCCACGGCCAGTTCGCAATGACCACCGTGAAGACCGCCCTCAAGCAGTTCCGCGCCGAGTGGGTAGAGCACATTGAAGAGAAGCGCTGCCGCGCCCGCGTCTGCCCCGGCCTCATCGAATACCGGGTGAAGGCCCAGGGCGACGCGAAGCTGGCGGAAGCAAAGGACATCTGCCCAACTGGCGCCATCGCCGAGGAGGGCGGCAAGTACAGCGTCGTTGATTCCCTCTGCATCCGCTGCGACGCCTGCCGCGAGGTCGCCCCCGCGGCGATGGAGCTGCGCGACCGGGCGGTCGTTCCCGTCGTGGCGGGGGCGGCCGCGGGTTAGCCGAAGGGCCTCTGCCCTTTGTCGCCGCGCAAGCCACCACAGGGGTGACTGTCGCACTGCTTCCCGGCCGCTTGCCTCACCCGCGAGAGCCCGGGCCGGCCTCCCGGGCGTGGTAAAATGAATCGGTGAAGGGCAATCCGCAGCCGGTTCCCGCCTACCCCGACCTCCCCATCGCCGAAATCCTCCGCGACGCGCGCCTCGGCGACCTGAAGGCGCTCGCCGAAGAGCCTTTCGACTACGCCGCCCTGCCCGCTGCCGTCGAAGCTCTCTTCGCTCTGCTTGAGGAGCGCAAGACGCCCTATCTCCTCGTTGGCGGCCTTGCCGTTCTCCACTATGTGGGTGGACGAAACACGCGTGACATCGACCTCCTGACCCCGGAGCGCGCCTTCGACCAGCTCCCCGAACTGGTCGTCACCGAAAGGAACGCCGACTTCGCCCGGGCAACCTTCCGCGGCGTTGTGGTCGATGCGCTCTTCACTCGCAACCGCCTGTTCGAGATGGTGAGAAAACACCATGCCGACAGCCTCCACTTCGGCAAACGCACCATCCCCTGCGCCACGGTCGAGGGGCTACTCATCATGAAGCTCTACGCCCTGCCCTCCCTCTACCGGCAGGGGAGAATGGACCGGGTCAGGGTCTACTGGTTTGACATTGGCCAATTGCTGGATGCCTACCAGCCCGACATCGAGCAGATCCTCGCGCAGCTGACGCCGCACGTACTTCCGACTGACCTTGTCGAGATACGACGAATCCTCGATGAGATCCGGGCGGAGACGAAGCACTTCCGGGAGTGACGCTGCAGCAGTTCTCGCACATCCGTTCGTGGCGGCTAGAATAGCCCTGCCGTGTCCACGCCCATTCGCCGCCAGTACCTGGAGCTCAAGCAGCGCCACCCCGATACGCTGCTCTTCTTCCGCCTCGGCGATTTCTACGAGACCTTCGACGATGACGCGAAGCTGGTGGCAGCCGAACTGCAGATAACGCTCACCTCAAAGCCCATGGGAAAAGACCTCCGCGTGCCCCTCGCCGGGGTCCCCTTCCACAGCATCGATGCTCACGTCGCGAAGCTCGTCGCACGGGGCTACCGCGTCGCCATCTGCGAACAGATGGCCGACCCTGCCACCGTCAAGGGCCTCGTCCCGCGCGAAGTCGTGCGCGTCCTCACCGCCGGCACGGTCACCTCCGAAAGCTCCCTTGAGGCCGCTGCCCCCAACTACCTGGCCGCGGTCGCGCTCCGCCGGGGCGGGGCCGCGGTCGCGCTCGCCGACATCACCACAGGCGAGGTGCGGCTTGCCTCCGGCCAGGAAGCCCCACTCGAGCTCCTGCGCAGCGCCCCGGCCGAACTGCTCGTAGAAGATGAGGCCGATGTGCCGTCCGGCCTGGCCGCGGCGATAAGGCGCCGGGCGCCACTCGGGGACCTGGCGATTGAGGCCGAGCTTGCCCGCCAGTTCGGCGACCAGGCGCGCTCCACCGTTGTGGCCTCTGAGGCGGAAGCGGCCGCCCTTGCCCACCTCCTGTCGTACGTGCGCGAAACCTACCCCGCCGCCCTCGGCGCCCTCCAGCGGGTACGTCCGGTGACCGACGGTGCCACCCTGGTGCTCGACCAGCGCACCCTCAGGAACCTCGACGTCCTCCCGGGGCACGGGCGAGCGTCCTCCCTCTTCCAGGTGCTCAATCTCTGCCGGACGCCAATGGGGACGCGGCTGCTGCGTTCGTGGCTGACCAGACCCCTTCGCGATCCGACGATCCTGGCCGGCCGGCATGACGCCGTGGCCTGGTCCGTTGCCCACCCGATAGAGCGCGAACAGCTCCAGGCGCTCCTCCGCGGCCTGCCCGATATCGCCCGCATCGCTGGCAAGATCGGCGCCCGGTCTGCTGGCCCGCGTGACCTCCATGGCTTGCGTGCGGGCCTGCGAGCGACCTTCGACCTCGGCGCGATGCTCAACCGCCTGGAGCGGCCGGGGCTCATCGCCGGGGCAACCGTCCGGCTTGCGGCGGCCGCCGAGCCGCTCCTCGCTCTCGATGCGGCGCTCGACCCGGACCCGCCCGCCTCGTTCGACGAAGGGGGCGTCATCAACCCCGGGTTCAGTGGTGAGATCGATACCCTCCGTGCCCTGACGCGAGATGCTCGTGGATTCCTCCTCGGCCTTGAGCGTCTGGAGCGCGAACGGACTGGCATTCGTTCCCTCAAGGTCGGCCACAACCGCGTCTTCGGCTACTACATCGAGGTCTCAGCCGCCAATGCCGGGCTCGTCCCCGCGCACTACCAGCGCCGCCAGACCCTTGTCGGCGCGGAACGGTACGTCACCGAAGAGCTCAAGGAGCATGAGTCCCGCCTCATGGGCGCGCGCGAACGCCTGTCAGAGCTCGAACGGCGAACCTTCGACCAGCTCCTGGAAACGCTCGCCTCCGGCCTCGACGCCCTCCAGGGCCTCGCCGAAGCGGTCGCTACCATCGACCTTGCTCTCGCGCTTGGCGAAGTCGCCGCCGGCCGCGGCTACACCCGGCCCGCCTTCAACGATGGCCAGCGCCTGCAAATCGTCGCCGGCCGTCACCCCATCGTGGAGCCCGCTCTCGGCCCGGGCAGGTTTGTTCCCAATGACTGCCTGCTCGATGACGATTGCCAGGTTCTCATCCTCACCGGCCCGAACATGAGCGGTAAGTCGACCTTCCTGCGGCAGGTCGCCCTCATTGCTCTCATGGCCCAGGCAGGCTCCTTCGTTCCCGCCGCCAACGCCGCTCTGCCCCTCTTCGACCGCATCTTCACCCGAATCGGCGCCCAGGATGACCTTGCCGCCGGGCAGTCAACCTTCATGGTCGAGATGGTCGAAACAGCCCAGATCCTCCACCAGGCGACCCGGCAGTCGCTTGTCGTGCTCGACGAAGTTGGCCGCGGCACCAGCACCTTCGATGGCATGGCGATCGCTCGCGCTGTTGTCGAATTCCTCCACAACCGGCGTGAGGCCGCGGCGCGCACGCTCTTTGCCACCCATTACCACGAGCTCACCGCCCTTGCCGATGTCCTGCCCCGCGTCCGCAATGCCCACGTTGCCGTCCACGAAGAGGGCGCCGACGTGGTCTTCGAACACCGCATCGTTCCCGGTCCCAGCGACCGCTCCTACGGAATCCACGTTGCCCGGCTGGCGGGGCTCCCTGCGGCCGTTGTCACCCGCGCCAGCCACCTGCTCACCGAGCTCGAGGCCCTTCGCGGCGACCGCAGGCACGTGCCGTCCCCTGCCCCCAACGGCGAGGTCATCCAGCTCTCCATGCTCGCTGGTCCCTCCGAAGTTGAAGAAGCGCTCGCCGGCATCGATGTCGATGGCCTCACGCCCATCGAGGCGATCCAGAAGCTCTACGAGCTACGCGCCCTCGTGCCGCCCCCGGCAAAACGATGACGGGCGTCCAAACCCCGTCCATCCGCGTACTGCTCCCCGAAGTGGCCGCGCGCATCGCCGCGGGAGAGGTCATCGAGCGCCCGGTCTCAGTCGTGCGCGAGCTGCTCGACAACGCGATCGACGCAGGCAGCACACGCATCACCGTCGAAACCGAAGACGGTGGGGTCACCCTCATCCGCATCAGCGACGATGGCCGCGGCATCCCCCCGGGTGACCTCGAGCTCGCCTTCGAACGCCACGCCACCAGCAAGATCGAAGCGCTTTCCGACCTCGGCCACGTGCGCACCCTCGGATTCCGCGGCGAAGCGCTTCCCTCTATCGCCGCCGCTGCCGACGTCGAGGTCATCTCGCGGTCTGCCGATGAGCCGGTTGGCGTCCAGGCCGTCCTTGTCGGCGCTCGCGTTGTGAGGCGCTCAGCGCGGGCCGCGCCCGTCGGCACCAGCTTCACCGTCCGCGAGCTCTTCGGCCAGCTTCCCGCCCGGCGCAAGTTCCTCGGCTCGGCCGCTGCCGAGTCGAGAGCCATCACTACGCTGGTCTCACACTATGCGCTCGCCTACCCGGAGATCGCCTTCCAGCTCATTTCGGGCGGACGCCGGGTGCTCGCCACCAGCGGCGACGACGACCTGCGTCACGCCTTTGCCGCCGTCTACGACGCTCCCACCGCCTCCGCCATGCTCTCCGTCGACCACCATGAGGCTGCCGCGCGTGTGACCGGCCTGGCCGGTCCCCCGGGCGTTCACCGGGGAAACCGCGCGGCCATCTCCGTGTTCGTCAATCGCCGCTGGGTCCAGAGCCGCTCGCTCGTCTTCGCCATTGTCGATGCTTACGAAGGGCAACTGCCTGCCGGCCGCCACCCCGTAGCCGCCCTCAATATCCACCTTGAAGACGAAGAGGTCGATGTCAACGTCCACCCCGCCAAGGCCGAGGTCCGCTTCCGCGACGAACGTGGCGTGGCGCGTGCTGTACGCCATGCCATATCCGCAGCCTTCGAAGGCGCGCGCCCTGTCTCATGGCTCGACCCGGGTGCCCCACCCGGCTCCCCGCCAGCGCCAGGAGCGCCAGCCGCGGCCGCACCTCCCATCACCACCCTGCGCGCTCGCCTCGAACCACCCGCGGTTGCCGCCCTGCGAGGCCCACAACCCGTGCAGGCGCGCATGGACTGGTCGCACGGGACTCCGGCGCCCGAGCGGCCCGCGCATCGCGAGGTCCTGCCGCTCCTGCGTGTCGTCGGACAGATGGGCCTCACCTATGTGGTCGCTGAAGGCCCTGACGGCATGTACCTCATCGACCAGCACGCCGCCCATGAGCGCGTCGTCTATGACCGTATTGTCGCCCGGCGGGCGGCCACCAACGATCCTCCACAGCAGCCCCTCCTTGAGCCGATCCTGCTCGAGCTCGATGCGCTCCAGGCGGCGACCGCCGTCGAGCACGCAGGCCATCTTCGCGAGCTGGGGCTGAGCCTGGAGCCTTTCGGGGAACGGAGCTACCTGGTCCGCGCCATCCCCGCCGGGGTTGGCGGCACGGATGTGCTGAGCGCCCTGCGAGCACTGCTCGACCAGCTTGCCGGGGAGCGGCGCATTGGCGACCCGTTCTCCCGGGCGGCGGCAACCGTCGCCTGCCATAGCAGCGTCCGCGCTGGCGCGGCCATGGCCCTGGAGGAGATGAGGGCCCTCATCGAGGATCTTTCCACCACGGAATCGCCGCGAACCTGTCCCCATGGCCGCCCGACGCTCGTCCACGTCGGCGCCGACGCCATTGAGCGGCAATTCGGCCGCCGCTGAGCGCGGACGCGATCAGTCGTGCATCGCCTGCCAGCGGAGCAGGTTCGCCAGCGCCACGCCCGCGCGAGCGATCGTGGGATAGGTCGCGATGCCGGCGCGCCAGCACAGGTCCTGGAACTCCAGCGTCTGAGTGAACCCGTCCACCTGGGTTGAAGGACGAATGGCGACCACGATCGGCTTGCCGCTCTCCTTTTGCAGCCGCGTCATCACCTCAACCTGCTCATACATCCGGGCGCGCGAATCGCCAAAGCGAGAAGAGAAGCCAACCCCGAAGGCCGTGTGCAGCAGCACCACATCGGCGTTGGGCGCCTCCACGCAGGGTCGCAGCGTCGCCTCAAAGCCGCCTTCGAGCCACAGGCTGGTGGTATCGATCGGGTTCCGGATGCTCGTCCCCGCCTCCGCCGTGACCTTCGCCAGGGCCTCCTGCGTATCAGGCAGGAGCGCCGGTAACTTCAACCCCGCCGCGTCCAGGTCGTCGGCAGCGAGCACGCTGGCGCCCCCGCCACCGCCCACAACGACGATGTTCGGGCCCGCAAGCCGCTTCACAAACTGGAATGTCACGGCCGTGTCGACGAGCTCTTCGAGGCTCTCGACGCGAAGAGCCCCCGCCTGGCGGCAGAGGGCATCGAAGATCTGTAGCGAGCCCGCCAGTGAGGCCGTGTGCGAGTTCGCGGCCCGCGTTCCCGCCTCAGTACGGCCGCTCTTGAGAATCACCAGCGGCTTTGCTGCCCCCGCCTTTCGCATCGCCCGCGCCAGCCGCGGGCCGTCCTGGATGCCCTCCAGGTAGGCCGCGATGATCTCCGTCTCCGGGTCGTCGGCAAAGTAGTCAAAGAAGTCCGCCGCCTTCAGGTCGGCCCCGTTGCCGAAGCTGATCACCTTGGAGCAGCGCACGCCGCGCGGGAGCGCGTACCGGATGAACTCGCTGGCGTTCATCCCCGATTGCGAAACCATCCCCACCGGGCCGGGCTCAGCAATCTGGTCCTGCATCATTGCCAGCCGCGAGGCGGGAACATACAGGCCCATGCAATTCGGCCCAATCAGGCGGATGCCAGCCTCCCGTGCCCGGGCAACAACCGCCTGCTCCATCTTCGCCCGCTCCGCATCGCCGGTCTCTGTGAACCCGGCTGTGAACAGGTGGAGGACGCGCACATTCTTCTTGATGCAGTCCTCCAGGAGCTGCGGCACCAGGCGGGCCGGAACCGACGAGATCACGTAGTCAACGTCGTCCGGAACCTCTGCCAGCGACGGGTAGCACTTTATCCCCCGGACCGCCGGCGCCGTCGGGTGGATCAGGTAGATGGGCCCGCGAAAGGCGATGTCCTGCAGCGATTGCAGGAAGCCGCCGCCGCCAAAGCCAGGAGTCTCCTTGGCGCTGACGCCAGCAATGGCGATTGATCGGGGATGAAAGACATAATCAAGTGCGGGCACAGCCGCCGGCGCAACGGTCACGGTCGCTTCTCCAGCCTGAGGTTCTTCGCGCGGAACACAATCACCCTAGCAGACCACGGTCCTAGGCTCACCCCGCCGCCCGGCCCTCAGATGGCCGCCCTCCTTCCATCACTCGCGATGCAGGCCCTGATCGCAGTTGTCTCCCTCTGGATAGAATCGCCGGGCCCCCGCGGGTGGCTCGAACTTCACGGTGGCCTCGTCGGGTGCACCGTAATCGAGGGATGTGACCGAACTCGACAGACTCCTGCCTTGTCCTGTTTGTTCCTCGATCGTATGCGACATTAGAAACATCCTCTCGACGTCGATCCGTATCGTGCCGATCGAGTCGGACCAGCCGCTATCGGGAGGGGCGGCCGGTCTGTACTGCAAAACCGTCACATCACGCTTGAGGTACTCGTCAGTGCCGGCGACGGTCACCTGGATTCCAGACCCGGGAGGGGCCAACTCGCTGATGAACTGGTCGAGCGTTGCGGCAGACGACGGGCCAACAAACGCCGGCGTCATCGCGTCTGGAATCGTCAGGACCTTTCCGCGGGTGCGCATCTCAATGACGCAGTAGGCGGCTTCGCGAGGATAGTACTGCCACAGATGTTCTCCGTCCCCCACCACGACCTTGACTGGTTCGAGGTCCGGGTCAGCCTCGGCTTCGTGCCGCCATCGCGAAGCCTCTGAGGAGTACCACCAACGAAGCACGCGGACATCCTCAACCATCGCCCCGTCGGCCCCCGGCATGCGCGTTTGGATCCTGGCCGCCAGAAAGAACGACGTAGACGGACCGTCGCTGTCTTCAATGATCAGAACGATGCCGATTGCGCCGCCGGTTACGACCAGCAGCCCGATTCCCGCGAGCAGAACGAAACCCAGAAGACGTGCACTCACATCGGTTGCCTTGCCTGATCATGAACGCTGCCGGCCACGAGGACAGCCTCGTAGCCAGCTGCAGCCTCGGTGTCTGGACTACCAGCCAGTCCCTCCGCCACCAGTCCAGGAAGACCAGCCGTTGTAGTAGCCGATGAGGTTGATCCAGGGATACTGGTACTGGACGCACGCGACGTTCGGCGCGCAGTACTTGAACTCACCCTGCCGGTAGACGCCGTAGGTTGTGTACCCTGGCCCACCCGATTCGCTCCGGCCCACGATTCCGGAGTACGACCAGAACGGGTAATTGACGTCGACGGTCACTTGCGAGCTCACCGGTGCGACGACGGTCACGCCGTTCTCACACCAGTTGATGCGCAGGTAGAATCGCCACAGGTCGTAGCCGAGGATGTTCTCGCCGACGCGGCGTTTCTGTTGAGTCCAGCAGCTGGTGAGCAGCGCCTGCGCGCTCTCCGCTTCGCCGTGCTGCCATACAGGTTCTTCTTTGACTTCGACCACCACCATGGCGGCCTCCCACAAGGCCCTCTCCTCGGCTGAGAGGCTCAGGACGTATGCCCTCGGATCTTCCGCAGCTAGGACCGCATGGAAGAGCTTGTCCATCTGATTGAGCTTATCGCCGCTCGCAGATGCCGTTGAGGGGAGCCCGATCGAGATGGACGCAATCATCGAAGCAACCAGCCCGAGGGCTGCGGAGCAGGTGAGCTTCACGCTATGCTCCTATGGCTTGTACCCGCGTTGGCGCGCACGGACTGCAACCTTCGAGCGGCAACGGGGTGATGGGCAGCGAGCGGGGGCCACTTACGGTCCCCGCTCCACGATCGCTCATTCCATAAGCCCTCCTCACATCTAACGTCCCGGGCTCGAATCTGGCGGCTGCCACTTCTCCGCCCGTCCGCTCATCAGGCCGGGCCGAGCCTGCTCCGGCGCCAGGCTCTGTACTCCGCCAAGGACCCCGGCCAGGCCAACCAGTGCGACGGCGAGACCGATTGGCAGGAGCAATCGTGCGGCCACGGATTGTCCTGTGCGCCGTCCTGCGACGAGCGCTGGCCTCCCGAGGTCTGCCACGGCGCGGCGCTCTGCCGCTGCTGCGGAGAGCCCGGATGCGCGCGCGTGTTCCGCTGACTCCCGGAGGTGATCCTCGATTTCGTCGACCACGTCGGACCTGGCGTTGCGACTGCACTTGAGTTGCCGCGCCAACTCGGCCAGGTAGTCAGCAATGGGTCCATCAACGGTCACCATGCGAGCGCCCGGCGAACGGCATTCGAGACCGCTTCCCACGTACGCCGTTGCTCTTCCAGCAGTTGGGCGCCCGACTCGGTGAGCGTGTAAACCTTGCGACGGCGCCCCTTGGCCAGCGTCCAGTGGCTGGTGATGGCATGCCGCTTTTCCAGCTTATGCAGGGCCGGGTAGACATTGCCCTCGGGTAGGTCGAGCACGCCGGCGCTGAGTTCGCGTAGCCGCCCGATGATCGCGTAGCCGTATAGCGGCTCCCGGGCGATGACGGCGAGGAGAAGCAGCTCGAGCTGGCCAATGTCGCGTCGGCCGAACATGCCTACATATTATAGGTATTCTCGAAGTTCAGCAACATGCTTGAATGCAGTGCCGCGCATTTCCCCCAATATGTGTTGTGCAATCCCGCGACTCATCCATGAACGCAACATGAACTCGTTCGCTCCCCGGTCTCACCCCGCCGCCCGGCCCTCAGATGGCAGCCCGCCCGGCTGCCAGCCCGCGAATGGCCGCCACCATCTCCTCGGGCCGTGCCGCCGCTCCAAAGGCAGCCGCGATCCCCTTCTCCGCGAGCATCCGCGCATCACCGGGCGTCACCACCGACCCGCCCACCACCACCGGGATTTCCGCCGCTTCCTTCGCCAGCAGTTCCACCAGCTCATCGGCGTAGTAGAGGTACTCCCACGAATGGCAGCTGATGCCGATTACGTCGACGTCCTCATCGATCGCAGTCTTGACGACGCCCGCGGGCAGGTTGAAGCGCCCCGCGTAAATGACCTCCATGCCCGCGTCCCGAAGGATGCGGGCGATCGCCACCGCGCCCACTTCGTGCTGGTCCAGCCCAAGGATCGCGATCAGTACCTTCACCGGTTTCATGCGCGTGCTTCCACCGCGATCGGGTCGGGCAGCACGCCAAATGGGTCGGCCGGGCGGCCATAGGCCATGCGCAGCACACCGGCCATCTCGCCATTCGTCGCTCCCGCCCGTGTCCCGGCGATGATCGGAGGCATCAGACTCCGCTTGGGATCGAGCCCGGCCTCGTAAAGCGCGCGCAAGGCCTCCTCAACCGCCCGTGCATCGCGCCCCGCCCGGTAGGCCGCCATCCATTCGATACGTTCCCGCGAAGGCTCAAACTTGCGCTCCGCCACATCGCGAAGGAGCGTGTCCTCCTCGTCGGCTACGGCATGGACGTTGACACCGACCTTCGCCAGCGTCCCGTCGATCAACCCCTGCGAGTGCCGTTCCGTTGCCTCGTCGAACATCCGCCTGAAGAATCCCCTGTCAGCCAGCTGCGCCGGGTCGCCCATCGCTTCGATGTTGCAGATCATCTCCCCGATGCGCCGCTCCAGCTCGTCAGTGAGCGACTCCACAAAGTAGGAGCCGCCCATAGGGTCGGCAACCTGGGTGACCCGCGATTCCAGCTCCACCACCTGCTGCGTGCGCAGGCCGACGATGTGCGCCTCGGGGCTCGGCGTCCGGAACGCCTCATCGAAGGTTGACACCTCCAGCGCCTGCACCCCCGCGCAGGCCATCGCCAGCGCCTGCACCGCGCCGCGCACGATGTTGTTCACTGGCTGCTGGGCCGTGAGAGAAAGCCCCGACGTGTGCACGGAGATGTTCACCGCCCACGAGCGGGGATCCTTCGCCCCGAACTCGTCCCGCATCATGCGCGCGAACAGGCGGCGCGTCGCCCGTATCTTCGCTATCTCCTCGAAGAAGTCCATCCGGCAGTTGACGAGGATCGCGATGCGTGGCCCAAACGAGTCGATGTCGAGCCCTCGTGCCAGCAGCTCCCGGATGAGCCCGCGGACCTCGATGAAGCCGAGCGCCATCTCCTCCACCGCGTCAATCCCGTTCTCGCTGATGTAGTACGTGTCCTCGAGGAACGTGTGGAACTTCGGCATCTCCCGCGATGAGAACTCGATCGAGTCGGCCGCCAGGCGCAGGCGCAGCCGGAACGGCATGTGAACCGCGTAACCGCAGTCCTCGCAGAAGAAGGGCGACTGGATCACCGACCCCCGCATCGCCGCCGGCGAAACCCCCCGCTCGCTGGCGACGGAGTAGAGCCCGGCCACCGTGAAGGCCGCCGGGAGCGAATGGGAGAGCGTCACCTGGTCAAGCGGGATGTCCCGGTACAGCTCACGGAAATCATCCAGGCAGCACACCGAGACCCCCTGTGTGCCCACCGCGTGGCGGGCAAACGGGTGGTCGGGGTCGAGCAGCCCCATCGTCGCTGTATCGCCGATCACGTCCAGGCCCATCTGGCCGAGGCCAAGCAGGTACTTGAACTGCTCGTTGGAGCGCCGGGGGTCCCCTTCTCCGGAAAGCTCGCGGTGAATCCAGCCCCGGCGCGTTCCCGCCGGGCGCGTCCCCCGCGTAAACGGGAAGCTGCCCGGGTCCCCCATCTCCGTGTCATAGCTCTTCCCGGCGCCATCGGCCGGACCATACAGCGGCTGAAGCGGAATGCGTGACTCCGTCTGAAGGACAGCTTCCTTGCCGTTTTCGGTGCTCATGTCTTCCCCCTCTGGGCGAGTTCCCTGCGGCTGCCAAGCGCCAGGCCACCCAGCCGCAGCCCGCCATCGATGTTGATCTCCGCGCCGTTGAGGAAGCCCGCCTCCTCGCTCGCCAGGAATGCCACCAGGTGCGCCACCTCCTCCATCCGGCCGAGGCGGCGCGCGGGAGCCTGCCCGGTGGCAGCCTCGCGAATCTCGCCAGGCATGGCGCGAACGTTCTCTGTCTCTATCATGCCCGGAAGCACGGCGTTACACGAGATCCCGTGGCGCGCGTGCTCCAGGGTCACTGTCTTCACGAGCCCCAGCAGGCCGGCCTTGCTCGCCGCGTAGGCCGCCTGGTTGTGCAGTCCGCCCTGCGCCGCGCCCGACGAGATGACGATGATCCGCCCCCACCGCCGCTCAACCATAGGACCGATCACCGCCTGGACCATGTTGAAGGCGCCCGTGAGGTTGATGGCGAGTTCCCGCTCCCATGAGGCATGCGTCATGCTGGCGACCGGGGCGATGTTCGCAACGATCGCTGCATTGCTCACAAGGACGTCAATCTCCCCTGCGGTGTCCCGGAGACCGGCTACGCCCGCCCGGGCAGCTTCCGGGTCTGCTACATCGAAGCAGGCGGCCTGCGCGGAATGGCCATCGGCCCGCAGCGCACCGGCCGCCGCCTCTACTTCGGGCAGCACGTCCGCCAGCACGACCGTAGCCCCCAGTTCGGCCAGCCGGCGCGCCGTCACCCGCCCGATGCCCCGCGCCGCGCCCGTGATGAGCGCCACGCGGCCCGTGAGGTCCAGGGGATGGCGACTGGTGCTCACAGTCCGTGGTGTTCCCAGTGGGGCTTCTGCTTGCCGACGAACGACCCGGCGCCGTGGTTGTGGCGGTCCTGCCGCATGAACATGGAAAGGAGCAACTCGGCCTCGATTCGGAGGCGCTCCTCAAGCGGCCGGCCAATGCCCCTCACGAGGCATTCCTTGTCCGATCGAATGGCTCCCTGGGGAAGCTCGGTGATGGAGTCCGCAAGCTCCCGGGCGCGAACCAGGGCCTGGCCGTGCGGAACAACTTCATTCACAAGGCCGATGCGCAGCGCCTCAGCAGAGTCGATGCGGCGGCCCGTGATGATCAGCTCCATCGCCTTCGCATAGCCGACGATGAGGGGGAGACGGGCCGTGAGGCCGTCGCCCGCGACGATGTTCCAGCGCCGTTCCAGGGCGCCGAACTCTGCCCGCTCATCGGCAATGCGAATATCGGCGAGCATTGCCGTTTCGAGCCCTGCGGCGAAGCAATAGCCATTCACGGCCGCAATGATGGGCTTGAAGATGTCGACGCGGCGCGTGTAACCGCACGGCCCCTCGTTGTTGTAGACGTCGTTGCGGTACTCGTCCCAGGTGCCCAGGGATTCGAGAGCGGCGGCGTCGTTCAGGTCCCACCCCGCCGAGAACGCCTTCTCGCCGGCGCCGGTGATGATGGCTACGAAGGCGTCGTCATCGTCCCGGAAGGCCTTCCAGGCGTGCTGGAGGTCCGCTGCGGTGGCGCGGCCGAGGCAGTTGTGGGACTCGGGGTGGTTCAAGGTAATGGTGACGACGTGGTTGGACTTGTCGTAGATGATGTTCTCGTAGTCCATTCCTGCTTCCTTGATGCCCATACGGCCGTGTTTCTTGATGCCCGGCGCGCCCCGCCCGGGCCACGCGTCCTGCCCCGGCGCCACGCGGCCCGCCACGTCCAGGGGATGGGAACAGGTGCTCGTGGACCGATGCCCTCGCGCACTGCCGAAAGCAAGCGCCCACGCCCGTAGTCCCGCTGGCCATGGCGGCATTGGAGTCGATTCACTTTGCCACGTCAATCATCCGCGTTATCGTTGCGCCGCCGGGGAGCGCGGCCACCGGCGAGGAGGAACACGAGTTGGAATACGAGGCGATCCTGTACGAGGCCGGGGGAGCAATCGCAACTATCACCCTCAACCGGGCCGAAAGGCTGAACACCATCGTTCCACCGCTGCCCGAGGAGCTCGAAAGAGCCGTCATCCGGGCTAACCGCGACCCCAACGTGAAGGTCATCGTCCTGCGCGGCGCCGGGCGCAGCTTCTGCGCCGGGTTCGACTTCTCCAACGACTTCAGCGCATTCAAAGACGTCCTCTACACCGATGGCCGGTGGGACCCGGGGAAGGACATGATCGCCGCCACAAGCGCCTTCGCCGCGCCCGTTCCGAAGTTCATGAGCCTCTGGCGCAGCCCCAAGCCAACCATCGCCCAGGTGCACGGGTGGTGCGTCGGTGGTGGCTCCGACATGGCCCTCTGCGCCGACCTCGTGATCGCGTCCGAAGATGCCCAGATCGGCACGCCCTACTCGCGAATGTGGGGCTGCTACCTTTCCGGCATGTGGCTCTACCGGCTGGGGCTCACGAAGGCGAAGTGGCACGCCCTCACCGGGAGGCCGCTCTCAGGCCGGGAAGCCGCCGATTGTGGGCTCATCAACCAGGCGGTGCCGTTTGCTGAGCTGGAATCTACCGTGAAAGACCTGGCAGAGAGCCTGGCAGGCGTGCCCCTTTCCCAGCTCGCCGCAATGAAGCTCATCGTCAACCAGGCGTACGAGAATATGGGGCTCGCGAGCACCCAGTCGTTGGGGCCCCTGCTCGATGGGTTCCTGCGAAACACGCCCGATGCCCTGCGCTTCATCGAGATGGCTGGCGAGCGAGGCGTTGGCGCCGCCGTCTCCGAACGCGATGGGCCCTTCGGTGATTACAGCCGCGGACCCATCGAGCGCCAGCCCGACCCGGCCAACGTAATCCGCCCCTGATGCCGCCGGGCGGCCTTTCCGTCTGCTAACATCCCGCCGTGCCGAAAGTCTCCCTCGGGTCCGATGAGCGAACGCCCGTCACCGATGCGCTTCTTGCCGAGCTCCGGCGCCGCGGGTATGAGCTGTCGCTCCACGGCGCGGTGGCCGGTACTGGCGAAGAATGGGCCCGCGTGGGTGAGCTTGTCGCCCTCGACGTGGTCTGCGGGCGCGCCGTTACCGGCATCGCCTGCTGCCACACCGGCACGGGTGTCTCTATCGCCGCGAACAAGGTGCCGGGGGCCCGCGCTGCCCTCTGCGCCGATGCCGCCATCGCCCTCGGCGCCCGGCGCTGGAACGACGCAAATGTGCTCTGCCTCGCCCTTGCCCGGACCCACTCGGAAGACCTGCCTCCCATCCTCGACGCATGGTTCAACGCCGGCCCCGTCGATGAGGGCGAACGCCCTAACCTCGAACGCCTGGCCATCATGGAGAAGCCGCAGCGGGTCGATGCCGGGTAGCTGACGCGCCCCCATCCCGCTATCCTTCCAACAGCGCTGAACGAGCGGCGCAGGGGGCGATGATTGGAGTACGGGACACTTCGGGTCGCCACCCCGGATGGCCAGGTCCGGGAACATGTCATCGACTCGCCCTCGGTGTTCGTCGGCCGCGCCGATACCAACCGCATCGTGATCGACCATCCCTCCATCTCCCGGCGCCATGCGCGGCTCACCATCGAGTCTGGCCGCCTCATGGTCGAGGACCTCGGGTCGGCGAATGGTACCTACGTTGGCGGGGCACGGCTCGCCGCGAACCAGGCCGCCCTCGCCGAACCTGGCCAGACGATCCAGTTCGGCGACGCCGGCGCCGTCTTCACTCCCCTTGCTTCTGTCTCCTCGCCCCGGCCCGTCGTCGCACCACCCGGCGCTCCGTCCCCCGCACCCCAGGCCACGGCGTCCACACCCTCTACCCACCAGGCAGTAGGACTCACGCTCACCGGGCCATCGGGACCGGTCGCACCCGGCGCCGCCACCGCTGCGACCGTCCTGGTGCAGAATCGCGGCACGACCGTCGATGAGCTGAGCATCTCCGTGGGCGGCATCCCCCCGGAGTGGGTCCGCGTTTCCCGGCCACAGGTGTCGCTGCTCCCGGGCGCCCGCGAAGACGTGACCATCACCATCGAACCCCCGCGGGCGACGGGCGTTCGCGCCGGTGAGCACGAGTTCTGGGTGGCCGTCACCTCGCGCCAGCACGGCGCCGAAGTCCGGGCCCTCGGGAAGCTCTCAGTGCTGCCCTTCGGCGGCCTCGAAGCGCGGCTTGAGCCCGTCCGCGCCGAGCGGCACTTCCGGCTTGTGCTCGAGAACCGCGGCAACTCCCTACTCGACCTGCGCCTCGGCGCAGTGGACGACGAGGACGCGCTCGACTTCTCGTTCCCCGCGGCCTCTGTTCAGGTTCCCGCCGGCGAGGCGCGCGCGCTCCCATTCCAGTCTTCCCTGAAGTCGCGAAAACTGTTCGGGCCGCCTTCCGTGCATCCCTTCCGCGTCGAGGCCACACCCACCGGGCAGGCGCCCGGGTCACAGAAAGCAGTGGTCAACGGCCAGCTGATGCGCAAGCCCCCCCTGGAGCCATGGAAGCGCCCCGCGCTGCTGGTGTTGCTGGTCGCGGCGCTGGTTGGCGGCGGCTTCGGTTACACCCGCGTGTGCGAGTCAGGCTGGCCGCTCTGCCCGGGCGGAGATGATGCCAGCGTGCCCGCATCCGGCGGCGACGCCACCCCCGGGGCTGGGAGTTCCCCCTCGCCCGGCGGGCAGCAGGGTGGGTCAGTCGGCACACCGCTGCCATCCCCCTCGCCCGGCGGGTCGCCGCCCTCCTCGCCCGCCCCGGGCGAGACCGCACCCCCGGCTTCGCCATCCACCGCCGGCTCAGCCACAAAGCCGCCCAGCGTCGGCCCGCCGAAGATCGACTGGATTGTGGCGGACCATGCGGGGACGGGCCTCGTGAGCCTGCGAATTGCGACCGACATCCCCTCCTCCGCCACCGTCTCGGTCTACCGGCCCGCCAGCATTGGGAGAGGTACATCCGTTCCCGTTCCGCCCCCGGAAAGCAGCGAGAAGCCGGGCACGCTGCACACCATCTCCATGCCAACCTACAGCTTCCCCGCCGGGTTCAACGTGCAGGTCCAGAGCGAGGACGGCCGGCAGGCCTACGCCGCCATCGAGAACGGCGAGTCGATCTCCGGGTACTGGGCAGCCTCCGGCAAGGAACCCACGCTCTCCTTCTCTTCCGGGTTCAAGGCCACGGCGAACTGGACGGTCCGCGTATCTGCCGATCTCAAGCTCGAGAAGATGGAGGTGCTGCTCTTTTCGAAGAAAGCGGGATGCAGCGTCGCTGACCAGTGCCTGGGTGAGTTGGTCAAGACCTTCTCCGCCGGCTCCAAGCCAGCCGTCGATGGCAGGCAGACATTTGCGGCAAGCATCACCTTCCCCGACAACAAGCACGACTATCAGCTTGTCCTTGCCTCCCGCGGGACGGTGACGGGCGGCGATCGGAAAGGGGCGGCGCTCCTGCAGCTCTTCCAGATAGCCGTCTCGGGGTCCCAGCTGAAGTAGGGTTCACTCTCCGTGGCATGGCAGGCGGCCCACCTCGCGGGTATGCTTCGGCATGCACCTGCCGACCCCGGCATCAAACCGCGCATGGAGTGCTGATGGACCTGGGAATGCTGCGCGTGGTCACTCCCGACGGACAGACCCGGGAGTACCCGATCGACGTGCCCACCGTCTTCATCGGCCGGGCCGAGGGCAACCGCGTCGTCATCGATCACGTCTCCGTTTCCCGCAGGCATGCCCGCCTCGTCATCGACCCCGGCGGCGTCACCATCGAAGACCTGGGTTCTGCCAGTGGGACCTTTGCCGGCGCCCAGCGCCTTCAGCCCAACTCCCCCCAGGTGGTCTTCCCCGGTCAGGAGCTCAGGTTCGGCGATGTCGAAGCGTGGTTCATCGGCGCCTTCGATGCTCCCTCCGCGCCCGCCCAGGCCGGTGGTGGGCTGGGACAGGCGGGCGCCACGCGCCAGACCGTCGCCGTGGCTGTGCATTCGCCAACCGCGCCCGTTGCGGCGGGCTCCCCTACAACCGCCACCGTCTCTATCCAGAACCGCGGCGCCGTGGCCGACGACTTCACCATCTCTGTGCCAGACCTTCCCCAGGGCTGGGTGCGCGTAAGCCGGACCGCGCTCTCCCTCCTCCCCGGCGCGCGCGAAGAGGTCACCGTCGTCATCACTCCGCCGCGCGCGGCCGAGTCGCTGGCCGGCGACCACCAGCTCTCGGTCGCGGTCGTTTCGCGCGTCGAAGGAGTCGAAGTCAGAGCCCTCGGCCGCTTCACCATCGTCGAGTTCGATGACCTGCGCTGCGAGCTTCGGCCGCAGCGTTCCCGGCGGGACTTCGTCTTTACCGCCTTCAACGGCGGCAATGCCCCCGTTGGCGTCGCGCTTGCAGGCGTCGATGACCCTGCCGCGCTCCGTTTCGAGTTTGCCCCGGACGCTCTCGAGATGGGCCCCGGCGAAGGTGCAGGCGCCCGGGTCAGGGTGCGCCCCGCCCGGCGGCGTCTCCTCGGAAAGCCCGAGGCGCGACCCTTCCGCGTGGAAGCGCGGCCTGCTCTCGCCGGTCAGCTAACTGCCTCGGCCGAAGGGGTTCTCGACGCGCGATCGTTGCTGGGGCCCTGGATCTGGCTCATCGTGGCCGCTCTCGTCGTGGCCGCTGTGGCCGCTGCCGGCTATGGCTACACGCGCGTTTGCGGCGGCGGCTGGCCGCTCTGCCCTGCGCAAGAGGAGAGCGGTGCCAGGCCTTCGCCCGATGCAACACCGGCCCACACCACCACTGCCACGCCGGGCCGCACCCCCACTCCCGGCAGGTCGCCCACTGCGGCGCCCACGCCTACCGGCATCCACCAGGGCGGCAAAGCCGTCGTGATCAACTCGGCGCCGAACCCGCCAACCAACGACAACTGCCTCGCGATGCGCTCATCCCCCGGCATCAACCCCGCGGCGCCCGGCGACAACATCCTCCGGCGGCTCTGTGACGGCGCCGAGGTGAGCATCCTCGATGGGCCCACCAACGACGGCACCTACCTCTGGTGGTTCGTAAACGACGGGCAGGGCGAGGGCTGGGTCGCCGAAGGACGCCCCGCCGGCGGTGAGAGGTGGCTCTCGCCGAAGTAGGTCTCGTGGCCGTTACTCTCCGACGACTTCGAGCGTGGCCGCCGCAAACGCAGGCTTCTCGGCGTCAATGATCGCATCCACGACCTCGCGGTCGACCGTTGTTCCGCGGGGGAGCCGCAGCCGGACCGTGAATGTGTAGGCGCGGTTGCGCGCGGCAGTCACGTCGGCCAGCGCCGGTTCTGTGATCTCTGGTTCAATGCCTGTGTACAGGCGAATGTAGTGCGCCAGGCCCCTGCGCGTGCCTCGCCAGCGGTAGAGTTCGCCAGCGGCACCAACCAGCGCGCGGCGGCGCTCCTCCGGCCAGCGTTCGTCGAGCACCAGGCCCAGCCATGAGCCCAGCCAGTCGAGGAAACCCTCCGGCGTCAGTGCCGGGTCGAAGTAGTGGTGCAGATTGCCGACCGTTCGCTCAACCGGTCCAAGGACGCTCTCGAAGATGAGCAGGAACCGGCCGAGGAAGTCGTCCTCGCTGTAGATGCCCGGCAAGTGGTCGAGATATGAGCTTCGGCCCCTCGGTACGCCAGGCGGTGGTTCGAAGTCTCCGGGCTGGCCTGGGCCAGCCGGCGCCAGCGGAGGCCCCGCAGGCGGAGGTGCCGCAGCCAGTGGGCCCCCGCCCTGGCGAATCGGTTGCAGGCGGCCGCCGGTGCGGGTATCAACCCGCGCCCCGGGACCTCCCGCTCCGGGCTCTTCCGTCGTCATCTCTCCCTCGGCGCCACCGTGACTATGTGGTCATAGGAAAGCAACAGGATGTCCTCGGCCAGAGTTATCTTCTGGCCCGCCGCACGCGACTGGCCCGTCTGGATGTCCACCTGGTAGATGGTGACGTCCTGGGCGTACTCCACCCCGGGGACTGACTGGACAATCGACTGCATCTCAGAGAGGTAGAGGTCCCGGCCAAACGGCCAGCCCCCTCCATCCGGGCCGCCGTTCAGAGGGTCCAGGTGTTCGGTGATGCGGCGAAGCACCCGTTCGCGCACCTGGTCGGCGTTCGCCTGCCGCTCGACCACGATGCTCGCTTCGACAATGACGCCAAGATACCCGGGGCCGTCTACCACCAGCTGCGTTCCCAGCAGCCGGCGCTCGTCAAGGAACGTACGAACTCCATCGAGCATCTCAGGAGGCGGCTGCAACGCCTGCAGGGTCCGCGGATGGTCGGCCGGAAGCAGCGGGACGATTAGCACTTCGACCGTGCCCGGCGGCGTGGCGCTCCCCCTCGCCTCGCTGCGAGCCTGGATGCACTTCGCCCGCGCCACCCGCCGCGAAGCCTGCAGCGCCAGGAATTCGTAGTCGCCCGCCGTCACCGCGCGCCCCTGTGAACGAAGCGCCGATGGTGCGCGCAGCTTCGCCGCCTCAATCGATTCGGGGTCCAGGCCACCCACCGCGGCATCGCGATTGGTGACACGCGCGACATAAGGGATGGACGATTTCAACACCGTGAGTGTGTTCGCGCCCACGTTTCCCGCGATTCCGCCCCCTACACGGTAGCGGGTCATGCGTAGATGGCTGCCTTTTTCGGGTATCGCCCCGAAGGGCCGCTCGGCGCCGTCCTGCTGCCGGATGGTCGGCCCGAAGGTAACGGTCCCCGTGACGCCATCGAGCATGTAGTGGCGGTCGCCCGGGCCGGAGTCCTGGAACGATTCGACCTCCTGCCACGCGACCCACTCGCCACTTTCTCCCTGGACCTCCAGGTGTTCTTCCTCGTGCCGCGGCAGCACGGGTGTGTTCTCGAGCTGGAACGACTCACCCGGAACGCCGGCGGCGCGCCCCAGTACCTGCCCCTGGATGACCATCGAATGGCTCGCCGGGCACGTTCCGCCAATCGCCGTCACCGCCACCGTGTTGACCCGCGGCGAAGCCGAGTAAGCCGGCTGGCGCGGCCGCGGTTGAATGAGGCGAAGCCGCACCCAGAAGAGCGGCTGCCGCAACAGCAGGCGCGATTCCATCTCATCCGGGAGGTGCAGTATCACCGTTCCCTTCTGGTTGAGCCCCCCGGTCTCGTCGCGCTCCACGCCACACCTCTCCCAGCCGCGGACCCCGCCACACCATGCCTCCCACGATAGCGGCGGGTCGCGCGGGTCCACGCCGATGCCTTCCACCATGCAGTCGAACACCAGCGAAAGGGTGTGGGCACCGATGTTCTCGGGAAAGCCGAAGTAGAGCGCGTCACCGGGCAGCGGCCGGGGCTGGAACGCGTCGAAGTAGACCGTGTCATCGTTCAGCCGTTCGGTGAGGTCGGCGAAAGCCGTGTCATCAGACGACGCAAGGCACTGGCGCAGCGTTGGCGGCCAGATCACCAGGTCACCGTCCGTGGCAAAGGAAATCGCCGCCCGGTCGCCCGTGCGAACCGTCGCCACTTCCGTCCCCCGGGGAATCGTTACCGGCCCCGGCTGAGGCGCCGAAAGCGAGAAGGTGATGGGCGCGCGCGCCGGGACGGCGTCCTTCAGGCGTATCCCCAGCAGGTCGAGAAATCGCAGGTAGTTCTTCGCCGGCACACGATTGAGACGGTACAGCAGCAGGTCCGTCATCCACGCGAAAAGCTCTATCAGCGTTACCCCGGGGTCCGAGAGGTTGTGGTCGGTCCACTCCGGGCAGTAGCGCGGGATGAGGCCCTTCGCCTCGTTGACAAGGTCCTGGAATCGCCGATCGTCGAGTTGCGGGTCGGGAAGTGGCATCGGACGTCATTCCCTCGCAATCAGATAGAACGGGTAGACAAGCGACCGCTCGTCCTTCGTATCGCGGATCGTGTAGATGACATTGATCAGGAGACGGTTCGGTTCCACCGCGTCGATGCTGCCGCTCACCTCGATCACCTCGATGCGGGGCTCCCACCACTTGAGCGCTTCGAGGACAAAGCGCTGCGCCAGGCCGACCGTCTGGCTGTTCGCCGGCGCAAAGACCAGTTCGTGGATACGGCAGCCAAAGTCAGGCCGCATCACGCGTTCGCCCGGGCTCGTGCCGATGATGATCCGGATCGCCTCGTCGATGTCGCTCGCATCGCCAGACAGGCTTATACCTCCGGAGCCGCCGATCCGCACCGGGAAGGTCCAGCCTCTGCCGACGAGCACGTTCCCTGGCATCTTCCCTTCCTGTTCCTAACCTATCAGCACGGTGCCCGCTGCAACGACAGTGCCGATCGGCAGATCTACCGGGTCGTTGCAGGTCATGGCGGTGTCGCCGTTGCGCGCTGCCGGCTGGCCATTGATACGGACAGTCGCGCTCCCGGTGATGATCCGGCCCTGGTTGCTTGGCGGGCGCTGGAACGGCCCCCCCTGGGGCAGATGTGGCGGCGTATTGACGGCAATGCTCCCCAGCGTGGCCGCCGGCAGTCCCATGATCCGTACGTTGGGGCTCAGGTTCAGCGTGAGCTGGCCACTGAAGGGGCTGGGCAGCGGCGTCGGAACAGGCCCTCCCGGCGAGGGGATGAGGTAGACATGTGTGTCCAGGGCAGTGACAAGGTCCCCCTGCTTCGCTGCTGGCTGGCCCATTTCAGTTCAACTCCAGCGTGGCGCCGCTGATCTTTGCACGGCCCGAGGCCGCCACCTCCACCTGGGGAGCTTTCAGCTCGACCTTCGAACGCCCCTCGATGGTGATGTTGATCCCCGTCAGCTTGATGTTCGTGTCCGTGTCGACCTCGATGTCCCCGGCCATGCCGATCATCAGCTTGTTGGTGGCGGAGTCTATCACGATTCGGTTGTTGCCCGTCTTGTCCACAACCTCGATCTTCTCCGCGCCCCTCGTGTCGTCGAGCATGATCATGTGTCCCGCCCTCGTCTTGATGACCCGCTTGTTGACCGCCCCGTCGCTGCCCACAGCCTCAGACGCCCGGAGCGGCGGCACGTCTTCCCCGTTCCACAGCGCGCCAAGGATGAACGGCCGGTCCAGGTCGCCATGCTCAAAAGCGACGGCTACCTCGTCGTTGATCTCCGGCAGGTAGAAGAAGCCACGTTCCTTCCCGGCCATAGGGGCAGCCAGCCGTGCCCAGTCCGACTCGGCATCGTCCGCCAACCACGGGTACTTGACCTTCACCCTCCCCAGGTTCTCCGGGTCCTTGTTGTCCGTCACTATCCCAATCGCCAGGCCACGCGTCTTCGTCCGGCTGCCGCGGTCGCCGCTCTCGGGCCGCGGCGAAAGGATCTCCAGCAGCGTCCCCGCGTCGTAGCCCTTGACCCCGAAGTGCGTTAGAAAGTGCCCATCGGCGTCGAAAACGTGCCGCGCCCATGTCACGTAGTACTCGCCTCCAAAGCGCTGGCCCATGCCCGTAATGTTCACCTTCGTCCCCGGGCGCATGCGCGGATTACCGATCGCCCGCCCTTCAGCGCTGACGTCGTTCGCCCAGAACTCCGAAAGCAGCGAACGCGCGAGCAGATCGCCTTCGGCCTGGCTGGCAATCGGCTGGCTCGTCACCACCAGCTTCCCCGCATCGGAAGCGCCGAAGGCACGTTCCGCGATGGCCGCCCCGCGCCCGTTCCAGCCGGTACGTGCCGGCTGGAAGTCGGTGCTCGTCGCCTGTCCGACCAGTTCGCGCTTCGTCGCCGGGTCCCAGCCCCGCACGCTCACCTCCTTGACCTGTGAGGCCACCGTCACCCGCGGCCGGAAATCGAGAAGCGAGCTTCCGAAGTCGAGTTCCACGGCCGGGCGCGAAACATTGCCCGGCTTCTTGAAGTACAGCTTGCGATCCTCCACATAGAACACATGGCCCACGGCCCGCGCCCGCTCCAGCAGGAACTCGTAGTCGCTCTGGTTGTCCTGGAAGAGCTGCACGTGCACCTGCGACGTGCTGTCCACCTCTGCCTGGAGCCCCCGCTCGCGGGCAATGCGCGATGCGATGTCGCTGTCGGTGCTCTGGCGAAACGCCCGCACGTTCGTACCCCGGTGCAGGATGTGCGACCGGTCGTACGCCCTGATCACGAGCGTCGGGACGTCCTCCTCCAGGTACACACCCTCAATCGCGGTGATCTGCCCGGCGAAGACCTTCAGGGCCGCTCGCTGCTCGTCCTCCGCCGCCCGGGACTCGATTTCGATGTCCTGCCCAATCCGGAAGAGCTCGTCTTCGACCCAGCGGAAACCGGCATCGTGGACCTGGATGGTGCACATGTCGGGCAGGTGCAGGTTGGAGTCGATCTCCACCCCACGGACGTCACGCATCAGGTTCTCGGATGCCTGCGTTCCGCCGAACTTGAGATAGAACTGCGAAAGGAGCGGGATTACCGGGCTCATCGCGTTGGCAGCGGTGGCAATGACAGGATGGCCCCGGCCGCAAGCCGCCTCGGGTCGTCGATATCGTTAACGGCCGCGATGTAGCGCCACTGGCTCGCCTCGCCGTACTCCTCGGCGGCGATCAGGTCGAGCTTCTCCCCCTGGCGCACCACGCGCGTGCGGTAGCCCGCCACCCCTCCCGAAGTTGGGTTCTGCGCGGGGAAGCGGTCCATGTCCTCCACCTGCTTGAGCGTCAGGTCCATCGTCGCGCGCGTGGGCGTGCCGTCCTCCAGGAACATCGTGAAGTTCTGCGTCAGGTTGGTTACTACCGCCTTGAACGACCAGACCTTCCCCCATTGGAAGGAGCACTCCGGCGGCCGGCCCCGGTTGGTGGCCGGGTCCGTCTTCTGCCGGCTCACCATCGCCAGCTCCCAGAGCGCGTTGGTGTACTTCTCGCGCACGTCTTCTCCCTTCTCGCCCGTATCGAAGAAGAGCCGAAGTGTCAGCTGCGCCGGCTGCCCACCTTCGAATTCGAGCCGCGGCACATTCGCCCCGCGCTCAGTTGCCGTCGACCAGTTCACCTGCTTCGAAAAGCTGTACTCCGTCGGGTTGAACATGAATGTGATCGTCTTGTTGGTGACGAGATTCGTGATGCTCGCCTTCACAGGGTGGCCGTCCTTCACCGGTCATGCCTCCTTTCCGGGTCCGCCGCGTCTTTCACGGCAACCCCCGCTGACGTTCGCGCTCTATCTGGAGCCGCCGCCTCGCTATCTGCCAGACGCGGTCGGCCAGGTGCTCGATATTCTCGGACTGCCCCGCCTGCTCCCCTCCGGCAGGTTGAGTGCCGGCCTGTGCCACGGTGCCCGAAGCTTCACCTTCTGGACGAGGGGCCTCGCGGTAGAGCTGAACGGGGCCTGCCGGCGCGCTCGCAGCGACAGGCGCCAGCGGGAGATCAGGGGCTGGCCCGGCTGGCGATTCCGTGCCTATGCCAGGCATGCGGGCAGCGGGCGACGCCGCAGCCGCGTACATCGCCTGCCGCTGAACGGCTGGCGCAGATTCAGCGTGTCCCGCTGCGCCGGCCCACGACTGCGACAATGGCGCTTCGGGCACAGCGAGATCCTGGGCCGCAGGCGACCAGGCAGGCGTTTCCTCCCACGACGGCTGGAACACCGGCGTGGCGCCGGTTTCCTGCCAGGGAGCATCTTCCCGTGCCGGGCCCCGTGAGGGTCTTGTGACCGCCTCGTGCGCCGGGGGCGGCCCGCCGGAGGATGGTGACTCGCGCGTCACGTACCGGGCCACAAGGCGCCCGGCGGTGGCTACGGCCACGGCTGGCCCCCGCGCGGCCGCCTCCACATAGCGGCGCACAATGATCTGTGCGAACGACGCCGGGCTGTACAGCTCAAGGTCGCTCGTGCCCGTCTGGATGACGGATGCCGCCGGGTGCGCGGGCGGCCGTTCGGTCGGCGCCATGGCCGGCCCCCCTCCAGCCGACTGGCCGGCCGCGGCATTCTCGTGGCGCGATGGCCCGCCCGGCGCGGCGAACGGCTCGGCAAGTGGCATGGGCGCCGGGAAAGGTCCGGGTGGCGAAACCTGCTCCGGAGCCGGGAGCGCCTCGCCGCGCGCTGGTGGCGCAGAAGACCTATCCAGGTCCAGCGACGCTGGTGCAACTGATCTGTCAAACCGGGCTCCTGGCTCGCCAGGGGCCGAAAACGCTGGCGATGTGGCCCCGGCGTCTGCGGCCGGCGGCATTGCCGGTGCGCTCGGCGTGCGCTGCACGGCAGGTGGGCTCCCGGGCTCATCCCCCGGCGGTGATAACAGGGTCATTGGTGCTTCTGCATCCCGAGAAGCGGTCATCGCGCCGGGCTCCGGCTGCGGCGGGAGGAGTCCCGGGGTGATCAGCATCTCCGCCGGTGTAAGCAGCTTCACCGGTGGAGCCGCTGGCGGAGCCTCAAGAGCCTCTTTGGGGGGCGTTCGCGGCGCTGGCCCGCCTGCCGTTGCAGGTTCCGCCGGTGCGGCTGCGGCCGCTGGTGGCTCAGCCCGCACTGGTGCAGGGCCCGCGGGGGAAGGGAGTGCGGCAGCTGCCGCCGGGCCGGGTGCGGTGGTGGCAGTCGCCGCCCGTTGGACAGCCGGCTCTCCCGCGTGTGGCTGCGAAGGAGCGGCCAGCGGCAGCTCGTCAAATGCCGGATGCACGGGGCCGGGGGCCGGGGGCTGTTCGATGGCCGCGGGCGCTGTACCCGGCGGCTCCACCACGCCGGCGCCGGTCTTTGCGACTGCCGGAACGGTGGCAGGGGACTCCGGGCCCTCGGACGGCGCCACCGGCGGCGCACTGGCGGCGTTTTCGCTGCCGCTCGGCCCGGATGGCGCCTGCTCGGCTCCCGAATCGCGGAGCGGCTGCACCAACCTCACTGCCGTGGGGGGAATCGCCGGCGGGACCACTTGCGCGGACCATCTGCCCCCGCTCTCGACCAGTCCCGGCTGCTGCGGTGCGGTGGCGGGGGCCGTGCTGGCCAGGCGCGCTGCCACCCGCGGCGGCGCCACTGCTCCCGCCTGGACGCGCCCCCCGGCAGCGGCGCCACCGGCGGCCCACGGCGTCGCAAACACCGCCCCGGATTCGGCCGGGGCCAGCGTCTCGGCGAAGGGGCCACCATCTCCCAGCGTTCCTGTCCCCCACGGATCGCGCAGGCTGGCGAGGCTGCCGAGGTGGCTCGTGAGATCCCCCCCGCTTGCGGCAGGCTGGTCGAACCAGCGCGCCACCTCGCCGCTCCATGAAGGCGCCGTCAGGCTACTCGCAAACTCCTCGGCCCCGGCCAGTGTGCGCGCCACCTGGCGTAGGCCAGCCTGCGGCCCCAGGCGCGGAAGTGTGGCCGCATCCTGCGCATGCCTCGTCAGTGTGTCACCGAGTGCGGGGTCAACTTCAATACCGTGAGGCTCGGGCCCCCCTAACGTCGCCGCCTCCGCCAGGGTGACCGGCGCTGTTCCCACCCCCGCGACCGCGGGCTTCCTTCGAAACGGCCAGCGCAAACGCAATGCCATTCTTCGTCAAACCCGCGTTGACCTGACCTCGAACCCGGCAAAGGCAAGTTCGAGCGATTCGACGCCCATCGTCGATTGGGCGGCGTTGAATGCTGGTCCCACCCACTTCACTGGGTAGGCACGCGCCAGGTTCCAGCGGCGCACCTCCCGTCCCATGCTGTCGTACTGGATGATGGAGACCGGGATCTTCTCCTTTGAAGTGTCGCGCCGGGTCATGACCCGGTAGTACCAGTCCCACAGGTCGCCCGATTCTGCCGTACCCCACTTCAGGGTGATGTTCGAAAAGCTGACCCGCCCCGGGAGCTTGTGCGTGTGCGTGTTCAGCCCACCCTCTTTGTACTCAAAGACCTCCGTCTGCACCTGGAGCCCGGTGCATTCGTTGAACGAAGCCTGCTCGATGCCAGCGATCTCGATCGCGAAACGGTAGGCAAGGTACGGGTCCTTCATCTGCCCAGGGCCAGCGCCCACCGCCGGTGGGGGCGGAGGAGCCGGCGGCGCTGGCGGGCCGATGTCAATGGAGATATCGAATCCGGCTTCCTGGGTCATTCGCTACCTTCCACGCGCGGCTTCATTCAGCCTGCGGTTGATCGCCGCGACTTCTCCCACCCACCGGCGGCGCTCTCCGTGGTCGAGGCCCAGGATGAAGTCAGCGGGCCAGTGGAAATGATAGGCAAGGTAGGCTACCTCCTCGTAGATTCGCCCGAGGGGGTAGCCAGCGATCCCCCCAGGCTGGCAAGGTCCACCTCCACATCTGCCGAGCACTGCGGACACTGCGCCGTCACGCTCGATGTGCCGTGCTCGTTTATCTGCCGGTAGAGCCGTTGCAGGAAAGCCAGGTCGGCCGTGAACAGGCTCTCCATCTCGTGCGGCGTCACCTGCTCTATCGACCCCAGCCGCGTCACCACCCGCGCCAGCAGGATTATCACCAGGTAGGCCTGGTTCTGGCGCACCCGAGGGTCGCGCAGCGGCGCGATCTCGTCCATGGCCGTGGCCAGCCGCATCGTCCCCCGGCGGTGAAGGTTGCCGTTCTCGTCGACATACCCCCGCGGGAGCGTGAACTCGAACTCGGTCTGCAGGCCACTCATTCCACACTCCAGGCGCAGAGCGCGCCGGCCGGGGCCCTGCCATCGAGGCCCCGGCAGCGGTCCGGGCAAACGGCGCTCATCCCGGCTATGTCTTGCGCTCGATGCCCTCGTGGACGATCGTCAGCTCTTCGATGCCGACCTCGTTCGAGGTGGTGTTGACGCTCGGTCCGCTCACCTTCGATGGCCACCCGGCTGTGAAGTTCCAGCGGGCCACCTCCGACCCCTCCTGGTCGTACATCATGATTGAACCGTTCTTCCGCGCCTTCGCCACGTTGCCCTGCTCAACCATGCGTCGCCAGTCCCAGAAGTCCATATTCGTTGTGATCCCGCGCTTCAGCGTGATGTCGCCCCACTTCAGGCGCCCGGGGATTTTCCGCACGATCTCCTTGCCGTCCTTGCCGGTCACCTTGTGTTCGACGACATCGTTCTCCGAGCCAAGGCCCGAGGCCTCCGTAAAGTAGCCTGCGATGATGCCCGAGACTTCGATCGCGAAGTTATAGGAAACAAGCGGGTCGCCCGCCACAGCGTCTCTTCCAGATGGCATTGGGAACTCCTTTCGTTAGTGCGAAACCGCGTGCCCGGGCCCTATTCGGCGCCCGGCGTGAACTGGCTGATGCGGAAGATCACGAATTCCGCCGGCTTCACGGGGGCGATGCCCACGTCGATGATGAGCTGGCCGACGTCGCGCGTCTCTGGCGGGTTGTTCTCGGCGTCGCACTTCACGAAGAAAGCCTCTTCCGGCGTCTGTCCGAACAGCGCCCCATCCATCCATACTCTCTTCAGGAACGCGCTCACATCGCGCTTCACACGCTGCCAGAGGGCATAGTCGTTCGGTTCGAAGACCACCCACTGCGTGCCGTTCTCCAGCGACTTCTCCACGTAGTTGAAGAGCCGCCTGACGTTCAGATACCGCCACGCCGGGTCGCTCGATAGCGTGCGCGCCCCCCAGACGCGGATGCCGCGGCCCGGGAAGCTGCGAATGCAGTTGATCCCCGCCGGGTTGAGCTGGCTCTGCTCGCTGTTCGTGATGTTTATCGGCAGCCCAATAACGCCGCGAATGACCTCGTTGGCCGGCGCCTTGTGAACACCGCGTTCGCCGTCGCTGCGCGCCCAGATGCCGGCCATGTGTCCCGAAGGCGGCACGAGGATGGTCGGGCTTGCCGCCCCGGGGGTCGGATTGGCCACCTGGATCCACGGGTAGTAGAGCGCCGCGTACTTCGAATCGTACCCGGCATCGTTCGTGCGCCAGTTGAGCGCCTGCTGGGCGTTCATCTCGGGCAACGGGTCCAGGATCGCTACCCGGTCACCCATGCGTTCGCAATGCGCGATCATCGCCAGCTGAATGGCCTTCACGCCATCACCATCGAGCGCGCCCTGCTGGTATGCCGCCATCAGGTCCGGCGCACAGAGCATCGTGATCTGCTCCACCGCCTCCAGGCCGCCCATTCCCGTCCGGTCGGCGGCGTTCCCCTGGTAGACGTCCGGGCTGAGGCGTGCCGCCGCTACTGCCCGCGACTCCGGCAGCGCCAGCGGGTATGTTCCCGGCGCCGGTGCGCGCTCCGCAAGGCTCAGACCGGAGACCTTTACCTCTTCCAGCGTGACCAGCGTCGACTGCTTGTTGACCACCTCGAAGACGTTCCGCGCCCCGCGCGCCATCGTCAGCCCTTCGAACTTCTCTTCCGAGCTTCCTCGCCTGACTGTCACGTCGAAGGTGTCATCAGCCCCTTCGGAGACCTCGACGGTGACGCCCGCCGCGTCGGCGCTCCGGGCAATCGCCCGCAGTGTCGCCGGGGCGCCCCCGGCGCGGCCCGCGAGTGCGGCCTGCGGCACTGGTGAAGGCGCCGCTGAATCGCCATCGCCACCGATGCGGACCACGTAGCAGAGGCCCCCGCCGTTGTTGAAGTAGCCGTAAACGGCGTGGGCGAGATATGCGCCCGGCACGAAGTCGCCGAAAGTCTCCGTGAACTGCGTCCAGTTCGCGATCATGACCGGCACGCCGATGGGTCCCCTGGCGGCAACGCCGAGGAACGCGGCCACGGCCGTGCCGACGCCTTCGATGGGCTTTGAGCCCTTGTCCACCTCCTCCACGTAGACGCCCGGGGTCAGGTATGTGGTTGCCATGGGTGCCTCCTTGGTTCCGGCAGCTTTGATGCGAGCGGCGGCGAAATACTAACAGCTTTCGCCGCCGTTAGGGGTCCTCGATCCTTCCGGGTTCACGAACCCGGCGCAACGCTCATGCTTCCACCTCGATGTCGTAGCTTTCCGATGGAACTCTGACCTGCCGCTCGGCGGGCCGGCCGCCCGGCGGTTCCACCCGCCACACGTACTCCCCCGGCGGGATCGGCGAGAACCTGAAACGGCCCTCAACATCCGTCGTCACCCGGTGCGAAGTGTTGAGAACCGTCACCGTGGCGTTGCCGACGCCGGCCGCCCGGTCGCCTTTCCGGTGCGCCACCCCGGCAACTTCCACGAAGGTCTCGCGATCCGCGCGGAACCGGTCGCCCACCTGCAGCTCGCGTGTCACGACCAGCGGGCCCGTGACCGGCGCGAAAACGTCGAGCGGGACCGTCGCGACCCATGTGAGCGAGGCGTGAAGCTCGTTGTCCATTACCCCCCAGAAGTCGGTGGGCTTGGCGAGGTGGTCGGGGGGCATGGCCCGCAGGAGGATGGGCACGGTGGCATTGGCGAGCGAACCCTGCAGGTAGGCGGCGTCCAGCCTCCCCTGCCGGTAGGTGCAGGCAAGGACCCGCGCAAGAATCCGGTGCTCGTCGGCCGGTTCATTGGTCCAGGCGGTGACCATGTACGAAAGGTCCACCCGCCGCGGCGGCCGCTCCCGCTGCGCCTGCCCATTGGCGTTGCGCGTCACGGTCCACGTGTCGTCCCGGAAGTCCAGCCTCTCGCGCACATCGAAGAGAAAGAGATTGAGCGTCGGCCGCGAAAGCCGGCTCGACCACTCCCGCGTGGGGCGGTCGAAAGAGATGTCGACCTCCGTCCGGTCAATCGGGACATCGGCGAGAAGCACCTGGCGGAGGGTTTCGTCGACGTCGTTGAACATTCCCGTTCCCTGTGGCTGGCGTGGCTTCGGCCCGCTAGCGGGCCGCGTCCTCGTCTATTGCCGGCGCCGCACCTGCATCGATTGCCGCGGCCACCTCATCGGCCTCGCGTTCGTGTATGTCACCCGCGGGCGTCACGGTCATCCCGTCCCCTGCACTCTGCACGCGGCCTGAAGTCTGCTGAACTACGTGCGTAAGCTCGTGAGCGAGCACCGTTGTGTCCCCGGGGCTGACATCGCCGCGAAGGAAGATGTCCGTCCCTGTGGTGAAGGCACGGGCGGTCATGCCCCGGGCCAGGGCATCCGAAGCACCGTCCTGGTGGACGCGCACAGCGCTGAAGTCGGTCCCCATGGCGCCTTCCATCCGCGCTCGCGTCCCCTCCCCCAGTGCCGAGCCGCCGCCACGGGCGGACTCGATCTGCCTGCTCACCTCTGCGCCGAGGCGCCCGCCCTCCAGCCCGACCGCCGCCTCCGAACCCTGCCCCTCGCCACCGCGAAGGAGTTGCGCTCCTTCTTCCTCCTCATCCTGGGGCTGCCGCTGGGTGGTCGCCGGGTCGCGGAGCATTTGCAGCTCCTCCTCTTCCGGGGCCTCCTGTCGCTGGGTGGTCGCCGGGTCGCGGAGCATCTGCAGCTCTTCCTCTTCCGGGGCATCCTGGCGCTGGGCCACGAGGCGGGCCACGGCAGCATTGCCAATGCTCGCCTGCATGCGGAGCAGCGGGTGGGCGGCCACCTTCACCTCGGCCCGCTCGCGCTGCCCCTGGTGGCCGGGCGACTCGCGCTCTTGAAGGCGGACTTGTTCCGGTCCCGACATGGCGACCTCCGCGGTAATCATAGTCCCCTGTGCAAGGGTTTCCATCCCTGTGCGGGAGCTTTTCGTTTCAGTTGCGGAGAAGTCCAACGTACTGGCCGAATTCGGCCTCGGTCACCATCTTCCCCAGCTTCTGGTATTCCCGCCGCGTCGCCCGGATCAGGTGGGCCATCCCCATCGGTTCAGCGTCGCTGGCGGCCATGAACGCCGCCGCCAGCACGATGTTGCGGATGTTCCCCCCGGTGATCCGGAACTGCCGGGCAAGGAAGGCGAAATCGATGTCCCCGGCACACGGCAGTTCCGCCGGCACGGTGCCCTTCCAGATGAGCAGCCGTTCCCCCTCCTCCGGATTGGGGAAGTCGATCACGAAATGGAGCCGCCGCATGAACGCCTCGTCGAGGTTCATCTTCAGGTTGGTAGCGAGGATTACCGTTCCCGAATACTCCTCCATACGCTGCAACAGGTAGGCCGTCTCGATGTTGGCGTAGCGGTCGTGCGCGTCCTTCACCTCCGAACGCTTGCCGAAAAGCGCGTCCGCCTCGTCGAAGAAAAGGACCGCGTTCGAAGTCTCCGCTTCGCTGAAGATGCTGGCCAGGTTCTTCTCCGTTTCGCCGATGTACTTCGAAACCACCGCCGAAAGATCGATCTTGTAGAGGTCGAGCCCCAGCGCGCCGGCCATGATGTCGGCCGCCATCGTCTTCCCCGTCCCCGACTGCCCGGCGAAGAGGGCTATCGCGCCCTTGCCCAGGGCGAGCTTCCGTTCGAACCCCCACGTCTCGTAGACCAGGTGGCGGTGCTCAACGTGGGCGCAGATCTCCCGCAGCTGCTGCACGGTGTCCACCGGCAGAACGATGTCCGCCCACGCATAGTGTGGTGTGATCTTGCGGGCCAGGGTGTTGAGGATTGGCGTGGAACGGGCTCGCGCCGCCGCGTAGAGGTCGTCCGCCTCCAGGCGCGGGCTGCGCGGCTCCCGCCAGAGGGCCCGCCCGCGAGCCAGTGCGACGGCCTCCTCTATCTCCCGCGTCGAGAGCCGGAACTTCCCGGCGAGGGCGTCAATCTCCGCGCCCGGAATGCCGTGCTCGCTGCCGAGCTGTGCCGTCCACAGGCTGCGCCGGTCATCGAAGTCAGGCCCCGGAGCCTCGATGACCACCCCCGGCCAGGCGACCGGGCTGGCCGAGCCCAGCACTACCAGCGTCCCCGCCGCTGCTCCCGAGACCTCCCTGAACAGCGCCTCCCGTTCCAGTGGGGCCAGTTCATGCACGCCGGCCAGGAGCAGCCCCGCCTCCTGCAACCACGCCTCCCGCATGGCCAGTGTGGCTGCCGCCTCCACCCCCAGGGCCGCGACAGCTGCCCCCGTATCCACTGCCAGCAACGGCATGCCGCCAAGCGACGCCAGGCGGCTCGCTACCGAAAGCAGGCGGCTCGTGTCGGGGCACGAGACCGCTACCGCCCGCGGCGCCGCTCCCGAGGGCCGGAGCGATGCCAGCGCCTGGAGGCTCTCATCGAGCTCCCGCGGAAGCGGCGCCCCGGGGCTCTCCCGGTGGAGCCGCGCGAAGGGCTGCAGCGTCTCATCCACCTCGTCGCGCCCCAGGAGAAAGCCGGCGACGCGAGGGTCAAGCGCGATGAAGCGCGCCAGGAGCGGCGTCGCCGGCTGGCCCGGGTCTTCGTGCAGCGCCACAAGGCGCAACCGGCGCAGCGGGCCGGATGCGTCGAAGGAACTACGGGCTGCCTCCCTTTCCCCGGCCGGCACGAAGAGACGCATCGCAAGCTCCACCCGCGGCCTGCGCTTCGAGACATCGTCCTGCACGTAGGCGACCAGCCGCTCCGTGGTGAGGTCGCTCTCCGCCAGGAGGCATAGGAGAAGCACCCCCGCCTCGAACGTTGACAGGCCAGCCAATGCCGCCAGCCGCGTCCCGCGCCCGTTCGGTCTCTCACGCCACCCGCTTAGCTCCTCACGGAGCCTCTCCAGCTCTACGCTGGAAACATCTTCACCCCCCGGTTCGAGCTGCGGGCCCTCGGCCGCGATGATCCTGTCGGCCTCGCTGTCGGGAATGTAGAGCCCGCGGTACTCGTCCTCCCCCACCGGGATCCCCGCCGCCCGCATGCGCGCCACTTCCGCATGGAGCATCCGCCGTACGATTGCCAGACCGATCAGGATTGCAATTGGAGCGGGGGCAACGTTGTCCATTGTGCGAGTCCTAGTCGAATCCGATCGTCGGTGAGTAGGCCGGCAGGCAGGCCGTGGAATTGCAGGCTTCGAAGGTGACCGTGTAGTACTGCAACTGGGTGGTGAAGAACCCGTGTTCGATGTCCAGGAACTTGTTACCGCTCCATTGCGTCAGAAGGACGCCGTTTAGCTTCCAGTTCGTATGCGTCCAGTTGCCGGTTATGCTTCCCTTGCAGACAAGCGTCACCTGCCACCCCGAGCCAGTCGAATCGGCGTAACCGTTGCAGTCGACCGCAGCCTCCCGTGGAGGGGATGGCCCCTTGGTTGGTGAAGGCGTCGGGCTCGGCGTTGGAGACGGCGTGTCTGTTGGCGTGTCCGTTGGCGTTGGCGCGACCGTCGGCGGCGGAGGGGTGTGCGTGGCCGTCGGCGGCGCCGCCGTGCTGCCGGGTTTCGTCGCCGTCGCGGTTGGTGGTGTTGGCGTCTTCGGACGCGCCACGTCAATGCTCAGGTCGGTTGGACCGGGATTGTCCGTGGCTGTGACGCCGCTGTTGCCCTCCGGGTCGTACGTCCGAATGCCAACGCTCGTCGGGCCGCCGTTCGGGTCCTGCACGTTGATGCGGTACTTCCCGTCCGGCGGCCGCGGCAGGTAGATCTGGATGGTCCCCGCGCCATCCTTCGGGGCCTTCTCCATGCACGTCGGGTCGCGCCAGGCCGGCTGGAACGTGTACATCGCGCCGGGTATGTCGGCCCGCGCCTGCTTCAGTGAATCCTCCGCCGTGCCCCCCCTGAGCGTGCCCACGACCCGCCCCTTGCTGTCGGTGATCGTCACCCGCAGGTTCGCGGGTACCGTCACAACGATCGCGCTCAAGTCCTCGCCGGGTTCCACCTCGCGGAAGAGGCGGCTGTTCTGGATTGTCCCCAGGTACGGGGCCAGCGTTGTCTGCTCCGGGTGCGAAGGGTCCTTCACCAGGATCGTGTCGCCGTCGAGCCCGTAGGCGATGATGAAGTGGGGCCCTGTGTAGCCCGGCGAGCGGATGAAAAGCTCGAGGATGACGGGGCGGCCTCCGCGCAGCTCCCGGCGAATCTCCTCCTCGGAGCCGGTCCCCCAGCTCGGCACAAACGCGATGCGCTTCGTTCCCGGGAACGCCTCCGCCAGCTGCTTGGAAAGCGTCGTGATCGCGTCCCACTGCACGTTGTTGAACGAATAGCCCCGGCTCACCCAGCCCCCGGCCAGCCGGCGCGCGTCCTGGTTGAAGTAGTCGTTCACCGTCTTCGGGTTCGCAGGCTGACCATCGGGAAGCACCAGCAGCCCGAATAGCGCCAGCACGTTCGTGAGCGAGGTCATGGCGCACCCGCACTGGGCGATGGTTGTACCGCACACATCGCGCGGGTCGTTCGCCTTCGCGTAGACCTCGTTGCCCCAGGCCGGGTCGTTCTGGGCGAAGAGCTGCCCCGCCACCGGCGGAAGCGTCACATTCGGGCTGGAAGGCGGCGTTGCTCCCGAAGGGTCATCGTCGCAGCGGAAGATGGCCTCGATCGCGGAGGCGTTGGGCGTTGGCGTTTCCTGGGGCGTCGCCGTCGGCGTGGGCGAAGCTGGCTGGTCATCTCCCCCGCGCAGGAGAAAGAACGCGAGCGCCGCCCCCACGCCGAGGGCAACCAGCCCTATCACCGCCAGCGGCTTCAGGCTTCGCAGCGGCGGCTTCACCATCAGCTGCCCGCTGACTTCCTTCCGCGATCCCACTGGCCCTGCCGGCGTGCCTGTGATCTTGAAAGGCGCCACCTGCGGCTGGCCGACGAACGGCCGCTCGGCGCTGCTCACCCGCACCTGCACCGTCCGTTCCTCGCCCGGGGGGATCTCGATCGTGGGCGTCGCAAATGCATACTGGAGCGCCGCCGCATCATCGGCTCCCGCCAGGCTGAGCACGGCGACCGTGTTGCCGTCGTTGCGGCCCGTTAGCCGGAAGCTGCCCGTCCCCTGTACCGGATGGAGCGACAGCGAGACCGCGTCTATTGCCGTCACCTGCACCCGCATCGCAACGGACGCGCGCTGCTCCTGCTGCTCGGAAATGACCAGCGCCGCGCATTCGTAGACGCCTGCCATCGAATCGGGGCTTCGCGGCGGCTGGATGCGAATGCCCACGTCCTCCCGGGCCCCGGGCAGGAGCGCAATGGAAGGCACGCTTACGCTCACCCATTCGGCCGGCACCCCGGTAATCGCGAGCCGGACCTGGTCGACGATGCGGCCACGGTTCTCCACCGAGACCGTGGCGAAGGCAGCTTCTCCCGGGGCGACCGGAGAAGGGGGCACGGTGAGCGTCGCTCGGATGGCGGCCGCGGGTTGCGGCGGTGGCGGGGCCGGAGGTGGAACCGCGCCCCGCGAGGCGAGCACCCCCGGCACAACCGGTGGAATCGCTGCTGCTCCTGCCAGCGCCGCCCCGGCAGGTGCGCCCTGAGCCGGCGATGGTGGTGCGCCCGGCTCGGCGTACTGGACCTGTACCTCCCCGAACCGGAGGTCCTGCCCGGGCTCCACCAGGTTGCGCGTGCGGGGCGCCAGCCTCTGCCCGCCCAGGAACGTGCCCCACTCTGAACCAAGGTCTTCCACGAGCATGTGGCCCGATTCGATCACGATCCGCGCATGCCGCGCCGAGATCGAGGGGTCGTCGAGGACGATGCCGTTGTCGTCGGCCCGGCCTACTGACAGGGCGGGCAGGTCAATCGGGTACTCCCGGAGCTGACCGTCCCTTTCCACTGCCCGCAGACTGCCGAACTTCATAGCGCGCGTTCTCCTTCGGCTGCGCCCGGCCGATGCGTTCCCGCAAAGCAGGATAGCTGTGGGCCACAGCGATTGCCACAGGCGATGGAGGGCCCGGTCAGGGGGCTCAGTCCAGCTGCTTCGCCATCAGTACCCGCCCGTCGATCCCGGTGACCGCCCGGTATCCCGGGTCTTCTCGCGTGGCTACCGTTGCGAATCCGAAGCGCTCGTAGAGCCGGCGTGCCTGGTTGCTCAGGGTCGTCGTCAGCGACATCTGCGTGTGGCCCCGGCCGCGCGCCAGCCGCTCCGCCTCGGCGAGGAGTGCCGCCCCAATGCCCTGGTTCCGCCGGCTGGAGAGCACGTGCAGCTTGAAAATGTGGAACGCCCCGGGCGGATGGGGCAGGTGCACGCTCCCGCGGGCACGATCGCGGCGCACGAACCCCGCGGTTCGCCAGCCGAAAATGCGCAATGTCCCCAGCGCCACCCGCCACGTGAGCCCCGCTTCGGAGCCGCTCTGCACGAACCCGGCGACCATGCCGTCGTCAACCGCAACCGTTGTCGCCGCCAGTCCGGCCGGCATGAAGAGCGCCGATGCCATCAGCTCCCGGAACCGGCGCGCGCGCCGCACATCGCCACCGGCGATGCCGATCTGCTCGTCGGACGGTTCCCGCCCGAACACCTCCCTCAGCGCAGGAACGTCAGCAGTGGTGGCGGTCCGAAACGTAACGCTCATGAAGTGAGCATCAGGATACCCGCCCCGCGATGCGCCCACCACGGCGCGGGCATCGACGGGCCGCACCCCGCCGGTCTATTCTGCGCCCGGAGCCAGCGTTGGAACGCAAGCGTCAGCAGGCGAGGTCTCGTCAGCCAGCCCCGGGCCCATCGGGCCCCCGCACTGAGCGATCGAACGCGCCCGTGCCGGCCATCGCGCCACCCGGCCAGGCGCTGGGATGGCTGAGTCTCCCCCTCCATTCCACGGCGCGTGCGCTCCGGCAGGCCGGCGTGGCCGGCGTTCAGCGCGCGGCCGGCAACCGCCACTCTTCCCGGCTCGCCACCGCGGGCCCGGTCCAGCGTGACCACCACACCCCCGAGGCCCGGCGCGAGCGGGCAGCGCGTGAATCTGGCGGTGAAGGCCAGGCGGCCGCCACGCCCTGGATCATATCCGCCCCGGGTTTCGACGCCGCGGCGCGGGAATTCCGGTCCATCGTTGTTCCACGCGTGCCCATGAACCTCCTCGTGATGGCCGGCCGCAGTCTCCGCGCCTACGACGAGTCCGGCGCCCCGCGCAGCCGCCGGACTTTCCGGCTGGAATCCAGTATTCGCGCCTCGCCCGGCGTCTACACCTTCGTTGAGACGGCGGAAGGCCGCCCGCTCAACCGCTGGATGGTCGATGCAAACGGTCGCATCTTCCGCGGCGGCTTCGTGGGCGCGCCCCGCGAAGAGGGCGAGAGCCGCCCCGGCAGTGGGGAGTCCACCGGCGAGCAGCCCGCGGCCCGCGGAGAAGGCGCGGGCGCGTCAGAATCCACTCCGCTCGTCCCCATCGCCGACCTGGGCCCCGCCGAGGACCAGGCCCTCGCGGACGTCCTCCAGCGCGGCGCCGCCACGTTCTACATCGTGCCCCGGATCCCGCGCGCCCCTCGCCCCGACCGGCCCTTTGGAGAAGCCAGTGCCACCGAACTCGGAATCGCCGGGCCGCCCCCGGAACCAGGCATGCCCCGCGACCGGCGCGGGCGCGCCAACCGCCCCGCCTGGCCGGCCGAGATCAGGGGCGAGGAGCTCCAGGCGCCCGGTGGTATCGGCACCTTCGCCATGCGGCTGGACTACTCCGGCGCCGGCGCCGACCTGCTGACACAGGCCTCCGCTGCCAGCAACCTCGTCCTCTACCGCTGGAAGATATGGGACGTCACCCGCCGGGCGCGTGAGCGCGGGGTAACCACCACAGAGGGCGCCAGCGAGCTTGTCGAGAGCGGGGAGGCAGGCCGCGGCGCCGAGGTCGAACAAGGCGCTGCTGCGGGCGTCCGCCGCGAGCACGTCATCCGCGAGCAGTGGGAGGACATCGAGCACGGCGTTGAGGACCTCGGACCGGCCCTCGTCGTCCTCGGCCCGCTGGCCGTGCTCTCTGCCGCGTCGTCGGCAATCGTCGCCGCAGGCGGAGAGCTCATCGACACGCTCGCCGATTCCATGGGCGGCTTCAGCGAAGAGCGGGAGATCCCCTGGCCCGAGCGCGAGGGGGCATATCTCATCCAGTCCATCGCCTACCCACGGCCCCAGGGCGAAAACGGTGAGATCCGCTACCTCCCGAGCCGCGCCCGCAAGCTTGTCTTTGTCCAAAACCCCCGGCGGCTCGCCCAATCCGAGCTCATTCGCCCCGAGCGCGAGGTCGAGGAGCTCGAAGAACGCATTAGCCACGAAAGGAATGCCGAAGAGCGCGCCCGCCTCCAGGAGCAGCTCGAGACTGCCCGCGTGAACGTCCAGGGGTCGGCCATCGACGTCCTTGAGCACTCGCTCGACCGGCTCCGGCGGCAGCTTGCCGCCCTCCCCGCCTGGGACATCTACCGGCGGCGCGACCTCGAACGCGACCGGGACCGCATGCAGAGGCAGCTCGAACGTGCGCGCGAGCGCACCGAGGGCGCCACCAGCGTCATCCGGCCCCGCGGGGTCCTCGTCAGCCGCGTCTCGGGCCAGCGCTACCCCCTCCTCCTCCAGCTAATGGACCTTGGCCAGAGAAACGGCGCCTACCGTTACCGCCTCTCCGACATGACCGACCGCTCGGGCGGCGTCTACGAAGGCGAAGGTTCATCGCGCGATGCCGCCGTCGACGATGCCATCCGGGCCATGGCAAACGAGTGCGGCTACGGGCGCGGCCTGCTCGTAATCCGGATCTTTCCCGGCGCCGGAGACCCCGGCCGCTTCCCTTCCCCGGGCGACAGGCGCGTCCAGAGCGCGCCCCGTGACCTCGCCCTTGCGCGGGAGAAGCTGAACGACCTGGTCACAATCCTGGTCGCTCTTGGCATGTTCGTGCCCGGCGTCGGCGAAGTGGCCGCCGTCGCCGGTGCCCTTCTCGCCGCCGAACGCCTGGTGAACCGCTACCGGCTCGGAACGCTCGAAGCGGACGCCGAGTCGTTTTCCGACACTGTGTCCATCCTCGGTGGCGTCATCCAGGTCGGGCAGGCGGTGGGGCGGCTTCGCCTCGCCCAGCATGGGAGACGCTTCACGCTCTCCCTGGAAGGTGGCGACGCCGCCGCTGCCATGCGAGCGGCCCGCGGCGGCGAGCGGGTGCGGGCTGCCACCCGTGGGCTCGAGGTTGCCGGGCGGGCCGTAGACCGCATTGACCTTATCTCGGGCAACATGCAGACCCTCAACCAGCTGCTCGAGGTGAACCGGGAGGAACGGACCGGCCAGATAACCCACACCGAGGCCCGCCGCCGCCGCAGCCACATCGCCTCCCAGGCAATCCATACAAACGCGATGTCCATTCACGGGCACATCCGCGAAACGGTGGCAGCCGAAGGCGGCCCCGCGCCGGATGCCGGTCCTCCCCGGCCCGGGGAAGTTGGCCCCATCCCGCCCCGCCAGGCTGGTGAGACCCCCGGGGGCAGAGCCCCCGACGAGGCCCCCGACCTCGGGCCGAGCGAGCGCCCTCCCGGCCCCGAGACCGAACCTCGCGCCCGCGGCCGCCGGCCAGCGGAAGAGGGGAGGGCAGAGACGCCCGAAGGCGAGGCTCGCCGCCCGGCCGAAGGGGAAGAGGAGGAGACCGTTCGCACCACGCTGCCCGGTCCCACGGCAGCGCCTCCTGTCGAGACGCCGGAACGCATGTCCCTCGACGAGGCTGTTCGACGATTCACGCGGACCCTGGAGCGCGGGCAGGCGGAGCGGCGCGCCGGCGCCGCCGAAGACCTCATCCGCGCCGCCGGCGACTGGCGCGGCGAGTTGCGGCGGGTCGTCGCCGAACTGCCGGACGCCAGGCGCCAGGTGGCCGAACTCGCGCTCATCGAGACGCGCCAGCGCCTCGTCGACCGCACGTTCGCCCGCCTCCAACAGGAGTTCCCGGGCGTCGTCATGTTCAACCCCGGCACGGTCTCCTTTGCCAGCGACATCGACATCACCCTGCGCCCGGTGGAGCAGCGCCCGGGCTTCAGCGGTGAACCCCGCCCGCTTGCCGGGCAGCTGAACGAATCCTCGCGGGCATCGCTCCGCTTCGCCGAACTCCTCCGGACGGCCCTCGGCGGTGAGACGGACGCGATCATCGACACGAACGTCTACGCCTATATCGGCGAGCAATCGTTCGCTGCCCGGACCGCCCGTGAGCGCCGCGCTGAGGCCGCCCTGGCCGGCGAAGTGGGAATGGCCGAGCAGGTCCGCGGCCTCGGGCCCGAGCAGTGGTCCCGCTTCCGCTCTCGGTTGGAGGCAGAGCTCGCCGCCGCCCGTTCTCCCGAGGCCGCCGCCGCCCAGCGTGCCCTCCTGCGGCAGATGGAGCGGGCAGAGGCCTTCTTCGCCGCCCGCGAAACCGAGCGCACCGCTGCGGAAACGCAGGCCCGGCAGGAAAACCCCGGCGCCCCGGCCGCGGTGGTGGCCCGCATCGCGCGCGAACAGATCGTGGCCGCAAAGCGCGAAAGGCTCGCCGAGCTCGCTGCCGCGCAACCCCCCAACTTCGCCGAGATCGCCCGGCTTCAATCCGAGATCCTCTGGTTTGAACCCGAAGCCTATGCCACCCGCTCCGCGTTCGAGCAGGCCGTTGCCCAGGGCCAGTCCCTGCGGGCGGCAGGCGCCGAATCAGGCTCCGAAGCCCTGCGCGAGAACATCGGGCAACAGCGCGCCCGCCTTGAAGAGCTGCGCTCCGCCTCCCCACGCGATGAGGCGGCTATCCGTCGCGCCGAGGAAGACCTCGCCTACCTTGAGCGCCAGCTCGAGGCCGGTCGCTGGCCCGAAGAGGCCGTACGGTCTGACATCGAGACCATCCAGGAGCGCGAAGCCGCGCGCACCCGCGGCCGCACCCCCGCCGACGCCCTCGCCCACTCCGCGGGGGCCGCTTCGGCCAACTTCGGCATGATGGTCAGCCACATCGAGGCGGCCGGCGATAACCTCACCGCGGCCGTCAAGGCGGCGGCCAAGTACGGCGGACGCATCCTCCGCGCAGAGCACCTCGCGGGCGTCGAAGCCAGCTCCCCCGAGACACGTGCCCTGCTCGACCTGTTCCTGCAGAGCCGGTGGACCATCTTCGAAGGCGCTGCCCAGGCCGCCATGATGGAGCGGCTGCTCGTCAGGTATGCACGCCAGGCTGGCATGCATGACCAGATAACCAGCTCCCCCGGACGGCCCAGCACTGTCTCCGACGCCGTCCGCCGGCAGTTCGTGGACAACATCAGGCGCTGGGCCGAAGGCGCCGTCGGAGACCTCCACCGGATGGCCGCCGAGACGGCCGAGCGCCAGCGCGCCGAGGCCGGGGTCATGGGCCCGGCTGCGCCGCGCGACGGAGGGGGCGGCGCGGGCGCACCCCCGCGCGTGCCATCTGCGGAGGGCGAGCGGGCCCGCGGGCCCGCCGAGACCCCTGCCCGCTCCACCCCGGGCAGTGGCGAACCCGAGCCGGACGCGGCCGGCCGCGCGCGCGCACACCGCGAGGCGGAGGCCGAGGTTGACCGGCTTGCCAGCGAAGGTGTCGCAACCGAACCACCGCCGCGGGCTGCCGTCGAAGCCGCCCGGCAGCGTGTCGGAAGCGGGGCCGGCACAAGGGCCGACATCGAACTGCTCCTGCAGCAGGCCGTGGCCGACTTCCGCGCGTACCGGCTCACGCAGCTTGTCCAGGGGCCCGCAGAGGCGCCCGAATCCGGACGTCTCGGTAGCGAACAGTTGGCCGGTGCCTGTGGCCCCGGGCGCGACGTTTCCGCGGACGCATTCCAGTCCCTCACACTGGGCAGCGCAGAGCTGGTGACCATCCATCGCTTCCAGGCAGGCGACTTCATCACCGAACAAAGCCACGGGTTCGCAGTAGTCACATTCGGAGGTCCCCCTCCGCTGCGATTCATTGTCGACCCAACGTTCGCTCAGTTTGTCCGCGAGCCCCCTGAACCCCGGCCCGGGCAGCCCGTACGTCAAGGAATGCGGGGGCGCTTCACTGCTGGGCCCATGCTCGCCGAGGCGACTGGCGCCAGCCTTGCCCGCGACCTGGTGCGCGACGGTTTCCTCCACCTCGCCACCCCGGAAGTGGCAAGGCTCTACGCCCTCGGACTCGGCGCATCTCCCGAACAGGCCCGCCAGGTCGCCCAGGCGCTCTGGGGTGGAGAGGGCTCCGTCCCCCAGGGCGCCATCCTGAGCGAATCGATCGCGAATGGCGAGATACTTCGACGAGAAACACCTGTCGAACCGGGTGAGATCCCCGAGCTCGACCTTCGTTCGCTCGCCGGAGACGATGAGTTGCTCGATGAGATATCCACCATGCTCAGGCAGATGCCGGCTGATGACCCCCTGCGTCCACAGCTCCAGGCCCTCCACGACCGGCTCGCGGCACTCGAGGAGGTGCAGCGGCGCAGCCCCATCCGCAGCCGTACCCCTGCCGGGCCCGCCCGCCGCTGACCGCCCCTACCCTGGCGGCAGGTTCTCGGCGCGGGCTACCGGGAAGTAGTGGTGGTGGTGGGAACCGGTGATTTCGTAGGCGGCCGTGCCCTTGCGCCCATCGTCCGTGCGAACCAGCATCTCCAGCTGGCCGCCGCCAAGGGGACCGTAGCGTGAGTGGAAGCGCCCTTCTGCGTCGATGCCGATGGTCTTGCCGCCTTCGAGCGTGATGTCCACGTGCCCCGCGAGCCCGGTGACCTTCTCCCCATCGCGGCCATAGTTCGCCGGTGCGCCGGTGGCATCGGTCCAGTGAAGGTCGTGGCTGAAAGCGACCACCGCCACCGGGTCGCCGCCATCGGCCGGCGCCCAGCAACCATCGGTGTAGACCCGGGCGCCGTTCGCGTACTCCCAGTTCCAAACCGAGAACATCCCATCGGGAAGCTGGATGGCGAGCCACATCCACATCGGGCAGCGCTGGTGGTTGCGGATCCCCCACGAGTGGTCGCGCTGGCCCCACCAGTCGCGCACCTCATGCTGTTCCCCCTTGTACGTGAACGAGCCGTTGAAGTAGCCCGACTGGATCATGTGCGACTGGTCCCAGACGACCTCGTGCCCCGCCTTCATCGTGCCCCGCCGAAGCGCATGCGCCTGCGTTCGCGCCGTGAAGGTAAGGTCCACCCCAACCGGCGCGTTCCCCGGGTCCACGAACAGCCTGATCGTCTTGAACGGTTCCACGATGTCGATAGAGACCGGCCCAACCTTCATCGTGTGCGGATCGCCATCGTAGGGCCGGGAATGGCGCGCCATGATGAACTCCCCATCGATGCGCCCAAGCTGGAGCGAGTCCACCTCCTCGCGCTTCGGGAAGTGCGCCAGCGTCAGCACCACCACATCGCCGAGCGCATCGGGCCGGTGGGCGACGAAGTAGAGGCTCTCGCGCCAGTGATCGTGGAAGGTCACCACGTTCGGGAGCGGCTCCGGGATCTGGTGGTAGAAGTATTCGTCGGCCGGGGTCAGTCGAGGCATCAATCCCTCCATGGGCGCCGTCTGTTGGGGGCGTCGCAACACCGGCGGCGTCCCCGGAACCGTGAGACGCGAAGAGCCTAGTCCATGCCCCTCGGCACGCCGGGTGTCTGGACCGCCTGCACCTGCCGAATGATGTGCTGCGCCCGTTCCCGCTCGGCGGGCGTTCGCGATGGCAGGGCCAGGCCAATCCGGCCGGCGTACTCGCGGTGGTCACGAATGAACTCCGGCAGCCTGTCGTACGTCGAGGTCTGCGCGAAGACCCGCAGCACATCCTCGGGGATCACCTTCTGCATCTCGCCCCACTTGCCCTGCAGCGACAGCGAATGGAGCTGCATCCCGAGATCCTTCAGCCCGTGGACCTCGAACACCTCGTGATAGCTCCGGGTCGACCCGTAGAACGAGATGGGCTGGCGCAGCCGGTCCAGGCCCTGCTCGATCTCCGCTTCCGTCTCCCCAAAGACGGTGAAGCCTCCCCCAATGACGTCGATTTCCTTCCATGTACGCCCCGAGCGCTTCAGCCCGATGGCGATGTTCGGCAAGACCACCTCTCGCATGTACTTGTCCGTCATGAACCCGTGCGGAATGACCGCGTCGGCCACCTCCCCGGACACCCGGGCCATGGCATCCCCGACGCAGGCAAGGGCCACACGCGGCCGTGGGTGGTCGAGCGGGCCCGGGTTGAAGTTCGGCGTCATCAACGTGAAGTGGTAGTACTTGCAGATGTACTCGGGCTTTTCGCCCGTCTGGAACGAGTGCCAGACGGCGTGGAGCATCCGGATGTACTCCTTCATCCGCGTTGCCGGGGCGCCCGGCCACTCCGTGCTGAAGCGGTGCTGGTTGTGGCCCTTCACCTGGCTGCCCAGCCCCAGCGTGAAGCGGCCCTTGCTCAGGTGCTGGATGTCCCAGGCCTCCATCGCAAGCACCATGGGGCTGCGCGGAAAGGCAATGGTGACTCCTGTTTGTATCTCAAGCTTCTCGGTGCTCGCCGCTGCCAGCGCCGCTGCCAGCATCGAATCGTGCTGTGTTTCCGGGGTAGAGGCATAGTCGTACCCGAGCTCCTCTGCGTGCTGGGCCTGGTTCGCCACGCCCGTGAGCCAACCGCCGCCAAAGCCTGCTCCAACCTTCATCGGTCACATTCCTTTCGCTGGCCCGCCTCGCGCGGGCCAAAGTTCGTTGTCGCGAAACAATAAAGCATCTACGGCCTTACCGCGGGACGCCCGGCGTCCCTGGGGTTGGTGCCCGCCTGTGGAAGGGCTGCTACCAGGTGTCGATGCAGGGCCGCTTCTTCCCCGCCCGGGGCCCCGGCGGAGGGACCGAGCGCAGCGCCGTCGTCACCCAGCGGCGCGACTCCATCGGGTCGATTACATCGTCGATTTCGAAGTGCGAGGCAACGTTCACCGCCTTGCCGATGGTGTACATCCGCTCAACCATCTGCTCGTACAGCTCGCGGCGCTTCTCAGGGTCTTCTATCGCGGCCAGCTCGTTCCGGTAGCCGAGCTTCACCGCCCCCTCGAGCCCCATTCCCCCGAACTCGCCCGTGGGCCAGGAAACGGCAAAGAACGGCGCCTTGAAGCTTCCACCTGCCATCGCCTGCGCTCCCAGTCCGTACGACTTGCGAAGCACGATCGTGAAGTACGGCACCGAGACGCTCGCGCCCGTCACGAACATTCGCGCCGCGTGGCGAACCAGCGCCGTCTTTTCCACCTCCGGCCCGACCATGATCCCTGGCGTATCGCAAAGGAAAAGCAATGGGATGTCGAACGCGTCGCACAGCTGCATGAACCGGGCCGCCTTGTCCGCTCCCGCGCTGTCGATTGCCCCGGCAAGATGCATGGGGTTATTGGCGATCAGCCCCATCGGCCGGCCCTCGATGCGCACGAAGGCAGTCACCATGCCCGGCCCAAACTCACGGCGCAGCTCCAGCACCGAGCCCGTGTCGGCCAGGGTCTCAATCACCTTCCGCACGTCGTAGACACGGAGACGGTTCTCGGGGATCGCGCTTTGAAGGAGCCGCTGGTCGGCGCATTCCCAATCCGCCACCGCTCCCTGGAAGTATGAGAGGTACTTCTTCGCCACCTCCACGGCCTCTGCCTCATCGCTCACGGCGATATCGACCACCCCGTTGGGCGCCTGGACGTCCATGGGGCCGACCTCTTCGGGCCGGAACACGCCCAGGCCGCCGCCCTCGATCATCGCCGGTCCCCCCATGCCGATGTTGGAATTGGCAGTGGCAATCACCACGTCGCAGCATCCAAGGAGGGCAGCGTTCCCCGCGAAGCAGCGCCCCGAGTTGATGCCCACGATGGGCACCAGCCCGCTCAACCGGCCGAAGTAGTGGAATGCCAGGCAGTCGAGGCCTGCCACGCCCACGCCATCGGTGTCGCCCGGCCGGCCGCCGCCACCTTCCGTGAAGAAGACCACCGGCAGCCGCCACTTCTCCGCCAGCTCGAACATCCGGTCTTTCTTGCGATGGTTCTGCGTGCCCTGCGTGCCCGCCAGCACCGTGTAGTCGTACGACATCACAACGCAGCGCGAGTGCTCGTCTCCGAAAAGGTCGCCGTTGACCCGGCCGATGCCCGCCACCATGCCGTCCGCCGGCGTGCGCTCGATCAGCTCCTCCACCGGCCGCCGCCGGCGCTGGGCGGCGATGACCACCGGCCCGTACTCTATGAAGCTCCCCGGGTCACAGAGATCCTCCACATTCTCGCGGGTCGTGCGCTGGCCGGTGCGGCGGCGCCGCTCGACCGCGTCAGGGCGCGCTGCATCGAGCCCGATAGCGTGGCGCGCCCGCACCTCCTCCAGGTCAGGACGAATCCGGTCAAGATCGATCTCCACCTTTGCGCCGCTCTCCGCCACGCCGACCTCCGCCTCTTCGATCACCGCCAGCGTCCGCCCCGCAAAGACCGCATCGCCAACTGCCACCGCCACCCGGCGCACCATGCCGCTGGCCGGCGCCCCGATGACGTGCTCCATCTTCATCGCCTCCATCACCATGAGCTGCTGCCCCCGCCTGACGAGCTCACCCTCGGCGATGTCGATGGAAACAATCGTGCCCTGCAGCGGGGCAGCGACGGCCGCTGCACCATCTGGCGCCACTTCGGGGTATGCGCTGGCAGCCGGTGCCGGTGCCGGTGCCGGGCCGGACTTCCCGTGATGCAGCACTGCCAGGGGGTCGGAGCGATCTATCTGCGCCCCGGCAAGCCCCGGCGCCTCACCGGCCCCGGTGGGTGTGGATTCGAAGTAGAGGCGTGGGTGCTCATCGCCGGCATCACCCTTCCCTGCCAGCCCGGCAATGTGCTCCTCGATGAACCGCGTGTAGACCGGCCCGGCCGCAACCTCCGGGCGCCGGAGAAGCCGCTGGAGGAACGGCGCATTCGTGGCCACGCCCCCGACGCGGAACTCGCATAGCGCGCGGTAGGCGCGGTTCACGGCCTCCTCGAACCGACTGGACGGCGAGTGAGCGATGAGCTTGGCCAGCAGCGAATCGTACCGCGGGCTCGTCGCGTAGCCAGCGTAGCCGTACGTGTCGACCCGGATCCCCGGGCCACTCGGCGGCTCGAACGCCGATAGCACTCCACCCGTGGGCAGCGGGGCGCCGTCCGCGTCCATCGTCTCCATGTTCACGCGCAACTGGATGGCGTAGCCGCGCGGGGCAGGGGTCTGCTCCTGTGCGAGGCCGAGCTCGCGGAGCGTGGCGCCCCCCGCGAGCTGGAGCTGCGTGCGGACAAGGTCAATCCCGGTCACCTCCTCGGTGACCGTGTGCTCGACCTGGAGGCGCGGATTCGCCTCGATGAAGGCGAACTCCGGGCCCCCGCTGGCTTCCGCGTCCACAAGGAACTCGAACGTGCACAGACTGTCGCAGCCTGCCGCCCGCGCGAGCTGCACGGCTGCGTCCAGGATCCTGTCGCGCAACGCCGGCTCGAGCCCGGGCGCCGGTGCGACCTCCACCAGCTTCTGGTGGCGGCGCTGCAGCGTGCAGTCACGCTCCCAGGTGTGGGTAACCTCTCCCGTGCGGTCGCCAACGGCCTGGACCTCGATATGGCGGGCGTGGACAACCTGCTTCTCGACGTAGACCTCGCCGTTCCCGAACGCAGATCGCGCTTCCGATTGACATCGTTCGTAGGCCTCGCCGATGTCTTCGGCCCGGCGTACGATGCGGAGCCCGCGCCCACCGCCCCCGGCAATCGCCTTGATGACCATCGCAGCCCCTGCGCCAAGCGAATCGAAGAACGCTCGCGTCTCCTCAAGGGAGGTGGGGTGCGCCGTGCCCGGCAGAACAGGTACCCCGGTCGCCTCGGCCAGCGCGCGCGCCCGGCCCTTATCGCCCAGCAGCTCCAGGGCGGCGACGTTCGGCCCCACAAACGTGATCCCGGCAGCCGCGCAGCGGGCGGCGAACGCGGCGCTCTCGCTGAGAAAGCCGTAACCCGGGTGAATGGCATCGCAGCCGGATTCCCGTGCCGCCGCGATGATCTGCTCGCCGTCGAGGTACGCCTTCGGGCCAACGCCGCGCAGCGGCCGGGCCTCGCCGGCGCGGAGCGTGTGCAGCGAACGCTGGTCGTCCTCCGCGTAGACAGCGACCGTCCGAATCCCGAGTTCGGCGGCGGCCCGCGCAATGCGGATGGCGACCTCGCCACGATTGGCGATGAGGAGGGAGGAGAGAGTCATCGGTGTCTTCCTGGAGCGGCTACCCGGCGCACGATTGCCCTGCACCCGGGCGTGTGGTTGCCGTCATGTTAGCCTCCGGTGGAGCTTCCCGCCGGTCAGTCCTCGATTGCGCCGTACACAATGCTCTTCAGCTGGCCCCCTGAAGTTGAAGGTCGCTGAAGGCATGAGCTGGGTCATGAAGATGACCTCGAGGTCTTCGATGGGGTCGACCCAGAAGATCGTCGAAGCAGCGCCGCCCCAGTAGAAGTCCCCTGCCCCCATGGTCCCCGCCGCCACTTCGCCCAGGGTTGTGGCGAAACCGAGGCCGAAGCCCACGCCTTCGTACGCCGTCTCCGAGAATGTGCCGATTGCCATCTGCGTGAGGTCGCGGCCACCGGCCAGGTGGTTCTGTGTCATCAGCCGCAGTGTCCTGGAGCCGAGGATGCGGCGCCCATCGAGCTCCCCTCCGCGGCGCAGCATTTCGCAGAAGCGGTAGTAGTCGGCAGTGGTGCTCGTCAGACCTCCCCCTCCCGAGAAGAACGACGGCTCCCGCAGAAACGTGCTGCGCTCCGGGTCGTCGACCAGTCCGAACGATTTGTCAGGCCGCCGCTGGTAGTTCGCGGCAAGGCGGCTCGCCTTCTCGGGCGCCACCCGGAAGGAGGTGTCCTTCATGCCCAGCGGGTCGAAGATCTCCTCCTGGAGGTAGCGGTCGAAGCGCTTACCCGAAATCGCCTCCACCAGGTACCCGCAAACATCGGTCGCGTAAGAGTACATCCAGCGCTCACCCGGGTGGTAGCGCAGCGGCACATTCGCGAGCTTCTCGACGAAGCCTCGCAACGTCTCCCCGTCGCTGCGGTCCACGTGAAGGGTCCGGTAGACGCGGTCGGCAGGGTGATTGCTCGCCCCATACGAAAGGCCCGCCGTGTGGCCCAGGATGTTGCGAAACGTCATCGGCTGCTTCGGCTCCACCGTCTCCATGCTCTCGCCTTCGCCCGAGACGTAGACCCGGTGGTTCTTCCATTCCGGGATAACCCTGCTCACCGGGTCGTTTAGCTGGAAGTGCCCCTGCTCATAGAGCGTCATCAGCGCCACCGACGTGATCGGTTTGGTCATCGAGTAGATGCGGAAGACCGTGTCGTCCTGCACCGGCTTGCCTCGCTCCCGGTCGGCCAGGCCGAATGAGCGGAAATACGCAGGGATGCCACGGCGCCCTACCAGCACCTGGCACCCGGCGATCTTGCCGGGCTCCACGTAGTTCCGTTCAAGGTGCGCTGTGATGCGTTCGAGGCGCTCGGGCGAGAAGCCCGCCCTTCGGGGGGTCAAGTTCCAAGCCTGGGGACTCCTTGGGAAGTGGTGGAGCGCGCGGTTCACGCTCGCGTTCACGTTAGGGTAAGCTGCGCCTGCACACCAACTTCAGGAAAGGTACATCTCCATCGCCATGCCCGGAAAGCTGGAAGGCAAGACCGCCATCATCACCGGCGCCGGTCGCGGAATCGGCCGCGGCATTGCGCTCCTCTACGCCAGCGAAGGCGCACGTGTCATCGTCAACGACCTCGGCGTCTCCGTCGCCGGGGAAGGCGCGGACAACTCGCCCGCCCAGCAGGTCGTCAACGAGATTAAGGCTGCTGGCGGCGAGGCAATAGCGAACTACGCCGACGTCGCCGACATGGACCAGGCGGAAGACCTCATCCGCCTGGCACTGAACGAGTGGGGCCAGCTCGACATCCTCGTGAACGTCGCCGGCATTCTCCGCGACCGCATGGTGTTCAACATGACCGAGGAGGACTGGGATGCCGTCGTGCGCGTGCACATGAAGGGCACTTTCGCCACCACGAGGTTCGCCTCCCTCCACTGGCGCCAGAGGCGCGAAGGTGGCCGCCTTATCAACTTCACCTCGGGGTCCGGCCTTTTCGGCGCGCCCGGCCAGCCGAACTACGCCGCTGCGAAGATGGGCATCTGGGGCTTCACCCTCAGCTGCGCCCGTGCGCTCGGGCGCTACGGCGTCACAGCCAACTCCATTGCTCCCGGAGCAGCAACCCGCATGACCGACACCGTGCCCGACGAGCGCCGCCAAGGCGGCGCCCCCGTCCGCGCCGAATCCGCCGAGGGAACCGAGCGCGACCCCGCGAACATCGCCCCCACCTGCCTCTACCTCGCGAGTGATGAGGGCGGCTGGATCACCGGCAAGTGCTTCGGCGTCGCCGGCTACCGGGTGACCCTCTACAACAACATCGCCCCCCAGGTGGTGCTCCAGGGCACGGAGCCGTGGAAGACCGGCGTGCTCTTCGAACGCTTCCCGCAGGCCTTTGGGCAGGCCATCCCCGAATCAGAGCGCCCGAAGCCCGTGCAGGCGCCCGCCTGAGGCGCCCACCGTCGTGCGCAGCAGCCAGGGGCGCCGCACAGGCGCCCCCGTTCTCCCTCTGCTCCCTACTTTGCCGCCGGGCGGCCACGCGGGTCCCGCACCAGCCCTTCCTGCGCCACTGAGAGCACGCGCGTGCCGTCCTGCCGGTACATTCCCCCGAAAATGAGCCCGCGCGCCCCAAATCCGACCGGGCTCTCGCTGTGAAAGAGCAGCCAGTCGTCCCAGTTGGGCGTTCGGTGCACCCATACGGCGTGATCCAGGCTCGCCGCCATACGCTGATACCCAATCGCCTGCCCCCGGTTCCCCGGCGGCCCCGGTGGTCTTGCCCCTCCGCCCCAGGCGATTGTGCCCAGTAGCCCGCTGTCGCTGGCAAACACAAGAAAGGCCGTGTGAATCCGCGGGTCCGGCGGGAGTTCACTCTTTGGCCGGATCCACACCTTGCGGGAGGGGAGTTCCCCGGGCTTTGGTCCCTCCTTCGGAGGATAGGCGTGCCGGGTCTCGATCGGGTGGAGGCGCATCCAGCGGGTGGGAGCATCCCCCAGCTGCTTCACCTCCTCCTTCATCTCCTCGCGCATCACGTCTTCCCAGTTCGGGAGGACCTCGGGCGCCGGCGCCCCGGGCATGGAGCCCTGGTAGTCCATGCCATCCTCCTGGACCGCGAAGCTAGTGGAGATGCTGAAGATAGCCTCGCCGCCCTGGTACGCCACCACATCGCGCGAAGTGAACGTTCGCCCGTCGCGGATGCGGTAGACCGTGTAGCGGATAGGCGCCGTATGGCTTCCCGGCCGGAGGAAGTAGGAATGGAGCGAATGGAGGTTCCCCTTTCCTGGCTCCACCGTGTTGCTCGCGGCCATCACCGCCTGTGCGGCCACCATTCCCCCGAACAGGCGGCCCGTCCCCGGGCCCGGGTCGCCGAGGAAGAGGTCTCTGTCCAGCTGCTCAAGCTGGAGCTGGCGGATGAGCCTGTCGACTGGCGAAAGCTGCGTATCTGGCATTTGCACCAATCTTATCGGTAGCCCCCAAACGGCGCTCTGGCCGGCCGCGCGCGCCGCTCAGAGGCCGCCCTGAGCGGCACTCGCCAGCAATGCGTAGGTGCGCTCCAGTGCACCGGGATCGTCCTCCACCGGGTACATAGCCCCCAGGAAATCAGTCACGCCGATGCCCGCCAGGTGACGCAGCCGGGCGCGAACCTCGGCCTCGTTTCCAACGATGGCGATGCTCGACGGGTCCGCCGCCCCCTCGCGATCGAGGACGGCCCGGTACGAGGGCATCGCGCCGTAGCCAGCGAAGATCTTCGCTGCCGCAGCCTTCGCTGCATCGCCCTTCGCCGTCACGGCGACGGGGAAGCCCGAGACGATTCGGGGAGCCTTGCGGCCGGCCTCGCGGGCCGCGGCCGTGATGGCCGGCACCGCCACACTCTCAAGGTACTTCGGGCCCCCCATCCAGGTCCCCGTGCCGTCCGCCATCCGCCCTGCGAGCGCCAGCATCTGCGGCCCGAGCGCGGCAACGATCACATCCGGGCGCCCTGCGCCCGGCACGGAAAGCCGCGCCGCCACCCGGAACTCCTTTCCCCGGTACTGCACCGGCCGCCCTTCCATCAGCGGCATGAGCACGGAGAGGTACTCGCGTGTGTGCTGTATGGGCTTCGAGTAGTCGAGCCCGAGGATGTTCTCAATCAGCACCTTGTGGCTGAGCCCGATTCCCAGCGTGAAACGCCCACCCGTTGCCGCGGAAGCGGTCAGTGCCTGCTGCGCAAGCGCCACCGGGTGCCGGGGGTACGTCGGTACGACAAAGGTCCCAAGCTCTATCCGCGTGGTGGATTGCCCTGCCAGTGCCAGGGCGATGACGGCGTCGTTCCCGAAAATATGCGTTAGCCAGGCCGAAGCAAAGCCATCCTGCTCCGCCTGCTGGCAGCGCGCGATCAGCGAGGGCAGGCTGCCGTCCTCGCCCGCGACCACGCCGGAACCGATCCCGATTCGCATGCGCGACCTCCGTTGTGCCGAAAACATACCGGAGCATGGCCAACCGCGGTATCGGCCCGCTCATTCCCAGCGGAAGCGCAGTGTGCCTGCAGCCGCCGTGACGGCGCAGAATGCAGCCGTGATGGCCGACGCGGAGGTATTCCATCCCTCGCCCAGCCACGTGTCCTGGAGCATGAGGACAACGTGTGTGAGGGGTAAGAAGTCGCTCACCGTGCGCATGGAATCGGTGAGCGCGCCGCGCGGCGGGCCACCGCCCGAGATGAACATCATCATGAAGAAGAGGATGAGCCCCCCGCCCTGGGCGCTGCGCGCAGTCGGCAACATTGCCCCCAGGAAGATGCCGATCGCTGCGAACGTCCCCGCTCCCAGCAGCCATGCGCCGAGGGTGGCAAGCGGCATCTCCGGGAACTGTGTGCCGTAGATCACGGCCGAAGAGACAGTGATTGCCACCGCTCCCACGGCCGCGATCCCAAGCGCAACGGCCACCTGCGAAACAATAATGGCCCCCGCCGGGAAGCCCGCTGCCCGAAAGCGCCGCAGCACCCCCCTCTCTCTGTAGCCGGCGAGCCTCAGCGGAAGGCTGATGAGCCCCATTGAGGCCATCACGATGCCCACGTAGGCGGGGACGTAGTAGTCCGTCGGACCCACGCCTCGCCAGACCCTCAACGACTCAGGGTCGTTCGCATCGATATCGTTCCCGAAGACGCCCGCAAGGATGAACATCACGAAGAACGGGAACGCGAACGAGAAGATGAGGGCCATCGGCTCCCGGAAGAAGAGCTTCAGCTCAATCCATGTGAGTTTCGGCGCCGCTCTCACTGCTCGCCGTGCGCGCCCACGATCTTCAGGAAGGCATCTTCGAGCGTGGAGCGCTCCACGTGGAGATCTGCCGGATAGATGCCCCGCGCGCCCAGCGCCGCCGCCGTGTGGGCAAGGACCGCGCCGCGCCCGCCCACTTCGACCCGCGCGCCTCGGCGGGACACGCCGTCCACGCAGGGGACCGAGCCTAGCCAGGAGAAGTCCCCCTCCTCGGCGCTGAAAATCACACGGCTCTCGCCCCCGTGGACGGCTACGAGGCCTCCCGGGGTGTCGAGCGCCGCTACCCGCCCACGGTGGAAGACGGCAATCCGGTCGCAGAGAGCCTCCGCCTCGTCCATGAAATGGGTGACGAGCACCACGGTTGCGCCATGCTCCCGCACCGCTGCTATCAGTTCCCACGCCAGCCGCCGCGCGGAGGGGTCGAGTCCCGTCGTCATCTCATCCAGGAACACGAGCCGGGGCGCGTTCACCAGCGCCAGGGCGACGAAAAGGCGCTGCTGCAACCCGCCCGAGAGGCTCGCAAACACGGCATTGAGCTTTCCAGTCAGCCCCCACCGCTCGGCCAGTTCCCGCCAGTCGGCCCCCGCGCCTGAGCCGTAGGCGAACAGGTCCAGCGCCTCCCACACCTTGATGCGGTCGGGCAGGTTGGACTCCTGCAGCTGGCTGCCGATCATCCGCCGCAGCTGAGTGCCGTGGCTGCCGGGGTCCAGCCCCAGCACCTCAACCTCGCCCCCGCTGCGCGTGCGGAGCCCCTGCAGGCATTCGACCGTCGTTGTCTTCCCTGACCCATTAGGGCCGATGATGCCGAAGATCTCCCCTTCATCGACGTGGAAAGAGACATCCGCCACCGCCACGACCGCCCCGTAGGTCTTCCGGAGGTTGTGGACGGCCACTGCGCACGCCATGCGCGGATTGTATAGCAAGCGGATGCCACAACCCCGCCTTGCCGGGACGGGTGACAGTGCCCCCATGCCTGCGGCTAACATGGATCGCTGAACACCACCCACGCGCCCCCCTCCGTGCGCAAGATGGAAGCCCATGACCGTCACCATCGACGACCTCCTCGCCCGCGTCACCAAGCCCGCCCGCTACTCGGGCGGCGAGTGGAACAGCGTCACCAAACCCTGGCAATCCACGGCCGTTCACGTCGCCCTCTGCTACCCCGACTGCTACGACATCGGCATGTCCAACATGGGCCTGGGCATCCTCTACGACATCCTCAACCGCGTCGACGACATCGCCTGCGAACGCGCTTATGCGCCCTGGGAGGACATGGAGGCCGAAATGCGCCGCGAGGGCGTCCTCCTCTGGAGTCTCGAGAACCGCCGGCCCCTTCGCGACTTCGACCTCGTCGGCTTCACCTTCCAGTATGAAATGACCTACACGAACGTCCTCAACATGCTCGACCTCGGCGGCATCCCGGTGCGCTCCGCCGGGCGCGGCGATGAGCACCCGCTCGTCATCGCCGGGGGCAGCGGCTGCTTCAATCCCGAGCCTATGGCCCCCTTCATCGATGCCTTCCTTATCGGCGAAGGCGAAGAGGCCGTGATCGAGCTCGCCGGCCTCGTCCGCGCATGGAAGCGCGAAGGCACTCCGCGCGCCCGGCGCCTCCGCGACCTGTTGCAGGTGCCGGGGCTCTACGTTCCCTCCTTCTACCGGCCCCGGTACGACGGCGAAGGGCGCTTTCTGTCGCTGGAACCGCTCGTCGCCGAAGCCCCGGCCGTCATTCGCAGGCGTATCCTCGAAACGCTGCCTCCGCCGCTGGTGAGGCCCATCGTCCCCTTCCTCCAGACCATCCACGACCGCGCCGTGGTCGAGATCCAGCGTGGCTGCACCCAGGGCTGCCGCTTCTGCCAGGCCGGCATGATCTACCGCCCCGCGCGCGAGCGCCCGCCTGCCGAGGTCGTAGAAGCCACCCGGCAGCTCATGGCCAATACCGGCTACGATGAGCTCTCGCTCCTCTCCCTGAGCACTACAGACCACAGCGAGATAGTGCCCATGGTCGATCGGCTCACGTCGACCTTCGAGAACCTGAAGGTGGGCCTGCCCAGCACCCGCGTCGATTCGTTCTCGGTGGACGTGGCTGAGGTTGTGGCCAGGGGCAAGAAACACACCCTCACCCTGGCGCCCGAAGCAGGCAGCCAGCGCATGCGCGATGCCATCAACAAGCGTGTCACCGAGGCCGACCTCCTCGGCGCCGCCGAAAACGCCTTCGCCCGCGGCTGGACCGGCATCAAGATGTACTTCATGGTCGGTCTCCCCACCGAAACCATGGACGATGTGACCGGGATTGCTGAAATGGGCCAGAAGGTCCGCGCCATTGGCCGCAAGCACATCGGCAACCGCGCACGCGTGCGCGTGAGCACCAGCAACCTGGTGCCCAAGCCGCACACGCCTTTTCAGTGGGCCTACCAGGAGACCGCTGCCGAGCTCGAACCGAAGCACCGGCACCTGCGCGACGCCTGCCGCGCCGCCGGGCTCGAGTTCAGCTGGAACGACCCCCGCGATAGCTTCGTCGAAGCCGTGCTCAGCCGTGGCGACCGGCGTGTGGCCGAAGGCGTGTACGAAGCCTGGCGGCGCGGCGCGAAGTTCGACGCCTGGGGCGAATACTTCAACGCCGCGCGCTGGGCCGATGCCTTCAGCGCTGCTGGCATCGATGCCGCCCGGTACGCGCATCGCGAGTGGGACACCGCCGAGCCCCTGCCCTGGGACCATATCGATCCCGGCGTGACGAAGGCCTACCTCCGCGGCCAGTGGAAGGCTACCCTCACCGGGAAGACAATCGCCGACTGCCACCACGGCGAATGCAACGTCTGCGGCATGCAGGACTTGCCGGTAGCCCATTGCGTCGCCAAGCTGAACCGGCTCGCTGAGACGCGCCGCCGCAGTCGACTCTGGGAGGGCGAATCACTCGAGTTGGTATAGAATTCCGCCAGGACGGGAGCGTAACCTGAGTCGGACACCGGAGGTGAGCAGTTTGGCTGAGCAGGACCAGGGCGGGGCCTCCTGGCGAGATCCTGACGAGGCGGTGGTTCGCGAAGCCATTATCCGCCTCGGCCAGCCAGTCTGCTGTGGCGAACCTCTGGGGCAGAGCCCCGTCGAGGGCTTCTGGAACCTCATGTGCACGGTGTGCTCGGCCCGTCACTGCCCGTTCTGCGGCGAAGCGGCGGAGGACTGCGACCATTTTGTCTGGACTACGGGCGAGATTGACGCCGATGGCAAGACGCCCGAGATGGATATTCCCGACTTGACGCAGGATGAAGATGGTCCCCGGCCAGTCTGGTCAGACGCGCAGAAGCAGGAGGCCTTTGGCGATCTTGCGTTCCTGCTTCCCGACTTCGAAGGCTACTTTGATGGTCAAGGCTGGTCTACCTGGGATGAGACCGCGCTGGCCGAGACTGTCATCGGCACGAGCTCGCCACAAGTCGTTTCGCTTTCGTGGGCGGGGTGGTGGATGGCAGCAAGCTCTGGCACGGACCACTTCAGCGAAGATGCAAACACGGTAATGCATGAGTGGGAGACGACCCGCAGCGAACTCGAGATCGCGATCCGGAGGCTCTTGAACACGACCCCGATAGGATGGGCGGAATAGATCGTCCGGCTTGGGACTTCCGGCGCCTCTCTTCCATTACGGTCAGGACATACCCGCGTACTCGCTGAGCACCACGGCGACTGCAACGTCTGCGGCATGCAGGACCACCCCGTGCCCGACTGTGTCGCGAAGCTCGACCGGCTGGTGCAGTCGAGGAGGGGCAGCCGTGAGCTCTTCGGGGAAGCAGTCGAGGTAGTGTAGCTTTCTCCTCCTGGGGCGGCAAAGAGCAGCCGCCTCGCTCGAACGATTGGCGATGGCGGGCTAATATCCGGCTGCGCCCGGCGGGCTCCCACCGGGCGACGCACGCGCCCGGGATGCTCCTGCCGATGAGAACTCGCCGATCCACGCCCGGGCTCCTGGCGGTGGCGTGCGCTCTCCTCCTTGGCGCGTGCGGCGGAAACGGGGACGGCGTCGCGCCCACGGCAATCCCCACGTCGCCCGCCGCTCCTGGCGATGCCACCAGCATCGTGGCTTCCATGAAGGGCGATGCGACTGGCGTCACCGCCACCGAGATCAAGATCGGCTCCTACTACCCGAAGACCGGGCCATCCGCCATCCACGACCACATCGAGAAGGGCTGGACTCTCTACTTCGACGAGGTGAACCGCAAGGGCGGCATCGCCGGCCGCAAAGTGCGCTTCCTGGTCGAGGACGATGCCTACAACCCCTCCCTCACGGCGTCGGTCGTCAAGAAGCTCGTCGAGCAGGACCAGGTCTTCATGCTCTTCAACGGACTCGGGACGCCGACGAGTCTCGCCACCCTCGGCTACCTGGAGCAGCAGGGCGTCCCCAGTCTCTTCATCGCCTCCGGGGCTACCCGCTGGACTACCGCTGGACCCGGCTTCCTCGGCCTGCAGCCCGACTTCGTCTCCGAAGGCAAGGCCCTCGGTGAATTCATCGCGCGCCACCACGGGGGAAGCAAGTACGGCATCATCTTCCAGAACGACGATATGGGGAAAAGCGGGCGCGATGGCATCAAGGCCGCCGTCGGTTCGAACCTGGCCCTCGTTGGCGAAGAGAGCTACGAGGCCGGTTCAGCCGACATAACCAGCCAGGCAATGAAGCTCATCAACTCGGGCGCCGATGTCATCGGCGTCTACGCGATGGCAACCCAGCTTGCCGGCATGTTGAAGAACGTCAGGGCGCAGGGAAGGAGCGTCACCTTCTTCGCTTCGTCTATTTCCGCCCAGAGCACAACCGCCCGCCTGGCCGATGGCGCAATGGACGGGGTCTTCACCGCCGGTTACGTGCCCGACCCCACCGAAGCCGCGACCAACCCTGGCGTCCAGCGCGTCGTCGACTTCCTCCGCGCCCATGGCGTGGCCCAACCAACGACCAACCACATCTACGGCTGGATGGCGGCCGAACACCTCGAGCGCCTCCTGGCAGCCACGGGACCGAACTTGAACCGGACATCCATCCTCTACGCCCTCGAAAACCTCGCCTTCCCGGGCGACTGGCAGTGTACCGTCTGCTATGCGCCAACCATCGTTACCAGTGATGATCGGAGACCAATCGAGGTCATGTTCATCCAGCGATGGGATGAGTCACAAGAAGCCTTCGTGCGCGTCGGCGATCTCATCAACACCGAAACCACTCGCGAATAGCGCCAGGATGTGCGTCGCGCGACTCAGACAGGGACTTGCCACCGGGCACTCGCCCCGCGTCCGCTGTTCCTGCCCCCGGATGCGTGCGCAATGACAGTGAAACGCCCCATCGCCGTAGTCGATACGGGCTCCAACTCAGTCCGGCTCCTCGTCGTGCGCCGCCTCACCACCGGTGCTTTCGAAGTACTCGACGAGGAGAAGTTCGATGCCCGCCTTGGGCAAGGGCAGGACAGTGGCAACCTCACCCCTGCGGGCATTGAACGCGGGCTGAGGGCGCTGCGCGTCGTCACGCAGGTGGCGCAGTCCTATCAGCCTTCCGCTCTCATCGCCGTGGGCACCGAGGCGCTCCGCCGTGCGCCGAATCGGGACCAGTTCCTTGAGGCCGTCTTTCGTGAGACCGGCGTCGAAGTCCGCGTCCTCACTGCCGCCGAAGAGGCCCAGGCTAGCTTCCTCGGGACCGTGAACAGCACCAGCCTGAGTGATGGGCACATCGTTGACGTCGGTGGCGGCTCTCTCGAATTCATGCGTGTAGAGCGCCGTCACCTGGTCTCCGCTCAGTCAGTGCCCCTGGGTGCGATCTATGCCACCGAGCGCTTCCTGCATTCCGACCCCCCCACCGGCAAAGAGGTGCGCGCTCTCCGCAAGGCCGTCCGCCAGCAACTCACGGTGCAGGGCCGCCTGCCCGTGCTGGTTGGTGTGGGTGGCGCCGCCCGGAGCCTCGCCCGGCTGCATCGCTCAAAGTCCCGGTACCCCCTTCGCCGCCTTCACGGCATGGTCATCCAGCGGCGCGAATTCCATCGGATTGCAGCCATGCTCGTCGCCATGACCGCCGAACAGCGCCGCAAGATCTCGTCCATCAATACCGCCCGGGCCGACATCATCCACGCCGCCGCCATCGCCATCGACGAAGTGATGGACCTTGCCGGCGCTGGTGCTATCGAGGTCTCCGGGCAGGGCCTTCGCGAGGGCCTCGCCTGGATGGAACTCCGGCCTGGCCAGCCCGTTCTTCCCGACGTGCGCGCTGCTTCTATCGAGGGCCTTGCCCGCGCAAACGGCGTCGATGCCCCCGGCGCCGCCGATGTTGTGGCGGCCGCCGCGCGGCTGTTCGATGCCACCCGCGCCCTGCACTCCCTCGGGAACGATGACCGGGAAATCCTGCTCGCCGCCGCCCGGCTCAAGGGGGCTGGCATGCACATCGACTACTACAACCGCGACCGCCACGCCGAGTACCTGGTGCACAGCGGTGCCCTCCACGGCTTCACCCACCGCGAGGTCGTGCTCCTTGCTGCCCTCCTTCGCTGGGCCCCGGACGGTGTCCCTGACCTGTCGCCCTACCGGGCGGTGCTGGCGCCCGAAGACGGACGCTGCGCGACCGTGCTCGCCGCGCTGCTGGGCGTCGCCCAGGCCGCCCACAGGCGCACCCCCACCCCCCTGCGCTCATTCGCACCCGTTCTGCGCGATGATGGCCTGCAGATCCTCCTGCGTGGTGACGGCGCGCTCGATGCCGAAGTGCTGGCGCTCGAACGTCAGCAGAAGCGCCTGGAGATCGCCCTTGGAGTCACAGTCCAGGTCCACCTCCTGCCGGCATGACTGCCCTACGCCCCGGCAGGGCGTTCACCCGCGACCGCACGCAGGGCCGCAGGCTGCATCAGCCATTCGAGCACACCTCCGCCGGGCACTGCCGGCCCGTGGAATTCCACCAGCGCGGCCGCGCCCTTCTTGAACTGCGCGGACATCCCGGCGCTGTCGCCCGTCAACGCGTAGGCCAGCGCCTCGGAGAGAAACGGCTCGTGCCCTACCGCGAGGACCGTCTCCCCGCCGGTGGCGTTGGCGTCGTCAAACAGGGCTCCATGCGCGCCGCTTGCCAGCGCTTCCGAGACGCGGGAATCCTCAATACCAAAGGCATTCTGCAGGATTTCCGCCGTTTGCCGGGCCCGCAGGAGTGGGCTCGTGAGCAGGGCGTTCGCGGTCATGAGCAGGCGCAGGCCTGCCGCGGCCGCCTCCATGCGCTCCCTACCCTCCTGCGTCAGCGGGCGGCTTGCATCGTCGGCGAAGCCCGGAAGCCCGCGCTCGACCGCTATGGCGTGGCGGACCAGGCAGAGGCGCATCTCATCCCCCGGCCGCGGGCTCGGCGGAGACGAGCTCAATCGCCGTTATCTTCCACTGGCCCATCACCTGCTTCCAGGTCGTCGCCAGGGTGGCCCGACCCATCGATGACTCGAAGGTCACCTGGAACCGTGTCCCATCCCTGACCTGGACCTCGTCGCCGATCTCGAAGCCGGTGATACTCGGCATCGACGTGGGAGACAGCCCGCCCTGCGCGCCCATCGACATCATCTGCGCGAGGGCACCCGGGGTGATGTCCGCCATGATCTGGGCAAGGTTCCCGGTCCTCACGGCCTCGGCGTTGCGTTCCGCCGCTTCACGTGCAGTCGATGGTTCCATGTTGCTTCCCCCTGGTAGGCGCAGGATAGCCGCTGGCGCCGGGGTCAGGCGAGCCGCAGCCAGCGCCGCTTGCCCACCTGCACCGTACTGCCTGCCTCCGCCGGCGCATCGACGGCTGCTACCTCCCCGTCCACCAGCACGGCCCGCTGTTCGAAGAGGCGCCTCGCCTCACGCTTCGAAGCGGCTGCTCCCGCTGCTACCAGCACGTCAAGCAGCGTCTGCCCGGCAGCCGCCCTGTACACCGGCATCTCCCGTGGTGCTTCTCTGCGCTGAACCGTGCGCTCAAACGCATCCTGGGCGCCAAGCGCCGCCGCCTCTCCGTGGAACTCGGTCACGATCGTGCGCGCGAGCCGCTTCTTCGCCTCCATCGGGTGGCGCTCAATCTCGTGCTCGATTTCGGGCAGCTCGCCTCGGGGCACGTTCGTTGCCAGCACGAAGAAGTCCATGAGCACGCCATCGGGCAGCGACATCGCCTTGCCATACTGCTCCGATGGCGGGTCATCGACGCCGATGTGGTTGCCCTTTGACTTCGACATCCGCTCTTTCCCATCGAGCCCCACAAGGATCGGCAGCGTGATGGGCACGTGTGGGCGCTGCCCCGCGTCCTGCTGGATCTTCCGCCCCGCCATCAGGTTGAAGAGCTGCTCCGTGCCGCCGACCTGGGCGTCACACTGGAGCGCATAGGCGTCGTAACCCTGCATCAGCGCGTAGAGAAACTCGTGCAGGTAGATCGCATCACCATCGTCAAAACGCTTGCGGAAGTTGTCCCGGCGCAGCATCTCGGCCGCGGTGAACTTCGCCATCAGCGCGATCACGTCCGGGAACTGGAGCCTGCCCAGCCACTCGGAGTTGTGGCGCAGTTCGGTCCTCCCCGGGTCGAGAATGCGCGCTGCCTGCTCGAAATACGTCGCTTCGTTGGCCGCGATGTCCTCGGGGCTGAGCATGGGGCGCAGCTTGTTCTTGTCGCTCGGGTCGCCAATCAGCGCCGTGTAGTCGCCGATCAGGAAGATCGCGTGGTGTCCGAACTCCTGGAACTGGCGCAGCTTGCGCAGGGGAACCGTGTGCCCGAGCGTCAACGAAGTCGCCGTCGGGTCCACGCCAAAATAGACGCGGAGAGGCCGGTCTTCTTCCAGTAGCCCGCGCAGCTCTCCCTCCATCTGGCGGCGCAGAAGGGCATCGCCGTAGTCGACCCCGCTCATGAGCACCGCGATCTGCTCTTCCACCGGCGCCATCGAGCGGCCTGCCTTCGCAGTGGTCACGAAAGCGCCTCGCGAACGGCGGCAATGTCCTTCGCAATCTGTTCCGAAAGCTCCCTCACTCCGCCAAACGACTGTTCCGGCCGAACGTGGTGCACGATCTCCAGCTCCATTCGTTCCCCGTAGATGTCGCCCTCGAAGTCGAGCAGGTGGGTCTCAATCGAGATGTGGCCCGCATCGAAGGTGGGCCGGCGGCCGATGTTCGTCGCCCCCTGGTGACAGTGGCCGCAGACGCGCGCCCGCGTGGCGTAGACACCCAGCGCCGGCAGGGCACGGTCGGCGGCCACGGAGATGTTCGCCGTCGGGTAGCCGATCGATTGGCCGCGCTCAAACCCCTTCACCACCGGCCCGCCCAGGCGGTAGTGCCGTCCCAGGAGCGCCGTCACCCGCTCCATCGCACCATCGGCAAGGGCGCGTCGCACGGCCGTGGAGCTGTAACGCTCGTGGTCGTGCATCATCGGCTCGATCTGAACCACCTCAAAACCCAGCTCCCTGCCCAGGACGCGCATCCTCGCAACCGTGTCCCGCGGGGCGCCACGGCCGAACGCCGCATCGGGACCGAGCACCATCAGGCGCATGCGCAGGTGCTCGAAGAAGGCGCGGGCAAGGTCCTCCGCCGATACCTCCGACACCTCGGACGTGAAGGTAAGGGGTACCACCCAGTCGGCGCCCGAGGCGCGCATCAGCTCCATGCGGTCCTCAAGCGAAGTGAGGTAGCTCGGCGCCAGCTCGGGCCGCAGGACAGTCACGGGGTGGGGGTGGAGCGTAACCACGCCCGGGCTCAGGGCCCGCTTGCGCGCCTCATCCCGGAGCCGCTGCAGCAGGTGCTGGTGGCCCAGGTGAACGCCGTCGAGCACGCCAATCGTGAGCGCCGTCGCAGGACCGGGCGCCCCGGCGACGAGCTGCGTGCGTGTGAACGACGGAATCGGCATGGTGAGGTGGTTCTCAGCGTAGCAGCGGCCCGGCGACCGTCAATTTCCCGGGCCTTAGACTCACCATGTGCTCTCCATCCGCCTGGTTCCCCTGCTCATCTGGGCCGGCGCCATCGCTGCCCTCTCCAGCTTCTCCAACCCGCCCGGCCCGCAGCAGCAGGAGTGGTCAGCCTACCTTGCCCACGGCGCCGAATACGCGCTCCTCGCCTTCCTTGCCGCACGCTGGGCCACTCCCGCCTTCCCACGGGCCCAACAGGTTCGACTCGCCATTGTTCTCTGGCTCTGTTGCATGGCCTTTGGCGCCAGCGATGAGCTTCATCAGTCTTTCGTCCCCGGTCGCGATGCCAGCTACCTTGACTGGGCAATGGATGCGCTCGGTGCGGGACTGGGGTTGCTTGCATGGCATATGCTCCGGGCAGCCATAGGCGCCGCTCGCTTGACAGGTGGTCCGCCGCGCCAGCGCTGAAATGGATCTGGCCCTGCCCCGGTGGCCGTGGAGACTGCCTCCAGGAGGTCTTTCGATGGATTTCGCCAGCGAGATGCAGGAGCGCATGAAGGGGTTCTTCCCCGGCACCCTGGGTATCCGGTTCGTCTCCGTGGAACCCGGCCGCGTGGTCGCCGAGCTCACCGTCCGCCCTGCCCTGTGCACCGTGCCCGGGGTGCTCCACGGCGGCGCAGTGATGTCCCTCGCCGATACTCTCGGCGCCATCGGCACAGTCCTCAACATCCCCGAGGGCGCCCGGACCACGACGATCGAATCCAAGACGAACTTCTTCGGCCCGGGAGTCGAGGGCGCCACCATCACCGCCGAGTGCAGGCCAGTCCATCGCGGCCGGCGCACCCAGGTGTGGCAGACCAATGTCACCTCACCCGACGGCCGCCTCCTCGCCCAGGTCACCCAGACCCAGTTCGTCGATGCTCCGCAGTCCCCCGGGGGAGGCTCCTAGCCGGCCGCTACCGGCGCAAGGGCGACGACCTCGATGTCTCCCCATGCCGCCGCCTGGCGGGCGTCGCACTCCCCCACCCGCAACAGCTCCAGCACCGCCATGAACGAAACGATGACCTCAACCCGCGTGCGGCAGGCGCTGATCATGCGGCGAAACGAGAACTTGCCGTTCCGCCGCAGCCGTTCACGGAAGTCCGCGACCCGCTCCGCCAGCGTCATAGTCGTGTCACGGGGAAGAACCGCCCGCGGTTCTGCAGGCTTCCGGGACAGTACCTCAAGCATGATGCTGAAGAGCGATTCCACCGTGACGCCGTCCAGGCCCGGCCCTTCGGGCAACTCCGGCGGGGGTGCCATGCGCGTGTAGAGCCTCAGCCCCGCGTCCTGGCGCTCCGCAAGGATCTGCACCACCGAACCAAACCGCGCGTATTCACGCAGCAGGTCCACCAGCTCACGCCCTACATCATCGTCCTCGATCCCCGCGTACTCGTCGCTCGTCCGCGGCAACAGCGCCCGGGACTTGAGGTAGATGAGCTTCGCGCCGATGGCCACGAACTCCGCCAGCGCGTGCGGGTCCACGGCACCTTCGCTGCGGATCGCTCCCAGGTACTGGTCAGTGACAGCAACAAGCGAGACGGCCGTGATGTCCAGGTCGTCTCGCTCGATAAGGTGCAGCAGTAAATCTAGCGGCCCTTCGAAAACGGGCAGGTGGATTTCGGGCATGACTCCTGACAGGCCTTCGCCACCCCGCAGAAGCGTGCCTGCCCTGGTCCTTCGACCGTTACCGTTATCGTGCCGCTGCAGCCGCTTTCACTCCAGGAAGCGACCGCTCGACGGCGGCGGCGATACCGGCGACCGAACGCATCATGTCCGCGAAAAGCTCATATGTCAACGATTGGGCGCCGTCGCTGAGAGCGTGATCGGGGCTGGGGTGCACCTCGATCATCAGGCCGTCGGCCCCCGCCGCCACCGATGCCATCGCCACCGGCTTCACCAGCCCCCACTTGCCCGTGCCATGGCTCGGGTCGGCGATTACCGGCAGGTGGCTCAGTTCCCTGGTCAGCGGAATGGCGTTGATATCGAAGGTGTTCCGGTACGCCGTCTCGAAGGTGCGGATGCCCCGCTCGCACAGGATCACGTGCGGGTTCCCCTGCGCCATGATGTACTCCGCCGCCAGCAGCCACTCCTCAATCTGCCCGCTCAGCGCCCGCTTCAGCATCACCGGCTTCTTCACCTTGCCCACTTCATCGAGCAGCATGAAGTTCTGCATGTTCCGCGCGCCAATCTGGATGATGTGCGCGTGCCGGCACACTGCCTCGATGTCGCGTACGCTCATCAACTCCGTGATCACCGGCATGCCCGTCTCTTGACTGGCCACGGAAAGGTAGCGCAGCGCCTCCTCCCCCAGCCCGCGAAACGCATAGGGCGAGCTCCGTGGCTTGAACGCCCCGCCGCGCAGGATGTTCGCGCCCGCCGCCTTCACCGCCTTCGCCGTCTCGACGATGTGTTTCTCGTTCTCGATCGAGCATGGTCCGGCCATCACCGCCAGCTCCCGGCCACCCACCGCAACGCCCAGGCCTACGTCGATGACCGAATCCGATGGGTGGAAGTCGCGGCTCACCAGCTTGTATGGCTTGGTGACCCGGTGTACCGATTCAACGTGCGGCATGGTCTCGAACATGTCCTGCAGTTCGGGTGCATCAGGGCCGATCACGCCAATGATCGTTCGCTCCGTGCCCGCGGAGATGTGAGCTTGCCGGCCAGTCTCCTCGATACGAGCGATGATGTGGTCAAGGTCTTCCGGAGTGGCCTCCGGGGAAACAACGATTATCACGGGATCTCCTCCGCTACCGGGCGGTCGAGTGGGTACTGCTTTCGAGATCCGGGCGCAACGCACGGGCGCCGCGGATGTAAATGTGGTGGACGTCATGCGCTCCCTTTTCAGTGTTCACATGCAGGAGGATGCGCAGGCAGAGCGGCAGGCTGCCCGGTACCGACATCTCGTGTCCGCACAACAGCGGCACGAATGTCCAGCCCATCTGGCGGGCGCCGACAGCCGGGAACTCAGCGTTCAGGTCGGGCGTGGTCGTGAATATGGCGGAGGCGACGTCCTCTGGCAGGACCTCGTTCGCCTCGATCATCGCGGCAAGCAGCTCTTTCGCCGCTTCGACGATCTCGTCGCGGCTGTTCTTGCTTACGGTGGTAGCGCCACGGATGCCACGAACCGGCATGACGCGCAGGTCCTCCTCGGGTTCTTGAACGGACAGGGGGGTCTGGTCGCGATCAGCGAGCCCCAGCGGCAAATGCCCCGGCCAGCAGGCGCCCATAGGTGCGGCCCGCGCGGGGCCGGGGCCACGCCCATCGGCGCTCCCGCCCCCTGGGGGCCGTTTCCACCTGCCTGCTAGTGGCCGGTAACACTCTCCACAAACTCCCTGACGTGCTGCGCGCGGTGCGCTTCGTCCGCGGCGTCGATTGTCGCGATTATAGCAGAGCCAATCACAGCCGCATCCGCTATTCGCCCCACCTCCTCCACGTGCTCGCGCGTGCTGATCCCGAATCCCACCGCCAGTGGCAGCCCGGTCAGGCCCCGGACGCGCCCAATGAACCCCGGGAGCTCCTCGGGGAGGGCGGCGCGCTGCCCCGTCGTCCCCAGCACGCTCACACAGTAGAGAAAGGCGTCGGCAGCGCCCGCGACCTTCGCTATCCTCGTGTCCGCCGTGGTCGGCGCCACCAGCGGTACGAAGCTCATATCCGCTCCCCGGCACGCCACAAGGAACCGGCCCGCCTCTTCGGGGGGGAGGTCCACCACAATGAAGCCATCGGCCCCGGCCGCGGCGGCGTCGCCGGGGGCCCGCTCCTCGCCATACGCGAGGATCGGGTTGTAGTAGCCCATCAGAATCACCGGCGCCTCCAGCCCTCGCTCTCGGGCAGTGCGCACGAAGCCAAGGCAGTCCGCGAAGGACACGCCCTGCTCCACTGCCACGTAGTTGGCGTGCTGAATGGTTGCGCCGTCGGCCATCGGATCGCTGAACGGGACGCCCAGCTCAATCGCGTCGGCCCCTCCCGCTTCCAGCGCCAGCAGCAGCGGGACTGTCTCCGCGGCGCCCGGGTACCCGGCCGTGATGTACGGCATGAAGGCCGGCCTGCCGGCCGCCCGGCAGCGTTCGAACATCGCGCGTAGCCTTTCCGACATCTCAGGTCCCCCATACCAGGAATGCAAAACTCGTGGCGTTGAACAGGAAGTGGAAGATTACGCTGTCCCACAGGCTACCCCTCGACCAGAAGAGCCAGGCGATGACAATGCCGACCAGCGCAAAGGGGATGAAGCTCCCCGGGTCCAGGTGCACGAGGGTGAACATGAACGATGAGAGCACCGCCGCCGGCCAGAACCCCCACTTCAGAAACCCGCCGAAGATCAGCCCGCGGAACAGGAGCTCCTCCGAGAACGGCGCCCCCACCAGCGTTACTGCTGCCGCGATTGACAGCGTCAGGTCGTCACGCGCGATCTCGAACGGTACCGTGCTCTCCGGCTTCAGCAGGTCTATCCCGATCGCGTCGGCCGCGATCGAATACGCCACAACCATCGTGTAGGCGCAGAAGACCGCTGCCGCCGGGCGCCAGGCGCCCGCAATGTTGTATCGGCCCAGGCCCAGCTCCCGCCTCAGCTCGGTGAACGTAAGGCGGGTTGAGATGCCCACAATGCCCAGCGTCAGCGCCTGGGTGACGAGCGTCATCGCCAGCACAAGCTGGAGGGTCCGCTGATCAGCCTGCAGGCCGGGCGGGTCGGGCAGCTCATCGCCCTTCGCCGCAGCTGCCAGCCGCTGGTCGGCGTACTCCGCGGTGCGCGCCGCCCGCTCGAAGATGTCCCCAATGTCCGATGCGCGCGTGTCCTTGACCACCTGGTATGTGGTCACCGCGCCCGTGGCAAAGACAAAGACGGCGATGAACATCGCCACCCCGGTCAATGCCGCCTTCGGCCCCCAGGGGTAGGTGGGCCGCGCGATACGCACCGTCCCCGTCGCGCTCAGAGGGTCACCCCAAGGGCCGCCGCAACTGTGTGCATGTCCTTGTCACCACGCCCGCTGAGCCCAATGAGGAGGTCCTCTCCCGGGCCCAGCGACCGCGCCACCTTCAGCGCGTGGTAAACGGCGTGCGAGGGTTCGAGCGCCGGGATGATGCCTTCGGCGCGGGTCAGAGCCTTGAACCCTTCGAGTGCCTGGACATCGTCCACAGCCACGTACTCGGCGCGTTCGCTCGTTTTCAGCCACGAGTGCTCAGGCCCCACGCCCGGGTAATCAAGCCCCGCCGAGATGCTGTGCGTCTCCAGGATCTGCCCGTTCGCATCCTGCAGCAGGTAGGTGCGCGTCCCGTGGAGTACACCGGGCCGCCCCGCCACGAGCGTGGCTGAGTGCCGGCCGGTCCCCACACCCTCGCCCGCCGCCTCGACCCCAATCAGTCTCACCGGGTCGTCGACAAAGGGGTGAAAAAGGCCAATTGCGTTGCTCCCGCCGCCCACGCAGGCGATGGCAACGTCCGGCAGCTTCCCCGCCTGCTCCAGCATCTGCTGGCGCGCTTCCCTCCCGATGACCGACTGGAAGTCCCGCACGATCGTGGGAAACGGGTGAGGGCCGATCGCCGACCCGATCAGATAGTGCGTGGTGCGCACGTTCGTCACCCAGTCGCGCATCGCTTCGTTGATCGCATCCTTTAGCGTGCGGCTCCCCGACTCAACGGGAATCACCGTCGCGCCCAGCATCTTCATGCGAAACACGTTGAGCGACTGGCGGCGGATATCCTCGCTGCCCATGTAGACGGCGCACTCCAGGCCAAGCATCGCGCACACAGTCGCCGTGGCCACCCCGTGCTGTCCCGCCCCCGTCTCGGCGATGATGCGCGGCTTCCCCAGCCGCTTCGCCAGCAAAGCCTGCCCGATCGCGTTGTTGATCTTGTGCGCCCCCGTATGGGCGAGGTCCTCGCGCTTCAGCCAGATGCGCGCGCCGCCGCACTCCCGCGTCAACCGTTCTGCCAGGTAGAGCGGTGTCGGCCGCCCCACGTAGTGCTTCAACAGGTCTTCGAGTTGGTCCCCAAAAGCCGGGTCGCTGCGAGCGGCGGAGTACGCTTCTTCCAGCTCCTCGTGGGCTCCCACCAGGGTCTCGGGAACGTAACGCCCCCCGAACTCCCCGAAACGGGGCGAAAGTGTGGTATCAGCGCTCAACGCGGGCTCCCTTCGCCGCGCCAATGAAGGCCCGGATCTTCTCGTAGTCCTTCCGCCCACCGGTCTCCACGCCGCTCGATACATCCACCGCCCACGGTTGCACCTCCGCCACTGCGCCCGCCACGTTCTTGGGTGTCAGGCCGCCGGCCAGGACGATCGGCAGGCGCAAGGCAACCTCTGCCGCGATCGCCCGGTCGAACGCCTCTCCCGTACCGCCCCTCGCCCCGGCGGATGCGGTGTCGAGCAGGATGGCGGCCGAAACGCCCGGCACCGCGCGGTCGAACACGTCGTCCGCTGTCGTGTACTCACCGACGTGGATGGTGCGCAGAACTGGCAGCCGGATCTCGCGACAGAAACTGTCGCTTTCACCGCCCGAAAGCTGGACGATATCGAGGCCGGCAGCATCGGCGATGTCGTTCACGTCGTGGGCAGTCATGTCCGCGAAAACACCCACGATGAGCGGACGGCAGTGGAAAATCGCATCGTCGATTGCCTCGTTCCAGGCGGAGAACCACGTGCGGCCCGAGACCTCGCCCTGGTGCGGTCCATCGAAGTGCGGTGTTAGCACGCGCCGTTCTGCGCGGATCGCCTCCACCACTTCGTGGCATTCATCGGGGCTGACTCGCCTCCTGGATTCCGCGAACACCAGGCCGATCATGTCGGCCCCCGCGCGTACCGCGGCCAGGGCCGTCTCTGCGTCCCGAACCCCGCAAACCTTGACGCGTGTCATACCCTCGCCCCCGCCCGGATGTAGTCGAGGGCCCGTTCCACAAGTGCATCGATGGGTTGGAGCGAGTCGAGCGTGAGCCGCTGGCGCGATGGTTCGCGCGTGCCCGGCGCCGCCAGCCAGTCCTGCCGCAGCCGGGGATTGGTGGGCAATGCGTCGCGCGTGCTCAGGCGCCGCTCCACTTCCGCAGCGTCACCGCAGCGCGTCTCGATGAGGAAGTACTGGATACCGAGCTCGCGCGCGAGGCCCTGGCCCCGCTCCTCGATGATCGGCCAGTAGGCCGGGCTATCCACAATGACCGAATGCCCCTGGGCGAGCAGGCTCCGGGCCAGGTCCCAGATCGTCTCGTAGGAGGCTGGGCCTGCCACCTCGCGCGGGATGCGCGCCTTCATGATGGCCGTCATCACCACGTCCTTGTCCACGTGGATTGCCGGGATCTGCGGCGCCAGGGCCCTCGCGAGGGTCGTCTTGCCGCTCCCCGGCTCGCCGTGCATCTGGACGAGCATCATTGCCCCAGCAACTCCGCGACCTTCGCGGCCGGGTCGGGCGCCACCATCAGCGCCTCTCCGACGAGTACTGCCGAGGCCCCCGCGGCCTGGAAGCGCTCGACGTCGGCCCGGCTGCTGATGCCGCTCAGGGCCGCAACCATGACGTTTGCCGGGAACACCCCCGCAAGCCGTTCGGTGGTGGAAAGGTCCACGTTGAAGCTGCGGAGGTCGCGGTTGTTGATCCCGATTAGCGTCGCCCCTGCCGCAATTGCGCCTTCCGCCTCGGCGGCGTTGTTCACCTCCACAAGGGCCTCCAGGCCCAGTGCCGCGCACTCGCCCATGAGCGCCCGCAGTTCATCGTCTCCCAGGCAGGCCACGATCAGCAGAACGGCGTCAGCACCCCAGGCCGCCGCCTCGAGCACCTGGTAGGGGTCGATGATGAAGTCCTTGCGGAGGATGCCCGGACGCCCGGTGCCGAGCGGGTCGACCGCGCAGCGCACGCTCAGCATGTCGTCGAGTGTTCCCTTGAACCAGGTTGGCTCCGTCAGCACCGAAATGGCGGCCGCGCCGCCCCGGGCGTAGCGCAGCGCCTGTGCGGCCGCGTCCATTCCCGGAGCGATGTCTCCCTTGCTGGGCGAAGCGCGCTTCACCTCGGCTATGACGGCGACCGGTGCCGCCTGCCGCAGCCGTGCAGCGAACCCCGTCCGCGGCGCCGAACAGGCCACCCGTTCACGCAGCGCGGCTTCAGGGAGGGCCTTCTTCGCCGCCGCGACGTCCTTACGCCGCTGCGCCACGATTTCCTCAAGGATCGTGGCGCTAGCCATCCGCCACCTCGTTGGTGAGCGCCACGAAATGGTCGAGCACCTCTCTCGCCCGGCCACTGGTAATCGCCTCGCGGGCAATGTCCGCTCCCGTCGCAAAGTCCGGAGCCAACCCGGCGACGAAGCAGGCTGCCGCTGCGTTCATCACCACGAAGTCCGTTACGGCCCCCTCTGCACCGTCGAGCACGGCCAGCAGTAGCCCCGCGTTGTGGCCGGGGTCGCCACCGAGCACAGTCTCCAGCGGGTGGGCCGGGAGCCCGAAGTCGGCCGGTGTCAGCGTCCGCTCGCTCACTGCACCGCCCTCCACGAGCCACGCGAAGGTGACCGCCGCGGGGCTTATCTCGTCCAGGCCATCGGCAGAGTGCACCACCATGGCCCGCTCCATCCCGCGCAGGGCGAACGCCTCCGCCATGATGGGTGCAAGCTCCTTCGCTCCGACACCGGCAAGCTGCCCCCGCGGGCGCGCCGGGTTGGTGAGCGGTCCCAGCAGGTTGAACACTGTGCGTACGCCAAGCTCGCGCCGCGGCCCGGCCACATGCTTCATCGCCGGGTGGAAGCGCTGTGCGAACAGAAAGCCGAAGCCACACCCTTCCACGACCCGTGCCACCTGCTCTCCGCCGAGGTCCGTCCGCGCGCCGAGCGCCTCCAGCACATCGGCGCTGCCGCACTTCGATGACATCGCGCGGTTTCCATGCTTGGCCACGCGCCCGCCTGCCCCGGCAACCACGAACCCCGCGGCCGTGGAGACATTGAAGGTATCGATCCCGTCGCCGCCCGTGCCGCAGATATCGATCACATCTGCCACCGGGATCGGCTCGGCGTGGGCCTGCATCACGGCGGCGCACGCCGCGACCACCTCTGGCGTCTCGCCGCGTACGCGAAGCGCCGCCAGGAACGCGCCCGTCTGGGCGGGCGTCGCCGCCCCCGCCATGATCTCCTCCATGGCGCCACTGGCAAGCGCGGGCGAAAGCCCAGGGCCATCCACCAGCGCCCGGATGGCCTCCTGCATTACCATTCCCCGCCCTCCTCCGCCAGGAAGTTCTTCAGCAGCTCCTTGCCGTGCTCTGTGGCGATCGATTCGGGATGGAACTGAACTCCCTCCACCTTCAGCTTCCGGTGCCGCACGCCCATGATGACGCCGCCTTCTGATTCTGCCGTGACCTCGAGTTCGGCCGGGAGCGTGGCCGGCGTCCCGGCGAGCGAGTGGTAGCGCACCGCCCTGAAATCGTTCGGCAATCCCCTGAAGACCCCCTTGCCATCGTTGTGAATAGCCGAGGTCTTGCCGTGCTTTATCTCGCCCGCGCCTTCCACTCGCCCGCCGTACACGTCGTAGATGCACTGGTGCCCCAGGCACACGCCAAGGACAGGGACCTTCCCAGCGAAGGCGCGGATAACATCTCGCGAAATCCCGGCCTCATCGGGGTCGCCCGGGCCGGGAGAGATGACGATGTGGCTCGGGTTCAGAGCGCGGCATTCCTCCATGGTTACCTGGTCGTTACGCCGTACAACCACGTCGGCGCCCAGTTCCGCCAGGTACTGGTAGAGGTTGTAGGTGAAGCTGTCGTAGTTGTCGATGAGCAGAACGGTCATTCGTCCATCGCCTCTTCGCTGCGAAGATCAGCCGCCACTTCCGCAAGCGCCGCTGCAAGCTCCTCGGGCGTGTAGCCGAAGCCGCGCCGGTCCAGCCGGAACTTCTTCGCCAGGTACTCCGGTTCGTAGGTAGCCGCCGACGACAGGTCCAGCGGATAGGCCGCATTCGGGTCGCCAATCAGCGCGACCAGGAAGAATCCGTCGCCGGCCGAACGCGTGAACGCCGCTGCCTCCACCACGAGTGGGACCAGCACCAGCTCCACCCCCGCCACCCGGTAGAAGCGCACGCCCAGGTGTGCAACGTACTTCTCGATGCGGGTGGTGGCGCTCACGGTGTTGCCCCGGGCGCAGCCACTCCCCGCTCGGCGAAGACTGCCTCCATCACCGGCCATGCCTCTTCGGCGGCAGCCTGCCCTGCATACGTGGAAACGACCCCCAGGGCCTCGGCCAGTTGCCCCGGCGAAGCACCCATGTCGAGCGCTGCGGCAATCTGCCGTTGCAGGGCCGCAGGCCGGCCCAGCGCGGCCACCACACCCACGGCCACGATGCTCCTGCACCGCGCGTCGAGCAGGGCATCGGGACCCCCGGCGCCGGGAACAGCCTGGCCGAGGGCCGCAAGGACCTCGGCCGCGTCATCACGCCGTTCGCCGAGGCCAAACGCGGCGAGGACGGCGCTCCTCACGCGCTCTTCCATCGGCAGGACTGCCAGTTCTTGCAGCTCAAACCAGCCAGCCAGCAGCCCCCGCGCTGTGGGCTCCCCGGTCCACTCGGTAGGCGCGTAGATGTTGTAAACGAGGACCCCCCCCTCTCTGGCAAGATGAATCGTCTCGACAAAGTCCTCTTCCACTGCCGGAGCGTGAATGCCCATCGTTTCGAGGATCGCATCCATCGCCGCATCGACGTCCTCGTGTTCGGGCAGCAGTGGCCCGCCCGGCAGCTCCCAGCTCACCGATTCTGACTCGCGGTGAAGCAGCAGCCTCCCCTCGCGCACGATGATTGCCGCCAGGTGGATTCGCGAACTCATCACGCTGCCCCCGTCGCTGCGGGCATGGACCCGGCCGCGATGCTGGCGCATGTCTCACGGATAAGGTCGCGGGCCTCTCGGAAGATGCTGAGGCCATCCAGCGCAGCCGGCGTATGCCACGCCGCGGGGAGCGGCCCCGCAAGCGGGTCACCCGCCCACGTAACTAGCTGGAAGAGGGTGTCGGGACCACGCGCATCGCGGAAATGCGATGGCTGCGCCAGCGAACGCAGCCGGCGCACGTGGCCGGTCTCGACGCCCGCGCTTTCGCTCGCCAGTCGCATCGCCCCCACTTCGGGCGTCTCCCCGGGTTCGAGCTCTCCCCCGGGAAGCGTCCACGTGTGAGGAAACAGCCCTCCCTGCCCGCGCTTCACAAGCAGCACGCGCTCGCCATCCCACAGCAGGAGCGACACGCTCTCAGGCCCCCATTTTGCCCTCAGCGACATGGCCCGGCCCGCCAGGTTGCGCAGCTCCTAGCCATATCCGATGCTCCCCTTCCTCAGCTCCGCTGAGGCGAGCTCCGCCTGGTCGATCGCTCTCATCAGGGCGCGCATCTTGTTCATGCTCTCCTGGTACTCGGTGGCCGGTACCGAGTCGTACACAATCCCCCCACCGGCCTGCAGATAGGCAGTTCCGCCCTTGATCACCATCGTGCGGATGGCGATGCACGTGTCGAGGCTCCCGGCGAAGCTCGCATAGCCCACGGCCCCCGCATAGACCCCGCGCCGCTCCTGCTCCAACTCCGAGATGACCTCCATCGCCCTCACCTTCGGCGCTCCCGAAACTGTGCCCGCGGGGAACACCGACCGGAACGCATCGAACGCCGTGCGGTCGCTGCGAAGCTGCCCCGAGACATGGGAGACGATGTGCATGACGTGGGAATACCGCTCGATGTGCATTAGCGAATCAACGTTGACCGTTCCCGGTTTCGCCACGCGGCCCACGTCGTTGCGACCCAGGTCCACCAGCATGATGTGCTCGGCACGTTCCTTCTCGTCGGCGAGGAGCTCCTCCGCGAGGCGCTCGTCCTCCTCGGCAGTGCCGCCCCGCGGGCGAGTACCGGCGATAGGATGGTTGGTCACCACCCCGTCCTCAACTCGTACCAGCAACTCCGGTGAAGCCCCCGCAATCTGGAAGTCCCCCAGGTCCAGGTAGAACATATACGGCGACGGATTCACCACGCGCAGCTGCCGGTAGATGTTGAAGGGGTGGACAGCCGTCTTCCTCGCCAGCCGCTGCGATGGCACAGCCTGGATGACATCGCCTGCAATCACGTGTTCCCGGATGCGCTCGACCATCAGCTCGTAGCCCTCGCGGCCGACGTTTGATTCGGCCTGCCCCGTCGAGCGGAGGATGGCGCCCGTCTCCTCAACCGGGAGCGGCACCGTTGGGTTCGCCAGCCGCGCCGCGATCTCGTCGATGCGGAATGCCGCCTGCCGGTACGCCGAATCGATGTCGCCATCCAGGCGGCAGTGCGAGATGACCTTGATCGTGTGGTGAATGTGGTCGAACACCACCATCGAGTCGCAGAACAGGAACATCGCCTCGGGAAGGCCCAGCGGGTCGGCCTGTGGCCGCGCCACCCGCGGCTCGAAGTGGCGCACCGCGTCATAGGCAACGTATCCGATGGCCCCGCCCGTGAAGGCGGGCACGCCCGGCACCGGGACGGACCTGAACCGCGCAAGCTCCTGCTCAAGCGGCACAAGGGGGTCGCCCTGGTACTCGAACCCATCGCCCGTCTTCAGTACCCGGTAGGGCTGCGTGCCGATGAACGAATAGCGCGCCAGCCGCTCACCTCCCTCAACCGACTCCAGCAGGAACGAATACGGCCCTTCCCGCACCTTCAGGAATGCCGAGACCGGCGTCTCAAGGTCGGCGGCAACCTCCCGGTAGATGGGCACCAGGTTGCCATCGCCCCTTCGCGCGATCTCGCGCACTTCGTCGAGCGTTGGGCGCAGCATCAGTACCGTTCCAGGTAGTTCATGTCGAGCGCGTCGTGCACCATCGCCATCGTTTCGCGTGCCGTCTCTCGCGCCTGGCAGGACCCATGTTCAAGGGCCTCGCGAACGGCCCGCATGTTCGCCGCATAACGCTGGCGCCGGTCCCTGATCGGTTCGAGCAGCCCGTTGAGCACCGCCGTCAACCGCTCCTTGAGCTCGGCATTGCCGATGCCGCTCCTTTCGTACTGCTCCTTAAGGCCGGCGAACCCTTCGCGATCCGGGTCGAACGCTTCCAGGTAGAGCATGATCGGGTTGTCAGCGGCCACGCCTGGCTCGTTCGCGCCCCGTGGCGGGCCCCCGAACATCCGCTTCACCTTCTTCGCGACCGTCCCGGCGTCGTCCTTCAGGTAGATGGCGTTGTTGCGCGACTTCGACATCTTCGCCTCGCCGTCTGTGCCTACCAGGCGCGGAACCCGTCCCACAAGCGCCTCGGGCTCCGGGAACACCTCCTTGAAGCGCCGGTTGAATCGGCGGGCCGTCTCCCGTGTCAGCTCAATGTGCGGCAGCTGGTCGTCGCCCACCGGGACCAGGTGCGCCCGCGGCAGCAGAATGTTCGCTACCTGCATCACCGGGTAGTTGTAGAACGCCACCGGCACGGGCTTGCGCTCGGCCTGTCCGTCCACGGGGTTTTCCAGGGCCTCCATCTCCGCCTTCAGAGTCGGGTTCCGTTCGAGCATCGACAGCGGAAGGAACCAGCTCAGGAGCGCCGTCAGTTCAGCGTTCTCGGGGACAAGGCTCTCGATGACATAGTGCGAGCCCTCCGGGTCCAGCCCCACCGCGAGCCAGTCGAGCGCCACCTCCCAGACCGATTCGCGCACCCGGGCGATGTCGTCGGCGTAATCCGAGACCTGGTAGTCGGCAATGAGGAAGTAGCACTCGTAGTCGTGCTGGAGCCTCACCCAGTTCTCCAGCGCCCCCGCATAGTGCCCCAGGTGGAGCGCTCCAGTCGGCCGGATCCCCGTGAGAATCCTCTTGCGCCCCGTCATTGCGTCCCTCGTGGAGGCCTCGGCGGCCCCCCGTGCCGGGGTGGCGGCGCCCCCGCCGGACCACCGCGCATGGGCGGACGAGGCCCGGGCGTTCCCCGTTCGATGTTGCGGAGCATCGCATTGAGTTGGCGCGAAGCCTGTTCCGCAAGGTCCAGCTCGTTACTGAAGACCGCCTCAGGCTCGTTCATCACGGCCGCAAGCACGTGAAGCCATGACCGCGCCTGCGCCAGGGCCCCACGCGCGTCCCGGTACATCCCGGTCTGCGCCGGCCCCTCGCGCTGGCTCCCCTCGGCAATCAAGGCGCAGGCCAACCCCGCCTGCTCGAAGGCGTGCTGGTGAGCGTCCGCTGCTGCCTTGAGGTTGGAGCCTACCTTGAGCCTCCCCACCGCCGTTGCAAGCCGGATCCCCGTGTTCCAGGCCTCGATGTTCTGGTATTCGAACTCTGGCATCAGTTGTCTTCCGTTATTCCCAGGCAGCCATCGAGAAAGCGAAGCAACAGGTCGCACGCCTGCCGCGCGGCAGCCACTGCCCCGTCTTCCCCTTCACTGCTGTCGATGATCGCTTCCATCTCGGCGCTTGCATGGGCAACATCGGCCACCAGGTGCACCGAGAAAAACTCGAACTGGCCGGGCTCAAGCCCGAAGTGGTCATTCAGCGCCTTGATCGTTGTCCACGCTACCGCCGGCACCTGCCCCTCAAAGGCGAACAGCGTCGCGAGAGCCTCAGCCAGGGGTGCGCGGTGAGCAACCTGGCCGAAGTGCTCGACCAGCTCGCGCGTTGCACTGTGGAGCGGCGCTCGCGTCACCTCAGTTTCGCGCAACCCCAGCGCCGCTGCGAACTCGACCCAGAGCGCGGCGTGGTTCCGGGTGCCGTGCTCTTCGTCGTAGAGGTTCTCAAGCAGCACCTGGCGCACCTTCTGCGATTCGGTCCGGGCGTGGATCGCGCTCAGAAACCGCGGGAAGGCGGCCTCAAAGTGGTAGAACTGGCGCGCATACTCCTGCAACCGGGAGCGCTCCAGCTCGCCCTTCGCAAGCGCCACGTAAAAGGGGTGGCCCAGCATCGCGTTCTCATCGAGCGCCGACCTGAGACGCGCCTCCAGCACCCGGACCACCGAAGCCGGCATCACCCGATCTCCGGGAGTGACCTCATCGCCTCACGGACCTTCTCCGCCGGGTACTCGTCGTCCACGAGCTTCCCCGCGAGGTAGTCGTCGTACGCGGCGAGATCGAGCAGGCCGTGACCGCTCAGGTTGAACAGGATGACGCGGCTCTTCCCCTCCACCTTCGCATCCACCGCTTCGTCAATTGCCGCGCGGATTGCGTGCGAGCTCTCGGGGGCCGGCACGATGCCCTCAGTGCGGGCGAAGAGCGTGGCTGCCTCGAAGCAGGCGTTCTGCCTGTACGCCACCGCTTCGATGTCGCCCGATTCGTAGAGGTGGCAGAGCAGCGGCGCCATGGCGTGGTAACGAAGCCCCCCGGCGTGGATGCCCGGCGGCATGAAAGTGTGCCCCAGGGTGCGCATCTTCATGAGCGGCGTGAGCCCCGCCACGTCGCCGAAGTCGTAGCGGTATTCGCCCTTCGTCAGGCTGGGGCACGAAGCGGGCTCAGCCGCCAGGAAGCGCGTGTTCCGCCTGCCTTCCAGGCGTTCCTTCATGAACGGGAACATCAGCCCCGCGGCGTTGGAGCCGCCCCCGGCGCAGCCCACCACCACGTCCGGGTCGTCGCCCGCCATCTCCATCTGCTTGATCGCCTCCTGCCCGATCACCGTCTGGTGCAGCAGCACGTGGTTGAGCACGCTCCCCAGCGAATACTTCGTGTCTTCGCGCATCGCGGCGTCCTCAACCGCCTCGCTGATGGCGATGCCCAGCGAACCCTGGCTGTCCGGGTCGGCTTCGCGAATCGCGCGGCCCGAATTGGTGTCGCCGCTGGGGCTCGCAACCACCGACGCGCCCCAGACCTGCATCATCGAGCGCCGGTACGGCTTCTGTCCGTACGAAACGCGCACCATATAGACCTTGCACTCAATCCCGAACTGGTTGCAGGCAAAAGCGAGCGACGAGCCCCACTGGCCCGCGCCGGTCTCCGTCGCGATGCGCTTCACGCCCTCCTGCTTGTTGTAGTAAGCCTGGGCCACGGCCGTGTTCGGCTTGTGCGAGCCGGCCGGCGAAACGCCTTCGTACTTGTAGTAGATCTTCGCCGGCGTATCGAGCGCCTTCTCCAGCGCCGTCGCACGGATGAGCGGCGAAGGACGCCAGATGCGGTAGATTTCCCGCACCTCCTCCGGGATCTCGATGTATCGCTCGCTGCTCACTTCCTGCTTGATGAGCTCCATGGGGAACAGGGGCGCAAGCGCCTCCGGACCAATGGGCTCGTGCGTGGCCGGGTGCAGCGGCGGCGGCGGCGGCGTCTTCAGGTCCGCCGCCACGTTGTACCAGTGCGTCGGGATCTCTGATTCTGGCAGGAAGAACTTCTTGGTTGCCATAATGGTGTCGTGCCTCTCCTCGTTCTGAAAATAACAGCACCCCTCCGTCTCAAAGGACGAGGGGTGCTCGCGGTGCCACCTTTGTTCCCGAGACATTGCCCCGGGCACTTGAACTGGCGACGGCCCGGCCCGCGCATGCGCTGGCGGCGATCGCCCGGGCGTTGGTAACGGCACCCCTTCCGCCGGCAGCTAGTTGGCGAACCGTTCGCTGCCAGGACTCCCGGGCCCATTCGCCGGCCGCGCCGCCACCGGGCTCTCACCTGCCCCGGTTCTCTGGAGGCTCGCCTGACCGGCTACTCTTCCCGATCCGCGTCTCTATGTTCAGTTGTAAGCGTGAAGGTTAGGAGTCTCCCCGGCAGGGTGTCAAGCGAAATCGGCGGCAGGCGTCCCTCGCGCTCCTGCCGGGAGCCGGACAGCGGAGGGAAGAGCCAGCCAGGGGGGCATGGGCCCGCTGGGCTCCCGGGCCTCCAGTAGCCGAAACAGGAAGCCCGCGCCCTGCAGGGTCGCATCTTGGCCGAAACGTTGGTTATACTCCAGGTATGAAGACGGCTGTTTCAATCCCTGACGACCTCTTTGCAAAGGCCGAAGAGCTTGCCCGGCAGGAACGGTGCAGCCGGAGTGCGCTCTACGCGGCCGCCCTGAGCGAGTACGTCGCGCGCCACGGCTCCGACGCGATAACAATGGCGATGGACCGCGTGTGCAAGGACCTGGGCGGTGAAACCAACGGCTTCGGTCGGGCCGCCGCGCGCCAGGTCCTTGAGCGGTCCGAGTGGTGACCCTCCAGGGGGAAGTCTGGTGGGCGGAAATCCCACCGGCGAGCGGTTCCGGTCCTGGCTTTCGCCGGCCCGTGGTCATCGTTCAGAGCGACTCATTGAATCGGAGCCGGCTGGCGACCCTTGTCTGCGTCCCGCTGACTTCTAACCTGAAATGGGCGGGCGCACCCGGAAACGTTCTCCTGGACGCCGAGGCGTCAGGGCTCCCGCGAGATTCGGTGGCCAACGTGTCCCAGGTGGTCGCGCTCGACCGCGCCGCTCTCGATGAACATGTTGGCCGGCTCCCGAGCGGGAAGGTCGAACTCATCCTCGATGGGATCGAACTCGTCATCGGCCGGTGAATCCCGCGTTGCCCCCCGTCGCTTGACGCGCCCACGGGCTCGAACCACAATGGCCGGGCATTGGCCCGGGAGCGGGGCTGGCCCCGCATGCCGATCGCCAGCTCCCGTAATCCGCCCCAGACTCAGAAGGAGGAACCGCTTGGCTGAAAAGGCCGCAACCGCGCCCGAAACGCGCCCCCTCGTCCCCCACCTCACCCTCGGTGAGACCCGCGACCAGGACTACCTCAACGGCAGCCGCTGCAAGAGCTGCAACACCCTCTACGTCGGCCCCAGGCTCTTCTGCGGCAAGTGCAGCACCCCCGGCCAGTTCGAAAACGTGCGTCTCGCCAGCGAAGGCGAAGTCCACGTCTTCACCATCATCCACCAGGCCACACCCTACGTTCAGGCGCCCTACATCGCCGCCATCGTCGACCTCAAGGGCGGCGGCTCCGTCAACACGAACATCGTCGGCATCGACCCGCTCCCCGAGAACGTCAGGTTCGGCATGAAGGTGAAGATGTTCACCGAGAAGGTCTCGGAAGACCGCGAAGGCAACTCCTACGTCGCCTATCGCTTCAAGCCAGCCTAGGGCCGGCCACCCGGCAAAGGAGAAACCATGCGCGAAGTAGCCATCATCGGCGTTTCCATGATCAAGTTCGGCCGCTATCCCGACCGCGACTTCTCCCAGCTCGCCGCCCAGGCGGGCCTCGATGCCCTCAAGGATGCCGGCGCCCAGATGAAAGACATCGAGGCGCTCTACAGCGGCAACCTCTACACCACCAGCGGCTCCGGCCAGCGCATCCTGCAACAGATGGGCCAGACCGGAATCCCCGTCGTAAACGTCGCCAATGCCTGTGCCACCGGCTCAACCGCCCTTCGCGAGGCCTTCTTCGCCGTCGCTTCTGGCGCCTATGACATCGTCATGGCCGTCGGCAGCGAGCAGATGGGCAAGCAGGGCCTCCTTGGCTCCCGCGGCGACCCCGCCACCAGCCTCGAAGGCCGCGTCGGCTCCTACATGATGCCCGCCGTCTTCGGAATGGCCGGCATGGAGCACGCCCGCGAGTACGGCACCCAGAACGAGCACTTCGCCCTCGCGAGCGTCAAGAACCACTGGCACAGCACCATGAACCCACTCGCCCAGTACCAGAAGGAATCGCCGCTGGACGAGGTCATGAACGCTCGCATGATCGCCTATCCCAACACCCTGCTCATGTGCTGCCCCACCGGTGACGGCGCCGCCGCTGCCGTGGTCTGCTCCATGGAAAAGGCCCGCCAGTTCACCACCCAGCCCATCAAGCTCGCCGCCAGCGTCCTCACCAGCGACCCGTTTGTCGACCGCGGCCTCACCCTCCCGGATATCAATACCCTCACCCGCAACGCGGCCAAGATCGCCTACGAGCAGGCCGGCGTCGGGCCCGAGGATCTCAGCCAGGTCGAACTCCACGACTGCTTCGCCACCGCCGAGCTTCTCCACTACGAGAACCTCGGCCTCTGTGGCGATGGCGAAGCCGGCAAGCACGTCGCCAGCGGCGCCCCGTGGATTGGCAACAAGATCCCGACCAAGTACGAAGAGGACGTCGCCCCCTACGCCGACAAGACCTACCAGCCCAAGACGAAGGCAGTCGTCAACGCCAGCGGCGGGCTCCTTTCCAAGGGGCACCCGCTTGGCGCCACCGGTGTCGCCAACGTCGCCGAGATCGTTTGGCACCTGCGCGGCCAGGCAGGCGCACGCCAGGTCGAAGGCTCCAAAGTCGGCCTCGCCCACGTCATTGGCCTCTGCTCGGCCTGCACTATCAACATCCTCACTAAGTAGGAAACGGAAACACGGGATTCCGAAGGGGCGGCCCGCACGGGTCGCCCCTTTTTCGTCTACGCTTCCCAAACATGGCTCGCTGGTTCTCCACCACCTTCGCCGCCCTCCGCATTCGGAACTTCCGCCTCCTCTGGGTGGGCAGCCTCTTTGCCTTCGCCGCCTTCTTCATGTCGACGGTCGTGCAGAGCGTTGTCGCCTTCGACCTGACCGGCAATAACAGCTCCGTGGGGGTGGTTGTGTTCGCCCAGGGCGTCGCACAGACACTCCTCGGGCCCCTGGGTGGCGCAATGGCAGACCGTGCCTCGCGGCGAAAGGTGATTCTCTCCTGCCAGGTCCTCATCACCGCCGCCTTCACCTTCCTCGCCGTGCTCATCGGCCTCGACCGGATCACGATCCTCCTGCTGGCCGTGGGCTCCTTCGCGATCGGTTCAGCGTTCTCGTTCCTCGGCCCTTCGCGGCAGGCATTCGCCATCGACCTCGTGGGCGGTCAGCAGCGCGGCAACGCCATGGCCCTCAACCAGGTCGCCTTCAATTCCGGGCGCATCCTCGGGCCCCTGCTCGGCGGCCTGTTCCTCGCCATCACTTTTCTTGGAGCAACCGGCGCCTATGCAGGCATGGCCGTCATCTACGTCCTCGCCGTCACCACCACCCTCCTCCTGCCTGAGGTGCCCGCCGCCAGCGTCCAGCGCCGGAGCATCTTCGGCGACATCGCCGGCGGCGTTCAGTATGTCGCCCGCGACCCCGCCCTCCGCGTCCTCGTGCTCTCGTTCTTCATCGTCATGATGATTGGCTTCCCCTACGTCACCGTCCTCCCCGGGATGCTCGAAAACGAGCTTGGCCGCAGCTCCAAGGACGTCTCCATCCTCTATGGGGCCACGGCCCTGGGCGGGCTCGTCGCCAGCCTCGCCGTCGCCGCCATGGCCGATTCGCCCCGCGCCAACACCGTCTATCGGGCAGCCGGGTTCGGATTCGGCGTCTCACTCCTGCTCGCCGCCGTTTCGCCCAACTTCGCCATCCTCATCATGGTCATGCTCCTTCTCGGCATCACCAGCGGCGCCTTCCAGACTCTGAACGGCGCCATCATCGCCCACGTCGCCGAGCCGGCCTTCCTCGGGCGCGTGATGTCCCTCACCTTCATGGCCTTCGCGGGCTTCCAGCTGGTCGCCCTCCCCCTCGGAGTCTTCGCCGACGCCGCCGGCGAACGCCCGGCCCTGGGCGTCATGGGCGCCATCGTCTGCATTGCCATCGTCGTCTTTGCTCTGCTGCCAGCACCCGCTCCCGAGCGCGCCACCGCGACGATCACCCTCGAAGCCGACCCCTAGCGCCCAGCTCCAACGAACCGCCCGCAATGGCGAAGCGCCTCTCGCCATCCGCGAAAGGCGCCCCACCACAACCTTCTCCTGCCCCTACGGCCGGAGCGCGATCTTGAGTACCCCGCCCTCCCGCTTGCGGAAGTGGTCGTAGGCTGCCGGCGTCTCCGCGATCCGGTACGAATGCGAGATCAGCGGCCGCAGGTCGACCTTTCCCGTCGAAACAACCCTCATCAGCCGCTCCAGGCGGTCCGTACCCACCGGGCAGAACGTCATGACGATCTTGCGATGGATGAATGACCCGCTGGTGGGGAACGTCAGCGTCGGAAACGCCCCGTAGACACCCACCGAGCTCACCGTGCCCCCAAGGCGTGCCACTGCACAGCAGTTCTCGAAAGTCGCCTGGTTGCCCAGCGCCTCGACCGCGATGTCGACACCGCGATTGCCCGTCATCTCCATGATCTTCGCAATCGCATCGGCGGGGTCGAGCACGATGTCGGCCCCCATACGCTTTGCCATCTCCTGGCGGGCCGGGATTCCCTCCACAGCGATGATGAGCCCCGCCCCGAGCAGCCGCGCCCCGGCCGTCGCGCATAGCCCGACCGGTCCCTGCGCGAAGATCGCCACGCTATCGCCCAGCTTGATCTCCGCCCGCTCGATCGCCGCAAAGCCCGTCGACATGATGTCGGAGGCGAACAGCACCTGTTCGTCCTCCAGGTTATCGGGGATCCGGGCGAGGGTGGTCTGGGCGCCGTTGACCAGGAAGTAATCGCCCTGCGCCCCAAACACCAGGTTCCCCGGCGAGTTGTAAGTCATGCAGATCTGATGCTGGCCTTCCATGCAACGTGCGCAGAAGCCGCACGATTGCAGGCAACTTGCTACCACACGGTCCCCGGCTTTGAAGGCGGTCACCCCGGCGCCGGCTGCTACTACCGTGCCCGTTGCCTCATGGCCCATGGGGATCCCCGGCGGGACTGGCATCTCATCGACAATGTGGATGTCGCTCCCGCAGATCGTGCTCAGGGTGGTCTTGATGAGGGCCTGGCCTGGGCCTGGCTCATCCGGGTAGGGGATCTGCGTCATCGCAACCTGGTGCTGGCCGGTCTTCACGCAGGTATTCGAAACGGGCATGACTCTTCTCCTTTGCGCCGGGCGGCCTTGCGCCGCGCCGCTGTGTGATAGTCGTGAACAACCCGGCCCCTGGGGCCATGATCCACGTCAGGATCCGTTCGAAGCCAGGGGCTCCAGGAACTCATCCAGCGCTTTCTTCGCCGCCGGTTCCACCAGGACGGGGGCATGCCCCACGCCGGGCACCTCCACCAGCCGGCAGCCGGCGTTAGCTTCGCACATGCGCGCCGCCGTCTCTGCGCTCAACACATCGCTCACCGCCCCGCGAAGAACGAGCACGGGGCACTTCATCCCCCGGAACGCCTGCCATGGGTCCGGTCCGGCGGGCGGCGCCGCGAATTGCCGGATTGCCGGGTCCATCTTCCACACGAACAGCCCGGTGTCGTTCTTGCGCACGTGCCAGCGCGCGAATTCCGTCACCTGGTCGTCGGTTACGTGCGCCAGCATCGGTGCGTAGTTCTCGCGGTAGTACCTCACCACCGCCTTCAGGTCGGCGAAGGCTTCGGGTGCGTGGCTGACGTACGCCATGATCCGCTGCAGGCCTTCCGGTGGGATCTCCGGCCCGACGTCGTTCAGCACCACCCGGCGCACGCGGTCCGGGTGTTGCGAGGCGTAGTACATGCTGATCAGGCCGCCCATTGATGTGCCCACGAGCGTGAAGCGGTCCAGCGCCAGCGCCTCCCGGATCGCTTCGAGGTCCGCCACGTAATTGAATACGTGGTACCCGTCGGGTGGCCCCCAGTCGCTCTCTCCGCGGCCGCGTACGTCAAGGCAGTAGACGTGGTACCTGGCCGCAAGCTGGGTGGCGATAGCGTTGAAGGTATGCGCCTGCCCGGTAAGGCTATGGATCATCACAATCGGCGGCGCGCCGGGCTTCCCCCTCACAAGGAGATGGTGACGCAGGCCGTTTGCTTCAACGAACAGGTCGCGGGCGACCACTGGTGGGGATGCCATGGGCAGGACACTCCGGTGCCGTTTGCCGGATTGTAGATGCTCCAGCGCCGATGTTCATGTCGATTCAAATCGGCTGGCGCCCGGCAAAGCCCCCGCTGCGTGTGTGCCAGTACCCGATATCCGGCTCGCCCAGCATGTAGCAGAGAAGCACCACCTCCCTGCCGCGCCGATGGTGGAAGTCGATCAGCCCTTTCTCCGGGTCCTTTACCTCGATCTCCCACACTTCGAGCTGGCTCGCCGCTTCGCTCAGGGCGCGCCGGTGCTTTTCGGCGCGGTCTTCGCCACCCGTCACCAGCGGGCTGTGCACCAGGTGGCCATCGCCCATCGCGCCCCGCGCGTCCGCCGCCGAGGCCGCCTGGAGGGCGCGCAGGTGCAGAAACGAATCCCGCATCTGCTCCAGCACGGGAATCACCTGCGGCAGAAGTGCGCGGGCCTCCTCAACCGTGTAAAGGCGCATACAGATCACACGAAGAGGTGGAGCGGGATCTGCGTGGGATGGACCGTTGCGCCGTCGGCCAGCCCCCCGGAGTCGTGGAGTTCCCGCTCCACGCCCGGACCAATCACCACGTTGCGGCCAACGCGCAAGCCGGGTGGAATCGTGACTCGCTTGCCTATCACGCTGATCCCGGCATTGACGATGTCCGGCCGCTCGCGGTTGGGGACCGATTCGTCCCCTTCGCCCACAACGCACCCCTTGCCGACAATGACCTCCTTGTCGAGGATGCAGCGGTCGACCACCGCCCCCGCGCGGATAACGCAGCGGTGCTGGATGACCGAATCACGGACCTCCGCGCCCTCCTCGATCACCACCCCCGGCGAGATCACGGAGCGCAGCACGGTGCCGTCGATGCGCGCAGCTGGTGAGACCAGGGCGTTGTGGGTGGTGGATCGGGGCCCTGCATAGGCCGGGGCCATCAGCGCCCCCGACGTCCGGATGCGCATCGCCGGATCGTCGAACGGGATCGGCGGCGCCGGCGAAAGGAAGTCCATATTGGCCGCCCAGTACGACTCGACCGTGCCCACATCGCGCCAGTAGCCCTGGTACTGGTAGCCGTACACCCGGTGCGTTTCGAAGATCCGCGGGATGATGTCGCGGCCAAAGTCATGCGAGCTGGCGCCGTCGAGGTCGGCATCGGCCTGCAACTGCTCGACGAGCACGTCCTTGTTGAACAGGTAGAAACCCATCGAAACCCAGGGCGAGCGCGGCACCGCGGGCTTCTCCTGGAAGTCGATGATGCGCCCATCGCGATCCAGGTCGAGCACGCCATACCGGTGCGCCTCCTCCCTCGGCACCGGGTAGACGCCCACCGTGACATCGGCCTCGCGGCTGCGGTGGTAAGCAAGCATATTGCGATACGACGTCAGGTAAATGTGGTCGCCGGCAAGGATCAGGACCTCGCGCGCCCGGGACTCCTCGATGAAGTACAGGTTCTGGTATACGGCGTCGGCCGTGCCCTGGTACCAGTCCATGTCGGCCCGGCCCCGGTATGGTTGTAGCACCTGGATGCCCCCATCCAGTGTGTCGAACCCCCACGCCCGCCCCGACCCGATGTGGTTCACAAGCGAACGGGGCCTGTACTGCGTCAGCACGCCAACGTTCGTCAGCGAGCTGTTAGCGCAGTTGCTGAGCGTGAAGTCGATAATGCGGTACTGCCCGCCGAACACCACCGCCGGCTTCGCTCGCTGTTCCGAAAGCACCGAAAGCCGGTCGCCCTGCCCGCCGGCGAGAATCAGCGCCAGGACATCGTTCATGGCCACTCCCGTCCCGTCTTCCGCACATTCTACGCAAGCGGAAGCACCGCGTAATGCGGATAGGAGCGGAAAAACGAATCGCCGCCCGGGGTCCTCTCGCTCAGGCGCGCATGGCGCCTGCCCGGGATCGCACCACCATCGCAAAGGCGCAGTCGCGGCAGATCACGGTCGCAAAGCGGCTCGGCCGCGCGCTGCCAACCCCTTCGACATCGGCGACCACAAGGCGCGAGTGCGCCCGCGTCACCCGTCCGCACAACGGGCAGGGCGCATGGTTCTTCTGGCTTCGAGTCATCTCCCTAACCTCAAAGCCCCCGCCACCACTGATCTTCGGCCTCGCCGGCGCCGGGTGTAAATCGGTGGCGCTGCCTACGGAGACTCCCTCGCTTTCCGGGCCGGCGCCTAAGCCGACCCGCCGCCCTGGATCGCGGCCAGCAGCTCATCCCTGGTGACCCCCATAGCGCTGAAGAACATGGGAACCACCTCCCCCGAGGCGATGACCCCGAGGGCAAGGTCGTGCGCCCCCATGGAATCACGTCCAACCCGCACAATCGCCGCCGCCAGGCTTTCAAGCACCACCCGCGTCCCGGGCGCAAACGAAACCTCGTCGGGCGGCGCCTCATCGCTCGAACCGTGGACCATCGCCAGGGCCGGCTCAATGGCTTCAAGGGATGGAAGGCCAGGCCTGCCCGTCCCCGCAAGGACGGCCAGCGCCCCGCCAAGCAGATGTTCGGGAGTGAAGATCGCGAGGTTGGCCCGGCGACACAACTCCACCCCTGCCGCCATCGCCTGCCGGGCATCCGGCGTCAGCCCGACCCGCTGCTCCATCACTCCAGCTCCAGTGGACGTCTCCCTGCCGCCGGTGCTATGTCCAGCACCTCCAGCTCGATCCGCTCACTCCCCCGGTCACGGCTCAATGAGTAGACGATGTCGATGCGGTCGGCAAGCGGCGCATTCGCCTGCCGGAAGGCGATTCCCGGCCAGCTCGTCGCGCCGTCGCGAACCATCAACTTCAGGTGCGACTGGTCGGAGCCAACCGGGCGAGCATTCACAAGCTGGACGTTGCGGCTCAAGAGCACCGGCCGGTGATTGCCCTGGCCGCATGGCTCGAAACGCATCAGGCCCTTCACATCCAGCCCCGTGAGCGACGAGAGGGGCGCCTCCGCATCGATGTCTACCACCGGCTGCAGCAGGTGCCCGTCGAGCAACTCGGCGGCAGTGTTGACCAGCCGGTCGCGCAGTAGGTCCAGGTTCTCGTTCGCCACGGTGAAGCCCGCTGCCGCCCTGTGGCCACCGTGTCGCACCAGCAAGGCCTGCTCCTTGCGGATGGCGCCTACAATGTCGAACGCCGGGATGCTCCGCGCGCTCGCACGGCTCGTTTCGGGTCCCCGCTCATAGACGATTGCCGGCCGGTGGTAGCGGTCCGCCAGGCGCGACGCCACCAGCCCCACAATCCCCGCATGTATCTGCTCGCTGCCCACCATGATTAGCGGCTCATCCGCAACGCCACGCGAAGCTTCCGCGATGGCGCACGCCTCTTCCGTCTGCTGCTGGCGCAGGCGATTAAGCTGGTCCAGCCGTTCGGCGATCCCCCTTGCGCTGATCGGGTCGCGGGCCAGGAGCAGGTCCAGGGCGATGTTCGCATGCTCTATCCGCCCGGCCGCGTTCATCCTTGGGCCAATCGCAAAACCCAGCGTCTGCGCGTTGAACCGCTCGGGCGGCGTTCCCGCTACCCGCGCCAGCGCCTCCAGCCCCGGGCGCAACCCCCCCTGCATCTGCGTTAGACCCTCGGTGACGATCCGCCGGTTCTCGTCTGCCAGTGGCGCAACGTCCACCACCGTGCCCAGCGCCACCATGTCGATGTAGTCCGCCTCCGGCAGGGCGCACCCCATCTCCTCATAGAGCACCTGCAGAAAGCGAAACGACACCCCCACGGCAGCAAGCTCCGTGAACGGATAGGGCGAATCAAGGCGCTTTGGGTTCACGGCGGCCAGCGCCGGTGGAAGCTCGGCAGGTACCGTGTGGTGGTCAAGGATGATGACATCGAGCCCAAGCGCGTTGGCGAGCGCCACCTCCTCCACCGAGCTGATGCCGCAGTCCGCCGTGATCAGGAGCCCGGCCCCGCCTTCGCGGAGCTTCCGCACGGCGTTCTTGTTCAGGCCATAGCCCTCGCTGAAGCGGTCCGGGATGTAGCTTGTTGTGACGCCGCCAAGGCCGCGCAACCCCTGGTGGAGCACCGCTACCGAGGTGACGCCGTCCACGTCGAAGTCGCCGAAGAGGGCGATCTTCTCGTGTTCAGCGACCGCCTGGCGCGTGCGCGCGACCGCTTCGCGCATCCCCGGCAGCTGCATCGGGTCGTGGTCGAGCATCAGATGGGGCTTGTAGAAGAGGTCGGCCTGCGCGCGGGTCGTGATGCCCCGCGCGGCCAGGACCGTGGCAACTATCGCCGGGAACCCCGCGATTCCCTTCAGGTGCGCAGCCGGGTCTCGCAGGCGCCAGCGCGAGGAAGGCCGCTGTGTCACCGTCGCTTCCACGCTCAGGCGGGCCCGTAACGGCGGAACACGAGGCTGGCGTTGTGACCGCCAAACCCGAGCGAATTCGTCATCACCGCGTCGATGACCGCCCTCCGGGGCGCATTGGGTACATAATCCAGGTCGCAGTCGGGATCGGGTGTTTCGTAGTTGATTGTGGGCGGGATTACGCCGTGCTGCATCGCCATGATCGAAATCGCGGCCTCGACTGCCCCCGCCGCCCCCAGCAGGTGCCCCAGCGCCGACTTCGTTGAGCTGATCGCCAGCCGCTCTGCGTGGCCCCCGAACGCGCGCTTTATCGCCAGCGTTTCCAGCTTGTCGTTCATCGGCGTCGAGGTTCCATGCGCGTTCAGGTAGCCGACCTCGTGCGGCGCAATTCCTGCCTGTTCCAGTGCGCGAGCCATGGCCCGCGCTGCGCCTTCGCCCTTCTCGTCTGGCTGGGTGATATGAAAGGCATCGCTGGTCGCGCCGTATCCCGCCAGCTCCGCGAGGATGGTGGCGCCCCGCGCCAGCGCGTGCTCCTCCGACTCCAGGAGCAGCACCCCCGCTCCCTCGCCGAGCACGAAACCGTCCCGTGTGGCGTCGAATGGCCGTGAGGCGCGTGCCGGCTCGGCGTTGTTTGCTGTGAGCGCCTTGGCAGCCCCGAACCCGGCCACGCAGATGGGCGTGATCGGGGCCTCGGCGCCGCCCGCAAGTGCGATCTCAGCGTCCCCCCGCCGGATGATGTTCGCAGCTTCGCCGATGCTGTCGGCGCCGCTCGCGCAGGCACTCACGAGGCAGTAATTCACCCCACGCGCGCCGAGCTTGATGCTCAATTGCCCGCTCGACATGTCGGCCAGCATCATCGGCATCAGGAACGGGCTGACCCGGGAAGGCCCTCTTTCGCGCATCGTCTCGAATTCGGCCGACAACGTTGTGATCCCCCCAATTGCCGTCCCAATCACGATGGCGAAGTTGCGTCCGTTCCCTTCGGGAATCTCGTAGTTGCCCTGCCGCAGCGCTTCATTCGCCGCCACAAACGTGAACTGCGTCAGTCGATCCGCGCGCCGGGCTTCCTTCCGGTCCATGTAGGCCGAAGGGTCGAATTCCTTGACCTCGGCCGCCACCTGCGATTCAAAGCCATCGGGGTCGAAGAGGCTGATCCGCCCTGTGCCCGAACGTCCGCTCACCAGGCCGTCCCACGTCTCGCAGGCGTTGTGCCCGAGTGCAGTGACCATCCCCAGGCCGGTTACGACGATGCGCCTGCTCACGAAACCTCCCGGGGAATGGCCAGGGTCCTGGCGGAATATACCATCAGGACGCTCCCATCTCTCGCACCACGCGCGGCAGCCGCGTGGCAACCTCACCAGCAAGCAGCCCTGCTTCGCCGTATTCCTCGCGCAGCGATTCTCCGGCCGCTGCATGCAGGTAGACGCCGAGGCGGGCGGCATCGTACGGCTCCAACCCCTGCGCCAGGTAGGCCCCGATCATCCCGGCCAGCACGTCGCCGCACCCCGCTGTGGCAAGCAGCGGGTTCGCAAACGGGCTCAGCGCCGCCCTTCCGTCGGGGGCGGCAACGACCGTGTGCGCCCCCTTGAGCACCACCGTGCACCCGAACCGGGCGGCGCCGTCGCGTGCCGCATCCAGCCGGCGCGCCTGGATTTCAGCCACGGTCGTCCCCATCAGCCGGGCCATCTCGCCGGGGTGCGGGGTCAGAACCACGTTGGCCGGGATGCGCTCCGCGGCGCCGGGCATCACCGCGAGGGCGTTCAGGGCGTCCGCGTCAATTACTGCGCCGCGCGCCAGGTCTTCCGCCATGTCAGGCAGCACCGCCCAGGTGAGCGCCTGCGTGTGCGGCGTGTTGCCCATGCCTGGCCCGAAAACCGCGGCCTCGAAGGCCCGCCACTCCGGGCGAAGGGCGATCGCCGCCTCGTCCTGGAGTCCGCCGTCCTCGGCGCCCGGGAGAGGCAGCCACGTCGCCTCTGCGAGCCCGGCCGATACCATCGCATGGATCGGCCGCGGACATGCCACCGTGACCAGTCCCGCGCCGGCGCGATATGCACCGGTCGCCGCCAGGCGGGGTGCGCCCGGGTACCGTTCGCAGCCGCCAACCACCAGCAGCCGGCCAAACGTTCCCTTGTTGGCGCCCTCTGGCCGTTCGGGGAGCGACCCCTTTGCCCAGCGCGAGGTCAGCAACTCGAGCGCTACCCCATCCATGGCGCCTTTCGGAATACCGATGTCGATCACCTGCACGCGGCCAACGATGGCGCTGGCCGGCGACTGATACATCCCCACCTTTGGCAGCCCGAAGGTGACTGTGAGGTCGGGGGCTACCGCCAGAGGGTCCACGGCCCCGCTATCGGCATCCATCCCCGAAGGCACGTCGACAGCAAGCACCTTCGGTGGCGTGAAGCCACTCCGCGCCGCCGCCAGCCGTTCCAGCGCCATACCCATCGGCTCACTCTGCGAGAGCGGGCGTGCCCTGCCGATTCCGAGCAGGGCATCGATGACCAGGTCCGCCATCGGGAGAAGCGCATCCAGCTCCTCCTGGCCGGCGCCTTCGACAATGGGCACTTCGCGGTCGCGGAGCTCCTGCACCCGGGCCGCGTCGTTCGACCCCAGGGGCAGCACCACCGCCAACTCGGCCCCCCAGTCGGCAAGGTGGCGCGCGGCCACGAGCCCGTCCCCACCGTTGTTGCCCGGCCCCGCCAGCACCGTGATGCGCCGCCCCTCCAGGGTCCCCAGCAGCATCCACGCTTCCTGCGCCACCGCAAGCCCGGCCTCTTCCATGAGCTGCGCGAGCGAGACCCCCGCCTCCACCGCGGCCGCCTCCAGGGCGCGCATCTCCGCCACTGTCACGAGCTTCATCGCAGCCCCTTCTCGCGCACCAGCCGCAGGGCATTCTCGCCCCGCCGCGGTGTGTCTTCCGTCTCCGAGAGCTCGCGCTCGCCCACCACCGAAGCGATGGCGTACTCCTTCGAGTGCGTGAGGCTTACCTCTAGCCCGCGAAGCTGGATGCGCTCCGCCCGGTCAGCCCCCCGGCCGTACAGGAACACCAGCGGCTTCCCCCGGCGATTCGGCAGGATCTCGATATCGCGCCAGCCGACGCCGCGCACGCCCGTGCCCAGGGCCTTCATCACGGCTTCTTTCGCGGCGAATCGTGCGGCCAGCTCGTGCACGCGCCCACGGCAGTGCGCGATCTCATCGGCCGTGTAAACCCGGTCAAGAAACCGGTCGCCGTGCCGGGCAATGACGTCGGCCACGCGCTCGATTTCGATGATGTCGATGCCTACGGCAAACTTCGTCGCCATGAATGGCCATCGTACGTAATCGGCTGGCTGTGCGCTCTGCCGGCGGACCGGCAGGCTACTCGAGGCCCGATTCCCACTCCTCGATGTGGATGAAGACGTACTGGGTCCGAGGGCGGCCCGCCTTAAGGAGAGCGTCCAGCTCCGGGTTCTTGCCGGCAGCCCCCGGCCGCTCGTGGAATTCCTGCGCCTCTTCGAGTGCGAACACTCACTACCAGTCGCTGTAGCCGTCTGTCACCGCCATGCAGACCCGCGGGTCCGGGGTCCTTGCCCCATCCATGCTGCATCACTCGCGCGACAGGTCCTGTCGCGTTGCGCCGCGCTACCCCTCCTGCTTGGCGCGTTGCTGCTGGTGCCCGCTACTCTATGCCCATGACAGCGCAGATCATCGACGGCGAAGCAATTGCCGCGAGCATTCGCGCAGAAGTCGCCGAGCGGGTGGCGGCCCTCAGGCAGCGCGGCATTGTCCCCGGCCTCGCCGCCGTGCTCATCGGCGACAACCCCGCCTCCGTCAGCTACGTTTCGGCAAAAGCGAAGGACTGCGATCAGGCCGGGATCTTGGCCGAGACGTTTCATCTGCCCGCGGACACCTCGCAGGAGGATGCGCTCGCCCTCATTGCTCGCCTCAACGCCGACGCGCGTTTCCACGCCATTCTCCCCCAGCTCCCCCTCCCGCCGCAGATCGACGAACGCACGGCCATCGACGCCATCGCCCCGGAAAAGGACGCCGACGGTCTCCACCCCGTCAACCTCGGCCGTCTGCTGCGGGGCGAAACCGGGGGCGCGCTGCCGTGTACCCCCAACGGCGTCATGGAACTCCTTCGCCGCACCGGGAACGACCCCGCGGGCAAGCACGTGGTTGTTGTCGGCCGTTCCACGCTCGTTGGTCGCCCCCTTGCTGTGCTGCTCAGCAACAAGGCCCCGGGCGCAAACGCCACCGTCACCATCTGCCACACCGGCACCCCCGATATCGCACGGTTCACCCGCGAGGCCGATATCATTGTCACCGCCGCCGGCCACGTGAATACGCTTACTGCCGGAATGGTGCGCCCGGGCGTGGTGGTCATCGATGTCGGAACGAACCGCATCGACGATGCCACCCGCAAGCGCGGCTGGCGCCTCGTTGGCGATGCCGACTTCGCCGCCCTCAGCGCAAAGGCCTCGTGGATCACCCCTGTGCCCGGCGGCGTAGGCCCCATGACGCGCGCCATGCTCCTCGTCAACACCGTGCGTGCAGCCGAAGCCGTGGCCACCGCCTAGCTCCGGCCTGTCAGAGCCTTTTCCGTCACGGGAATGCTCGTCCGCGTCCAGGCCCCGGGTTTGTCGCGACTCTATGCTAATATTAGGCAGGCCATTCTTTAAGAAGGAGCGGTCGCGCTTCGGTGTACGTCGGCGACGGTGCTGCATCGCCGCTTTGCGCGCTTGCGGCGCCCCCACATAGGGCGACAATAGCTGCCGCGAGGCGCCGAGATGCAGCCAGGCAGTAGAGATACCCGCCCGGGTTGCTGCCCCCTCCCAACGTGCCCCTCGCCAGGTCGCGCCGCAAGAACACATACCAGAAGGAGAATCCAAAGTGACCGTGTCGAACCGGGACTGGTGGCCAAACCAGCTAAACCTCAAAGTCCTCGACCAGAACTGCTCCTCCGCCGACCCCATGGGAGACGGCTTCAACTACGCCGAGGAGTTCAAGACCCTTGACATCGAAGCCCTGCGTCAAGACCTCTACGAGCTCATGACGGCTTCCCAGGACTGGTGGCCGGCAGACTACGGCCACTATGGGCCCCTCTTCATTCGCATGGCCTGGCACAGCGCGGGAACCTACCGCATCAGCGATGGCCGCGGCGGCGCTTCGCGGGGGACGCAACGGTTCGCCCCCCTCAATAGCTGGCCCGACAACGCCAACCTCGACAAAGCCCGCCGCCTGCTCTGGCCCATCAAGCAGAAGTACGGCCGCAAGATCTCGTGGGCCGACCTCATGATCCTCGCCGGCAACTGCGCCCTGGAGTCCATGGGATTCAAGACCTTCGGTTTCGCCGGTGGGCGCGAAGACGTCTGGGCGCCAGAGGATATCGACTGGGGCCCCGAAAGCACCTGGCTCGGGGACGAGCGCTACAGCGGCGACCGGCAGCTCGACAACCCACTCGGCGCTGTCCAGATGGGCCTCATCTACGTCAACCCCGAAGGCCCAAACGGCATGCCCAGCGCCCTCGCCGCCGCAAAGGACATCCGCGAGACGTTCCATCGCATGGCCATGAACGACGAAGAGACAGTCGCCCTCATCGCCGGCGGCCATACCTTCGGCAAGACCCATGGCGCCGCTGCTGCCAGCCATGTCGGCCGCGAGCCCGAAGCCGCCGGCCTGGAGGAGCAGGGGCTTGGCTGGAAGAGCAGCTACGGCAGCGGCAACGGGACCGATACCATCACCAGCGGCCTGGAGGGCGCATGGACGCCCACCCCCGCAAAATGGGACAACAGCTTCTTCGAAACCCTGTATCGCTACGACTGGGACCTGGTCAAGAGCCCCGCCGGCGCGTCCCAGTGGATTCCCACTGACCCCGCCGCGGCGACAACCGTGCCCGACGCCCATGACCCCACGAAGACGCACGCACCCGTGATGCTCACCACCGACCTCGCCCTTCGGCTCGACCCCATCTACGGCCCCATCTCACGCCGCTTCTACGAAAACCCCGCCGAATTCGCCGATGCCTTCGCGCGGGCCTGGTTCAAGCTCACCCACCGCGATATGGGACCGCGGTCCCGCTATCTCGGCCCCCTTGTCCCCGGCGAAACGCTCACCTGGCAGGACCCCGTTCCGCCCGTCGACCACGAACTCATCGACGAATCCGATGTCGCCAACCTGAAGGCGAAGCTCCTCGCCTCGGGCCTCTCCGTTTCGCAACTCGTCTCCACTGCCTGGGCTGCGGCCGCAACCTTCCGTTCCACTGACCGGCGCGGCGGCGCCAACGGAGCCCGCATCCGCCTCGCCCCCCAGAAAGACTGGGAGGTCAACAACCCGCCCGAACTGGCGAAGGCACTCCGCGCCCTGGAGCAGGTCCAGGCGGACTTCAACCGCTCCCAGTCCGGTGGAAAGCGGGTCTCACTCGCCGACCTCATCGTCCTTGGCGGCTGCGCGGGAGTCGAAAAGGCAGCCCGGGATGCGGGCTACGACGTGACCGTGCCCTTCGTTCCAGGCCGCACCGACGCCTCGCCGGAGCAGACCGACGCAGAGTCATTTGCCGTGCTCGAACCCCTCGCCGATGGCTTCCGCAACTTCCTGCGCGCCGGGCTCCGCAAGCCCGCCGAGGAACTGCTCATCGAGCGCGCGGCGCTGCTTTCGCTCACCGCCCCCGAAATGACCGTGCTCGTAGGTGGAATGCGCTCACTCGGCGCCAACACCGGTCAGGCCAACCACGGCATCTTCACCAGCCGGCCCGGAACGCTTACCAACGACTTCTTCGTGAACCTGCTCGAGATGAACACCGCGTGGCAGGCGTCACCCACCGACGAGGGTGTGTACGAGGGTCGAGATCGCCAAACGGGAGAGCTGAAGTGGACCGGGACGAGAGTCGACCTTGTCTTCGGCTCGAATTCACAGCTCCGGGCGCTCGCCGAGGTCTACGCCTCCAACGACGGCCAGGAGAAGTTCGTGCGCGATTTCGCCTCGGCGTGGGCGAAGGTCATGAACCTCGACCGCTTCGACCTCGCCTGATCGCGAGGACCCCCATGACATGGAAGGCTGGAGCGGGAGACGAGGCTCGAACTCGCGACATCCTGCTTGGAAGGCAGGCGCTCTACCACTGAGCTACTCCCGCTCGCAGTCGGCCGCAGGGCGGCACACCCAGCATTGTACCAGACCGCCTTCCCACCCGGCCGCCACGGTCTGAGCTGCGCACCCACGGCTACGACGACGCCGGGCGGCGCACGTCGCTCACCTACCCGGGCGGGACGGACCAGGTGACCTACGCCTATGACGCGGCGAACCGGCTGACTTCTGTCACCGATTGGAACCTTGCCACGGTGAGCTACGCGTACGACGATGCGGGGAGGATGACCGCGAAGACGCTCCCCGCCGGTACGGGCGTCGTCTCGAGCTACGCCTACGACGCCGCCGACCGCCTGACGGGCATCGCCCACGTCAAGGACGGGCAGACCACGCTCGCCTCGGTGTCCTAT
>JAANMY010000017.1_pt1 | contig 175569 bp, 165 predicted proteins | sample 7279691 | NCBI WGS metagenome assembly JAANMY01 (sample SAMN14094543, study PRJNA606508) | bioreactor metagenome | isolation source: A lab-scale SPAN reactor treating ammonium-rich wastewater day 388 | place: Ireland: Galway | collected 2018-02-07
TCTCGGATCGGGCGGCGAAGGCGGTTTATGCGATCACCCCCGCAGCCGCCCGCCGCGCTTCGCGCTTCTTCGGAGATTGAAAATGCAGAATGAAAAATGCGAGGCACGCATGAGACAGTGAAACATGACGGAGCACGCGCGGCGATACGCCAGCGCCATCGGCAATCGGCCATGTCCTCATCCGTGGTCGTCGCCCGGGATGCGGCCGTAGCCATCGGGACTGGGCATTTCACCGGCCAGCATGGCCTCGTAATGCGGATTGGGGTCCGGGATCTTTGCTTCGACCGACTTGCGCCAGGCAACAAGCTGAGCATGAAGCCTGGCGGCGCGCCGCGGCTGCGCGTCGAGGAGGTTGCGGCTCTCCTGGATATCGTCGCGCAGGTTGTAGAGCTCGAGGCGGGCATCTTCGAAGAACTCGATGAGCTTCCAGTCGCCGGCGCGTACGGCACAGGCGGGCGAACCACCTTGATTCGAATAGTGCGGGTAATGCCAGAAGATCGCTTCGCGCCCCAGCGCGTCAGCCCCGCCGCCCGCCAGCAACGGCATAAGGCTCACGCCGTCGCAATGCTGATCGGGTCTACTGGGCAGACCGACGGCATCAAGGAATGTCGGGAAGAAATCGGGCGTCGTCACCGGCACGTCGCACACGCTGCCGCATTTCACGCGCCCCGGCCAGCGCACCAGCAACGGCTCGCGGACTCCGCCGTCGTACATCCAACCCTTGCCCTCGCACAATGGCGCGTTGCACGTCGGCGAGCCCTCGGCCGTCGACAGGCCGCCGTTGTCCGAGGTAAAGATCACGATCGTGTCATCCGCCTGACCCAGGTCATCCAGCGCGTCGAGCACACGGCCCACATTCATGTCCAGGTTCTCGACCATCGCCGCGTAGGCTGGATCCGACTGCACCAGCCGACGCCGCACACGATGATCCTTCTTGTGCAGGCAGGGGAAGAACTCGCCATCCTCGAACGGGTCGAGGGCGTCCAGGCCCATTGCGCGGGCTTTGCCCTCGTATTTCTTCACCAGGTCGGTCGGCGCCTGGATCGGCACGTGCACGGCGTAGTGCGACAGATACATGAAGTATGGATCTTCGCCGGCCTGGCGCATGAGCGTGATCGCCTCGGTGGTGAGCCGATCGGTGAGGTATTCCCCCACCGGCCCGTCGGCAAGCCGCGGATTCTCGTAAGGGCTGAAAAACCCTCGCCGCGGCAGGCCCCAACTGCACCCGCCGACGTTGATGTCAAAGCCGCAGTGCTCCGGCCAGCGCCGCTCGGGGCCCAGGTGCCACTTGCCCACGTGATAGGTGTGATAGCCATCGGCCCGCAGCACGTCGGCGAGGGTCGTCTGGCCCGCGGGCAGTTCGTGAAAATACGGCACACCCATAAGCTTGCCCCAGGCATTCCCCGGGATGTAGTTGGTGATACCGATGGTGGCCGGGTACCTGCCCGTGAGAAAGCTCGCCCGCGTCGGCGAACAGACGGGGCACGATGCGTAAGCATCGGTGAACCGCATGCCCTCGGCCGCGAGCCGGTCGATGTTCGGCGTTTCGTAGAACGAACTGCCGTAGCACGTCAGATCGCGCCAGCCCAGATCGTCGATAAGGATGAAGATGATGTTCGGCTTTCGCATGCGACGACTCCCACCCACGCCCGACCTCACGGACAGCACGCGATGAGACTACCCTCCAGCGGGCGTCGACGGCAGACGCCGCGGCTGCACGGGCATGATGGTACCCTCACGGCCGATCCACGCGCGATTCGCCGCCGAGGCCCCTTTCGGAGCATCGAATGACCGTCGTTACCCTGATCCTCGCCGCCCTGAGCCTGCTGCTCGCGGCCGCCCATCTGCTACGGCACTTCGGACCGCTGGCGCTGCTCGTGCTTGTCGGTCTGACGTTAATCGGCATACGCAGACCGATCGCGCGGCGGCTGCTCCAGTTGATGCTTGTGCTGGCCGGGGTCGAATGGGTGCGGACACTCGTCGTCTTGGCGCAGCAGCGCATGGCGGCCGGTCAACCCTGGCTGCGCATGGCGGTCATTCTTGGCGCGGTGAGCGTGGTGACCGTCCTTGCCGCCGTTCTCCTGGTCACGCGCGGCGCCCGCCGCTACTTCGACCGGCCTGGTGCCGTCTAGAGGCCGGCCGCCTCGACGCCTTCCGGATTCTTGGGAATCTCAAGCTCGTCCAGCTTGCGGTACAGGCTCGACACGCCGATGCCCAGGTACTTGGCCGTCTCGTTCTTGTCGTACTGGTGACGGCGCAGGCTGTAGAGGATGTGCTGGCGTTCGAACTGCCGCAGGGCTTCTTTCAGATCCTCGGTGGTTTCGTCGCTCACGTCGCCGGTGTCGAAGGGCAGATCCTCGACGCTGATCGCCCGCTCCTCGGCGAAGATGACGGCCCGTTCGATGACGTTCTCCAGCTCGCGCACGTTGCCTCGCCATTCGTGGTTGAGCAGGGCCCGCATCGCCCCGTTGGTGATGCCCGTGACGTGCCGACTCATCTGCCGGGTGTACTTGTCAACGAAATGGTTGACCAGCAGGGGAATGTCCTCCTTGCGCTGGCGCAGCGGCGGAAGGGTGAGGCACACGACATTGAGTCGATACAGCAGATCTTCGCGAAACTCGCCGGAGGCCACCATTTTTTCGAGGTCGCGGTTGCTGGCGGCGATGATGCGGACCTCAACCGGCCGCGGCTTCGTGTCGCCGACGGGCACGACCACGCGCTCTTCCAGCACGCGCAGCAGGGCGCTCTGCACCGCCAGGGGCAGTGTCGAGATTTCATCGAGAAACAGGGTGCCGCCGCTGGCCGCCTCGAAGTAGCCGATTTTGTCGCGGATGGCGCCGGTGAACGCCCCGCGGCGGTGGCCGAAAAGCTCCGATTCGATCAGGCTCTCAGGGATGGCTCCGCAGTTGACCGGCACGAATGGCTTGCCGCGCGTGACGCCGTTGTAGTGAATCGCCCGGGCGAACAATTCCTTGCCCGTACCCGACTCGCCGACCAGCAGCACGCTGCTCCTGACCTCGGAGAGCTTGGCGGCCGTCTTGAACAGCTTCTGCATGCCGATCGACTCGCCGACCAGATCGTGAAAGGCCGAGCCCTCGGCAAGCTGCTCGGTCATCACGCGCTGGGTGCGCACCGTGTCGCGCTGCTGCAGGGCCCGTTCGACTTTGAGCAGCACGTCGTCGAACTGCACCGGCTTGAGCAGGTAGTCGTAGGCCCCCGAGCGCATGGCCGCCACCGCGTTCTCCACCGTGCCGTAGGCCGTCAGGATAATCACCGGCGTCTCGGGCAGGGCCTGGCGGACGTGCCCCAGCAGCTCCAGCCCGTCCATCTCCGGCATACGCACGTCGGTGAGCACCAGGTCCACGTCCTGCTCGAGCACGATGCTGTAAGCCGCCTTGCCGTGGCCGGCCTGAAGCACGCGGTAGCCCTCGTCGGTGAGCAGTTCGGCCAGCGACTCGCGCAGCACCTGCTCGTCCTCGGCGATCAGAATCGTCTTGCCCATCGGCTCCCTTTTGTAAGACGGTAAGGCGGCGAGGCCGGTGAAAGTGAGGTTGCCGTCAGTGTAGGGGGCGCGTGCGGCGGTCGCCAGCGCCGGGCCGCGGGTTCGGCCCTCGCGACGCGCATGCCCTATGATGAGCAGTTCGACCGGCCGATATGGGCCGTCCCCGGGCCCCGCACGAGGGCCGCGGCGAATGCGGAGTTCGACCATGATTGACGTGAGCGTCCTTTATGCCGGCATCGAGACCCCCAGCACGCCCCACCGCTATGGGCGTAAGATCACCGAAATCGACCCGCCGGCCCACCAGCGCATGAAGGTCGCCAGGTCGGCCCGCGAGCGCAAGCCCATCGTCGTCTGGAACACCACCCGCACCTGCAACCTCAAGTGCATCCACTGCTACACCGACTCCGAAGCCGTCAAGTATCCCAACGAGTTGTCGACCGACCAGTGCAAGGCGGTGCTCGACGATCTGGCTGGCTTCCACGTGCCGGCCGTGCTCTTCTCCGGCGGCGAACCGCTGGTTCGGCCCGACCTGTTTGAACTGGCCCGCTACGCCCGGCAGCAGAACCTGCACGTGGTGCTCTCGACCAACGGCACGCTGATCACACGCGGCACCGCCCAGAAGCTCAAGGACCACGAGTTCGCCTACATCGGCATCAGCCTCGACAGCGCCACCCCCTCGGTGCACGACACCTTCCGCGGCATGGACGGCGCGTTCCGCCGCACGATGGAGGGCTTTCGTCACTGCGTGGCGGTCGGGCAGAAGGTCGGCCTGCGGCTGACGCTGACGCCGCACACCTGCGACGACCTGGACAAGATTTTCGACTTCATCGAGAACGAAGGCATCAACCGCGCCTGCTTCTACCATCTGTGCCCCGCCGGTCGCGGCAAGGATCTTGGCGCGCTCGATCCGGTCAAGGCTCGCGAGGCTGTCGCCACCATTTTCCGCCGCACGCTGCAACTCAACGAGAACGGCAAGCACACCGAAATCCTCACCGTCGACAACCAGTGCGACGGGCCGTTCCTCTACCTGACCATGCTCAAGGACGGCCACCCCCGCGCCCAGCAGGTGCTCGAGATGCTCGCATGGAACGGTGGGGCCCGTTATTCGTCGGGTGTGGGCATCGCCGACATCGACTTCTGGGGCAACGTGCATGCCGATCAGTTTTCGATGTTCCGCAGCTTCGGCAACGTGAAGCAGCGCCCGTTCAGCGAGATCTGGCAGGACGCGTCCGACCCGATCATGGCTGGTCTGAAAAACCGCCTGCCGCTGCTGAAAGGCAAGTGCGGCCGCTGCCGGTTCAAGTCGATCTGCGGCGGCGCGCTGCGGGCCCGGGCGGAGATCGTCACCGGCGACCCGTGGGAGGCCGACCCCGCCTGCTACCTCACCGAGGAAGAAATCACCGGCGAGCCGATCGAGAATCTGCTGCCCGAGGAACTCAAGCCTCGGCCGGAGGACCTGGATTTCGTCGGCGCACGCTGAGCGCGGCCCGGGCGCGCCGTCCACCCGTGAAGATCCATGACTCAGACTTCCACCGCACAACTCGACGACCTGGACAAGCGGCTGCTCGACCTGCTGCAGCGCAACATTCCACTGGACCCGCGTCCGTTCCGGGTGCTGGCCGAACAGGTGGATTCCACCGAGGGCGAGGTGGTGACGCGCCTGCGGGCCCTGCGCTGCGAGAAGGGTGTGATTCGCCAGATTTCCGCGATCTTCGACACGCACGCCCTGGGCTACGCGTCGAGCCTGGTGGCGGCGAAGGTCGATCCCGACCAGCTCGAAAAGGCGGCAGAAATCATCAGCGCCCACCCCGGCGTGTCGCACAACTACCAGCGCAGCCATCCCTACAACCTCTGGTACACCCTGGCGGTCGGGCCGGACAGCACCCTCGGCCTGGACATGACGGTCGCGCGCCTGCATGAAATGTCCGGGGCCGCGCAGACGCGGCTGCTGCCCACGCTCAAGCTTTTCAAGATCGGCGTGCGACTCAGCGTCTCCGACGAGGCCGGCACGTCCGACGGCGGCGACAGCGGCGGCGCGTTCACCGAGGCGGATCGTCAGCAGTCGGCGCAGTACGGCATCGAGCAGCGCGACATCGCCCTGATCCGTGTGCTGCAACAGGATCTGTCGATCGAGCCGCGGCCCTTCGACCTGTGGGCCAAAGAGGCCGCCTGCGAGCTTGAGGAACTGTTCGCCGCGGTGGACCGCTTCCAGCAGCGCAAGCAGATGCGCCGCTTCGCCGCCGTGCTGCGCCACCGCGAAGCGGGCTTTCGCGCCAACGTCATGGGCATGTGGAACGTGCCCGAGGCCGAGGCCGAAATACTGGGCCCGAAGTTCGCCGAGTTCTCCGCCGTCAGCCACTGCTACCTGCGGCCGGCGTATCCCGACCTGCCGTATCGCATCTACACGATGGTCCACGCCCGCGACCGCGACGAGGCTGAAGCCACGCTCGCCGACATGAGCGCCAAGACCGGCGTCGCCGACTACCAGGCCCTGTGGTCCGTCCGCGAGTTCAAGAAGGTGCGCGTCCGCTATTTCACGCCCGAGACGGCCGCATGGGAAACGGAGCACGCGGGGTGACTACCGCGCGTCCGAGCCGGCGACTGTGGCGGCGGTCCGGGCCACAGTGTCCGACTCGGATACCACCACACCTTCGCACGCTGGGTGCCTGCGACAGAGCGCAGCGCCGCCGCGCCCGACACAACGATGGGAGTCCGCCATGACCAGCGTGACACGGCGTTTTTCGCCTTGGCATCTGTGGACGGCCGCCGCGGCATGGCTGACCTTCAGCGTATGGACTCTCTGGATCGTGCTTGTCGGTCTCGACGATGCGGCCGACAAACCGTTGACCATCGCCCTGGCGACCGCCGGTACGCTGCTTGGGCCCATGACCGGCGCCATCAGCCGCGGCTTACAGGCCTGCTGTCTGCGGTTCTCCCTGATGTTGCTTCCCTACGCGCTGGGCTGTCTGATCGTCGCCGCCCTGGTGCAGATCACGTTGGCCCCGACGCGGTCTTGGCGCCGAATCGTGCGCGTCATCGCATGGCTGGCGGGACTCATGGTGTGGTTCGGCAGCGGCATCGTGTCGTTCGGCCACGCCTTGTCGTGACCCCCACACAGGATGTCTGCGACATCACCGGTTACGCCGCGTCTTCCGTTATTTCTTCTCCAACAGCCGTTCGACGAAGTGGATGTCGAAGTCGCCGTCGACGAAGCTGCCGTTGCGCATCAGACGGGCGTGCAGGGCGGCCGTGGTGGGAATGGGATCGGTGCGCAGCTCGACGAGGGCCCGCTTCATGGTGGCGATGGCCTCGGCCCGCGTGGGCTGGTGGACGATGAGCTTGCCGATCATCGAGTCGTAATTGGGCGGCACGCGGTAGCCGCTGTAGCAGTGCGTATCCATCCGCACGCCAGGCCCGCCGGGCAGGTTCAGCGTTTCGATCACGCCGGGCCTGGGGGCGAAATTGTGGTCGGGATCCTCGGCATTGATGCGCACTTCGATGGCGTGGCCGCGGCGCACGATGTCCTTCTGCGTGAGGCCCAACGGCTCGCCGGCCGCGATGCGAAGCTGCATTTTCACCAGGTCGATGCCGGTGATCAGCTCCGTCACCGGGTGCTCCACCTGCAGGCGGGTGTTGACCTCCAGCAGGTAGAAGTTCTTCCGGTCGTCCATGAGAAACTCGACCGTCCCGGCTGAGAAGTAGCCCGCCGCCTTGCCCAGGCGCACAGCCGCCTTGCAGAGATGATCGCGCCCCTCCTCATCGAGCACGGGGCATGGCGATTCCTCGATGAGCTTCTGATGGCGGCGCTGCATCGAGCAGTCGCGCTCGAACAGGTGTACGACGTTGCCGTGCTGATCGCCGAGAATCTGCACCTCGATGTGGCGGGCCCGTTCCAGGAACTTTTCGACGTAGATGGTCGGGTCGCCGAACGCGGCCGCCGCCTCGGCCATGGCGTTGCGGATGCCGGTGCGCAGGGAAATGTCATTGTGGGCGACGCGCATGCCCTTGCCGCCGCCGCCGGCCGCCGCCTTGATGATCACCGGGTAGCCGATCTCGCCCGCGACCTTCAAGCCTTCGTCTTCCGTCTCGATCGCGCCCTTCGAGCCGGCGAACGTCGGCACCTTGTGCTTCACCGCAAGCTGCTTGCACGCGACCTTGTCGCCCAGCAGCTTCATCGACTCGACGCTTGGGCCGATGAACTCGATCTTGCACGAGCGGCAGACCTCGGCGAACTCGTCGTTTTCCGCGAGAAAGCCATAGCCGGGGTGGATGGCGTCGACGTTGGCGACCTCGGCGGCGCTGATGATCGCGGGGATGTTCAAGTAACTCTGGCTTGCGGCCGGCGGGCCGATGCAGATCGCCTGGTCGGCCAGGAACACATGCGCCGAGTCACGGTCGGCCGTGGAATAGACCGCCACCGACTCGACGCCCAGCTCGCGGGCGGCGCGGATGATGCGGACGGCGATCTCACCACGGTTGGCAATCAGGATGCGGCTGAACACAGGCGGGCTCGGATCAAGGAAATGCAGGGGTTGGAACGACGCGGGGCGGAACGTGACATGGGGTATGGGTTCTGGGCCGGGGCATGAGGAAAGCAACCCGCATACAGCTTCGCATCAGGCGGCTTCGACCAGGAACAGCGGCTGGCCGAACTCGACGGGTTGGCCGCTCTCGACCAGCACCTTGCGGATCGTCCCGCGCGTCTCGGCCTTGATCTCGTTGAACACTTTCATCGCCTCGATGATGCACACCACGGTGTCAGCGTCGACCACGTCGCCGACCTGCACGAACGGCGCGGCGTCGGGGCTGGCGGCGGCGTAGAACGACCCGACCATCGGGCTGGCGATGGGCTTGAGCCCGCCGTGCGCATCACCGGCCTGGCCTTCTCCAGCGTCCGCGCCGCGCGGCCTACCGCTCACGCTCTGCGGCGGCGGCGGAGCGACTGGCATCATCGTCTGCACCTGCCCGTTGGGGCCGCGGCGCAGCTTGACCTTCTCCTGGCCGTCCTGAAGGTCCACCTCCGTCAGTTCGCTCTCGACCATCAGCTTCACCAGCGATCGGAGCGTTTTCAGGTCGATCATCAGTTCATTCCCTCACGTCGGGATCGTGCTTGCGGCAGGCATATGACGGGACATCCGCGTCCCCTGACACCCGCGTACCGTAGCCTCAGATGATCGCTGAAGCCCGGTCCTTGGGCAAGCTGCTCAGCACCCGTCGGCCGCGTTGCGTCACCAGCACGTCGTCTTCGATCCGCACGCCGCCCACGCCCGGCAGATAGATGCCCGGCTCGACGGTGACAATGTGCCCCGGCTCCAGCACACCCTTGGCCCGCGAGGCCAGCACCGGCTGCTCGTGAATCTCCAGACCAATGCCGTGGCCCAGTGAGTGGCCGAACTCCTTGCCGTAGCCCGCGGCCGTGATGATGTCCCGGGCGACCTGATCGATCTCGCGCAACGACCGACCCGGAGCGATCGCGTTGATCGCCGCCCTCTGCGCCTTCAACACGATGTCGTAGATCTCGACGATCTTCTCTGGCATGCGGCCCAGCGCGACCACGCGCGTCAGGTCGGAGCAGTAGCCGTCCACCTTCGCGCCCCAGTCGAAAAGCACGATGCCGTTGCGGCGCAGCCTGGTGCGGCCGGGGATCGCGTGCGGCAGGCTGGCGTTGGCGTCCGCCGCCACGATGATGGGGAAGCTCGCGCTGTCCGCGCCGCGGCAGCGCATCTCGTACTCCAGCCGCGCGGCCACCTGTTGTTCGGTCTGGCCCGGCTCCAGGGTTTGCAGCAGTGCGCGGAATGCCTCCTCGGCCACACGCACCGCGCGGCGGATCGTCCGCGTCTCGGCGGCATCCTTCGCCGCACGCTGCTTCAGCAGGCCGTCGTCCACTTCGTGCAACGCCCCGGCCCCGATCGCCTTGACGATCGCCCTGCGCTGCGCCAGCGTGACGTGGCCGCCTGGTAGAGCGAGCTTCCTGATCCTGCAGTGCCGCACCAGCGCCTTCAGCTCATCGGCCAGTAGCTTGCGGCGCATGACGGCCGCGACCTGCGGCGCCTCGCGCCGAATCTGCTGCTCGAAACGGAAATCGCTGAGCACGGTCACCCGCACCGTCCGCGTCCGCACCAGCAGCCAGGAATCGTCGCCGACGAAGCCGGTCAGATAGCGGATGTCGACAGGATGGGTCACCAGCAGCGCGTCGACCTTCCATCCGGCCATCCGCTGCCGCAGGCTGGCGAGACGATCCGCGTAAACCTTGGGCGTCCGGGCCATCGGGACATATCCTCCATGAAACGGTGCGATCAGAGTCGGTGCAGATGGAACCCACCGTCGACATCGATCACCTGACCGGTCGAATAGGGAAGCCGACCCTCGGCGATCGCCCCGACGGCGGCAGCGACATCCTCCGGGCGACCCCAGCGGCGAATGGGCAACAGACCATCCTCGAGAATCAGCTTGTCGTATTTCTCCTTGACGCCGACGGTCATGTCCGTGGCGATGATGCCCGGACGGATTTCGTAAACATTGACGCCGTGGTCGGCCAATCGTGCGGCGAACAGGGCGGTGCTCATGGCCACGCCGGCCTTGGCGATGCAGTATTCACCGCGGTTGATGCTGGCGGCGTACGCGCTGAGTGAACTGATGTTGACGATGGCCCGGCCGCGCCGGGTATTCGTCGCCGTGTCGGCCGCGAGCATCCGCCGCGCCACCGCCTGGGTCATGAAGAAGGCGCCCTTCAGATTCGTGCCGATCACCTGGTCGAAGCTCGCTTCGGTCAGTTCCATCAGATCCAGCCGTTGCCGGGGCGCGACACCGGCATTGTTGACCAGCAGATCGATGGCCCCGAACGCAGCGGCCGCCTCGTCGATCAGCCGGGCCCGGTCCGCCTCGACGCCGATGTCGGCCTGCACGCAGTTCGCTTCGCCACCGGCCTCGCGCACCAGCGCCGCCGCCTCCTGCGCCGCCTCAAGGTTGCCGCAGTAGTTGACCGTCACGCGAAAGCTCAGCCGGCCGAGTTCGACGGCAATCGCCCGCCCGATGCCGCGGCTGGCTCCGGTCACGATGGCGTGACGCCGCTCGCTCATGAGCCGATCCTCGACTGAATGTCGTAGAAGCGCGGATAGTCGCCAGGCTTGAGCATCCGCTGAATGAACACAGCCAGCTCGAGCAGGTGGTAGTCGCCCCACATGCTCGACTCGCCGCTCGGCACACGGCGACCTGGCGGAATGTGGTCCCATCCGTTGGGGCGGTGGTAGACGCTGTGCAACAGCAGTCCTTCGTGGTCCTTCTTTGTCGAAAGATACGGCTCATCAAACAGCGTGCGCGCGACGGTGAGGCCGGCTTCGATGTAGTGCTGTCCCCCGCGGCCGCCGAGCTGGTGCCCCAGGCGCAGCAGGCCCTGGGCCGCGATGGCCGACGCGCTGGCGTCGATGGGCTCGTGATCGTTGAACGGTTCGCCGTCGCGGGCACGCCAGTCACCGAGTTGTACAAGCCCCGGCGCACCGGTGTCCCAATAGCACACGCCGTCACGGGTTGACGCCTGCCGCAGGTAGAAGTCACACGTCGCCCGGGCTGCCTGGCGGATGACCGCCAGCACCCGCTGCTTCGCGGGCAACTCGGCCTGTTTGAACTGCTCATTCGGCACGTCGGCCAGAAACTCGAACTGCTCGGCGAACCCGAGCATCGCCCACGCCAGGCCTCGTGTCCAAGTGGTGAACGGCGAATAGCCCTGCTGCGAACTCGGGCAGCGGAAGCAGCCGTCGTTGCGGTTGAAGATCGCCTCGTGCACCGTGCGGCCGCACTGATCTTTCGTGTCGTAGGCGTCGCGGCCGGCGCCGTAGTAGACGTTGTACGCGGCGCTGGTCATCGCATGTCGTACGAGACGCCCCAGCAGCGACACCCGCTGGTCGTGTTCATCCATGAGCACGTGACCGAGCTGGTGGGCCAGCCCGAGAACGCGCAGCGTCCGGATGGTGTCGATGAACAGCGAGTGCGGCCCATTGAAGGAATAGACGTAACCCGGGAAACGGTATCCGACACCGTTTTCGCTGCCGTTTTCGCTGTCGTCGGGCATGCGGCAGGGCGACCAGCGCATGGCCTGCACCGCGCCGCTGGCGCAGATGGCCGTCTCCATCGCCCACATCAGCCCGGCGTCGCCGTCGGCGCGGCCCTCGCGGATCAGTCGCCGCAGGTTGCCATAGGTCGACATCGTGTTGAAGCCGTGATCGTGCACGCCGCGGTGGGTCACGTGCGGCAGCATGCGCGCAAGCGTCCGCTCGCGGCCCAGCTTGAGCAGCTTCTCGTCACCCGTCCCGTCAAAGGCCAGCAGCGCGTTGCCGTAGGCGAACCCTTCAGTCCACTCCGTCCAGCCGCGGCTGGTGTACTTGCCCTCGACGGTGAAGACGGGGGATCCCTCGGTCGCGTCCCAGCGTTTGTCGATGGCCCGGACTTTCGCGGCCGCGAGTTCGAACACGCGCTCGATCATCGAAGCCAGATGTTTCGGGCGAATCGCCGCGTCGACTTTCATGGCCATGTCTCACCGCCCGCATGCCGAGTCGGCTTACTTTCCATAGACCTTTTCCGGGTCAAACGCCTTCTCCTCGACAAAGGCGAGGCCTCCGTCGGCGGCGGCGGCCCGGTAGAAGCAGGTCTGGTAGCCCACGTGACAGGCCGGTCCGTGGGCCTTGCAGCGCAGCAGCACCACGTCCTGGTCGCAGTCGATCCGCGCCTCGAGCACTTCCATCACGTGCCCGCTGGACTCGCCCTTGACCCACATTTTGCCGCGGCTGCGAGAATAGAAAGTCGCCTTCTTCTCGCTCAACGTGTGCTTCAAAGCCGCGTCGTTCATCCACGCCATCATCAGCACCGCGCCGCTCTCGGCATCCTGCACGATCGCAGGAATCAGCCCGTCGGCACCAAACTTCGGCGTCAGTTTCGCGCCTGTCTCGATTTCCCTGGTCGCACCCATGAGCAACTTCCTCTTCTCGTGTTAAACTGCAGCGCGGATTATACCGCCCGTCGCCGCCGGCCGAGCGTGACGCGGCCGTGACGGGCCGACCTGCTTACGGGGTATGCGACATGTCGCCTTTCCGCCGATCTTCGCTCCTCATCATCGTTCTGGCTACCTTGTTGCACGCAGCCGCCTGTGCAGCGGTGAGCGGGATGGACACGCTGTCTCAACAGGCCGAAGCGGGCGACGCGGTTGCGCAGTATCAACTCGCTCAGGTGTACGAGGCCGGCCGGGGCGTCGGGCAGGACATCGGCCGCGCGATCGAGCTGTATCGCCGCTCTGCCGAATCCGGCTATGGCCCTGCCATGATCGACCTTGGCTGGTTCCACCAGAACGGTATGCACGGCCTGGCGTACGATCCGGGTCAGGCGCTTCAGTTGTATGCCCGCGCCGCCGACCAGGGGCTGGCGATGGCCCAACTCAATCTGGCGACGATGTATGACGAAGGCATCGGGACGATTGAAGACAATACCCGGGCCGTCGCGCTCTACCGCCGCGCAGCGGATGCGGGCAACCCTCGGGCCCAGTTGAATCTCGGCGTCATGTACTGGCGGGGTGAAGGCGTGCCCCAAGACCTGACGCTGGCTCACCGGTGGCTCACACTGGCCCGGCTGAATGACCAGGACGAGCAGGCACAGTGGGCGGCACGCGGCGCGCTTGACCAACTGACGCCGCAACTGTCATCCACACAACGCAAGCAGAACGACGCCTGGTTCAAAGCCTCAAAGGCCTACGCCAAGGCCATGACCAGAGCTGAGCGTGCCGAGAATCGAAGCCAGTGGGCGCAAGCCGGCGAGGCCTATCAGCAAGCGATTGATCTGGCCCGTGAACACGATCTTGGCCCGTCGGCCACGTCGGCGGCGCTATACAACCTCGGTCGCGTCACAGGTTTTGACGGGCGCGACGCTGAGGCCGAGCAACATCTGCGCGGCGCCCTGGCGCTTGAGCGACAAGCCTCGGGACCCGAGAGCGCGCTGGTGTGTATGCGGCTGATGGAACTCGCACGTCTGCATGTGGACCACGATCGGTTCGTGCAGGCGGCTGAGTATTTCGTCCAGGGCGTGAAACTCGCACGGCAACTGGGCGTGACCCACGACGATCCGATCGGGTTCGCGAGGGTGCTGGACGACTACGCCCGCGCGCTTCACGGGCTGGGCGAACCCGGTGAGGCGGCGGCAATCGCCGTGGAAGCTGAGCAGCTGCGGGAGGCGCACCCCAGGGAGAAGGCGCTGTTCACGCCGCGCCGCTATCGGTGAGGGCCGCGCAGCACCGGGCCTGCTTTGGCCTGTGCGAGTTAGGGACTCACTAGATCCCCCACTGCGTGCGGGCCTCGGCCATTGGAATGTTGTTCTCAGGCTCAACCAGCCAGGCGTAGTGCCCGATCGGGTTGTCACCGACCCATCGCTCATCCACCGGGTCCATGGCCGGCTGGTAGCGGACATCCGCGGAGAGGCGAAAGCGCGTCGTGGTGTTGGTCGTCGAAGCGTGCATCAGATACATGCCGAAGATCAGCACGTCGCCAGCCTGAAAGTCGGCGGTAAGCCAACGACCGCCGTGCCGCTCGATAATCCCCAGTGGATCGTCGTCAAACCAGCCCGCAACCCGGTCCCGATCCACGTCCATGCGGCCATAGGTGTTGCGCACCTTCTCGAAACCGACCGCGTTGTGCGAGCCTTCACAGATCGCCAGTGTGCCGTGGTCGATCGGCGTGTCGCCAAAGGGAATCCAACAGGTGTGCAGGCGATCGGAGCCTCGTCCCATGTAGACCACGTCGTAATGGGCACCGGTGAACTGCTCATGCCCGACGGCCCGAAGCCACTTGTAGTCGAAGGTCAGAGCGGGCTCCTCGAAGAAGCGGGAGAAGAAGGTGAACAGCTCGGGCGCTTCCAGCACGGCAAGGATTTCCGGCTCGTGCGTGACACCCTTGCGCCCCATCAGGCCCACCGACTTGCCGCCGCGCGGCATGACGCCTTCGAGGATCGGCTGGCCGGGTTCGAGGGCCCCCTGCTCGTCCATATGGCGCATGATCCGCTGGCGGGCCTGCATCACCTTGTCGCGGTCGATCAGGCCCCGCAGCAGCAGGTAGCCGTCGTCCGCCAGCTGTTGGCGCAGGGCGGGCAAGTCGCCCAGCAGCGCGTTGGCGGCCAACAGTTGCCCCAGATGGGGTCCACCCATTTCAAACTCGCGACAGCCGATGCGGACGTTCATACGTTGCTCCTGCGCGACCCCGTGGCGATCCGCGTCGGCGATCATCTTAGCTACACAGGCTCCACCCCGGACAAGCTCGCGTCCACCGGCCGGCGGCGCTATACTGGGCCCTTCACTCCCCCGATACGCCCGAAAGGCCCGTCATGAGCGACAGCGACGCCCCGAAGATCCATATCGACAGCGACTGGAAGGCCCAGGCCCAGGCCGAGAAGGAGAAGCTCGCGAAGCAGGCCCAAGACAAGTCGACGCACAAGAGCGGTACGGGCGAAGATTATGGCGCCGAGACCGGGACCCTGCCGCCTGCCAGCCTCGAATCGCTGGTCAGCATGCTCGCCAGCCAAGCGCTTCTCGCCTTGGGAGCGATCCCGGACCCGCGCAGCGGGCAGCGTTATCTGAGCCTCGAGCTGGCCCATCATTACATCGACCTGCTGGCCGTCATCGAGCAAAAGACCAAGGGCAACTTGTCCGAAGACGAGGACGCGATGGTGGCCGGCACGGTGTATGAGCTGCGTCAGCGCTACATTCAAATCGCCACCGCCGCCGCCAGCCAGATGCAGGGGGCCGGTCCCGGTCCGATTCAGGCCTAGCGACACCGCCGATTGACCGGCATGCAGAGTTGGGTATCGTTTGATACTCTTCGGGCTGGATGGCCTGCCAACAACCTTCGGCGCCCCCCTTCGCCGTGGGTTCAGCCCCAGCCCGGACGTCATCGACCCGCAAACGGCTCTGAACAACCCGCCACCCCGCGTAACAGCCTTCGCGGCCGAGCAACACACGCAACGAAAGGACGCCGACCGTGTCTGCCACCGCTGCCCCCTCAGCCCCGGCCGCCGAGTCCTTACTCGAACGCCACCATTTCCTGCTCCGACGCCTGCACTCCCTGACCGGCATCGCGCCCATCGGCGTGTTCGTGATGTTTCACCTGTTCACGAACATGCAGATGATCTTCGAAGGCGCGTTCCAGCACGAGGTGGAGTTCATCCACTCGATGCCCGCCCTGCTGTTCCTGGAGATTTTCGGCCTGTGGCTGCCGATCGGGTTTCACGCCGCCCTGGGCTTCGTCTACACCTTCAGCGGCCGGCCCAATAACAACGCCTATAAATACGCCGACAACTGGCGCTACACCCTGCAGCGCGTCACCGGCATCCTCGCGTTCATCTTCATTTTCATCCACATCGCCACCCTGCGCTGGCACTGGACCTTCGGCGTCCTGGACACGCCGTTCTACCTGCACGGGCCCAACGGCGAGCCGTTGGCGCACGCGAGCACGGCCCTGGCGCTGCAGCACCACTGGCTGGTGGTCGTGCTCTATGCCGTGGGCGTCATGAGCGCGGTGTATCACTGGTCCAATGGGCTGTGGACGGCCGCGATCACCTGGGGTCTGACCATCAGCGTGGCGGCCCAGCGTCGCTTCGGATACGTCTGCGCAGCCCTGTTTGTCGCGTTGACGATCTTCACTGTCGCAGCGATCCGGGGAGCGGTCGGCTACGAGCCGACCGAACATGAACTGGCCGCCATGGCCCAGCTCAAGGCCGGCCAACCCGCCGCCCACGTGTCCGACGCCGCTGAATCACCCTCGCACTGATCGCCGCGCCACGCGGCCGCACCCCGCGACAAGATGACCGCCGACCTGCTCAATTCGCCGCCCCTGCTGCTGCTGGCGTCCGCCGCGGCAAGCGCGGTGCTGGCTCTGGCCGACAGCGCACGCGCGCAGACCACGGCGCCCGACACACTCCAGCACTGGGCGGCGCGACGCGGCCTGCTCATCGGCGTCGCCGTCGCCCCCAGGCCGCTGCGCGACGACGACGCCTACCGGCAACTGCTGGCCCGCGAGTTCAACATCGTGACCACGGAAAACGCCCTGAAGTGGCAGTCGATCCAGCCGCGGCCAGGCGAGTTCACTTGGGACGACGCGGACGTAATCGTGGCGTTCGCCACCGAGCACGGCATGAAGTTCCGCAGCCATTGCGCGGTGTGGCACCACGCGCTGCCAGACTGGGTGGCGGCGCTGGCGGCTGACCCGCCGCGGATGCGTCAGGCGATGCGCGACCACATCGATGCGATCGGCGCGCGCTACGGTGGGGGCATGACGTACTGGGACGTGGTCAACGAAGCCATGGAGGACGACGGCACGCTGCGCGATACGCCTTGGCTGCGTGGCCTGGGGCCTGACTACATCGCCGAGGCGTTCGTCGCCGCCCATGCGGCCGCGCCCGCGGTGAAGCTGGTCTACAACGACTACGGGACGGAGTATCCCGGGCCCAAGTCCGACGCGGTGTACGCCCTGGTGCGCGACCTGCTGGGGCGCGGCGTGCCGGTGCATGCGGTGGGCTTCCAGATGCACCTGCTGCACGGCCTGGGCGATACCGGGCCGATCAAGGCCAACTTCCAGCGCTTCGCCGAACTGGGCGTACAGGTGCACGTCACCGAGCTGGACGTGGCGATTCAGAATCTCGAAGGCACGCCGGCGCGGAAGCTGGAACGTCAGGCGGATGTCTATAGGCGGGTGATGGAGATCTGCACGCGGGTCGAGGGCGTCACGGTTGTGCAGACCTGGGGCCTGTCGGACAACCATTCATGGATACCGTGGTTCACTGGCAAGCCCGACGCGGCGTTGTTGTTCGACGAAACGTATCAACCCAAGCCCGCGTACCACGCGGTGCTTGACGTGCTCGCCCATGACGGCCAGGGCCCGCGGGCGGGCGATTCATCCAGGTAGGAAGCAGCATGGCCAACAGCAAACCTCGAGTCATCATCGTCGGCGGCGGCCTGGCCGGACTGGCGGGCGCTATCCGTATCGCCGAGGCCGGCATGGACGTGGACCTGTTCTCGATGGTCCCCGTCAAGCGTTCGCACAGCGTCTGCGCCCAGGGCGGGATCAACGCCGCCAACAAGGTGGCGCGCCAGCAGGGCTACAGCGAGTGGATGCACTTCGATGAGACGCTCTACGGCGGGGACTTCCTGAACCATCAGCCGCCCGTTTATGAGATGGCCTACTGGGCGCCGAAGATCATCGACCTGCTGGACCGCATGGGCGTGCCGTTCAACCGGACGCCCGAAGGCGAGCGAGACCTGCGTCTGTTCGGCGGCAGCCTGTTCAAACGGACGCACTTCGCCGGCGCGACCACGGGCCAGCAATTGATGTACGCCCTTGACGAGCAGACCCGCCGCTGGGAGGCCCAGGGCCGGGTGACCAAGTACGAGTTCTGGGAGTTTCTCTGGCCGGTGGTCGACGACGACGGAGCGTGCAAGGGCATCATCGCCCAGGACATGCGGACGATGGAGATCCGCGCGTTCCGCGGCGACGCGGTGGTGATGGCCACGGGCGGCAACGGGCTGATCTTCGGCAAGAGCACCAACAGCGTGATCTGCACGGGCGGCGCGGCCGGTCGGTGCTACATCGCTGGGGCGTGGCTGGGCAACCCCGAGTTCATCCAGGTGCACCCGACGGCGATCCCCGGGGAAGACAAGTGCCGGCTCATGTCCGAGTCGGCCCGGGGCGAGGGCGGCCGCATCTGGGTGCCGCGCAGGAAAGGCGACGACCGCCATCCCAGTCAGATTCCCGAAAATGAGCGGTGGTATTTTCTGGAAGAGAAGTATCCGGCCTACGGCAACCTCGTGCCGCGCGACATCGCCACGCGCGAGTTGTTCTTCGTCTGCCGCGACGGCCACGGCATCGGCGGCGGACGGATGGTCTACCTCGACTGCACACACCTGCCGGCGGCGACGAAGGAGAAGCTGGCGGGCATTTTCGAGATTTACGAGAAGTTCACCGGCGACGACCCGCGGCACGTGGCGATGAAGATCTTCCCGGCCGTGCACTACACGATGGGCGGCCTGTACGCGACGTACACGCCCAAGGACGATTTCAAGGGCATGCAGCCGGGCGCGCCCAACAACATGATGACCAGCATCCCGGGGTTGTACGCCTTCGGGGAAGTGAACTACCACTACCACGGCGGCACGCGGCTGGGGGCCAACGCCCTGCTCTCGTGCATTTTCGACGGGCTGTTCTGCGGCCCCAGCGTGGTCAACTACGCCAACAGCCTGGACAAACCGGCCGTGGAGGTGAGCGACGCGGTCTTCGAGAAATACGTCGGCCAGGAGCGTGACAAGGCCCGGGCCCTCATCGAAGCCAGCGGCGAGCACAACCCCTACACGCTGCATCGCGAGCTGGGCGACGCGATGACCGACGCCTGCACCGTCGTGCGCACCGAAGAAGGCATGCAGGCGGCGTACAAAACCGTCGAGGAGCTTCGCGAGCGGTACAAGTCGCTGCGTCTGAGCGACACGGGCATGTGGACCAACCAGACGCTCAGCTTCGCGCGGGCGCTGGGCGACATGCTGGTGTACGCCGAGGCGATCCTGGCCGGGGCGATCAACCGCAAGGAATCGCGCGGCAGCCACTACCGGTCCGACTACCCGGACCGCGACGACCAGAAGTTCCTCAAGACCACCGTCGCCAAGTACGACGCCGCCGTCGGCCGGGCCGTCATCGAACTGGAAGACGTGCCCCAGCCGCTGATCCCGCCGCGGGCGCGGACCTACGGCAAGACCGAATGACCCGGGAGGTGAATGGCTGAGACACACAACATGACAAGCCCCGGGAGCAGCGAATCCGCCGGACCGGCGCGCGGTCAGGAGGCGGATGCGGAAGGCTGGTCGACGTTCGCCTTGTGGCTTGCGCCGCGGCGTCTTCGCCGTTACGCAATCATGAAGGCGCTGGGCGCAGCCGGTTTTGCGGCCATCTTCGCCGGCTGGATGCTGATCCAGTGGTCGAACCTGGCGATGCGGCTGGCGGCGGCCGGCCTGTTGGCGACGACGCTGGTCGTAACGGTTCGTACGATCGCCGCTGATCGCCGTCGGGCGCACGGCCGCCAGGTCGCCGTGATGGGCGACGAGGGAGGTCCGCGGCGCCTGAAGGTCACGACGCCCGACGCCGCGGCGGACCTGCCGTTGGAGGCTCTGGCCGCGGGGCGCTGGCGCGAGGACGTCGGCCTGGACCTGCTCGACGCCGCCGGCCGCACGCTGGCGACGCTGGATACAGGGCTCGTCGAGGATGAACATGAGGCCCGTGCCTTCCTCGGCTGGCTGCGAGCCCACAGCGGTTTGGCCCTGCGTGTGAAATGGACCGATGAAAGACCGGGTGAGGGCAGCGCCCCTGACCGATGAACGACCGGATCGAAGTGACAGCCACCTGATGCCGCACAACCCCTGAGGTTGAGGAAGACCATGAGCGCCGACCACCCCACCGCCCGCCCGACCAGCTCCGCCAGCACCCCCAGCGCGAAGCCGTCGACCCTGCGCTTTCGCATCCAGCGGCAGGACGCGCCCGACAAGCCGGCCTACTGGCAGGAGTTCAACGTTCCCTACAAGGCGAACCTGAACGTCATCTCCTGCCTGCAGTGGATCGCCGAGCATCCGGTGACGGCCGACGGCCACCAGGTCGCGCCGGTGGTCTGGGACTGCAACTGCCTGGAGGAGGTCTGCGGCGCGTGTACGATGGTCATCAACGGGCGCGTGCGGCAGAGCTGCTCGGCCCTGATCGACCAGTTGCTCGAAGAGACCGGCGACGGGGCCATCACGCTCCAGCCGATGAGCAAGTTCCCGGTCGTGCGCGACCTGTGGGTCGATCGCCAGCGGATGTTCGAAGCGCTCAAGAGGGTCAAGGCCTGGGTGCCGATCGACGGCACGCACGACCTGGGCGAAGGCCCCAAGGAATCGATCGAACAGCAGGAGATGCGTTACGCCCTGTCGCGGTGCATGACCTGCGGCTGCTGCCTGGAGGCGTGCCCACAGTTCCTGCTTGACAACCACTTCATCGGCGCCCAGGTGATCAGCCAGGTGCGCTACTTCAACGCGCACGGCACCGGCAAGACGCTGGCTGGCGACCGGCTGGACGTGATGGCCGCGTCCGGCGGCATCAGCGACTGCGGCAACGCCCAGAACTGCGTGAAGGTCTGCCCGAAGGAAATCCCGCTCACCGAGTCCATCGCCGCCATCGGCCGCCAGACCACCGTGCACCGCGTCAAGAAGTTCTTCCAGGGCAAGTGACGCGGCCGATCCGACGGTGCGATACGGGGCATCCCGCGCCTCCAGCCGCCGCGACGCGCAGAACCGCACAACAAAGGCCCTCAACTACTGATGATGCGCCGAACGCCGCCAGCGCGTCGTGGTGGTGCTGTCCCGTCGTCGCCAATGTCCAAACGCGACCAGAGTGTTCATTGGCTCTTTTTTCGCCGATGTCCGATATATAGTTCATGGGGACGACGCCCCCGCGACGTGCATCCGGCAAGTGCCGCTGACACTCGAAAGCGTGGTGCATCATGCGTAAGAGTCCGCCACGTCTGGCCGCCCGGTTCGAATCGGTCCGCCCGCTGGTCCGCTACGTCGACCAGGAGCAGGCGGTGGTGGAGACGCCGTTTCGCCTGGCGGACCTGCTGCCGCCCGATTCGCCGACCGCGCCGGCCGACCCCGTGGGTGCCACACCGATGCCGCGCGAGCGCGGCCGAGCCGCCCTGCTGCTTCAGGTCGTGGGCGAGGACGGTTTCAATGACGAGCAGCTTTTCGAGCTTCCCGCCCACCCCTCGGCCGCCCCGCCGCGCCTGACCGTCGTGAAACCCGATCGCTGGTGGCCGGCGGGCCTGGGCGACCAGCCGCTTTATCGCATGCAGCTTACGCTCATGGTCGATGGCCAGGTGGCCGACCTGTGGCGTTGCAGCTTCGGACTCACCTCGATCCGCGCAGGTCAGGGTGTCGGACCGAGCGACGGCCGCATCCATCGCCGCTCGGTGCTGCTGATCAACGGCCGCGAACACGCCATCCACGACGTGGTGACGATCGACCGCGTCGATGAGCGCCGGCTGCTGCCGGCGTCCGGCGACTCGATCCTGCTGGTGCGTGATCACTACGGGGCCGACCTGCTCTACCAGGCCGCCGACCGGGCGGGCATCCTCATGATCCAGTGCGTGCCGATCCACGCCCAGGGCGTGCCCCAGGCCGACGTCATCGCCCAGGTGCAGCGGCTGGTGCATCACCCCTGCCTGGCCGGCTGGTTCGTCGGCCATCTGGGCGCGCTGGCCGACGACGTGGCCCGCTCCATCCGCCAGCTTGACCCGACGCATGCGGTCTTCAGCGGTATGGGCGAGAAGCCGCACATCTGGGCCGCCTGAGCCCGCACCGCAGGCCGCCCGGCGTCCGAGACGCATCCCTTCCTCCTCCGCGTGCAGCCGGCGACCCCGCGTCGCCGGCCTTTTTTTACCCCGCCCGCGCATAGCCGGCGATCAAAGATCGCCGCTCGCCTCCCGCCGCGCCCATTGCCCGCACCCAGCGCCCAGCACGCCGCCCGCCTCGCATTACAATGGCTCTCCCAAACGACGAGGAGACCTGATATGTCCCGCTCCGTGTCCAGCGCCTTGGCCAACGGCAAGCTCAACAAGTATTCCTCCCGCGTCACCCAGCCGCCCAGCCAGGGCGCCTCGCAGGCCATGCTCTACGGCACCGGCATGACCGACGAAGACATGAACAAGGCCCAGGTCGGCATCGTCGCCAACTGGTTCGAGGGCAACACCTGCAACATGCACCTCAACGACCTGGCGGCGAAGGTCAAAGAAGGCGTGCTCGCGGCCGACCTGGTGGGCATGCGGTTCAACACCATCGGCGTGTCCGACGGCATCAGCATGGGCACCGACGGCATGTCGTTTTCGCTCCAGTCGCGCGACCTGATCGCCGACAGCATCGAAACCGTCATGGCCGCCCAGTGGTACGACGCGATGGTCGCCCTGCCCGGCTGCGACAAGAACATGCCCGGCTGCGTGATGGCGATGGCCCGGCTCAACCGCCCCGGCCTGATCGTCTACGGCGGCACGATCCGGGCAGGGTGCACCCCCTTCAAGGACAAGGCCAATCCCAGTGAAAAGACGCCGCGCGACGTGGTCAGCGCGTTCCAGTCGTACGGCCAGTCGCTGGCGGGCGCGATCACCGAAGAGCAGCGGCGCGAGATCGTGAAGAACTCCTGCCCCGGAGCCGGCGCGTGCGGCGGGATGTACACGGCCAACACAATGGGCAGCATCATCGAGATGCTTGGGCTGTCGCTGCCGTACTCAAGCTGCACGCCGGCCGAAGACCCCGACAAGCTCGATGAGTGCTTCCGCGCCGGGGCCGCCATCCGCAACCTGCTCGAACGCGACCTCAAGCCGCGCGACATCGTGACCCGCGCCAGCCTCGAGAATGCGATGGTTCTCAACGTCGTGCTCGGCGGCTCGACCAATGCCGTCCTGCACCTGCTGGCCATCGCCCGCGCGTTCGATCTCAAGCTGAAGATCGACGACTTCCAGAAAGTCTCCGACCGCACGCCGCTGCTGGCCGACCTCAAGCCGTCGGGCCGGTATGTGATGGAAGACCTGCATGCGGCGGGCGGCATCCCCGGCGTCATGAAGATGCTCCTGGCCGAGGGCATGATCGACGGCGACCAGCTCACGGTGACGGGCAAGACGATCGCCGAGAACATCGCCGACCTGCCCGGCCTCAAGAAGGGCCAGCCCATCATCATGCCGCTGGACAAGCCCATCAAGACGACCGGGCACATTCAGATCATGCGCGGCAACCTCGCGCCCGGCGGCTGCGTGGGCAAGATCACCGGCAAGGAAGGCACCGTCTTCAAGGGGGTGGCCAAGGTGTTCGACTGCGAAGAGGACATGATCCGCGGCCTGGAGAAGGGCGAGATCAGGAAGGGCCAGGTTATCATCATCCGCTTCGAGGGCCCCAAAGGCGGCCCCGGCCTGCCGGAGATGCTCAACCCCACCGCCGCGATCGCCGGCGCCGGCCTGCTCAAGGACGTCGCCCTCGTGACCGACGGGCGGTTCTCCGGCGGCAGCCACGGCTTCATCGTCGGCCACGTCACGCCCGAAGCCCAGGAAGGCGGCCCGATCGCCCTCGTCCGCGACGGCGATCCCATCACGATCGACACCGACCGCAGCGAAATGAACGTCGACATCCCCAAGGCTGAACTGGACAAGCGGGCCCGCGAATGGAAAGCCCCGCCGCTGAAAGCCACCCGCGGCACGCTCTACAAGTACATCAAGAACGTGAAGTCCGCGTCCGAGGGGTGCGTGACGGACGAGTAGAGTATGCCGGTCATTTAGCCCCGGGCATGCCCGGGGCTATCTGGCCGGGAATCATCGCCATGCGCACGTTGGCCATCCATGTCATCTGGACGACCTACATGACATGGCTGCCCGGCGATCCGCGCGGCCACTGGTCGGCGCTCTTCGACATGTATGGCCACCTGCATCAGTCCGGCGGCAAACTCAACCCGCCCGACGGCATCACACAGTCTCGTGCCCGCCAACTGGCCAAGGGCAATCCTGTCCGTCTGACCCCTGAAGAACAGGATATTGTTGCGGACACAATCGGCGCGCTGACCGGATACCCCGCGCCACATCACATAGCCCCCGGCATGCCGGGGGCTAACTATGGGCATGTCCAACCAATCCCGGACCTGCGCATCACCACCGCGACCATCGAACCGACGCATGTTCACCTGCTGCTCGCACCCCTGGCCACGCCCATCGGCTCCGTCGTCGGTCGTCTCAAGTCTGCCACATCACGAGCGATTCTGAATCGCCGCGCCGGCCCGGGCGCCACGCGCCGCTTATGGACAGCCGGCTACTGGAAGGTTTTCCTCTTCGACGTCGCCGCGGTGAAGGCGGTGGCGACCTACATCCGCGAACACAACCGCCGCCGCAATCGCCGGGCCGATCCGTTCCCGTGGCTGACCCCGAACCAGCACCCACATAGCCCCGGGCATGCCCGGGGCTAAATGCCCACATGAACCACCCGCCCCGCCGATCGCCGACCTCGGAGGACCTTCGTGATTCCCGCCTTTGAACATCGCATGCTGCTCGGATGGATCAACGACGTCAGCTCGCGGCCGCGGGTGGGCGGGCGGTGGCCGATCATTGACGTGGACGAACAACTGCTGCGCGACTATACGGACCTGTTCGCCGTCGCCCGCGACTGGGGCTACAACGGCATCACCATCTGGGGCCTGTACGTCGACCACGCCTGGCCGGTGAACATGGCCGACTGCATCACGCCGAAGCGACGGCGAATCATCGACGGCATCCTCGCGGCGGCGCGGGAGTGCGGCATCACGGTCTACAGCGGGCTTGGCGTCTACACGTGGGGCTTCGAGGACATCATCCGTGCCCATCCGGAGGTCGCTCGCAACGAGGGCCGCCGGTGCTGGGGCCGGCTCGTGGCTGACAACGGCGTGGCGATGTGCTACCACCAGCCGGCCGCACGGGAGTGGATGCAGCGGATCATAGACTTCACCGTGCAGGAGATGGGCGTTGAAGGACTGGGCCTTCAGTCGGCCGACCAGGGCCGGTGCTACTGCTCGCAGTGCCGCGAGCTGGGCGACATGGAGTACCACACGCGGGTCATCGCGGAGACGGCCGCGTACACGCGGCAGCGCTGGCCGCACGTGAAGCTGTCGTTCAGCGGCTGGGGCGTGAACTTCGACTGTGACGAAGACCTGCCTCACCTGCAGGCGATGGGGCGCGACCTGGATTTCATGACGGATGTCAGCGACAGCGCAGCGCGGTGCGGGGGCGACTATCGCCGTCGGCTGGCGGAGCAGTTGCCGTGCGCCCTCGGGTCACTGGGGCAGACGGTCGTCGTCCCGCCGCAGCGCTGGACCCGCGACCGGTGGTTCCTGCCGCACGCGGAGCTGACCGGCCGGCGAATCGCTGAGCTCGCAGCCGATGGCGGCCGGGCATTTGAGTTCTTCGCCGGCCCGCTGGCCAATCCACAGTTCGACCTGATGACGCGGTTTATGGGGCGGCTGCTCTCGAAGCCGCGCGAGCCGGTCGAACCGGCGCTGGCGGGCGCGGTCGATGCGGTGCTGCAGCCGGGCACGGCGACGGTGCGCGACGGGCTGGTGCGATGGTTGCTGGATGTGGAGCGGGCGTACTTCGGTCGGATTGAAGCGGTCCACGGACAGTTTGATTTCGAGCCGTTGATGGGCGTCGACGCCGGGCCGCCGATCTATCTCGATCGGCTCGGTGCCGCGCTGGGCGATTTCGAGCGCGACCTACACGCCCTGCGACAGCAGTTCCAGGCGCTTACAGGCGACTGCGCCCAGCACAACAAGGCGGGTCTCATCGACCGCTGTATGGCGAACATGCAGGCTGACATCCGCTGGCGGATGGCGAACCCCAAGGCGTGAAGGCGAACGCTGCGACAGGCCGCGGCCGCATTCACAGGCCGTATTCGCGCCAGCGGCGATCGACAAGAGCGAGCGTCGCATCGTCCATCTTCAGGATGTTCGGAAAGTCGCGGACCGGGTGGCCGTTCACTTCCTCGCCGGGAAGCTTGCGCGTCGCGTCGAAACCGATCTTGCAGCCCGCGCCCAGGCGCGGCGCGGCATGGTCGAGAATGTCCAGCGGGCCGTTGACCAGCTCGATATCGCGGCCGGGATCGGCGTTGGCGCACAGGTGAAAGAGCACCTGCTCGTGGTCATGCACGTCCACGTCTTCGTCCACGACAACGAGCATCTTCGTCCAGGCCATCTGTCCCGCGCCCCAGATCGCATGCATCACCCGCCGGGCCTGCAGCGGATACTCCTTGCGGATGCTGATGAACGCGCAGTTGTGGAATGCGCCGAACATCGGCAGGTCGTAGTCGAGGATGTCGGGCACCAGCGTGCGCAGCAGCGGCAGGAACAGCCGCTCGGTGGCCTTGCCCATGTAGTAGTCTTCCTGCGGCGGCAGGCCGACGATGGTTGTGGGGTAAACGGCGTCGCGGCGGTGCGTGATGGCGGTGACCTCGAACAGCGGGTACCGATCGGGCAGCGAGTAGAAACCGGTGTGGTCGCCGAAAGGTCCTTCGAACACAGCCCCCGGCCCCAGCGGTTGCGGCTGGCCGTCGGGGCCCTTCACGCGCGGGTCGTAGCCGATGCCGCCCGCTTCGGTCGACACGTAGCCTTCGATGACGATCTCGGCATGGGCCGGCACATGCAGATCGATGCTCCGACAGCGCACCAGTGGAATGCCTCCGTCGTTGAGCAAACCCGCCAGCAGAAGTTCGCTCACGCCCGGCGGCATCGGTGCGGTGGCCGCGTAAGGCAGCACGCTCTGGCCGCCGAGGGCGATGGCGCAGGGCATGGGCCGGCCGATCTTCTTCCATGCCCGCCAGTGTCGCGCTCCGTCATGGTGCATGTGCCAGTGCATGGCGGTGTGGCGGCGGTCGACAAGCTGGGCGCGGTACATGCCGACGTTGCGCGAGGGGCGGGGCTGATCGTCGGGCTTGGCGGCGTCGTCGGGATGGATCGTATACACGCCGCCGAAGGTGATGTACCGGCCCTGACCCGCGGCGGTGCCCGCCTGCTCGGGACTCACGGGATAGCCGCAGCGCCGCGGGTCGCCATCGTCCGGCCAGCACTGGATGATCGGCAGATCGAAGAGATTGACCGCATCGCCGGTGTGGACGACGTCCTGGCAGGGTGCGGAGCGCACGACCTTCGGCCCCGCGGCCGCGATCTTCACCAGTTCGAGGCCCTTGCGGACCTTTTCCATCAGCCCGACCGGCGGCTGGGGCTTGACCAGCTCTTCAAGCTTCCCGGCCAGCGAGGCGAACCCGCCGTCGACGCACCCCAGCGCCATTTCCATCCGCCGGTAGCTGCCGAAAGCGTTGATGAGCAGCGGGAACTTCGCCCCCTGGACATTCTCAAAGAGCAGAGCCTTGCCGCCAAGCCGATGATGGCGCGGGTCGAACGCGGCCGCGTGCGGACTGAGCGCCGCGGCCGGTGACTTACTCATGCGGTCGGTGATCGCCGCCACCTCGAGGCACGGGTTCACGAGGACGGCGATGCGCCGCAGTTCGCCTGCCTGTTCGAGGGCGGCGACGAAATCCTGAAGGGAGGCGTAGCTCATGGGCGACGATTGTAGGTGACGCCCGATCGCGCCGCCCCGCCGCCCCATCATGCGGTGCGCGTCAGGCCCGGCCCCGCCGACACCAGACGGCATCAAGGCTCAGGCGGCCCGAGCCGGTCACCGCCAGCAAGGCCGCGAGGGTGATGAAGATGACGTTGTAGTGGAACGGTCCACCGCTCTGGGGCACGAACATGCCCGCATCGATGATGGCGATGGTGTAACTGAGGATCATCAGGCCCACGACGGCGGCGGTCAGGCGGCCGACGAGGCCGAGGATGAGCATGCCGCCGAAGATCACCTCGAGGATGGGCAGCGCATATCCATACGGCCGGGCGATGGCGTCGGGCAGCCACAGCGGCCGAAGCGTGGTGAACGTGCCATCCACGAAGCTGCGCATGCCGGCGCGGATCTTGTCGACGCCTGCGCATAGAAAATACAGGCCCAGACTCAGGCGGTTGAGCAGGATCAGCAGGTGGAGAATCCAGTGGCCCGGGGTCAGTGGTTTCATGGGATGCTCCGGCAGGGGTATCGGACCAGGTGAACGGCGCATCGGTGGACGGGTCGGCGGCGCGGCGGTGGGCACGCGAGCTTCCGGTGCGCGAAGCGTTTACCGATTATTCTATGCCGGCCCCGCCAGCCATGCCGACCCAGGCCGATCCGCGGCGATCGAACGGGCTCGCGGAGGGAGAGACGACTTGGAGCAGACCAAACCCCTGCCTATCGATCCTCCGCGTCTCGTGGCCATCGACCTCGACGGCACGCTGCTGCGCAGCGACCAGTCGATCAGCGAGGCGACGGTGGCGGCGGTGCGCGAAGCCTGCGCGCTGGGTGTGCGCGTCGTGCTGGCGACCGGGCGCCCGCCGCGCAACGTGGGACTGGCTTACGAGCGCCTCGGGCTGGACACGCTGGAGATCGATCACAACGGGGCACTGATCTACGATCGGCCGCACGACACGGTCCTGTACCATCAGCCGCTGGCGGCCAAGACGGCCCGCGCGGTGGTGGAACTGGCCCGCCGCGTCGACGCCAGCCTGGCGGTGGGCGCGGAGGTGGTCGATCAACTGTTCACCGCACCACGCCAGCGGCAGACCATCGAACGCGACCCGGCCTTCAAACACAAAGCGGCCGCGTCGCCTCTGGAAGAAGCGCTGGCCCGACCGGTGACCAAGCTTATGTTTCTCGGATCGCCAGACGGGCTGGGTGAAATCCAGGTGCGTCTGGCCCAGGACATGTCCGATCAGGTCGCCATCGCCTTCACGCATCAACGTCTTCTGCAGGTGGTGGCGGCCGGGGTGAACAAGGCGACGGCGCTGGTCAAGGTCGCGCGGCATTATGGCGTGACGCAGGACCATGTGATGGCCATCGGCGACGCCCCCAACGACCGTGAGATGCTCGCCTGGGCCGGCCGGGGTGTGGCGCTGGCCAACGGCTGGCCGGATGTCCGCCGTCTGGCCGACTTCGCCGCCGTCAGTAACGACGACGACGGCGTCGCGGCCGCGCTGCGCAAGCACGTGATCGAACCGTTGACGATGTTCCGCGGGTGAGCGGAGGAGATTTTCGATGGTCGCAAGCGGCCGTGGGCGCAGCGGCGCCGCAAGCGCCCACTGCCTCAGATGCCCGCGACCTGCCCGATTTCGCGGAATCGCTCGTAGCGCTTGCGGACCAGGTTCTCGAGCTTGAAACGTTTGAGCTCGCGCAGGTTCTGGGTCAGCCACTGCTCGACGCGTTCGGCCATCAGGGCCGGATTGCGGTGCGCCCCACCCAGCGGCTCCTCGATGACGGCGTCAACGATGCCATGCCGCAGGTTGTCCTGGGCCGTGAGCTTCAGGGCCGCAGCCGCCTTCTCCGCCTCGGCGCCCGTCTTCCACAGAATGGCGGCGCACGCCTCGGGGCTGATGACGCTGTACCAGGCGTATTGCAGCATGGCCACGCGGTCGGCCACGCCGATGCCCAGCGCCCCGCCGCTGCCGCCCTCGCCGATGACCACCGACAGAATCGGCGTCCTCAGGCGGCTCATCTCCAGCAGATTCACAGCGATCGCCTCGGCCTGGCCTCGCTCCTCGGCCTGAATGCCGGGAAACGCCCCGGGCGTGTCGATCAGGCTGACCACCGGCAGGCCGAACTTCTCCGCGAGCTTCATCTTCGCCAGTGCCTTGCGATAGCCCTCGGGATGGGCCATGCCGAAGTTGCAGGCGATGCGGCTCCTGGTGTCCTTACCCTTGTTGTGGGCGACGACGAGCACCTTCTGCGGGCCCAGGCGGGCGAAGCCGGTGATGACAGCCGCATCGTCGCCGTAATGGCGGTCGCCATGCAGTTCACAGAAGTCCTTGAAAATCATGTGGATGTAGTCGGCCGCCTGCGGTCGTCCCGGGTGCCGGGCCACGCGGACGATGTTCCACGGACTGAGCTGGCCGTAGATCTTCCGCAGCATCTGGGTATGGCTCTCGCGCAGACGGCGAACCTCGGGGCCCAGATCGACCTGTGACTTGCCTCCGCCGGCTTCGAGCTCGGCGATCTGCTGCTCCAGCCGGGCCAGAGGCCGTTCAAAGTCCAGTTCGTAAGTGCCGGCGGCGCCGGCCTGTACGCTGCTCATGGCGATCCTCGCTGACGGCCTGGTAACGGGCTGCGAAACCAGCCGCTCCCCCGGGTCGGGTCTGACGCACGCCCATTGTAACGGCTTGTGGAGGCCCCGGCGGCCGACGCACCTGGAAGACGGGTACGGATAACCCCAAGGACAAAACCAGCCATCTGGGCCAAAGCGCGTCAATGCACCTTGACCCGGGGACGGTTTGGTAGATAATAGGACTCAAGCATGAGCCGTTGTAAGACGGCGGTGCGTGCGCGGTCCAGACCCGTCGCGACCGGGGCGGACTGAGGCGGGCTTGTGAGGGTGCGGTCGGCCGTTGGGGGACAATCAGGCGAGCGCGTGCGGTTGGCGTGCGTTGCGCAACAGGATTGTCATTCGGGGGATTCGCAGAGGTGGAGAAAGGACCTCGGGGCCTCGGAGGGCTCCGTATCGGAGGGGCAGGAAGGCGATGGGCTGCGCGTGCAGCCTCGCTTCTCAACGTTTGTGTGTTGAGGTCCTGCCATGCGGGGGGTTCGCCACCTGATTATCGTTGTGGCCGTGGTCGGTCTGTCGCTCTGTGTCGCCGGACCCGTTGGCCCGGCCATGGCCGCCATCGAAACCACCCTTTACGAGCCGTTCATCGAATGGGCGGCGCCCAACGGCACCTATGACGGCAATCCATTCGACCTGCCGGCCGCGGTGACCTTCACCCACACGCAGACCGGCGCCACGCGCACGGCGAGCATGTTCTACGACGGCGCGGACCAGTGGAAGTTCCGCTTCGCCGGCGACCTGGCGGGCGAATGGACGTTCACCTCCAGTTCGCCGGACGCCGATCTGGACGGGCTGAGCGGCGCGGTGGTGGTCAAGCCCCAGACCGCGGCGGGTACGGCTGGTTACGGCCATATCGTCGCGCACGGCACCAAGTGGGCCTGGCAGACCGACGACGGCCAGCTCAAACCTTTCGTGCCGCAACTGGTGATGTACAGCGGGGAGCCCACGGAATACCACCCGGGCGCCAATACCGCCAAGATCGACCAGGATATCGACACGTTCCTGAATCAACACGGGTTCAACGGATTCCACGTGCCGTCGGTGGCCGGTCGATGGTTCGACTTTGAGGCGGCCGACCACGCGGTCAGCGTCGACATGACCAACCCCGATCCGCGCACGTTCGAGGCGCTGGAGCAGTTGATCATCAAGACCCATGCGGCCGGCGGCATGGTCCACATCTGGGCCTGGGGCGACGATCAGCGTAATCAGACGCCGCTGGACCTGGCGGGCGGGATCGGCGGCGAGGTGGAGCAGCGGCTGAACGAATACATCGCGGCTCGGCTGGGCGCGCTGCCGGGCTGGACGATGGGCTATGGCTTTGACCTCAATGAATGGGTGACCGCCGGCAAGCTCAAGGAATGGAAACAGGCGTTCGACGCCAAGAGCGGCTGGGACCACATGCTCGGCGGCCGGCCGGCCGGCCCCAATGGCGGAGGCGATCACAAGCCCGCCGGCAAGTGGAACGACGGGCTGGGCTACGCCAGCTACGAGCACCACAAGCCGACCTATGACGTCTATGTGGCGGCCCTGGAGAACGTCAACGGCGACGACGAACCCCTGAACCTGCCGGTCCTCTCCGAAGACCGCTTCCGCATCCGCGACAAGGCGCAGTACAGGAGCAAGGACTACACCGAGGAAGACGTACGCCGCGGCATGTGGGTGTCGACGATGGCTGGGGGCGTGGGCAACATCTGGGGCGACCTGATGGATCCGGCCACCGGGGAGGCATCGTCGCCCTTCGAGCATCCGCAATGGTCGCGGACGTGGAAAGACTTCTTCGACAAGCCCGGCCGATTCACGCTGGACATGGTGCGGCGGCCGGACCTGACGGTCGGCAACGACACCTATGTGCTCTTTGATCCGGTGACCAGAAAGCTGATCGTCTACGCCGAGGACACGGACCACATCCAGCTCAAGCTGTTCAAGCTGTTGACCGACGGCGATCTGGTCGAACTGCTGGCCGATCCCGAAACCGGCGGCGGCGCGGGGCAGATTCTCGCGCCCGGACCGATGGTGCGCATCAAGGCGGTCAACACCCTCAATGTCTACGAAGAGATCGACCTGGGGCTGGCCGACATCGGCCACTCGACCCAGGGCTTCAAACTCCCGGGCAACTCGGACTGGGCCCTGGAACTGACGATCCTTCCCGAGCCGACGAGCCTGGCCCTGCTGGGCGTCGTCGGGCTGCTGGTGGGCGGACGCCGACGGCGGCGCTGAGGTCGGTCGCGACGCTGCGAAATGATGAGGCAACATGAATCGCCGTCGGCCCGCCCGGGTTGACGGCGTTTTTTCGCGCCTCGTGGCGCGCCCGGCGCGGCACTGGTGGGGGCCGCATGTCGCGGCTATGCTGGGCGGCCCGTGAACCAGAACGCCTCACAGCCCGAGACCGCGCCCGCACCCGAGGCCGTCATCATCGTCGGCGTGGGCCTGCTGGGAGGCAGCATCGGCCTGGGCCTGCGCGCCGCGGGCTACGCGGGCCGGCGCATCGGCATCGCGCGGACGCAGGCGACGCTCGACACAGCCCGCCAGCGCGGCTGCGTGGACGAAACGGCGACGGATCTGGCCGACGTGCTGCGCCGCATGGACGAGCGCGCCGCGCCGCTGGTCGTGCTGGCCACGCCGCTGGGCCGCTTCGCCGATCTGCTCGCGACCCTCGCCGCCGACAGCCACGGGAACCTCGTGGTCACCGACGTCGGCTCGACCAAGGCCCGCGTCTGCCAGGACGCCCGGCGCCTGCTGCCGCGGCCGGGATGGTTCGTGGGTTCGCACCCGATGGCCGGCAGCGAGAAGCAAGGCCCGGCCCACGCGGCCGCCGACCTGTTCCGCGGCCGCCCCTGCATCCTCACCCCTGCGGACGACGCCCAGCCGCGGGCGATGGAGGTGGTCACCTGGCTCTGGCGGACGCTGGGCATGCGCCTGCTGACGATGGAGCCGGCTGAGCATGACCGGCAGGTGGCGGCCATCAGCCATCTGCCGCACGCCGCGGCCGTGGCGCTGGTGCAACTGGCCGTCGAAACCGGGGCCCTGGAGGTCGCTTCGACGGGCTTCCGCGACACGACGCGCATCGCCGCCGGCGACGTTCAGGTCTGGGCCGACATCTTCGAGTGCAACCGCGAGGCGGTAGCCGACGCGCTGGGCCGTTACGGTGAACTTCTGGATCATCTGCGGGCGGTGGTCGCCCACGGCAGCCGCGAGGATCTGGTGTCGCTGCTGGGCGACGTGCGCACGGCGCGAAGCGACTGGGCGCGGCAGGCCGGACTGCAGACCGAAGGCGACGGCGCCACCGAGTGACGCCCGAGGCGCGCGGGCGCGCCCAGCCGGCGGAACAAGGCGACGCAGGAGGGTGTACGCGATGGATTACACGCTGGGTTTCATCGGGGCTGGCAATATGGCCGAGGCCATCGTCCGCGCGGCGATCGACAAAAAGATCGTTCCGGCCCAGCGCCTGATCGCCGCCGATCCGTCGGCCCAGCGGCGTGCGGTCTTCGCCGCGCTGGGCGTGCGAACCGCCGAGACCAACGACGCGGTGATCCGCGGCAGCGAGCAGATTCTGCTGGCGGTCAAGCCGCAGACCCTGCCGTCGATCGGCCAGGAGCTTCGGGCCATCGATGTCCAGCGGCAGGTGGTGCTGTCGATCATGGCCGGCATCCCCACGTCGCGCATCGAGCAGGCGATCGGCCAGCCCGCGCGAGTCGTGCGTGTGATGCCCAACACGCCGTTGATGGTCGGATGCGGCACGGCCGGCGTCTGCCGCGGCGCCCATGCCCGCGAAGACGACGAACAGTTGATCCTGCAACTGCTGCGTGGGGCGGGCACGGCCGTGGTGGTCGAGGAAGCCCTGCTGGACGCGGTGACGGCCGTCTGCGGCTCGGGGCCGGCGTATGTGTTCTACCTGGCCGAAGCGATGGAGAAAGCGGCCGGCGACCTGGGCCTGGCGCCGCACGCCCGCAAGCTTGTGGCCCGGACGATCCTGGGCGCCGCGATGATGCTCGTGCAGGAAGCGGACGGCGTCGCGGCCGATCCGGTGGACCTGCGCCGCCGCGTGAGCAGTCCGGGCGGCACCACCGAGGCCGCCATCCACCATCTCGAGGGCAACAAGACGCGCGAGGTGATCGTCAACGCGATCCGCGCCGCCGAAAAACGCAGCCGTGAACTGGGGGCGTGATTCGAGCCGGCATCAACTCGATACGCGCGAAAAAAAGCCACGCCTTGAAGGCGTGGCTTTGATCGTGGGTGGTCGGGAATTATGGCGCTCGGGTCACCCGTCGCGGCCGCCCGCCGAGTCAGTTGCCGCCCGTGCCTTTAACGCTGTCGTTGGGTACGGGATACACCGCTTGGGTATAGTTGCCGCTGGGGAAGTCGGCCTCACCCCACCACGTGAAGTTGTTGCCCGGGTTGGGGCGCGTCGGCGGCGAGCCGGCGGACAGAGACAGCTCGGGCATCTCCTCGAGCCAGGGAATCTTCACGTCCTTGATGGGCACGCGCGTGGCGTGACCGTCGACGAAACCGAAGGACAGCGAGCCGGCCTTGAGCTGCTCGAGGTCCATGCGGTCACGCTCGTCGCCGCCCCACCACATCCAGAAGGCGACAATCTCCTGGATCGCGGTGAAGCTCGCCCGCCCCATATTGGGCTCGCCAAACATGATGTTGCGGCCGGGCTCGTCGGCCGAGTCCAAGGCGCGGTTGAAACCGAAACGATTCAGGCTGTAATCGGTGTACCAGATGTACAGGCCGGTGACGGAGTCTTTGTTGTCTTTGCGATGGTCGTCGATGACCGGGCAGTCCACGGCCGAGCGCTCGCCGCTGAGGTAGGTGGTCTCGATCTGGCCGAACCACGAGAGCTTGCGCTCCTCCTCCGTCTTGGGCGTTGTACGGAAGTCGCTGTTCCTGACGCTCGGAATCAATGTCTTGACGCCGTCCTTGATTTCCCACGCGGGCTCGCGTTCGTCGGGAATGCACTTGCCGTTGTGGTCGGCGGCGTAGCTGTGGCCGGCGGCGGTGATGCCTTTGCAGTTGGCCTGGCACTTGACCTTCATGGCCGAAAGCTTGGCTTGGCCCAGCGACGGCAGCAGGATGCCGATCAGCAGCGCGATGATCGAGATCACCACCAGCAGCTCGATGAGCGTGAAGCCGCGGCGGGATTGGCGTCGGGCCGACTGCACCATGGTTTTGGGGGAGGTCCGTGTCAGCATGATTGTCACCTCATCTGGAAGTTCAACGGTCGTTCGTTTCGCCGGCCTCGGTTCGCGGGGTTGTCGGAAAGCGTTGTCTCGGAGCCTATCTGGGAGCATTGCGGCCGGTGCGGGTTGTTCATGGCTGCGGCGGGTCACTTGCGCCACGGGTCTTGCGTTGCCGACACGCAAAGCGACGCCTGACCGAAAGCGGTCCACTCAGGCCGGCCGTTGCAGCCGGCGGCATCCTGTTCCGGGACGCCGTTAGCACTTTATCCGCCCGTCAAGGCGGCCGCAACGCCCAGTCGATCCAGATCGGCCGGACACTGGCTCCACAGCGGCCACATACCGGCATGCGAACCCATAAGCATCGCATTAAAAGCCGCTTAAATCCAATGCGTCGTGTCTTACAATTCAGGTGTCTTTTCCGGCCCCTGAAAGGCCCTCAGCCCGCTGCCATCACCCTTCTCGCCGTCCAGGCGCTTCTCAAACGCTGCTCAGGCGGTCTCCGACGCGCATACCGTGTCCGCGGCAGAACGCATCGGCGGCCATCGGCCGCTTGCCCGGGGGCTGCAACTCGAGAATGTCGACTGTGCCATCGCCCGCCGCCACGCGCAGGCCGTCGCCAATGTCCATCACCATGCCGGGCGCCGGAGCGTCGGGCCCCGTCCTGCCGGAAGCCGGGCCGGCGACAGCCCGCAGCAGCTTGAGAGCCACGGGCGGGCAAGGGTGATCTTCGGACCGCCACTGCACCGTCACGCCGGGCCACGGGCTGAGCCCGCGGATGCGTGCGGCCACCTCGGCGGCCGGACGGGTGAAATCGACCCCGCCGTCGGCGCGGCTGAGCTTGGGCGCCCGCGTCGCCCGCGACTCGTCCTGCGGCCGGCCGACAAGATGGCCAGCGGCGAAGTCGGCCAGCACCTGTTCGAGCACGGCCGGACCCAGCAGCGCCAGTCGGTCGTGCAGTTCGCCGGCCGTCTCGGCGGGGCCGATGGGTGTCTGCGCCTGGGCGTAGATCAAGCCCGCATCCATGCGGCTGGCCAGGGAGATGACCGACACGCCGGTCTGGGCGTCGCCGGCGAGGATGGCGTGGTTGATCGGCGCCGCGCCGCGAAAGCGCGGCAACAGGGAGGCGTGCAGATTCACCACCAACCGGCCGGCGCCGCCGATCAGGCGATCGCTGAGCTTCTGGCCGAAGGCGATGACCACGGCGGCGTCGGCGCGCAGGGCGGCGATGCCGTCGACGAACGGGTCGGTGTTCACATCCTCGACACGGTGCGGGTCGATGCCTTGCGTCTGGGCCCATGCGGCGACGGGCGTCGGGGTGAGCTGGCGTCGGCGACCGGCGGGTCGATCGGGCTGGCTGACCACGGCCGCCACCTCGTGCCCGCGGGCCAGGTGGGCGAAACTCGGCAGGCCGAACTCGCCGGAACCAAAGAAGACCAGACGCATGGTGATCAGAGTCTAACGGGGTCGGCTCGAAGCGGCGAAGCCGCGGCGCAAGGGACACATCAACGCGAAGCGGCGCGCCTTCCGGGCTGATGGCGCGGTGTCAAGAAGCCTGGTCCTCAAGCTGGCGCAGGGCCTGGCGGTTGGCCATGCGATCGACGCGCGGCATGCGATCGATGATGAGCACGCCGTCCAGATGATCGCATTCATGCTGCCAGACGCGGGCTTCGAGGTCGTCGCTGGTGGCGGTGAAGCGGCGGCCGTCGAGGTCGGTGGCTTCGATGGTGATCTGGCGCGGCCGGCGAATCTCGCCACGGATGCCCGGCAGGCTGAGGCAGCCTTCCTCCTCGTCGTCCTGCTCGCGTGAAGGGCCGGTAAGCACCGGGTTGATGTAGACGCGGTCGTCGGCCGGCTGGCCGGTGGGGTTGGCCACGAAGATGCGCCAGTCGAGCCCGACCTGGGGGCCGGCCAGCCCGACGCCGGGAGCCGCGTGCATCAGTTCCACCATGCGGGCGGCCACCTGGCGCACGAGGTCGGTGACGGCCGGGATCGGCTGGGCCATGCGCCGCAGGGCCGGGCTGGGGTACAGGACGATTTCGAGGGTCGGCGGATCGACGTGCCGCCCCGCGGGCTGGGCCACTGATTGTTTTTCGGCGGGTTTCACGGCTGAGTCCGGTGCGGGTGGCGTCAAGTGAAGCTGCCGATGGGCCCAAACCGGCCTGGCGGGGCGCCACGGGCGGTTGGGCATCGGCGAGGTTCCGCCGCTGCGGGGCGGTGCAACCTGAGCGATGGTAGGCCGAGCCGTCGCCGGCCACAAGTGGCGAAGGGGCAACAGGCTACGAAATTCTCCGCCCTTGACCGGCCGCGGCGGCCTTGGCATACTAAGCCCTTGTCCGACGGTTACTAACGGCAAGATCGCGGACGCGGCCTCCCGGGTTCCCGTGCCGAGCTCGACAGCCCGCGCCAAGACACGTCACTTTCGAGGGTGGGACGCCTATGGCCACGGTCACCAAGAAGGAACTGATCGACCAGATTGCCGACGCCACGGGACAGAAGCGTGTCGCCGTCAAGAAGGTCATTCAGAGCTTTCTCGACAGCATCATCGTCGAGCTGGGCAAAGGAAACCGGTTGGAGTTCCGTGACTTCGGCGTCTTCGAAGTCAAGTACCGTCGGGCCCGCATGGCGCAGAATCCCAAGACGTTGGATCCGGTCGAGGTGCCGCCCAAACGCACGGTGAAATTCAAAGTCGGCCGCCTCATGAAGCAGGTGCTCTCCAACGAGCCGGGCGTCGCGGCGAACCTGTCCCTGGCGCGCGATCTCGACGACGACGGTGACGACGAGTAGCCCCTTCCGCACGCCTGGGGTGGACGGCCCCGGCGTTCTTCCGATCGTTTTCCCGGCATCATGGCACGCCCCTCCTGGCTGGACACGCTGACTCGAGACCTGAGCGATCTCGAAGCGCAGGCGCTGCGCCGGACGCTGGCTGTGGTCGACGGCGTGGGACGGGAGATCCGCCTCATCGCGCCTGAGGACGTTCAAGGCGGGTCGACAGCCCGGGTCAACCTCGCGAGCAACGACTACCTGGCGCTGGCCGGTCACCCGCGGATTGTCGCGGCCGTGATCGACGCGACGCGACGGTGCGGCTACGGCAGCGGCGCGAGTCGGCTGGTGACGGGGCATCGACCCGAGCACGCGGCGATCGAACGGCGGTTCGCGGCTTTCAAGCACGCCGAGGCCGCCCTGCTCTGCCCCAGCGGCTATATGGCCAATCACGCGGCGATCACCGCGCTGCTCGACAGCCGCGACGACCTGATCCTGCTGGACAAACTCAACCACGCCTCCCTCATCGATGCGGCCCGGGCCACGCCGGCGCGCATGCGCGTCTTTCCTCATCTCCACTATGCGAAGCTCGCGCGGCTGCTGCGTCTGCCGGCGCGACGGAAGCTGATCGTGACCGATTCGGTGTTCTCGATGGATGGGGACACGGCCGACCTGGCGGCGCTTTGCGATCTGGCGGACCGGCACGACGCGGCCCTGCTGGTGGATGAAGCGCACGGCACGGGCGTGCTGGGCCCGACGGGCGCGGGGCTGGCCGAGGCCCAGGACGTGGCGCAGCGCGTCGACATCACCATCAGCACCGCCAGCAAGGCGCTGGGCGGCCTGGGCGGGGTCATCACCGGTCCGCGGCATGTGATCGAATGGATCGTGAACCGGGCTCGATCATTCATCTACACGACGGCGGTTCCCGCGGCGCAGGCGGCGGCGATCGGGGCGGCGCTCGACGTGCTCGTCGACGAGCCGCAGCGGCGCGAGCGGCTGGCGGCGCTGTGTGCGCGGCTGCACGAAGGCCTGGTCGCGCAGGGCTGGCCCTTGCCGGGCGATCGTCCCCAGAGCGCGACGGCAGCGCCGTTGACGCCGATCTTCCCGCTGGTCGTCGGCCAGGCGACGGCCGCGCTGGCGCTGGCCGAGCATCTGGCGAATGCGGGCTTTCACGCGCCGGCGATCCGCCCGCCGACCGTCGCCCCGGACGCGGCGCGGGTGCGTGTGAGCCTGCGCGCGGACCTCGAAGACCAGGACGTCGAGCGGTTGCTCGAGGCGCTGGCGGACTGGCGGGCGCGGACGGCGGCACGGTGAGAGCGGCGCGAGGCGCCTGCGGGCATGGCGACGTGCGGGGGCTATCATGACCTGGGAACGTCCCGCATTCACGGCGCCTTGCATGAGGGAGCCCGCGATCATGACCGCCGCTGCCGCGCGTCCGTCTCCGGCCGATTCCGAGCACCGCCCCACCATCGTCATCGTCGGGGCAGTGGCCGCCGGCGCCAGCGCCGCGACCCGCGCCCGACGCATGAACGAACAGGCCCGCATCATTCTTTTCGAGAAGGACGAACACGTTTCGTTCGCCAACTGCGGGTTGCCCTATTACATCGGCGGCGAGATCGAGCAACGCGACAAGCTGCTGGTCGCCAAACCGCGGATGCTGCGTGAGCGCTTCAATCTGGAGGTGCGCACGCGCTGCGAAGTCACCGCCATCGACCGGGCACACAGGCGTGTGACCGTCCGGGACCACCAGGGCGGCGGAACGTTTACACAGCCTTATGACAAGCTCATCCTCGCTCCCGGCGCCGCGCCCATCGTGCCGCCGGTCAAGGGCATGGATGCGGCCAACGTGTTCACGTTGCGCAATCTTCAGGACACCGACCGCATCAAGGACTTCATCGCCCGCCGGCCCGCGGGACGGGCTGTGGTCGTCGGTGCGGGTTTCATCGGCCTGGAGATGGTCGAGATGTTTCTGCGTCTCAAGATGCGGGTTTCGCTGGTGGAACTGCAGACGCAGGTGCTGCCGCCGCTGGACGTGGAGATGGCACGGATGGTCGAGCGGGAGCTGCGCAGGCACGAGGTCGATCTGCGCCTGGGCAGCGGCCTCCAGGGCTTCGAACTGGAGCGGGCCGACGGACGCGACACGGTCAGCCATGTGGTGCTCGACGACGGCTCGCGTCTGGCGGCCGATGTGGTGATCGTCGGCATCGGGGTGCGCCCCAACACGCAACTGGCCGCCGAGGCGGGCCTGCGGCTGGGCGAGAGCGGCGGCATCCGCGTCAACGAATTCCTCCAGACCAGCGACCCCGACATTTACGCGGCCGGCGATGCCGTCGAGTACACCCATGCGGTGGCCGACCTGCACATGCGCGTGCCGCTGGCCGGTCCGGCCAACCGTTCCGGACGGCTGGCGGGCGAGCATGCCGCCACCGGCCGCTGCGCGCCCATGCCGCCGGTGCTGGGAACCGCCATTGTCCGCGTGTTCGATACGGTCGCGGCCGTCACGGGGTGCAACGAGCGCTGCGTCGCCCGCCTTGGCGGCACGGTTCAGCGGCTATACATCACAGCCAATCACCATGCCGGCTACTACCCCGGCGCGCAGTCCATGACCCTCAAGCTGCTGTACCGGCCGGACGATGGCAAACTGCTGGGCGCGCAGATCGTCGGCGGCGAGGGTGTGGACAAACGCATCGACGTGCTGGCGACGCTCATCCATCTTGGCGGCACGGTGCAAGACCTGACGGAGCTGGACCTGGCCTACGCGCCGCCCTTTGGCTCGGCGAAGGATCCGCTGCATATGGCGGGGTTCGCGGCCGCCAACGAGCGCGACGGCCTGGTGCAATTCGTCCAGCCGGGCGTCGACTTGTCAACCACGCAGGTCGTGGACATGCGCACCGCCGCGGAGATGGCGAAGCAGCCGCTGGTCGACGCGCCGCACGCGTTGCATATTCCCATCGATGAGCTGCGCCGCCGTCTGGGCGAGCTTGATCCAGGCAGGCCGACGGTGACCGTCTGCGCCTCGGGACTGCGCAGCTACATCGGCGCCCGCATCCTGATGCAGCACGGATTCAGGAACGTGGCGGACCTGACCGGGGGCGCGGCGATGCGGGCCCACGCGACAAATCATGAACCCACGCGAACGTAAGCGGCATGGCGGCTCGCCATGATCGGCGCGAAAGAAAGCCCGGGGAACCTTCCCCGGGCTTGGGGTGTTGCTGTGGCGCGGGCACGCGACGTATGACACGCGTGTGATCGTCACGCGCGATCAGGCGTCGGCGTCGTCGGGCAGCAGTTCGCCCTCGACTTCCGCCTCGCCGGCGGCCTGTTCCCGCTCGTCGGCTTCCACCGGCTTGTCGGAGACGACCCAGAGCTTGATCTCCGTTTTGAGGTCGCTGGCCAACTGGACAGGAACCATATACGAATCCAGCCGCTTGATCTGCTCGCCCACGCGCACGGCCCGATCTTCGACTTCAAAACCTTCCTCGCGCAGCTTCTGGGCGATGTCATGCTGAGACACGCCGCCGAAGAGCACACCCTGTTCGTTGGCGGAGCGCTCGATGGTAATCTCGTAGCCCTCGAGCTTGCCGAGCATGGCCTCCTGCACGGCCCGAAGGCGGCGCAGCTCCTCCTCGACCTGGCGGCGGCGCTCGGCGAGGCGCTCGATGGCCTTGGGGCTGGGCGTGGTCGCCAGGGCCCGAGGCAGCAGGAAGTTGCGGGCGTAGCCGGGCTTGACCTTGACGACATCGCCGACGATGCCCAGGTTGTCCACGTTTTCGGTGAGCAGCAATTCAATGTGTTTCATGTTGTCCTTCCTGTTCGCATTGCGCCGCGAGTTTCCGGCTCGATTCGGCGATGCGGAGTTAGGCGTCAGCCTGCGGGTGCGGGCGACAGGCCCGCGATCGCAGCGCTACACCAGCATGAGGTTGTGATTCGGCAGGGGTGTCGGTCGGCGTCCATCGCCAGGGCGGTTGGGCCCCGGGGTCAGAACGGGATGTCGTCCTCGTCCATGGGTGCGTGAGCGTCGGCCGGATGCGGGGCCTGTTGCGGGGCGCCCTGACCGGCTGGACGCGGAGCGGAGCGGGATCGTGAGGGAGCCTGTTCGCCGCCACCGCCGCCTCCTTCACCGCCGCCGCGGCTGTCCACAAACTGGAAACTTTCAACGACGACTTTGAGCTTCGACCGGTTGTTGCCCTCGCGGTCCTGCCACTGGTCCAGCTTCAGCCGGCCTTCGATGAAGATCGGCCGGCCCTTGCGCAGGTACTGGTTGATGACCTCCGCCTGGCGGCCGAAGCTCTCACAATCGATGAAGGTCGTCTCTTCCTGCTGTTCGCCCTGCTGATTGCGCCACTGGCGATTGACCGCCAGCCCCAGGCTCACGACGGCGGTGTTGCTGGGCAGATAGCGCAGCTCCGGATCGCGCGTGAGGTTGCCCATGAGCAGGACTTTGTTGAAGTTGGCCATGCCCGTTCTCCCTGGACCGCGCTTCTCGGGCGGCCGCGGCGTCGGCGCGTCGCCGCGCGATCAATCGTCAGCGCCGGCGCGGGCGGGAGCGTCGGCCCGCTCGTCGCTGTCGACCTCGGCGTCCACAAAGGCGTCGCTGTCATCGCCCGGCCCGTCGTCATCGCGGGCTTCGGCCCGGCTGGTCGCGCCCTTGCGTTCGATTTCGAGTTCCACCTCGCCGATGTGATCGGCGCGAAGGATCATGGCGCGGGCGACGTTTTCGGAAAGGTTGCAGTCGCGTTCGAGGTTGATGATGCGGCCGGCCTGGGCCTTGAAGTAGGCCAGCAGGTACAGGCCGCGTTTCTGACCGCGAACCGGGTAGGCCAGGCGGCGGTCGTCCCACTTCTGAAGCAGGACGATCTCGGCCTCGATGCGGGCCAGCAGGTCGCTGACGTGGGCCAGCGCTCCGGCGAGGTCGCTGCCGCCGGTCTGGGACATCAGGAACAGGCCTTCGTACAGGTGAACGTTCTGATCCATCGGACTGTGGCTCCTCGTGGCTCGCCCGGTGGACGGGGGCACGCCCCACCGCCTCCGGACCCGTCAAGCGTCTGTCGGGCAGCGACTCAGGCGTCGCGGTCCGACGCCGACCGCTGTTGCGTCGGGCCGGGCGAAAGCTGAAGAATCAGGGAGTGTATCGCCCCGCCATCGGGACGGCAACCGATATTCACCGGCGGCCCCGGGCTCACGGCGGGAAGATGCCCACGCGCATGGGCGTGCCGCCGAGGGCGTAGATCACGCCGCCGACGCCGAACCAGAACAGGGCCGCCAGCATATCCGCCGCGATCAACCCGACCATCAGCGGCATGACCAGGCGGTAGCTGCGCGAGCCGCCGAGGCGGACGACCGACGCCTTGATGGCCCAGCCCAGCAGGAAAGAGTAGTGGGCATGGGCGGCCGGATGGGTGCCGAAGACCATGAAGATGACCGGGTGCAATGGCCACCAGGCGAACCGCAGGCGGGCGGCGGCACAGCCCAGGACGAGTGCCGCCCCCAGGCCGATCCAGCCCCATGCTCCGGCGCGAGGCTGAATCGCCGCCAGACGCTCGAGGGGGCCCAGCGCGACGGATTCGCTGAGTTGATGCGTGGCGGTCAACTCATCGACGGCCCGGACGGTGGCGTCGGGTATTTTCGAGGGAACGATCTTGGTGCCCCAGTCGTCGTTGAGGTCCAGGCCCAGATTGTACTGGTACATCAGCGTGGCCACGAGCGTCGCGCCGAAGCCGATGACCAGCATCATCGCCAGCAGACCGCCCATGCGCGGCGTGCGGCTGCCGGTGTGCTCGGTCATGCGCAGTCCATTGGCGATCAATGGCGTGAGGGCCTCACGGGTTTCGCCGGCGAACATGAGGCTGACCAGGCCGGCGGTGAAGATCGCCGTCGGCCCCAGGGCCCGTTCGCCCATCAGGGCCAGCAGCACGGCCAGAGGAATCCACTCGGGCAGGATGAAGAACGCGCCGGTTTCGGCGTTGATCCTGGCGATCATGAGGAAGACCATCAGGATCAGCAGCAGCAGCAGCAGGCCAATGGTCCAGGTCAGGCCAGCCTGGGCCATGACCCAGACTGCCGCGACGCAGGCGAGCATCAGGCCGCGAGCCGCCCAGATGCTGTAGACCGGCGGATGCTGACCCACAGGTACGCCCAGAGCCCGCGCCAGGACGCTGGCGTAATAGCGCCGCCCGACATAGACCACCACCAGGGCGCCGCCCAGCCACGCGCCGAAGAGGATGAGATTGGCGTTGCCCCCGTAGTTGGGGTTGTACTCCATCGCGATGCCGTTGTGGTACAGCGCCGAGGCGAGCAGCATGTACGCCACGCCGGAAAGACCGAAACTCAGCGAGACTTCCGTGCGCAGGAAAAAAGAGAAGCCGACGATGCTGAAGAAGATGCCGGGGATGAACACCGACCATGCGAGCGGCGCCAGTGACGCGACGGGGAACAGCGCCCGCATGCCCAGAAAGTCATAGCGCAGCGGAATGCGGATGAACGTCGGGTTGTAGGCCGCCAAGCCGTTGACAAGGTGAATGGCAAAGACGCAAAGAACCGCGATCCAGAAGAGCCTGGAGCGGGCGACCTCGGGCAGCCGATGGCCGGGCTGACGGGCGGTGACTTCCTCGATGAAACGGGCGATCGGGTAAGGCAGCAGTTCATGCTTCGACCACTGGGGGTGGACGACGAGCATGAGGCACAGTCCAGCCAGGGCGATCAACAGGGTCAGCGGCGCCCAGAGCAGCAGCGTTGACCGCCACAGCCCCCAGGGCAGTTGGGTGGGCATGAGCGTCTTCACGCCGTCCCACCCGCCGACGTACATCCCCGTGGCCAGCGGGTCTTCCACGCCGCCAGCCAGCAGCCAGCCGTCGCCTCGGGGAGGCGGCCGAATCGTGCCGTTCATCGCCAGATCCAGCAGGTGACGGCTGAGGCGGTGCTGCGTGGTCTGGATCGACCGCTCTGCGGACTCGGCGTGCAGCATGTGCAGCTTGATGGCGTGGTCCAGATCGGTCAGCGGTCGACGAACCTGGGCGCTATCCCGTGCAAGTTGGCGCAGCGCCTCGCGGCTGGCGGCGGTCTCCTGGCGCTCCAGTTCACGGCGACGCTCGGCGAACTGCTCCAATTCACCCGCCAGCGATGCGGCGATGGCCGCGCGGCGGTCGCGCAGGGCCTGGGCCTGGGCGGCGTGATAAGCGGCCTGGGCCTTCAGGGCGTCGACATGCCGCGTGAAGGCGCGGGCGTCGTCAGTTTCCAGCAGCGGGCCAAATGCGAGATCGCCGACGGGTACGGCCCGTTCGATCATGTCGTTGAGACTGGTCAGCAGACGGTATCGGACGGCCGTCGGCAGATCGCCGACCTCCGGGCGCTGAAGCAGCCGGTCACGCAGATCCAGAGGCAGCGAGACCCAGACGGCGTCGCGGGCCAGGCCCACGGGATCGTTGGCCGCCGCGTCATCCGGCCATGAAGCCTCACCCGCGCGCAGATGGTCGACCAGGGCCCACCAGTCGGCGATCTGGCCCTGGGCGATGCGTGGCGAAGCGCCGGGGACGTAGGACAGCAGTTCGACGCCCTGCCACGCGGGCTTGTCCTTGTTGAGGTAACCGGGCATGGTGACGACCGGCCCGAAGACGCGGAAGTAGGTGGCCGACGGCCAGGCGCATGCGGCCATGCCCATCGCCACGATGACCGCCAGTTCACCCGCCCGCAGGGCCCGGCCGCGCAGCAGTGGATTGATCACCAGCAGCAGGATCAGCAGCACGCCCGCGACGATCACCGGCAGCAGTCCGCCGATGAAATGACGCTGGCCCATGACCGCGTCATTGAAATAGGCGCCGACGCTGATGAACAGGCCGAGCGCCAGACCGAGAAGGATCGCCCGTAAACTCACATCGCTGCCTCGGATCGTCTGGAACCGCGGATGCCGGCCAATGGCATCGCCCTGCCGGACCCGGCGACCGGGAGACTCCAGCATAACGGCCCCTGGAGGGTGTGTCGTGCGGGAGCGTTCAGCCGACCTGGCGCCGTCCGCGTATCGCGTGTGTCGCGGCAAGGAGCAGAACGACCAGGGTCGCGGGCTCAGGGATGACGACGGGGTAGAGATACTGACGTGCGGCGAAATCGTCGGCGGCCAGCGCGCCCAGCCGACCAATCACCGAAGCCGAGATGAGGCTCTCCATGAGGATGTCGACGCCCGGTGTGTCGAAGCCGGGGTCGGCGTCCGCCACGGTGCGCAGGGCCAGCGTCCCGTCAAGTACAGAAGCAGAGGGGTCGAATGGATCGATGAGCAGCGCGAAGCTGTTATTCAGCGTGCCGCGAGCTGTATCGGACGATGCCCCGTCGAAGTTGTCGTCGATGAACTGGCCCAGCGGGCCGGCATACACATCCACATCGGCCAGACCCAGGGCGTGGCCGATCTCGTGGGTCAGAACGGTCTGAAAGGTGGGCAGATCCCACAGCGCCTGCGGGTTGCTGTTGAGGGTGATGTCCGCGCCGGTGATGGCCGAACTGTACGGCGTGACGACGCCGGAAGTCAGGACCAGCGTGCCGGCGACGCCGATGTCGGAGAAGTAGCTCTCGCCCTGGAGCACCGCGGAGCCGGCGCTCCAGTGGACGGCGGCGGTGGCCGCGAAAAGGTCGATCTCCGCCCCCAGACGCACGCGATCGACGACGCCCGGGTTGACCGGGGTCGCGAAATCGGGCGTGAAACTCAGGCAGGTGAACAGGCCTGTCTCGGGATCGGTTGCCGTCCAGACGGTGAAGGCGGCGTCGACGGCAGCGGCGAACAGCTCGGCGGGTGGCGGACCGTCGCGCCAGGCGAAGGCGTCGCGGAAGGCTTCATAGGAGCCGCCCTGAAGGCTGTAGCGTAGCCCCCCCTCCAGCGAGCGTTCCAGGCTGGCCGATCCTCGCTCGAAGCTGCGGGGGCCGGCGTCCCAGCGCGCGGGAGCCAGCCAGTGCGACTGAAGGCCGAACCCCAGCGCCCGCGGTGGGCAGCACAGCCACAGAACCAGCGCCGCCAGCAGCGGCGCGGTGAGGTTGGGGCGGTGAGGATGCACGCGCCAATTCTGACCCGGCCCAGGCATCGCGGCAAGGATTCTGGCCTCATGGGCAGAGGGAATCCGCAGCGGCATCGGTCTGGATCGGTCACAGGGGGCCTGCGAAGCACAAGTCCTTGCGGTGTTTTTCCGAGGCCCCTGCGCAGGCGGGCGGGGCGAAACAGACCGTCGTCTCACTAAAAAACGGCCCCCCGGGCAAGCCGGGGGACCGCCTCTTCTTCCGACCCAGCAACACACTGGGCCGACGGTATCCATAGTTTAGGCGCGGCAGGCCGGGCACGTCCGTCTCAGACGGGCGCGCCGGGCCTGTCGGCGGCGTGCGCGAAGGGCTATGGGAAGGGTCGACCGAAAGGGGATCCGATCGGGTCCGGCGGCTCACGGATCACAGTGAAGCGGGACTGTCGCCGCGGCGCACCAAGCCCCTGCGGCCGCCATGCTCGGTCACATCGCGTTCGGCAACGTCATCGCCAGCGCTTCATGTGTTGCGCGCCCGATGCGCGGCTTTCTCGTATTCGGCCAGCACCTGGCGGATGGCGTTGAGCTCGCCTTCGTCGGGATGAGCGTTGTCGAGCAGTTGCTGGACCATGGCGGCGGCTGAACCGCAGAAGGCACGGTGCAACAGGTCACCGACCATCTCGCGCAGCGTCTTATTGTGGCACTCGCGGGCCCGGTAGACGAAAGCCCGTCCTCGCTTGGTGCGAATGAGGGTTTTCTTGCGGGCCATGACGTTCATGAGCGTCATGATCGTGGTGTAGGCGCGAGGCGTGCGCTGGTTCAGTACGTCCATGACCTCGCGCACGGTCGATGGACCGCGTTGCCAGATCACCTGGAGCACTTCAAGTTCAGCGGGGGTCGGCTGGTCATGCGCGGGGCGTGCCATCGATGGCTCCTGACCCCGGCAAAGACTCAGACCAATCTACCTGATTGTAGAAAGCGGACAACCCCACGACGGCGCGGTCTTCAGGTTATGCACCTTATGCATCCGCGGCCCGTGGCTCATCCCACTGGCGAGGCGCGACCAGCGCATCGATGTCGGCCTGAAGCTGGCGTCGGCGCGGGGCGTGGGCCGGCTCGTCGGCCACGTTGTGCAACTCGTGCGGATCCACCGCCAGATCGAACATCTGCGGCGGATAGGTGCTGCCGTAGCTGATCAACTTCTGATTACCTCGTAGCGCCATGACCTGTGGATCATGCCCCCCCTGATAAAACTCGCTGATGATGGGCCTGTCGGCGAGACGGGCGGCGGCCTGCCGATCACCTTCGATCAGCGGCCGCAGGGAATCGCCCGACAGGTTCGCCGGCGTCTCCAGGCCGCAGTAGTCGCAGAGTGTGGGAAACAGGTCGAGATTGCTGACGTTCTCACTCACGCGCCGCCCGGCGGGAACACGGCCGGGCCAGGAGAAGATTAACGGTACACGCACGGAATGCTCATACATGCAACCCTTGCCCCACGAACCGTGGTTGCCGGCCAATTCGCCGTGGTCGGAATGGTAGACGATCAGAAACTGATCGCGGAGGCCCAGTTCGTCGAGCACATCGAGCACCAGGCCGACCTGCCGATCGAGATAGGAGACCAAGGCCCAGTAGGCGGCGCGGGCGCGGCGGATCTGGGTGTCGGTGGGCTGGTACGGAACCTCCCACTTGTGCTTGTGCTTCATCCAGGGATGCTCCTCTTCGGGAGCGGGCGGCGGTATCTCGGGCAGGCCGATGTGCTGAATGTAGTGGTTGAAGTATTCGGGCGGCCCCCAGAAAGGCCAGTGCGGCGTCTTCCAGCTCACCTGGCACAGCAGCGGCCGCGCGTGGTGGGTTTTCGGCGGGTTGATGACAGGACGGAAGTAATCGAGCAATGTGGTGCGGGTGATCGGCGCGATGGGCTCATCGAAGAGAATGAAGCCGTCCATGCCCGGCCTGGCGTCGGCGACCAGATCGGCCAGGGACGGCGGCGTATTGCCGGGAAAGGCTCCGCCTTGATAGCCGGGCAGTTTGCCGTGGTGCAGCACCTGCATATCGCCGTAGGGGCGAAACATCCAGCCATGCATCTGTTCGAGGCCCTGGAAGTGCATTTTGCCGACACAGGTGGTCTGGTAGCCGGACTGGGCGAAATGGCGGGCATAGGTAAGTTGGCCGGGGTCCAGGCCGTGATCGAATCGAGTCGATCCGATTTCGCGGGGCAGGCGACCGGTGAGGATCGAGTATCGGCCGGGCACGCAGATGGGGTTGTTGCAGTAGGCGCGCTCGAAGAGGACGCCGTCCGCGGCCAGGCGGTCGAGGTTGGGTGTGCGGACGAGCGGGTCGCCATAGCAGCCGGTGACCTGGGGACAGTGCTCGTCGGACATAAGAACCAGGACGTGGGGATGCTGCTGGGCCATGGCGAGCCGATCAACGGTTGGGTGGCATCGTTAGGAAGTTGCTTATAGTGGCGCTCGACATTTCGTGCAACGTCCTTTCGCGTCGGTGAAGGCACTGGTAGAGTAGGGGCTTGTCCGCCCGGGGGGTGTCGCGTCAAAATATGGCCGCAAGGCTGGTTCGAACCGCGCGCTGGCGCGACATGGGCCGGGGGGTTTGTCACAAGGCAGCGTGAAATGGCAAGTCGTCAGGAAGTCATGATCGTCGTGGATCTGTCCGGCTCCTATGGGCGCGGGGTGTTGCGAGGGGCGGGCAAATACGCGCGGCGGCACAGCCGGTGGTCGGTGTCGGTGGTGCCGGTCTGGGATCTGCGGGTGATCGACATGCGGCCGGCGTGGGCGCTGATCATCCAGGCCGTGTCGCGTGAGCTGGGGCAGCGGCTGCTGGATGAAGGGCGCATCGCCGTGAACGTGGCCGACAACGAGCCGGACCATCCACTGCCGACGGTGATGAGCGACAACCACGAGATCGGGCACCGGGCGGCTGAACACCTGCTCAGCCGCGGGTTCCGCCGTTTCGCTTACTGCGGCACGGCCGATCAGCTCTATGCGACGCAGCGGCACGAAGGTTTCACGAAGACGGTGACCGCCGCCGGCCACAAGGTCGAGGCCCACTGGTACAACGGGAGCAATCCGTCGCTCTGGTCCGGGCCCGTGCGTGGGTGGCTGCAGTCGATGGCCAAACCCACGGCGATCATGGGCTGCAATGACGTATGGGCGCGGGCGCTGGTGGAAATGGCGCTGGACATCGGCCGGCGCGTGCCGGAAGACCTGGCGGTGGTCGGGGTGGACAACGACGATCTGGTGTGTGAACTGTGCGATGTGCCGGTCTCGAGCGTGGCGATCTCGGCTGAGCGCGTCGGATTCGAGGCGGCGGCGGTGCTCGCCAGCGCGCTCGATGGCAAGCCGATCACGCAACGGCAGATCCGCATTCCGCCGATGGGCGTGGTGACGCGGCAATCGTCGGACATTCTGGCGATCGACGACCAGGAAGTGGCCCGGTCGGTGCAGTTCATCCGCGAGCATGCCTCGGAACCGATCGCGGTGGATGACGTGGTGGAGGAGCTCAAGATTTCGAGACGCCGGCTCGAGCAGCGATTCCAGTCGGCCCTGGGGCGCACGCCCGCGGCCGAGATACGTCGGGCTCGCATCGAACGCGCCCGGCATCTGCTTGAAGCGACGGACGTGCCGCTGAGCCAGATCGCCTTCGACTGCGGCTTCACCGATGCCCCGCGGCTGAGCAAGGTATTCCGGCGGGAGATGCGGATGACGCCCAGCCAGTACCGGATGCGGGCGCGGCTGCGTTAGGCCCACCCGGGCGATCTCAAGAGTGTCGGCCATGTGTTGTCCCCCCACGTCCGATGATCCTTCACCCTCGCCGGGCCTGGCGGCGGCTGACCCGCCAGCCGACGTGCTCGCCCGTCTGTTGCGAACGCCCTTTGCCCAGGCGCCCAGCGACAGCCGTGTCAACGCGTTCGGCGTGGCGTATCAACGTCTGGACCTGCCCGACGGCGGGATTCTCTATGTGACGGATCACGGCTGGCCGCTGCTGGATCACCTGATTCCGGGACGGTGGTACAACCGCCGCGTCTTCGATCGCCCCGGCCAGCGTCTGGCGGGCGGGACGGGCAATGTGTACCGCGTGCCCACGGCGGGTGTGGCGGGGCCGCCGCGCGATCTGGTGGTGAAGTTTTCACGTTTCGCTCAGGAAGTGCCGCTGCACGTGGCCACGACCTTCCTGCATGCGATCGATGATGCGGTGCTGGACAACGCACGCTTCAACAGTCCCTTCGAGGAGATCGGCCTGACGCAGGCCCTGCGTCTGCGCTCGCGGCAGGCTGGCGTGCGTCGGATCCTGACCAAGCGCCCGCTGGCGATTTACAGTCCCGCGAAGCGCTACCCCTTATGGCAACTGGGCCGCAGCACCGGGCGCTTCGCCGCCTACGACCACGCCCATCGCCGCAACCAGGCGTTCGAGCGGCAGGCGCACGGCCTGGCGCGAGCCATCGAACTGGAGATCGACTGCGACTACATCCTGCTGTTCGGCTGGGTGCATGGCCAGGACGCCGAGCAGATGTTTGAGCGCGACCTGCTGGGCATCGAGGATCTGAAATCGATGACGCGGCGGGTCGAGGATGAACTGGTGACGGCGGGCTTTCGGGTGTTGGACCACAAGCCCAAACACTTCATTCTGCGTCAGCGGCCGGACGGCTCGCTGCTTCGGCGCGACGGGCGACTGACGTACGCGCTGATCGACTTTGAACTTCTCCAGACGACGCCAGTGGGAGCGGCGGCCCTCGCGTGGTACGCGTAAGGGTTGCGCTACGAGTTTACAGAACGTCCTTGGCCCGCGGGAACGAACCGAGAATCTTCAGTTGCAGGCAGTGCCGGCGGGCGGCGTCGATGGCCTTGCGGACCTGGGGCTGCTCCTCATGACCTTCGCAGTCAATGAAGAAGTAATACTCCCAGTTGACGCGCTGGCTGGGCCGGCTGTCGATATGGGTGAGGTTGATGGCATGGTCGCGGAAGACGTCGAGCACCTCGGACAGCGCGCCGGCCTTGTGGGCGGTGGTGAACATGATGGCCGTCTTGTCGTCGCCCGACGGGCGGGCACCCTGCGGTCCGACGACCAGGAAGCGCGTGGTGTTGTGGGGATTGTCCTCGATGCGTGAGAACTGCTCGCGCAGGCCGTAGAGCTCGCCGGCCATGGACGAGCCGATGGCGGCGGCGCCGGGTTCGCCGGCAGCCATCTCCGCCGCCCTCGACGTGGAGGTGACGGGGATGCGCTCGGCGCTGGCCAGTTGCACACTCAACCAGCGTTGACACTGGGCCAGGGCCTGCGGATGCGAGTAGACGCGCCTGATCTGATCCGGAGCGCTGTTGGACAGGAGATTGTGATGGATGGTCAGCAGCAGTTCGGCGCAGATGCGCAGCGGTGTTTCGAGGAACACGTCGAGGGTGGTGTTGACATCGCCTTCGGTGGAGTTTTCGACGGGGACGACGCCCAGGTCGATGTGGCCGCGGCTGACTTCGTCGAAGACCGCCGGGATGGAGTCGATGGGATCGTATTCGACGCTGGCGCCGAACTTGCGGCGGGCGGCGATGTGGGTGAAGGTTCCCGGGCGGCCGAAGTAGCCGATGCGCAGCGGCTTTTCGAGCGCGAAGCTGCCGCTCATCAGCTCGCGCCAGATGGCTTCGAGACAGGCGTCGGGCAGCGGCCCCTGGTTGAGGCTGCGCACGCGGGCGAGCACCGCCTGCTCACGGTCGGGCGCGTAGATCGGGGTCTTCTCTTTCTGCTTGACCTGCCCGACTTTGACCACGACCCGGGCCCGCTCGTTGAGCAGTGTCACGAGCCTGTCGTCCAGCTGGTCGATCTGCTCGCGCAGGGCGTCCAGCGAAAGGGACGGTGCGTCGGCCGGACCATCGGGCGGCATGGGGGCGTGGGGGCTGGTCATCGAAGGGGCATTGTAGCGGCCGGTACTGGGTTTGGGCGATAATCATCCGGGCCGGAGTGCGACGGTCCCGACCGCGAGCGTCGGGCGCCGACGGCGACATGAGGATGGGCCATGGACAGCCAGATGCAGGAACTGGGTCGACAGGCGGAACAAGCGCTTTCGTATGCGGCATGGGCGGGGCCGATCGGCCTGGTGGTGCTCGGCATCGTGTTGTGGTTAGGCGGCCGACGGATGGCCCGGGCCCTGGGAGCCACGGCGGGTCTGCTGGTGGGCGCGGGCATGGCGTATCTGCTGGCGCGCGATCGTAGTGAGACGGCTTTGATGGTGGCCGGCACCATCGGCGCGTTGCTCGGGGCGGTGCTGGCGTGGGCCTTGTTCCGCATCTGGATGGGCGCGGCTCTGGCGGCCCTGCTGACGGTCGCGCTTCCCATCGGGGGTCTGGCGCTGCAGGCCGTGAGCCCGCCGCGGTGGGCGCCGCGGGGTGCGACCGAACACGAGAGCGCCGCCCCTCTGCTCGAAGAACTGGGCAAGGCGACTGCCGCGCAGGGGGACGACGATGGCGTGGGCGGCCAGACCACGAGTGATCGCCTGGCCGCGGTGCTTGGCGACCACGTGCGCGACGTCACCACGAGCTGGTGGGATCGTCAGCGTGTCGAGGTCGACGCATGGTGGCAAGAGATGGAGGCGGCGCAGCGGGCGTCGGCGATGGCGCTGGCTGGGCTGGGCGCGGTGCTCGGCGTGCTGGTCGGGCTGATCTGGCCTTACACCAGTGCGGCCCTGCAATCGTCGTTGATCGGTGCGGTGCTGGCGTGGGCGGGTCTGTCACGACTCACCCTGAGAAACGGTGAGGCGGTGATGACCGGCTTCCTGCCGGACACGCCCGCCCAGATGGTGTCGGTGCTGGGTCTGATAACCCTGGTGGGTGTGCTGCTTCAATGGACGCTCTGGCGGCGGCGTGCCGATAAGTGACTCTGCCCCCCTGCCGCGGTTGCGTCAAGACAACCGCGGCGCGACGGCTGCCGCCCCTAGCCACACAGGCCGAGTCGGTGCGCAGGCCTCGGGGCAGAGGAGACCGCCATGTTCAGCACCGCCGCCCCCATCACGGCTTCTGTTTTCCCGTCGCTCAGCCTCGCCCAGGCTGGCGGCTCCAGCCAGAACATCTGCGCCTTGATGACCCAGGTGTTCTCGCGCCCGGACACCCTCGCCCACCCCGGGCCGCTGATGCAGAACCTTCAGAGCCTGTCGGTGGTGTGGGCCGTGGTGTTCGTCATCGCCGGGGTGGTGTGTCTGCTCAACGGCTACAAGCTCTATCGCTGGGTGACGGTGATCGCCGGCCTGCTGCTGGGGATTCTGGCCGGGTATTACCTGGGTCAGAAGATTCAGGCGGAGATGATCGTGGCCGGCTGCCTGGGCCTGCTGGTGGGCGTGGTGTGCCTGCCGCTCATGAAGTATGCGGTGGCGGCGCTGGGCGGACTGGCCGGGGCGTTCATCGGCGCCAATGCGTGGTCGAGCATCGCGCGGCTGGTCGCCGATGGGCAGGCCGCGGAGCGGGCTGCGGCCAACTTCTGGGTCGGCGCCCTGATGGGCCTGATCGTCTTCGGCATGCTGTCGTTCATTCTCTTCAAGTTCTCGGTGGTGATCTTCACAACGGTCAGCGGTTCGACGCTGGCGGTGATGGGCATCGTGGCGCTGCTGCTTCAGGTGCCGGCCTGGCGGGGCGTGATCAGCGATCGCGTGGCGGCGCATGCGGTGATCGTGCCGATCCTGGTTTTTGTGCCGGCCCTGATCGGAATCATCCTGCAACAGACCAAACCCGCCCCGAGTCCAGCCAAGTCCTCCTGATCCAGACAAGTGCGGTCGCGGGGATTCGCACTCGCTGATTCATCATCAGGTGCTTGGCTCTCCATCCCCCGGGTGCAGTGACGACCGGCATGGGGGAACGCCGGGCAGTGGGCCGCGGCCCCAGCCGCGGCTTTTTCATGACCTGTCGCGTCGCGTGCCGGACACGGCCGCGCAGGCCCGATGCAACAGAAGACAACGCCCGCATCGGCCAGTATCCTGTAAGGCACTATGGAGAGCCTTTCCACAAGACTGGACAGCGGACGTCTTCGCGAGCGATATCGACGACTGAAGGAGCGGGTGGCGACGGCGGCCGAACACGTCGGCCGCAGGGCGCAGGATCTGCACCTGATCGCCGCCACCGATCACGCCACTCCGGATCAGATTCGACAGCTTGTCGAGATGGGACAGGCCGATCTCGGCGAAAGCGACATCGCAAGGCTGCCCCAGCGGGCCACGCAGCTTCGTGAGTTTCTGGGGCGCAAGCGATTCCTCTCGCGCTTCCGTGACCCGCGCGACGCGCGGTCAGGCGAAATGCAAGATCTGACCGATGAGTCGATCCGCTGGCACATGCTCGGTCCGGTGCCGCGGTCGAAACTCAAGGCAGTGGTGTCGCTGGTGCATCTGATCCATTGCATCGACAACCTGCGCATCGCCGAAGACCTGCATACGTTCGCGGCGAGGCAGGAGGACATGTTGACCGCATCGCTGGTGCGACGTCAGGGCGACCAGCCGCTGCGTGCGCCGGACATGCCGGCCATTGACGTGCTGCTGCGTGTGAACACCACGCATCACGAGAAGCACCCGGGGCTGGCGGCGCCGGCGGCGATTCATCTGGCGGCGCAAATCGACACGATGGTGAATCTGCGCCTGCGTGGTCTGTGCGTGGCGTCTCCCCCGGACGATGACGTGAGGTTGACAGCCGATGCCTTCGAACGCTGCCGACTGATTTTCGAGGAGATCCGGGCCGAGAAGATCGGCGGGGATCATTTCAATCTTCTCGCGCTTGGCGGCGACCGCGACATGGAGACGGCAATCGCCCACGGGGGCAATTTGCTGGTCGCGGACGAGTCGCTGTTTGGTACCCACGAAAACTGATCGCCGCCGACCTGTCGCCGGTCGAGACCGCGTGGAGCCGGACGATGCGTGAGGTTCGCTGGCCGTATCTGTTTCCGGACGAGCTGGAGCGCGCCTTCGCCAGGCGTCCGGTGGTGTTCGCGCCCCTGGGACTGTGCGAGCCGCATGGGCCGGGCAACGCCCTGGGCCTTGATGCCCTGAAAGCCGAGGGCGTGTGCGTTCACATCGCACGGCGCTTCGGGGGCATCGTCGCGCCGACGGTTTACTGGCACGAGCATGAGATCGGACCTTACGCCGCGTGGGCCGACAAGACCATCGGCCCGACCCGTCCGTGGCTCACCGCCCTGCCGCCGTGGATGTTCCTCAAAAACCTGGCGTATCAGCTTCGAGCTTTTGACACACTGGGATTCAAGGTGACTGTTCTGCTCACGGGGCATGCCGGCCCCAGCGGCGCGAGCATGCGGCATCTGATCGAGAAACTCCAGCCGCATCTGGCCACGCGGGTGCTGACGCAACTGGAAGTCGCTGACGTCCTGGAACAAGTGAAGGCGATGGGCTGGGAGTTTTCGCATGGCGGAGCGATGGAAACCTCGACCCTCTGGGCATCACATCCTGATTGCGTGGATCCCTCCCGCTTCCCGGATATGACAGGCATCCCATGTGCGGGAACGCATCGGCCGCTGGCGGTGGGTGGAGACATCGCGGCGGCGGACCGTCGCAAAGGCCAAGAGCTGCTCGATGCCATCGCCCAGACCTTGGAACCTAAGGTCGTCGCGGCGATGTCGCAGTTCGATCGCCTCAAGGCGGACTCGCCGCCCCGTCGGCCGCTGTCATTCGCTGATATCGAACATATCTGGGGACAGGAGATCGCACCAGGATTGGGGGCTCTGCCGGCGTGCCAAGGCTTGAAGCAGCCGCTCGACGACGCCTCGATGTGGCGGGCCAACAGCGTGAAGCCGCGGCTGGATGAGATACACCTATGAATGGTCGAGAGGGCGCAAAATGAATGAAGTGCGATGGGAGCGGATGTTCCCCGACGAGCTGGAGGCGGCCTTCGAGAAGCGCCCCGTGGTGTATCTGCCCCAGGGGCTGTGCGAACCACACGGACCGCAGAACACGGTCGGCCTGGACGCCCTCAAGGCGCATGGCATCTGCTGCGCGGCGGCGCGAGAGCACGGCGGCATCGTCGCGCCGGCGGACTGGTGGCATGTGCATGAAATCGGCCACTACGCGACATGGGCCCGCGACAATATCGGCGAGGCCCGCCCGTGGATGACCTCGATGCCCCCTTGGCATCACTTCAAGAATCTTTGCTATCAGTTGCGCACATTTCACAACCTGGGGTTTCATGCGTGCGTCATTCTGACCGGGCACTACGGGCCCAACTGGCTGGATCTGAAGACCGTCGTACAGTCGCTCCAGCCTCACATGGCGATGCGCATGCACGGCCTGCCCGACTTTGAGGTGAACCAGCCGGGTTTTGACGGCACGGGCAAGATCACCGGCGATCACGCGGGGCGTGTGGAGACATCGCTGCTGTGGGCGGTGGAGCCGGGGTGCGTGGATATCTCGCGTCTGCCGGCGAAGGATGCGCCCGGACCGCATTTCGCAATGGGCGGCAGCGCGTATGAAGCGAACCGACGCACGGGTGAACGCATGGCGCGCGACGAAGCGGCGGGCATCGGTGCGATCGTTGATCGGCTGCTGGCGGAGTATGAGGCGCACGTCACGGCGGAGAACCGTCGGTCGCTGAGTTTCATGGATGTCGAGCGTATCTGGTCGCGGGACATGCGGCCGCTGGTGCCGGCATTTGCGAGCATGAAGGCGGTCGATCCCGACAAGGCCCCGCCGCCCGATTCACAGTGGGCCTTAAACTGCGCGATTCCATCCGATGTGGGTTGAGTTTGCAGCGTCGGCCTCAGTCGTGTCGCGGGGTCATCCGTCGCCACTTATCGAGCATGCGGAGAATGGACGGCTCGCGTGTGAACCGCGTCACGCCGTCGAGCGTGGTCCACGCCACGTCGTGGCTTTCGTCACTGACCACGACGGTCTCATCGCCCGTGACGCGCAGGGCGAAGCGCACATCGTAATGATGATGGGCCGGTTCGGTCGTGGTCGCCGGAATGGGATGGATGTCGAGATCAAAAATGCCGAACGCGGCGGGTTCCAAGGCGGCCAGACCAGTTTCCTCCCGAGCCTCACGCACGGCGACGCGGTAGACGTCCGGATCGCCGTCGGCATGACCACCGAACTGCATCCACATATCCAGCTTCTTGTGGTGGTTAAGCAGCACCCGCTGTCCATCGGCGCTGACCACCCAGGCCGAGCCGGTGACGTGGCCTGAAGGCAGCGAGCGTTCGAAGCACCGCGGCTGCTCATGGACGAAGCGTTCGAACCGCTGGATCACGGCATGCTCGCCGGGGTGGGCGACGGCGTAGCGTGTAAGCAGTTGCAGCAGCGGCTGGCGGTGCATGCCGGGGCATCCTCAGTGTTCGCCTGGGGCCGTCAACGGGTCGCGGCTTCGAGCATTTCACGGGCCTGGCGGCGGCTGGTGTCGGTGACACCCTTGCCGGCGAGCATCTCGGCCAGTTCATTGACGCGATCGGCATCAGCCAGAGGGGTGACGACCGTACGCGTCTGCTTGCCCTTGCCGCGGCCGTCGACCTGCTTGGCGATGCGCAGGTGGCAGTCGGCGAATGCCGCGATCTGGGGCAGGTGCGTGATGCACAGCACCTGGTGCAGACTGCCGTCCCTGGCACGTCGAGCGCGGCCGTTGGGCTGGGTGAGGTCCCGCAACTTGCGGCCGATGACGGTGCCCATGCGCCCCCCGATGTTCGCATCGATCTCGTCGAACACCAGGACGCTGATGCGGTCGCTGCCGGCGAGGATGGACTTGATCGCGAGCATGATGCGTGAAAGCTCGCCGCCGCTGGCGACTTTGCGCAGCGGCCGGGCGGGCTGGCCGGGATTGGCGCGGATGAGCATCTCGACGTGGTCGAGGCCGGTGGGCGAATCGACGGCAGCGGGGCCGATGGTCTCGAACGCGACCTCGAAGGCCGCGTCAGACATACCCAGATCGACCAGTTCCGCTTCGACCTGGGGCCGCAGCTTCTCCGCGGCGGCGCGCCGAGCTTCGGACAGCTGGCGCCCGAGAGCCGCAAGCTCGACTTCCAGAGCCGCGATCTGCCGATCGATGCCGCCGGCGTCCTTGTCGTCGTTGCGAAGCTGGCGAAGCTCGCTTTCGATCTGATCGCGATAAACGATCACCGCGGCCACGGGATCGGCCGCGACCGCGTCGGCGTATCTGGCGATGAGCCGGTTGAGCAGGTCGAGGCGGGCCTCGGTCTGGGCCAGTTCGTGGCCATCGAGGTCAAGGCGATCGATGTAGCGGGCCAGTTCGAAGCTTGCGTCCTGGAGCATGGCCGCGGCGGTGCGGACGCTGTCGGCCGGCGCATGCAGTTGCTCGTCGAGTTCGGCCAGATCGCGCAGGACATGGCTGATGGCGGCGAGCCGTTCGCCGATCGAGCCATCGGCCTCATACAGGGCGGCTTGAATCTGTTCGGCGTCGCGGCGGATGCGGTGCAGATTGCTGAGCTTGCGGCAGCGATCGCGAACCACCTCGAACTCGCCAGCGACCAGATCCGCCTCGTCGATCTCACGGGCCTGAAACTCATAGAGGTCGCGTTGCTGGCGGCGAAGCTTCGACGAGGCGGTCAGCTCGTCGCGGCGCTGGCGGACGGCTCGCAACTGCTCGAAAAGCTCGCCGAAACGTGCGCGCTGGGTGTCGACGTCGGCGAAGGCGTCGAGAATCTCAAGCTGGTTGGCGGGCTTGAGCAGGTATTGGTGATCGTGCTGGCCATGCACGTCGACAAGCAGTTCGCCGACGGCGCGGATCATGGCGGCGGTGACGGGTTGGCCGTTGGCTGAGACGCTGGAGCGGCCGGAGACGAAGAGCTTGCGGGTCAGCAGCAGTGGTTCATCGGCGTGAAGGGTCAGGTCGAGCGCGGCGGCGGCCTTGGCGCGGACGCGCGGGTCGGTGATTTCGAACAGGCCGCTGACGCGCCCTTCCTGAGCCCCGGCGCGCAGGTAGTCGCTGCCGCTGCGCAAGCCGAGAAGAATCTCGAAGGCACCGAGAACCAGGCTCTTGCCGGCGCCGGTTTCGCCGGTAAAGCAGTTGAGGCCGGCGTGAAAGTGCAGGTGGGCCTCTTCGATGACCGCCAGGTTGGAGATGTGCAGCTCACGGAGCATGGGCGTCACAACCGGGCGCTGGGGGCCGGAACATGAGGTGCAGACGCGGCGTGGAACGGGTGCATCCGGTCCGGAACCGGGGGAATGCGAATGCGGCCGAGAGGATTCGAACCTCCACGAGATTTAACTCCCACCAGCACCTCAAGCTGGCGCGTCTGCCAATTCCGCCACGGCCGCGACGGTCCAGAGTCAGGCCGCAAGTATACGTCTTCCACCGCCGCTGTCGAGAGCCGCGGGACGAGCGGATGACAGGTGGGCGGCCAGGCGGTAGTCTCTGCGGCTCGACGGGCCGCGCGGGTGCGGCCTCGGGGCGTCGGCGAGCCTTCGGCCAGGTGACATGACATGGGTGTGAAAGTCTGCAAGTTCGGCGGCACGTCGCTGGCCGACGCCAACCAGTTCCGCAAAGTCCAGGCGATCATCGAGGCCGACCCGCAGCGCCGGTTTGTCGTGCCTTCGGCGCCGGGGCGACGGACCTCGTCGGACCCCAAGGTGACCGACCTGCTGTACCTGTGCCAGGAGCACGTGGTCAAGGGGGTGCGCTTCGACGATGTATTCGCCCTGCTGGCGGACCGCTACGGGCAGATCATCGAGGAGTTGAAGCTCGATTTCGACCTGGGGCCGCACCTGCAGAAGATCCACCGGGAGATCGCCGGCGGGGCGACACCGGACCATGCCGCCAGTCGCGGAGAATACCTCAGCGGCCTGATTCTCGCGAAGCTGCTGAATTATGAATTCATCGATCCGGCGGAGATGGTTTTTTTCTCCGCCGAGGGACGCTACGACGCGGCGAAAACCCTGCCGGCGGTGGCGGCGCGCCTGAGCAAGGCGAGCCAGGCGGTCGTGCCGGGTTTCTACGGTTCGAAACCCGACGGGACGATCCGCACGTTCTCGCGCGGCGGGTCGGACATCACGGGCGCGATCGTCGCGGCGGGCGTGAAGGCGTCGGTCTACGAGAACTGGACGGACGTGCCGGGGCTGCTGATGGCCGACCCGCGCATCGTCGAGAATCCGCGCTCGATCGACCTGGTGACCTACCGTGAGCTGCGCGAGCTGGCGTACATGGGCGCGTCGGTGCTGCACGACGAAGCGATTTTCCCCGTGCGGCAGGCGTCGATTCCCGTCAACGTCCGCAACACCAACGACTCGGAGCATCCGGGCACGCGCATCGTCCCTGAGGCGCAGTTCAACGCCAAAGCGACCGGGCACATCACCGGCATCGCGGGGCGCAAGGACTTCACCGTCATCGCGCTCGAAAAAGCGCTGATGAACACCCAGATCGGCTTCGGGCGGCGCATGCTGGGTGTGCTGGAGAACCACGGCATCAGCTTTGAACACTGTCCCAGCGGCATCGACACGATGAGCGTGGTCGTGTCCGACGCATCGCTCAACGGCAAGCTGGACGACGTGCTGGCGGCCATGCAATCGGAGCTTCGGCCCGACAGCCTGGAGGTGTATCCGGATATGGCGTTGATCGCGACGGTCGGGCAGGGCATGTCGCACATTCCGGGCATGGCGGCCAGGTTGTTCGGCGCGCTGGCGGCGGCGGACATCAACATCCGGATGATTGACCAGGGATCGAGCGAAATCAACATCATCTGCGGCGTGGAGACGGCCGACTTCGAAAACGCGGTACGGGCGATTTACAGGGCGTTCGTCGGCTGATCTTCATCCGACACGTTGTGCCCCATACTGCTTTTGAGCCTCACGTCATGGACCCTCGCACGCTGCGTTTTCTGTGTTTCTCGCTCTTCTCGGCGGCGTGCCTGGCGGCGGGGTATGTCATGCGGCGCCGCGGCCGGGTCGATGAGCGCCGGGCCATCGACCTGAGCCGCCGCGTCCATTTCATCACTGTCGTCATCGCCTTTCCCGCCGTGGCGGTGGTCAGCCTCTGGCAGTTGCCCATCACGCCCGCGACGGGTCGTGCCGCGCTGATCCAGGCCCTGGCCGTCGCCCTCGCGGGTTTCACGATGCTCGCCCTGATCCGGCGCGTCGGCTGGAGTCGGCCTCAGGTCGGCACCATGACCATCGCCGCCGCGCAGGGCAACCTCGGCTTCACCCTCGGCGCTTACGTCTGCTACACGCTGATCGACCCGGCTGACGAGGCGCTGGCGTACGGCGTGGCCATGGTGAGCGTCATGCAGGTGGCGGGCATCGTGCTGTTTTATCCCGTGGCCCGTCACCTGGGCGAAGACGCCGGCCGCCCCGGACCGGCCGAATGGCGCACGCTGGCGGGTCTTGTCGCGCGCAGCCTGCTGGACGTGCGCGCCCTCATGCTTTACGGCGCTGTCCTCGGCACCCTGCTGGCCGCACTCGACGCCCCCTATCCCGACGTCATCGACCATCTTTATCTCAAGGATGTGCTGTTTTATCTCGGCGGCGGACTGGCGTATTTCGGCATCGGCTTGCGCCTCAAGCTGGGCCGACCCCTGCAGTTCCTGCCGCAGCAGACGACGCTCGCGGTCACGCGCTTCGCCTTCATGCCCCTGCTGGTGTTCGCCCTGCTGCGGCTGAGCGAAAGCCTGTTCGGCCCTCTGCCGACCACCGCGCGACAGGTGCTGCTGGTGGAGGCTCTCATGCCCACCGCCATCGCCACCGTCATGCTCTCGAATCTCTTCCGCCTCGACACCGTCCTGGGCAGCGCCCTGTGGTTCTGGAACACGGTGCTGTTCTGCCTCGTGCCCCTGCCGGTGATCGTGCTGCTGTTGCGCTGAGGCACGAAGCGGCGATCCCGGGTCACGCCTCGGTTAGAATCGGGTCCATGAACCGCGAGGCGCAACACAATCTCGATGCGGCGACACCGATCGACGACCTGATGCAGCAGGCGACCGACGCCCTGACGGCGACGCATTACCTGCGTGGCGAGGCGTTGTGCGTCCGCGCGCTCGCACAGGCGCGGGAGGCAAATCGCTGGACCGAATACGCGCGCATTCTGCTGCCGTTGCAGGAGTGCCGGCGTCAGCGGCGTCTGGCCGCGGCCGAGGGCGTGATTCGCCTGGGCACGGCCCATGGGCCGGCGGACATCACCGGGATGCTGACCGGGGTCGGTTCGGCCGGCTGCATGGTGGTAACCGCGCCGGTCGCCCTCGAAACGGCTGTGCTGTTGCAGCAGGCAGCCCGCGAAACAGCGCGGCACGTGGAGGTGCTGTACGCACGGCCGGGCGGAGCGCAGCAGTGGAGAGTCGCCGCGGTCGCGGGGGTGGAGACGGAATGTGCGGTGACGGCGCCGCCGGAGCGTCTGCGCGACCGTTGGCTGGCCCCAGGTGAAGTCGATTCGTCGAGCCACCGGCAGGCGGCCGCGTGGTTTCTTGCCGTCGGTGAAGCTCTGGGGGACGCGATTCTTGCCGGCATCGGAAGCGGGCTTTCGCTCATCGAGCGTATCGCGGCTCTGGAAGCTGGCCTGGCGGCCGTCACCGATCACGAGCTGCTGCACCAACGTCTTTTCGAGGCGGCGATGGCTCTGGCCGGCCCGCGTGCGGCCGACACATCCATCTGACCCGCGTCGACCTCGGCGTCACAGAGAGCGAACGCAGACCATGCCACGACGCGCCTCCATGCTTCTGACCCTGCGCCGGGCTGGCAGTCTGCAGTGGCTGCTCATCGCTGTGCTGGGCGCGACGACCGTGCTGTGCGGCGCCTGCCTGGGGGCGTATGGCCTGTGGCACGCGGAGCCCGCGTACTGGCGTCAGTCCCAGGGTTCTTCCGCGCATGCGGCGACGGGGGCAGATCGGCAGGCCGCGCTTGCGCTTGAAAGAAAGATGATCAGCCTGATGACATCCACGCCTCGGGCCCAACGGATTGGGATTCCGCTAAGCGCCGCCAATGCCTGGCTGCGTGGACGCCTGGGCGAATGGGTCAGCCATCGCGACACGGCAGACGACGGGGACGACCCGAAAGCGGGCGGGTCCAGGGCGGCGAGCATCGTGCGGGCCTGTCGTCCGATGCTCGCGATCCATGGCGATCGACTGGTGCTGGCGTTTCGTCTTCCACTGACCACGGCCACGACGGTTCACAGCCTGGTCTTTGAGCCGGCCGTGCTGTCGCCGCGGCGGGTGGGACTGCGACTGGCGGGGGCCCGTATGGGACGACTGCCGCTGCCGCTGACCATGGTGCGGGCGCGCCTGGCGCCGATCGCGGGGGAACTCGATCGGACGGAGGCGGCATGGCTGACCGCGGCGCTGAGCGGCGAGCCGTTTGATCCCCTGAACCCGACCGACCGGGACGGGACGCGTCCAGCGTGGCGGTTAACGGACCTCAAGCTGAGCGGGCAACAGGTCGATCTGGCCTTTGATGCGGCCGCGCCATGACCGCGGGGTATAGCCCCGGGCGGCGTCCGCCACCTCGCTCAGGGGAATGCCATGACCGACACGGCTGAGTCCCATCATCATCGCAACACCGCCGACCTCCCATCGAAGACCGCGGCGAAGCATCGGCCGTGGAGGTGGCTGGTCGGACTCTGTGCGGTCGCGCTCCTCCTGGCGTCGCTGGGTGTGGGCGCGGCGCTATGGCAACTGCGCAGCCAGCCGGACTACTGGATCGCCAACCAGCGGGCCATGGCGGCACGCACGCCGGAGCAGACGCGGGCGATGGCCGACAGCCTTGAGGCCGACATGCGGCAGTGGTTCAGCGCGGCGGGAAAAGGCGGCGATCGCAAGCGCGTCAAGTTTGAGGATCTGAATGCGTGGCTGGAGGCGCGAGGAACCGACGCCCTGCGCCGACTCGGCGCGCCCGGCGTGGATCGGCTGCGCGATCCGATGGTCAGCGTCGAAGACGGTGCGCTCGTGCTGGCCGGCGAAGTGCGCGTCAAGGACATGGGGCAGGTATTGAGCCTGGTTATGGACACCGAGTTGAAACCCGACGGCATGGTCTGGATGCGCGTGGCGCAGGTGCGTGGGGGCAACCTGACGCTGCCGAAAGCGGGTGTGAGCGGGACGATCGCAACCCTGCGCGATGAAGGCGACCAGGAACAACAGGAACTGATCGACCAGGCGACCGGCCCCGGCCGTCTCTGCGATCCGCAGCCGCTGCTGAGCTTGTTCGGCGCGTCGCGCGGCCTACGCTTGGACCATCTGAAGCTCGACCGCAAGGCGCTGGAGATCGGCGTACGACACGTCGAAGCTGACCCGCGAACGGCGGCGGGGCCGTCCCCTTGAAGCCTCAACGTTGAACCGCGCTGCCCACATGCATGAATGACAGCGTGCTCAAAGCGCGGCGTGGCGGCGTGCGCCCAGCGGGTGGGGACGTTCTCGTTTACATGCGGATAATCACCCAGAGCATCACCACCACGGCCAGAGCGATCATGGCCAGGATCAGCCACGCCACCATGCGCGTGAGCGGACCACGCGGCGCCTGCCAGATGCCGCGCAGCAATTCCGGCTGACCCTCCGCGTCGGGATCGGGCAAAGGATGGATGGGCTGGTGATCGCGGCGACGTTGAACCATGAGCGTCTTCCCGAAGGTTGAGGATCACCCCTCGCGTGGAGGACGGCGAAGCACCGCTAGCGACCTCGTCTGCCGGCCAGGGTGGTGAAGCCCCACCAGGCGTCGGTCCACAACAATAGCCGCCCCAAGGGCACGGCGAGTATCGTTGTGTACACGAGCGACAGGAACCGGTGGATCAACTGGTCCGCCGCATGCCAGCCGGCGATCGTCTGGCCTGGGATGAACGGCAGCCCGCGGGCGGTCAGCAAGGCCACGATGACCAGATGGGTGAGAACACCGCTGAACAACACGGTGATGGCCACCGTGATCGAGGAATTGCGGAACACCAGTGCCCGAATCTGGAGCGTCGCGTAGGCGCCGGCCATGAAGCCCAACACGCCCGGGCCAACCACGTGCAGCGCAGCGCCCGTCGCCGGATCCGCGGCCGCGAGATCGTAGAGCAGCCCCAGCACCACCCCAACCCACATCACATCAAGGGCCGGCCCGGAGATTCCGACATACACCAGCAGGATCAGCAGCAGGCTCGGGGTCACGCCGCCAATATGGAACAACCCCTTGAGTCCTGTCTCAAGGACCAAGGCCAAGAAAGCCACGATCGTGAAAATCGGCCAACGCATCCGCGGCATGGTCCTCCATTCGATCAGTCGCTGGACGGCGCCAGAACCGTCACCCGGCGCAAGTAAACCGCCCGCAGCAGAGGCTTGACCACCAATCGCTTGAAGTTGAGGGGATCCTCGTCACGCTCGATCTCCGCGACCCGTCCCACAACAAGGCCCCAGGCCTCGCGGGGCCATGCCGCCGCGTCGTCAAGATGCGCCAGATCGCCCGCCTCGACGGCGGCATGAATTTCCGTCACCTGTGTAAATGCCTCACGATCGGGGTCATAGCGCAGCACCAGGGGCAGGCCGTTGGCCGCCGGGTCCGCTGCCGGGACGATCCGCACCGCGACCTGCTCGTGCGGCACGGTCAGCAACGCTACCGTCGCGGTCATCTGGCCGGCATCGACGACCTGGCCGACCAGGTTGACCTCGTCACACACGACCATACCGGGGGCCACACCATGCACGCGACCCTTGTTGATGGTAAGCGTCGGGCGACCCACCCCGCCGCCCCAGGCTGTCACGTGAGCTGAGACGTATCGCACATCCTCAAGCGCCAGCCAGCCTCGCCGCGACAACTCCGCCAACCTCTCGTAGCGTTGCAGGCGCTCGTCCGCGTCGCGCAGTTCGGCTTTGAGGCGTTGAACCTCCGTGCGGTACCACTGCAATTCTTCCGCCGAGGCGCTGATCGCCAGCGGGGCGATGGCATGGGGCGAATCGCCGCGCAGACGCAGCGAAAAGAGGTGCAGCGGATGGGTCATGGGCGTGACCAGCATGTCCTTGATCTGCCGCGGGCGCTGCCAGAGAAAGAGCCCGGCCGCATCGGGAAGAAAACTCGACACCATCGCCATCGCCGCGACAAGCACAAGCACGCGTCGTTGGGTGAGCCGAGGTAACCGCATGAGCCTCCCGATCCGGCGTTCGCCTCGCGCGGCCGTCGCCACGCTCCCCCCAACGCCCAAACCACGCCGTCCATGACGGAGCCTGCCTTTTGTCGGCAAGCGGTCTACAGCGCGTCCATGTCGCTTTCCATCGTTTTCTTCCACTCCTCGAGGTGCTCGAGATAGATCGCCGTTCCTCGGGCGACGCAGGTCAGCGGATCCTCGGCGATCCGCACATCCAGACCGGTCGCCTCATGGATCACCTGGTCGATGCCCCGCAGCAGCGCGCCGCCGCCGGCCAGGCAGATGCCGTTTTCGACCAGATCAGCCGCCAGCTCCGGCTCCAGCCGTTCAAGCGTACGGGTCACCGTCTCGATGATCGCGCTCAAGGGTTCCTGCAGAGCCTGCGAGATTTCGTCGGACGTGATGACCGTCTTGCGCGGCAGGCCGGAAATCATGTCGCGCCCGCGCACTTCCATGGATCGCGCGTTGTCGTCGGGGACGGCCGTGCCGATCTCGATCTTGATCCGCTCGGAGGTCTGCTCGCCGATCATCAGATTGTAGGCCTTCTTCATGTGGTTGATGATGGCCTCATCCATGTCGTCGCCGGCGACGCGTACGGACTCGCACTGGGCGATATCCGCCAGGCTCATTACCGCCACCTCCGTGGTGCCCCCGCCGATGTCCACGATCATGCTGGCTGTGGCCTCGACAATGGGCAGACTGGCGCCGATGCCGGCCGCGAGCGGCTCCTCAACGAGGTACACGCGGCGAGCGCCCGCCCGCTCGGCGGACTCGAGCACCGCCCGCTTCTCCACCGCCGTGATGCCGCTGGGTACCGCGATCACCACCCGCGGCCGCGGGAAAGGACGGCGGCCGTTGACCTTGCGGATGAAGTAGCTGAGCATCGCCTCGGTGATTTCGAAGTCGCTGATGACCCCGTCCTTCAGCGGTCGAATGGCCGTGATGGAGCCCGGCGTCTTGCCCAGCATTTCCTTGGCGACCCAGCCCACCGCATTGCCGCCCTGGAGCACCTGGTTGGTGCCCTTCTTAACGGCCACGACGCTCGGCTCATTGAGCACAATGCCCTCGCCGCGCACGCATACGAGGGTATTGCACGTGCCCAGGTCGATGCCCATATCCACGCTGAACCAGCTCAGGAGGTTGTCGATGAACAAGCGCCCGTTCCTTTCTGCCACGTCTGCGCCATGCGCCGCGTGCAGGCCATCGGCACCCACGGCGCTCATCGCGGTCGCCATTCGCGCTTCACGCGGCGACCTCGCCGGCCCTGTGACGCGCGGTCGCACCGTCGGCCCCACCGGCCATCCGCGACAAATCGCCCCGATGTTATAAGAAAATCGCCCGTAACGCCCAGAGGCGATGAATGTTTACGTTCGTGGAGAACTTCCCGGCATGGTGGCCGGCCGAGCGGCGGGGCTTCGCCCATGCCGCCTGCGGTCGCGGCGTGCTCCGAATGCCGGACCAGCCCCAACCGGCTCGGTCAGGCCAGACCGCGGCCCCCCGCATCGACGGGGTGCGCCAAGCTGAGCACGGCGAACGGGTTGCCGCTGTCGGTCAGGGCCATGTTCTTCATCGCCACGAAGATGACCGCCACCAGCAGCGCCACCGCCGCCACCAGCACCAGCACCGTGTAGATGTCGGGAGCCCCGCTTCGACGCGGTTGTCCGCCGCTGATCTGACTCATCGCTGTCTCCGCATAACCCGCCGCCATAGGCAAGGCCGCCAGATGGTCGTCTAGAGTTCGCCGGTGCGCACCGCGTCGCCGACCTTGACCGCGTCTTTCTGGAGCACGATACGGCCCACCGCCGCGTCCTCGTCCACCAGGGTCACCACCATCGTGCCCAGGAACTGCTGGCCGCGATAGACGACAAACTTCATGTTGGTCGACACATTGTCGCGGCTTCCGATGTTCAGTTGCAGGAATGTATCGCCCGCGAGCTTTTCAACCTTCTGCACCTGGCCATAGATCGTGACATTCGGCACATACGCGGCGGACGTCTCCTCCACCGCCGCCATCCGATCTCGAACATCCTGCGGCAGCTTGGCGATCTTCGCCTCGTAGTCGCGCAGCACGCTGTCGCGTTCGGCCAGATCCTCACGAAGCCGGCGCACCGATACGTTCAACGTATCGAGCTGGCTGCTCAACTCATTGATCTGATCGGTGGCTTCGATGAGCTTGAGCTCCATCGTGACCATCTCGTTGCGGCGGGTCATCAGCTCGTCGTTGGTGGCTTGCAGCATGCGGGTGAGCTGCTGGTTGGTGGCGGTGAGGCGGGCCTGATCGGCCTTGGCCTGTTCGAGCGCCACGGCGACGGCTTGTTCGGCCCCGCGCGACTGGGCCAGATCCTGCATCAACTGATTCGTCTGCCTCGCCTGCGCCTGAGCCTGAGCCTCATAGTCGCGGATCAACTGGGTGCGGTTGGCCTGGGCCGCATCGAGCTCGGATTGCAGCACCCGAGCGCTCTGCCGGGCCGCCGACACGGTGTCCTGCAACTGTTCCGCCTGCTCCTTGTAGTTTTCCTGATTGGCGACGAACGGCACAACCACGGCAACCAACAGGACAGACAGGACGGTCACAAGGACCACCAACGCTTTGGTCAGGACGCTCAAGGGGTCTCTCCTTGGCCAGTCGTGATGAACCCTTCGGTAAGCCCCGGCCGGGCGCTACTACAGGGGGCCGGAACGGGCATCGGGTGGGCACTTATTGGTAACGGCAAGGTCGGACGGTGTCAAACGCCCGACGGCACTCCTGAGCGCCGCGTCCGATCGCAAGCGGCTGATCGACAGGTCGTTATGGACGCTCTCTCTGACTACGAGCCTCGAACTCCTTTCCGTCGCGCTTGGCGGCTTACGGCGTCGCGCTGAACTGCCGCAGCAGCCCGGTGGCGGCCGTCAGCCGCACGCGCGGATCCGCATCGCTGAGCATGAACGCCAGAGCCTGCTGAGCCGCCTGCGTCCGCAGGAAACCGAGCCCCGACGCTGCCTGCGCACGCACCAGCGGGTCGGTGTGGGCCGCACCCTGCAGCAGCGTTAATTGACCGTTGCGATCATCCAACTTCGCCAGGGACGTTGCGGCCGCCAGACGCAGTTCAATGGGCTCAGCGTCGTCGAGCATGGCCGCCACCGCCGGCTGCATCTTGTAGTCGCCCACGTCGCCCATGATCGTCACCGCCAGCACCCGCACCTCGCCCATTTTCGAGTAGGCCGCGGCCCGCACGGGCACCATGGCTTCGGCGTCACCCAGGCGTGCCAGCGCCTCGGCGAACTGGAGGCGCACGATGGCGTCGCGCGTGGGATTGGCCCTGGCCGTGGGGCGCTGAACCATTTCCCGCAACATCGGCATCGCGCTGCCGTCGCCCATCCAGCCCACGAGCATGACCGCGTTGCCACGCACCGAGGGGTCGTCGCTGGCCAGGAGCGACGCCATGGGCGTCAGGTTGACCGGCATGGCGTTCTGATGCAGAGCGAACATCGCCGCCGCCTGGATGGAACCATTGGCGTGGCCCAGGAAACGGTGACCCTCCGGCGCCAGACTCGCGATTTTGGCCCGGCCAATCGTCGCCAGGGCCGCGAAACGCACCGGCACGGACGAGTCTTCCAGAGCAAGTTGCAGCACGGGAACCGCCCGGTCGCCAAGGAACTGGGCGGCTTCGGCGGCATGGGTGCGCAGCAGGGGATCCTGCGTGCGTGCGGCCGTAAGCACCTCCTGGATCGCCTGTTCGCGCAGGGCCGGCACATTCAGCGGCGGCATGCGCAGTCCATCCGTGGCGCCGCTGTCGGCCGTCGCCGCCCCGGTCAGCAGCGCGAGGCTCCATATAAGCATGTGAACTCGGCCCTTGAACCGGCTCAGAACACCACTCTTTCGCGCTTGCCCTGCCGCCTGATCGTTCATCGTTTCGTCCTCCGTATGCAGTCTGTTCATCGCCCGCCGTGGTTCATCGCTCTCTCGCGGATCGCCGGCGATCCTGACCAAACGTGGGCCGCGCCGCGACCTTACCACGACGCAGCCAACCCGCCAACGCCAGCAAGCCAGTCCCCACTGCCACAGCCTTGACGGGCCCGTCCCCAAGTCGTGCGAACAGAGGGACACGAACATCGCGATGCACCGAACCGATCACCAGCCCCTCGGTGTATTGTCCCCGGACCCGCGGCGATGCCCCGTCATACCCGTCAACGAGAGGTCCGGACGATTCGACCATCGCCCGCACGCGGCCCGAACTGTCAATCAGTGCGCTCATGCCGGTGTTCACCGCGCGGACCATCGGCACGCGATTTTCGATGCACCGAAACGCCGCGATCTGCAGGTGCTGGGCCCGCTGCGACAGACCGCTGTACCACGCATCGTTGGTCAGATTCACCAGCAGGTCCACACGCTTGCGATCCTGGTCCCGTACATGGCCCGCTTCGCGCCACACCATGGCCCGACATACGCGGCCTACCGCATCTTCGATGCAGATGGGCGTCGCCAGCGTCCAGTTTTCACCCTCGGTCGGTCCGTCGATGGTGAAAACGATCGCCGTATGGCCAGGATCCAACGTATAGTCGAAGGCGTAGGGCGACAGATGTCTGAGGAACCGGTCCCGCAGCCACGGCCGCGTCTGCACCCAGGGAATGTATTCGCCGAAGGGCACGAGGTGCATCTTGTCATAACGTCCTGGATCCCGCGATCCATCGGCATGGTAGACAAAGGCGCTGTTGTGCCGATCGATCGGCGTCAGGTGATCGGCGTCAGGTCGTACTGTCCAGTCCTCAACGGACGCCGCCCCCACGACCATCGCGAACCTCCCCTCCCGCGCGATGGCCGAAATCTGCTGGTGGTACAAATGCCAGTCCGCCGCTCCTGTCCGCGACAGTTGGAGGCTCCGATCATCCAGGTACCCCGGCACCACCGTCTCCGGCCAGACCACGAGGTTGGGCTGGGCCTGCGCGGCGTGTTCCGTCAGAGCGACCATCGCCTGCCAGTCACGAGCCAGCCGCTGTGGATCGGGCGCGATCTTGTTGTCCTGAGGCACATTGGTCTGCACGGCGGCGACGCGCCATGTGGAGGTGGATTCCGCCTGGATCGAACTGTCCTGGCGCAGGCGGACTTCGCCATAGATCCATGCCCCGGCCCATACCATGGCCCAGATCATGATCGACGGCCGCACCCGTCCCCGGCGACTGCGGGCCGTGCGCGTTCGCCGTCGCGTCACCACGTCCACCATAAGCCCGCTGGGCATGGCCAACAAGAGGCTCACCACCAGCTCACCACCGAGGTCGGCGGTCTGGACCAGCCGGCCCGCGCCCTGCTCCGGCAGCCAGGAGCCTAGCGCATGGCCTAGGCTGAACCAGCCAAATCCTCCGGCCGGCCAGTAGCCCCTCAGCAGTTCCATGCTCACCCAACCCATCGGCAGCGCCAGCACCGCCGCCACCCCGCATCCACGCACCAGCCACCGCACCAGCAGCAACGCCGCGGTCGGATAGAGCGCCAGGAAGACGCACATGGCCAGGTAGCCCGGCACGGTCACCGGGATCACCCATCGCAACATCCACAGCCACCACAACGTCCAGACCACCTGCCCGGTCCACGCCAGCCGCCACGCATGCCGGGCCCGAACCGCCAGCAGACCCGCCGGAGCCAGCGCCACCGGAGCCAGCCAGCGCCAGCCGGGCTGCGGATAGACCAGGCTCAAGAGAATCGCCGAGGCCGCCAGATATGCGGCATAGGCCGCGATGCTGCGCACGCGTTGTCGCACCAGACCCACCGCCAGCCTCGGGGCCAGTTCACCCATCGTCGCAAGATACCAACTCGATCCCTATGCGGTCGATACCGGACTGCGGCGAGGGGGTCGATAAAAAGAGCCCGAAACGCGCTGCCGTCGGTTGAGGCGTCGCGTTTCGGGCTTGTGGCGGGGGTGGCGATGCGATTCGCCTTACATCGCTCGTGGATGGGCCTCGGCGTAGGCTTCACGCATCCGCGACGATGACAGGTGGGTGTATATCTGCGTCGTCGACAGCGACTGGTGGCCGAGCAACTCCTGGACGCTGCGCAGGTCGGCCCCGTTTTCCAACAGGTGCGTGGCGAAGCTATGGCGCAGCGTGTGCGGGCTGATCGAGGGGTCCAGGCCCGCGCTGGCCAGGTACTTGTCGAGCTTGCGACGGACACTGCGGCTGCTGAGCCGACCGCCGTTCTTGTTGACGAACAGCGGTAGTTCGGCTGGAGCCAGCGATCGCCGCATCAGGGCAAAACGAGGATCCGGCTCCAGCAATGTGAGGTAATGGCGAATCGCTGACAAAGCGTGCGTGCCCAGAGGCACCAGACGCTCCTTGCGCCCCTTGCCGCGAACACGCAGCATCTGATCATCCATGTCAATGTCGCCACGGTCCAGTTGCACCAATTCGCTGACGCGCACGCCCGTGGAATAGAGGGTTTCGAGAATGGCCCGATCACGAGCCCCGAGCGTGTCGCGGTTGTCCGGCATCGACAGGAGGCGGTCGACGTGCTCGACGCTGATGGCCTTGGGCAGCCGCTTGCCCTGCTTAGGCGTGCGGATCAGCGTCATGGGGTTTGTCGCCGACTCACCGCGTTTGTGCATCCACTTGTAGAAGCTGCGCAGGGTCGCGATCTTGCGTGCCACGGTGGCCGCGCTGTAGCCGAAACTGTCCAGGTGCGACAAAAAGCCGCGAATCAGCATGGCGTCGGCCGCGGCGATGCGTCGGTCGATACCGCTCAGCGCGGTACGCTCCTCGACGGGCTCACCACAAGCAATCGCAGCCCTGCCCTGGGCGTCGGAACCCGCGGGCATCGCGTCGGCAGCGCCCGGGTCTCCCGCCGCCACGGAATCGACGCCGTGGGCTGTATCGTCCAGATGCTGGAGAAACTGCCGCAGGTCGGCCTCGTAGCAGCGGCCCGTGTAGGGGCTGAAGTGCCGTTCGTAGCGCAGATAGTTGACGAACTGGTCGATCAGACGACTGTTGCTGGACATCGGTAGGGTTCCTTCCACGTGACGTGCGGCCCGCCCCTCCTGGACGATCCGTGACGTGATCATCTAAAACGGTCGCAGCATACGCTGCATGTTTCGGCCCATCTGGCGGCCAAGTTGGTGACTAAGGACAGCGGCATCGAACCAGTCCAGATCCGTGCTCGGGTCGTCGGCCAGCTTGGCCAGCGACGCCAGAAGCTTCGGCTCTTCACCGGGCGCGCAGTGAAATACGTAGCGCTGATCGCCCTTCTGCAGGACCACCTGTCCTGGCCCGAGAGGCTGAACATCGCTGCGATCGTTCGGCCCGTTCTGGTTGGTTTTTCGTGCGAACACGGCCTGCTCCACTCGCCCCGGTCGGGGCGGCACAGGCCGTCCTTCACGGAGAAACGTTGGTTTGTCTCGCTTGCGCCAGGCGGCGACTCTCCGCATCCAGAAGTCGATCCACCATCGCGAAAGCGACGAACTGCTCATAAAGGTTCATGTTGACCCGGTAGCGACGCCAGTCGGAACTGACGCCTTTCTGCGGCCCACGCCCATCGGCGTAACGCTGCAATTCCTGACGTGTCGGTACATCCGATGCCCGGAGCACGACGCTCACCATCGATGCCGGCTGCCGCCGATCGGCCGATTCCGCGTCCGACAGCCGCGAAGCGTCGTCCGTGGCCGCGTAAGTCAACCGGTTCAAGTCCAACTCGTATTGATCCACGGCTTGCGATGTGTAAAGCTCGATCGCCACACCCGCCATCGGCGGATCGTAGGGGTCATACGCGGTCAGCGAGCCCACAATCAGTCCATCGACACCCAGAGCCTGCATCAGTGTCTGGGCGGTACGCGGGTCGCGCACCTCGACGATGCCTCGCTGCTCCATCGCCGCCAGCACCCGATTGACCGGCACGGCGTCGAGATTCGCCGCCGCGTCGATCTGCTGGGTCAGGAGATCCGCCATCCGCAGGCCGTCGGCGTACGCGCTGCCGCTTTCATTGCGCAGGGGCGTCACCGCCAGGGCTCGGCGCGTGGCGTAGGGACTTCGCAGTTCCGACGGCGGCGGTCGCAACAGGGTGCATCCAGCAACCAGCAGCAACCCCAGGGCCGTCAACATGACCTTTTGACTTGTCATGGCATCCTGCCGCGTGTTGTCGCCAGGCCTCCGCCTGACGTGTCAAGTCATCCAAGTGCGATCCGCAAATCAAACGCCGGACTCGGCCGGCGTTGAGAACGACTCTGCCTCAAGGCGTCGCTTCATCGGCCATCACCGACGTGGTCCCCGTCCCGACCGCCGGCCCTTGCGACGGCACAGCAGCCTGCCCGACCACCGCTGGCTGCGCGGCATGCGCCGCCACGCGGATGGACGCGTCCGGCTTGATCGACCAGATGTTCTGTGTCTGAGCGTTGCCGCGGTTACTCACAAAATAAATCGCGCCGCCTGGCGACCACACCGGCTGGGTGTTCGCAAAACGATTCTGCGTGAGGTTCACTCGATCCGAGCCGTCGGCCGCCATCATCCAGACATCGGCCTGCGGGGGCGAGGCCTCATCCACCTCGTCGGGATTCAGCACCGTGCAGAACACGATGTGCCTGCCATCGGGGCTCCAGTGCGGCGTAATTGCCCCGGCATTGGAGCTGGCCGCCAGTTCCGTGGGACGCAGCCCCTCGCCGTCCTCATAATCGATCGTCCAGATGCTGAACCACTTCGTCCCACGCTGACGGGCACGCTGGAACACAATCTTGTCTTCCACCGGCGACCACTCGGGGAAGAGTCCAAACCCGATGAATCGCTTCCTGGCCGGATTGGCCACGTCGATGACCACCATCTCCCACTGCCCGCTCTGGCTGCCATAGGTGCAGTACACCAGTTTGCTGCCATCGGGCGAGAAGCTGGGGTGAATGTCTTCGGTCGAATCGCTGGTGAGCTGGATCGGTTGGCTGCCGTCGAGGTCAGTGAGGTAAATATCCCAGTTGCCGGCCCGATTGGAGGCGAAAGCGATGTGTCGTCCATCGGGGCTGAAAGCCGGCATGCGATCGGCTGCGGGATCGTGCGTGATCTGCTGCACGGCCGTGCCGTCGATCTTCTGAAGATAAATGTCGGGCGTCGCCCGGTGCCGCGTGGAAGCGAACAGCGTCCACTGCCCGGTCGGATCCAGGGCCGGGTCCATGTCCACGCCCGTGCTGGCGAACGTCACCTGCTTGAGATTGTCCGGGCCATCGACGGCGGCGCGTCGCTGCGGCAGTGAGGCGGGCAGCACGCCGTAAAGACCAAGCTGCGTCACTGTCTGATCCGCCTGCTGGCTGGACCACTGCTGGTTGTCGGCCGGACTTGGCGCGTGCCGCGGAGCGTCACCCAGGGCCTGGACGGCCGGCACGGTGTCGAACTGCGCTGGCCGCGGCGGCTGGCGGGTGATGCCGGGCTCTTCGTCCAGTCGTGCCTGGTACTCGGCGAGGAACTGCTGGTACTTCTGGTTCACCTGCGCCGAGGCGTTGGGCAGTCCGAGCGCCGAGTTGTATTGTGAGCAGCCGACGATGGACAGAACCACGCCTGCCAGGCCCGCCAGCATGCACCAGGTTCTGATTCCCATCGTGTGATCCTTGTGTTGTCCGTCTGGTGCGAATAAAGACCGTTCCAAACGGGATATCGGCTGCAAATCGGCGAGACCTTACAGCCGTTTCAACCAGAGGGCTTTATCGGACGAGTTACCGGGCCGCCTTTAGGGGATTGTGGCGAGTTGGACGCCCACGCGGTCTACCGACGCCTGGCGATAGGCCATGAACGTGCCTTGCGGCGGCCGCCGGCTTAGAATCATGCGAACAGCATCGTTAGCAGACGAACCGACCCGCCCGGTCCCGACCCGGCCCCTCGTGGTCGCACCCGAAGGCAACCTCCGTGACCTGATCGGGCCCACCTCCTCCCACCCATGACCACGACCGACCCCCAAATCTGGCGATGGACCCTCACCAGTCTGTATTTCTCGGTGCTCGGGCTCATCTGCGTTTACGGGCTGCATCGCTATTGGCTGCTTCTGCTGTTTCGCCGAAACCGCCGCAACGTGCCGCGGGCGCGAGCGCGCTTCACGCGATTGCCGTCGGTCACGGTCCAGCTGCCGATGTATAACGAGCCTCGCGTCGCCCACCGGGCGATCACGGCCGCCTGTCGACTCGATTACCCGCGGGATCGCTTACAGATCCAGATTCTTGACGATTCGGATGATGGCTCTGAATGGGAAAACCGCGCCTTGTGCCACGAACTGGCCGCATCTGGCGCCCCGATCGAGTATCACCATCGCACCGATCGCACCGGTTTCAAAGCCGGCGCCCTCGCCGCCGCCACGCCGTCGGCCAGCGGTGAGTTCATCGCTCTCTTCGATGCCGACTTCGTCCCGCCAACTAATTTCCTGCGGCGTACCATCCACCATTTCACCGACCCCGACATCGGCATGGTCCAGACACGTTGGGGACATCTGAACCGAGAGAGCTCGCCGCTCACGCGCTGCCAGGCGATCTTCCTCGATGGCCACTTCCTCATCGAGCATGCCGCCCGCAACCGCGCGAACCGCTGGATCAACTTCAACGGCACAGCCGGCGTGTGGCGAAGAACCGCCATCGAGCAGGCCGGCGGCTGGCAGCACGATACCCTCACCGAGGATGTTGACCTTTCCTACCGCGCCCAGCTCGCCGGCTGGAAATTCGTCTTTTTGCCCCACGTTACCTGCCCGGCCGAACTGCCGCCTGAGATCAACGCATTCAAGGCTCAACAGCACCGCTGGACCAAGGGTTCGATCCAGACCGCCCTCAAGCTCCTGCCTCGCATCCTGCGGCAGGCCCCGAGCTTCGCCGTCAAAGCGGAAGCTTTCTTCCACCTCACCAGCCCCATCGTCTATCTGCTGGTGACGCTGCTGGCCCTGCTGTTGTGCCCGCTGATCGTGCTGAACGCCGGGGCTTTCGCCGGCGACGACTGGTGGATCGGAACGCTGATCGGGATCGCGCTGTTCATCATGGGCACGCTTTCGGCCGCCACCTTCTACACCGCCAGCCAGCGGGTGCAGGGGCGCAGCGTATGGCGCACGCTCGTCCAACTGCCGCTGCTGATGGGCGTGGGCATCGGCATCGCCGTCAACAACGCACGCGGCTGCATCGAAGCCCTGGTGGGCCACGACTCACCGTTCGTCCGCACGCCGAAGTACAGTCAGACGACAGACGCCGTCACTGCTACCAACAATGGCCGGCGCTGTGCCCGACTCGCTGTTCCGTCCATCAAGCTCTGGATGAGCGTCCTGGAAATTGCCATGGGCCTGTACATGCTCGGTTGCGTCGAGGTTGCCGTGAGCATCACGCACGCGATGGTCGGCCTGCCGTTCATCCTGCTTTTCGCCGGGGGCTACCTCTACGTGGGCACATCCAGCCTCGCCGGTCAACTGCTGACGGCCCGTGCGTCGCGTCCCGCGCCAACCCGCACCAGACATCTGCCCGCGCCGACGTGAGCAGCCCGTGGACCCGAATCCCACCCTGGGAAGCTTGCCTGCGTCAGCTTCGCCCACTTGGAGCCGCGCTCATCCCCCCGCCCGCTTCATCCGCTCCTCCACCGTCGCCACAACGGCCGCCAGCGCTGCGTCGGTCAGCACCGGCGCCGCTCCCGCATCCTCGACCGCATGCTCGGGCTTGAGCGGCACCCAACTCAGGCAGCCACAGTAGTCCACATCGTTGCGGATCGTCGCGGGGGCGGCGAACTTCATCGCCTTCACCGCGACAAGCCAGACGGGGCGATCGGGCTTGTAGTCAAAACGCATCCGTACGTGCGCGTCGGCGTAGGGGTGCAGATCATCGAGATCGAATACGGCCCCGGGATTGGGCGCCTGCCAGACCTTCACCACCTCGGCCATGCCCGTGAATGTGATTTCGGCCGGCTCATCGAGCACCCGCACGCGATCGCGGTAGTCCGCGACGATCATTCGCGGCTTCTGATGGGCCCATGATGGGAAAAGGGCAAACCGGGTGTGCGTCATCTCAAACGTGCCCGCACCGGCCGGCTCGGCGATCCCGCCCTTGCGCAGCAGCAGAGCCGTACGCCCCTCCAGCAGCAGGTCGCAGATCACCGCCCATTCCTTGAGTGCGACGTGAAGCATGTCACATACGCTCCACCACGGCGATGCCCAGCAGGTCCAGACCCCGGCTGAGCACGCGGGCGGTCAGGTCGCTGAGGCGCAGCCGGCTGTCGCGTGTCGCGGTATCGGGAGCCTTGAGAACCGGGCACTGTTCGTAGAACTGGTGGTACAGCGCCGCCAGCTCATAGAGATAGTTGCACAGGCGGTGCGGCTCGAGGCTCGCCTCGACGCCCGCCACCGTCCCGCCGAACTGCATCAGTTTCAGCACCAGAGCTCGCTCGGCTGGCTCGTTCACCGCGATTGCCGCCGACTGAAGCGACGCCGCGTCCACCTCGCCTTTGCGGAAGATCGAACGGATGCGCACGTACGCATTGATCAGGTACGGAGCCGTATTGCCGTCGAACGACAGTATCCGATCCCAGTCGAATATATAGTCCTTGACACGATCTGATGACAGATCGGCGTACTTGACGGCCCCGATGCCGATGGCCCGCGCCACCAGCCGCTTCTCGTCGGCGGGCAGATCGGGATTCTTCTGCTCGATGATCGCGGATGCTCGCCGCTCGGCCTCATCCAGGACCTCCACGAGCTTGACCGTACCGCCGCTGCGCGTCTTGAAAGGCCGATTGTCGCTACCCAGAATCGTACCAAAGGGCACATGTTCAGCAGCGACGCTTTCCGGAAGCCAGCCGGCCTGGCGGGCGGTGGTGAACACCATGGCGTAGTGCTGACTCTGCCGGGCATCGGTGACATACACGAGCCGATCGGCCTTGAGGGTATCGATGCGGTAGCGCACCGCCGCCAGATCCGTCGTTGCGTAGAGGTACCCTCCATCGCGCTTGCGTACGATCATCGCTAGCGGCTCGCCGTTGCGATTAGCAAAACCCGGTGGAAAGACACAGATCGCTCCGTCGCTCTCGCGGGCCAGGCCCTTGTTCTGGAGCTCGGTCACGACCTGCGGCAGCATGGGGTTGTAGAAGCTTTCACCGCGGATATCGTCGTCAGTCAGGCGCACACCCAGCCGCGTGTAGAGCGGGCGGAAGTGGTTGACCGACTCGGCGATCAGGTCCTGCCAGATTTTCGTGGACAGCGCATCGCCGCTCTGAAGCTGCACGACGCGGCTGCGGGCGCGATCGGCGAAGTCGGCATCGGCGTCGAAGCGGGCCTTGGCCTGCTGGTACATCGCGTTCAGGTCGGCAATCGGGTGGGCCTTGCCATCGTCCCAGCCCTGGTCGATCAGGTGCTCCAGAAGCATGCCGAACTGCGTGCCCCAGTCGCCGATGTGATTCTGCCGGAGCACGCGATGGCCTGCGGCTTCGAGCACGCGCACCACGGCATCGCCAATGCACGTCGAGCGAATGTGATGGAACTGCATCTCCTTGGCCACATTGGGACAGGAGTAATCCACCACAACGGTCCGCAACCTGGGGGCCGGGATGATACCGAGCCGGTCATCCGCAGCCATGGCATGAACCTGGTCGCCGAGAAAAGCGGCCTTGAGGTGGATGTTGATGAACCCCGGGCCAGCGATTTCGATTCGCTCGGTCGCGTCGTGGCGCGCCAGAAGGGGGCCAAGATGCTCGGCGATGCGTGCGGCCACATCGCGAGGTTTACTTCTGAGCACCTTGGCCAGCGCCATGGCGCAGTTGATCTGGAAGTCTCCGAACTGGGGGTTGCCGGCCGGCCGCACCATCGGATCGGCGTCGGCGGCCTCCGGCTGGCCGATCGCAGCGATCGCCGCACGTACCTGCGATTCCAGCCACTGCTGCACATCCGCCATGATGCGGCCACTCCTGCGTATTGATACCTGCCGCGGCCCTGCCGCGCGAAACCATGATTGTGCGGATCGCGACGTGGGGCGTCAATCGACGCCGGGGCGGCCGACGGACATGTGAGGAGCAAACCACGGTCGAGAGGTTCAGTGGCGTCTGAAGCGGCATGCGCCGTCACGCCGAGAGGCAGGCCGTCTCAGTCCACCTGGGCCGACAGTTCCGGCGTACGGTTCTGAAGTTGGGCTTTAAGTCGCGCGAGAATCGAACTGTGCATCTGGCTCACACGGGACTCGGATAGGTCCAGCGTGACGCCGATTTCCTTCATCGTCATCTGCTCGTAGTAGTACAGAATCACGATCAGCCGCTCCGCCCGGCTCAGGCCTTTGGTGATCAGATCCTTGAGATCCTCCCGCTGGGCGATGTTAAATGGATTGACCTGCTTGGGGTCCTCCAGCACATCGATCTCACGCACGTCCTTGTTCGAATCCGTCTCGAACCACTTGCGCGACAGCGAGACCACGCCCACCGGACCGGCGTCCCGGCGGACTTTGGAGTATTCCTCGGGATTCAGGTTCAGTTTCTTGGCCACCTCGTCTTCGGTCGGCTTGCGCCCCAGCGCCATCTGCAGGCTCTTGCGTGCCTGATCCACCTGACTCGAACGGGAGCGTACAAGCCGGGGAACCCAATCCATTGACCGCAATTCATCGAGGATCGCTCCGCGAATGCGGGGAGCGCAATAGGTCTCGAACTTCACCCCGCGTTCAAGATCAAACGCGTCGATCGCATCCATCAGCCCGAAGATGCCCGCCTGCATCAGGTCTTCGACGTCCACCTCGTCGGGCAGCTTGGTATGCACGCGCTCGGCGTTATAGCGTACAAGCGGCAGGTAGTTTTCCAGGAGCTGGTTGCGCAAGCCCTCGGTCGGCTTGGCTCGATAGGCCGTCCAGATTTTCTGAATGTCGGCGACCTGCGGCCGAGTCGACATCATCGTTGAACGTTTCCTGACTCGCGCCATGGTCGCCTCCTTGACCTCTCGGTACGTGGTCCCTCAGTCATCGTCAGGCATGGGCGTATCGACAGCGCCGCCACCTGAAGCCCCTCAATCATCTTGATCGGCTCGCCGCCCGCCCGGCTTCAGTCTCCAAGGAAGTCCGCGCCGGCGGCTGAGCGTCATCCTCGATGTCCACGCCAACCTCGCCGCCAGCCGCCGCCCCCACCGATGCGGCATCCCGCGGAATCGGATGAGAACGTTTGTATTCGTTGATGTTTTCTTCCACCGCGTGCTGCGCGAGCGCGCCAAGCAGGCGCCCCACCGGCCAACAAATCACCATCACGACCATGGCGCGCCAGAGGATGGCGTCGGCCGACAAATCCGCGGCGAAGCCAATAACCAGCGCCGCCACGAAGCCGACGATCGCAAAACAGGATGCTATGACTCTCGACAGAATCGTTGAGCACTCCATTGCTCAAGGTTCGAGTCCGTTCAGATTGACATGCCCGCGCGATACCAGCTGCCTGATGTTACACGACGCCAACTTCCGATGCACCTGCGGCCCAGACCTCCCATGGATTTTTCCACACCGTCTGCACCGACCACCGTTCGGCGTTTCGTCTACGCATGGCACCGCCCGTTTCCCCGTCATGCGCCAAACCAGGTCATCATCCGCCGCAGCAGCCCCTCCCCGCTCGGCTCGGCCGCGTGACGATCCATGCGGTGGGCCAACTGCGCGATCCCGCGGCTCGCGTCACACCTCGGGTTTTCCAGCACAAACGGCACCCGCCGCCGCACCGCCAGTGGCACGCGCACATCATGCATGAGGTGGCCTGCATAGCGCGGCGTGAGCTTCAGAAAGCGCCGGCATACGGCGTCGAGTCGACCAAACACCGCCCGCGCCTCGTCAGCGGAACGAACCATGTTCACAAGAATCCGCACGTTAAGATCCGCGCGTTGACGCCAGACCGTCTTGATCAGGGCGTAGGCGTCGGTCATGGCGGTCGGCTCCGGCGTGGTGACCACCAACTGCTGGTCAGCGGCGCAGACGAAGCTGAGCACGTTCGGCCCCACGCCGGCACCGGTGTCCACGAGAATCACGTCCGCTTCCCGCTCCAGGTCGCGCATCTGCGCCGCCAGCCGGCCCCGCGCACTCTCGCCCATCGCCGCCACCTGCGCCAGTCCTGACGCCCCGGGAATCAGCCGGAAACCACCCGGCCCTTCAATGATTGTCTCCCGCAGCGTTCGGCGTCCCGCCAGCACATGCGCCAGCCCGGCGCTCGGCGACAGATTGCACAACACATCGGCGTTGGCGGTGCCCAGATCCGCGTCCATCACCAGCACACGTCGTCCCATCTGCGACAGACGCACCGCCAGGTTCACCACCACGCTGCTCTTGCCGACGCCGCCCTTGCCGGAGGTGATCGCCACCACACTCGCCCGACCGGCCCCCGCCTCGCGGACGCGCGTCGCCCCGGCCGTCGGGAGCGCCGCAGCGGGCGACGCCGGCTTGCGCGGCCACTGCGGACGATCAGCCGACAGTCCGATCCGCGGCCCACCGCCTTCCTGATCGGGCGGCGGCGGTCCCACCTCGGTCGCGATGCCTCCCCCGCGCACCATCTCCCGCAACGCATGGGCCTGGTCGGTCAGCACGGCTTCAACCCTTCTCCCAACAGCAGGTCCACCAGTCGGTCGGCCTGCGACGCCTCAATGTCGTGGGGCACTTCCTGGCCCGTCGTCACATAGCTGAACTGCTTGTCCACCTGGCGAGCCACGTTCAGCACGACGCCAAAGCTTACAGCTTCGTCAAGTTTTGTCAGGATGATTCGGTCCGTGCGGATTTTCGCGAACCGGTCGACGGCCTCGGCGATCACCGCCTGGGAACACGTCGAGGACAGCACCAGATGCACTTCATGCGGGTTGGCCGCGTCCAGAAGCTCCTGAAGCTGCCGCAGACGTCCGTCGTCACGTTGACTGCGCCCGGTGGTATCGATCAGAACCACGTCACAATCCGACAAGGACGTGAGAACCTTCCGCAGCGCCTCGGGATCAGCCGCCACCTTCAGGGGCACGCCAATGATCTGAGCGTACGTGCGAAGCTGCTCCACCGCAGCGATCCGATAAGTATCGAGAGTCACCAGGCCGACCCGCTTCTTCTGCCGCAGCTTGAACTGGGCCGCCAGTTTCGCCACGGTCGTCGTCTTGCCCACGCCCGTCGGCCCGATCAGCGCAATCGTCCGCGGTCGACCATCAGAAGGTGCCGCGATTGAGATCTCGTGGCCGGCGCTGGGAATCAGTCTGATGAGTTCCTCGCGCACAGCCTGGCGCACGACTTGTGGATCTTCCAGAGCCGCGGATGACAAACTTCCGCGCACGGCCGCAATCGTCTGATCCGCCAGTTCCTCAGCCACTTCCTGTTCCAGCAGGGCCCGATACTGGTCGAATAAAGCGTCCGGCAGGTCTCCGGCGACCGGCTTGGATTGCCGGGTCATGACCCGCGCCACCATCCGCTTGACCTCGGCCAATTCGCAAGACAGCTGCTGATGCGGCATCGCTGCTACGTGCGACGATGATGCCGTATCGCGGCGCGGCACCGAGGCGCCGGCATCCTGAATCAGCGGCCCCACGGTCGCGGACTGGGACAGCACATCGGCGGGCAATGGCAGGGCGTCCTGACGGCGTTTCAGCTCCGCCTGCGCCACCGCATAGGTCCGACGGATCAGGTCGCCAGCCGCCTGCTGGCGTTGCGGCGACGGCCGGGAACCGACCCCCGAAGTCCGACCACGAGGCGCCGGGGTCGCTCGCGGATCGCCCGCCTGACGTTGCCGCGCCTGATCGATTTTCGGGCCGCTGCCTGCGGTCACTTCCACCACTTGCCGGGCGCCAAAACCCAGCACGCCGCCCCGGCGATATGTCCTCGTGTGCAGGATCACCGCATTGCCGCCCAGTTTCGCCTTGACCAGCGTGAGGGCCGCAGCCATCGAATCGGCGGTAAAAGTCTGCAGGTTCACCAATCTCGCTCCTCGGCCATCCATGGCCCGCCTCACCATCCATTCATCCTGACAGTGACTCACGCCACGGCCGCTTCCCCGACTTCACACGCCGGTCCCTCACACTGACCCTCGATACGGCCCTAGGCCGACGCCGCCATCATGCGACCCGATGGCCCCTGGACGGGTGGTACTTCCTCCAATTGGACCAATCCCAGACTCTCGACCTCGACACCTTTGCTCACCTCGTTGTAGCCCAGCACCGCGGCTGAGGGCAGATGCGGTTCCAGCAGACGGCGCACCGGGGCCCGCACCTGCGGCGACGCCAGCACCACCGGCTGATGGCCGGCCTGGATCAGCCGCTGAAGCTCGCCGATCATCGCGGTGGTGATCCTCGCCGCCACCGCCGGCGGTACGGACATCGTCGTGCCTTCACCGTTTCTGTCCACAAAGGCCGCGATACGATCCTCCAGAGCCGGATCCAGGCTCACACAATAGAGCTTCGGTTGGGCAATGGGCGACAAATCGCCGCTCAGGTCGTCGCGTCCTGCATCCATTTCCACATACTGACTGCAGATGGTTCGGCGAAGGGCGTTGCGCACGTATTCCGTAAGTACGTCCAGATCGCGTGTACGGCCGATCCAGTCGCCCAGCGTTTCGACGATCGTCTCCATGTCGCGGATGGGCACTCGCTCGCTCAGCAGGTTCTGCAACACCCGCTGCAACTCGCCCGGCCGCACCGACGGGTTCTCGCCGCCCAGAACCTCAGCCACCAGCTTGGGCGCCTTGCCCTTAAGCTGCTCGACCAGGTTGGCCGTCTCCTCCCGGGTCAGCAGTTCGGCCGCGTGGGACTTGACCACCTCCGTCAGGTGCGTGGCCAGCACGCTCGTGGGATCAACAACCGTGTAGTTGAGCGACTCGGCCCGCTGGCGAAGCCCCTCCTCGATCCAGACCGCTTCGAGGCCGAATGCCGGTTCACGCGTACGGCGGCCGGGCAGCGCCTCGCTGGCCAGGCCGCTGTCCATCGCCATCAACTGGCCGGGATACACCTCGCCACGAGCCACCGCGTTGCCGCGAATCTTGATATGGTATTCGTTGGGGCTGAACTGCATGTTGTCGTGCAATCGCACCGGCGGCATGACCAGTCCGAGTTCGGCGGCGATCTGCTGGCGGATCATGGTGATGCGTTCCAGCAACTGGCCGCCCTGGCTGGTATCGACCAGGCGCACCAGGGCATAGCCGACCTCGAGCTCCATGGCGTCGACGCTGAGCATCTGTTCGGCTGGGGGTGGACCGGGCCGTTCTTTCGCAGCCTCACGCCTTTGCGACTGCATCTTGGTCTTCTGTTCGCGGGATCGCACCATCCAAGCTGTGACGCCCAGCATCGTCCCCAGCCCCAGCATGGGCACGGCCGGAAGTCCGGTGAACGCCATCAGCGTCAGGAAGCCGGCCGTGACCGCCAGCGCCTTCCATCGACCGGCGAGCTGGGACGAAATCGCCGTCCCCAAGTCCTGCCGGCCGCTGGAGCGGGTCACAATGAGACCGGCTGCAATGGAGATCACAAAGGCCGGCATCTGGCTCACCAGCCCGTCGCCGATCGTCAGTCGCGTGAACACGTCCAGGGACTGGCCGACTGCCCACCCCTTCATGAACACGCCGACCGCCAGACCGCCCAGGATGTTCACCAGCGTGATGATGATGCCCGCGATCGCATCGCCACGCACAAACTTCGCGGCACCATCCATCGCACCGTAGAAGTCGGCCTCCTGGCTGATCTCCTCGCGCCGGCGGCGGGCGTCGGCCTCGTTGATCAAACCCGCGTTGAGGTCCGCGTCAATGGCCATCTGCTTACCCGGCATGCCATCGAGGGTGAACCTGGCGGCCACTTCACTGATGCGCGTCGCACCTTTGGTGATCACCACGAATTGCACGATCACCAGGATGAGAAACAGAATGAGCCCGACGACGATGTTGCCCCCGGCTACGAAGGAGGCAAAGGCCTCAATGACCTTGCCCGCCACGCCGACGGCCTCCGCGGCGCTGCCCGCATCGGCCGCCAGAATCAGACGCGTGGTCGCGATATTCAACACCAGCCGAAACAGGGTCGTCACCAGCAGCAACGACGGAAACACCGAGAAATCAAGGGGTTTCTCGACGTAGACGGTCGTCATCAGGATCAGCGCCGCCAGCGCCAGATTGCCGGCGATCATCAAGTCCATCATCGCCGGCGGCATGGGCACGACGATGACCGACAGCAGGCCGATGAGCGCCGCCGGCACCACCACCGACTGATATCGGCTCAGCCGATTCAGCCAGGCGGGGATCATCAGTCTGGAAGTCTGCTGTGCCAACTGATCAGCCATCCATGGCTACGCGGCCCGATTTGCCAAGCGGCAAAGAAAGGAATTAAAACTCAGTCCGCTTCGTCTTCCTGACTCACGGCTGACAGAACATACCACGATGCGGAGGCGCGCGAAAGGTCCTCATGGGCCTCGTGTCGCATTTTTTTTGACGACGTAAGATTTACGTCGCCTTCGCCCATTCACGCCGACCGCCGTCCGCTGAGACGGTACACGTACGCGAGAATCTCCGCCACCGCGCCGTAGAATTGCGGCGGCACTTCCTGCCCCACCTCCACCACGCGGTACATCGCACGGGCCAGCTCCTTGCGCTCGACCATCGGCACGCCATTGGCCGCAGCGATCTGACGGATGCGCATCGCCATGTAATCGGCCCCTTTGGCGACCACCTTGGGAGCGGTCATCGTCTCCCGGTCGTAGCGCAGGGCGATGGCGAAGTGTGTCGGGTTGGTGACGACCACATCGGCCTTTGGCACGGCCTGGCCGATACGCTGCAAAGCCAGTTGCCGCGCCACCCGCGCCCGCCGCTGTTTCACCAGCGGGTCGCCTTCCATGCGCTTGAGCTCGTCCTTGACCTCCTGCTTGGTCATCCGCATGTCGCGCTCCCGCTGGTGGCGCTGAAATGCATAGTCCGCCACTCCCAACACCAGCAGCACCACGGCCAGCGCGATGGACAGCGAAAAGACCAGTTCGCACGCGCCTTTGAACATCGGCAGCGGTTCAAGCGTCGTCAACAGCAGAATCCTGGGCATCTGGCTGGTGATCACGACCACGCCCACCAGGGCGATCACCGCCGTCTTGGCCAGATTCATCACCAGCCGCATCCCCGCGCGGGCGTCGAAGAGGTTCTTGAACCCCTTGAGCGGCGAGAGCTTGGTCAGATTGGGCTCCAGCGGCTTGCCCGTGATCAGGACGCCGACCTGCCCCATCGCTGCCAGCAGCACCACCACCGCCAGCGCCAGCAGCAGTGGCCCGGACGCCTCCGCCAGTCGCGTCCCCGTGTATACCATCACATGGCTCACATCATCGGCGCGAGCCACGTTCATCGATTGCTCGCCCGAGAGCATCGAGGCCATCGTCTGCCGCATGCTCGACAGCATCCGCAGTCCCAAGGCCCACAACAGCAGTGACGCGGCCAGCAGCGACAAGGCCGCGGTCAGATCCTGGCTCTTGGCTACCTGGCCTTCCTGACGCTTCTCGTCACGACGACGCTGCGTCGGGGCCTCGGTTCTTTCCTGGTCAGTCTCCGCCATGAGCGCCTAGCCTCCAATCCACGACGCCACGCTCGCCAGAACTTCGCGCATCGCCTGCGCGAATACCTCGCCCTGTGCACCGACCACCGCCACCAGCAACGTCAATCCCAGCAGAATGCGCAGCGGGAATCCGATGCTCAGAATGTTCATCTGCGGCACCGTCCGGGCGATGAAACCCAGGGCGATCGTCTCCAGAAAAATCAGGCACAGAACCGGCCCGGACACGCGCAGGCCCAGCTCGAAAGCCGAGCCCAGCAACGACACCGCCAGTTCCACGATGCGCCCATCGGGCTGCAGGCCTCCGAGCGGAATGCTGTGGAAGCTGTTGACCAGCGTCCCCAAGACCGCGCGGTGGCCTCCGAAGACGAGGAAGATGGCCACGGCCATCATGTAGTAGAACTGCCCGACCGGGCCGGCGTCCTCCCCCTGGTCCGGACTGTATATCCCGCCCAACCCGAAGCCCAGTTGCTGGTCGATGATCCGCCCCGCCACCTGCAGCCCCAGGAGCGCCAGACCCACGCAGAAACCAATCGTCAAACCCACCAGCAATTCCACCCCCACCCAGGGTGCCAGCGTCCACAACGACAGGCCGTGCTCAATCACGCCCTGCACCGCCGCGGCCGCCACCGATCCGGCCAGAGGCGCCGATGGCAGCGCGGGGCTGACCACCACACCCTCGGCCGTCAGGTCGATCGGCATACCGTCGTTCAGCAGCATCGGATACACGCACAGCGACAGCCCGAACGCCAGCAGCGCCTTCAGACGCATCGGAAGCATGGTGCTGCCGAAGACCGGCCCGACGGCGAAGATGCCGGTGATCCGAAACAGCACCAGCAGCCAGGCGGGCACATGAGCCAGAAGTGGCGCGTAACTGATGGGCAAACGACGATCTCCTTGGGTTCAAAGAACGGTGCTTCGCGGCGGCGGCTCAGCCCAGTCCGCTGAACATGCGGGCGGAGAATTCCACCAGCATCCGGGCCACCCAGGGTGTGATGAGAATCGCCACGACGGCCATCCCGATGATCTTGGGCACGAAACTGAGCGTCTGCTCCTGCACCTGCGTCACCGCCTGCAGGATGCTCACCGCCAGGCCAATCACCAGCCCAGCCAGCAGAATCGGCGCGCTGAGCAGAAGCATCACACCCAACGATTCCCGCACCACGTCCGTCGCCTGGTCAAATGTCATGGCTCACACCTTCGGGCTCTCGACCCCTGGCTACCGCCCGCCTATCCCGCTCCCGCGACTACCGCAAAACTGTTCAGCAGATTGCCCGCCACCAGCCGCCAACCGTCGACCAGCACGAACAGGAGCAGCTTGAAAGGCAGGGAGATCAGCACCGGCGGCAGCATCAGCATGCCCATGCTGATGAGTACGCTGGAGACGACCATGTCAATAATCAGAAACGGCAGATACAGCCGAAAACCCATCAGGAAGGCGACCTTGAGCTCGCTGAGCATGAAGGCCGGCACCAGCGAAATCATGTCCACGTCGGATCGGGTCAGCATCTGCGGCTGGCTGGTGTCGATCCCGCGGTAGTTGAGCATCATGTAGATGTCGCCGTGATTCCCCGCGTGGTCAATCTGGGCGAACATGAAGTCACGCAGCGGCTGACGAGCCCGTTGCCAGGCGACAAGCTGGTCGATCTCGCCGCGCTGCACCGGCTGGATCACCTCGTCGTTGAGCCGATCGAGCGTCGGGGCCATGATCAACAAAGTCATGAACAGGCCCAGCCCGGTGATCACCTGGGCCGGTGGTAACGACTGCGTGCCGATCGCCTGGCGCAACAGCGCCAGCACGATGACGATCCGCGTGAAGCTGGTGCACATGATCACCAGCGAAGGGGCCAGCGACAGCACTGTGATGAGAATCAGCACGGACAACGTGGCTGACAGCCCGCCTTCGGTCGCGGGCGCCGCTTGGCCGGCCTCCTGAGCTTGAAGGCCACGGGTCCACGTGTCCACGCCCCGGGCCGCATTCTCAATTACCGATACAGGATTGGCAGGATCCAACCTCGAACCGGCGGCGGTTGAATCGCTGCGCGACTGGCCGGCCGCGGACGTCGCGCTGACGGCGACCACGAGTACCGCCGCCGCTATCCGCCAACCGATCTGTCCGCCAGCCCCAGCAATCATGCGCGAATCTCCCGGCTTCGCGAGGTTGGGACGCGGGTTGCGTCGCCGTGCGGCGCCACCGGCCCGGTCTGCGGGCCGCCCAATGGCTGGCGCACGAGGTTGCGCAACCGCGACAACAGCCCGCCGAGCTGCTCACGAGCCCGGTCGGTGTGAATCTCAGCCTCGTCGACCCCTTCCAGCGTTGGACCGTCTTCACGGTCGTAGTTCCGGTCCATGCGGCCAAGCATCTGCTCAAACGCCCGCGTAGCGCTGCCCACCTGGGCCCGGGATACTTCCGCCAGCAAGTCGGCCACTTCCTCCGGCTCGGTGACTTCGGCCAACGTCCGCATGGTTCCCGCCGAGTCGCCCACCACAAGAATTCGCTGACCCACACGCATCAACATCACGGCCTGCTTCGGCCCCACCGAGGTGCGGCCGAGCACCTGCAGCGCGCCGCCCAGACGTGTAGGCGACGCAGCGCCCGGGTTCAGACGGCGCACGGCTGCCCGGGCCACAAAGATCAATCCAATGACCAGCGTCAGGGCCCCGAACGTGCGGACCCAGCCCGCCGCCAGCGTGTCGCGCCTCTCAACGGGGGCGTAGTCGGCCGCGCCTGCCGCTTCGTCCATCCGCAGCGGCAGATTCTCCCGCCGGGCGATCACGGACGGTGCAAGCCGGGATGCGGCATCCAACGACGCTGCGCGCTGAGCCGAAGGATCTGTGGGCTCCCGGGGCGATGCCGGCGCCTGAGGCAACGACGGCGCGGCCGGTGATGGCGGGATCGACGGCGCGACGGGCCGATTGGGCAGCACCGGGCGACCGTCGCCGTCTGCCAGACGACGGGCCAGGTGGCTCATCGGATCGGTGCCGCGGCTCGACGGCTCCGCCGCCATGGCGGGCGTCACCCACAGAAGAGCGAGCAGACTCACCCTCGCGGCGGCGGGCACCCATGACTGTACCCGCCTGTGGCGTAGTCGTTGGGAGCGTGCCGGGCCCCACGGCACGATTGGACGTCGAAGTGTTGCGCGCCAGAGGCGCGTGTCGATTGCCATCGGCCATCCTGGCCTTTCATCAGCCGTCCGGGCCCGCGATGCCTGCACACCGTGGGCCGTTCCAGCCATCATGCGGGCGGCTCCGCCGCCCACCGTGCCTGTCAAGACGCGCGACTACGCCCCGGCCTCCTGCCGGGCCGCCGCCTGCGCCTGTTGCTCAAGGTCCGCCACAATCTCACTGATGCGGATGCAGAAGTTGTCGTTGAGCACCAGCACCTCGCCACGGGCCACGAGGCGATTGTTGACGTACACATCCACCGGATCACCAGCCAGTTTATCCAGCTCAACCACCGCGCCGCCCCCCAGTCGCAGCACATCCTCGACCATCATCTGTGTGCGGCCGAGTTCGACCATCACCTGCAACTCGACGTCGCCGAGCAGATCGATCGCCGATGGATCCACACTGGTGGCGTCGTCGCCAGCCCCCATCATCATTGCCGCCATCGCCGCGTCGGCCGCGGCCGACGCTTGCGCATTGGAGACCAGGGTCCCCTCTGCTGCGTCGCGCCCACCGGCGCCCTCCGCCGCAGCCTGAATCTCACGGATCGACGCCTGCGCCTCGGCCAGAGCCGATTCAACGGCATCCTGCTCCTGCTCGTCGAACGCCTGCGCATCACCCGCGGTCGAACCGTCGGGCCCGCCGAGTGCATCGGGATCGGGTTGGGAGTTCTGCTTTTCGGCCATCCGTGGCTGTCCTTCGGTCGAAGGTGAATCTCGTGCCCTGCCTATCGTACGCCGACGACCCCATCCATGGAGGCAGGCGGGTTCCGGGGCTTCCCGCCCTGCCAGGCAAACGCGCCTGTCTAAAGCTGAAACTCGGTGAACTTGTTGATCACCACGTCCCGCACGATGGGCTTGCCATCCTCATCAGGCCCGAAGCGGGCGTCAAACCGGGCCTTGAGTTGGCGCTTGATCGTCGCCAGGGTCGGCTCGGTCAGTTGCGAGCGGTCGGCCCGACTGATGATCTCGCGAATATCCTCCGTGATCTGCGCCTTGGTCTGTTCGATCTGCTCGCCCACCTTCTCGCGGTGCTTTTCCGCCACCACGACGTACAGTTCCGTATCGTACACAAACGTTTTACCCGTACGATTGTTGGGAAACTTTCCACCGGCCACGAGGACTTCCCGGGGCCGCTGACCGAGCATCACCGGGTCCGGCGTCGCCGCATCGGCCGAGGCTTCCTCCGGCCCGCCCATCAGGACGAACAGCGCCCCGACCACGCTCAGTTGCAGGGCAATCAGCACGCCAACCAGCACCAGGGTCTTGATCGACAGCTTCTTCTGGGGCTCAGCGGCCTCGTTTTTCTCTTCTTTTTTCGCCATGACTGCCTATTCCCGCCGCCCCAGGCCGCAAGGCCCATCGGGACGGTCCCATGCATTCACTCGGCCGATCGGCCCGGCGGCTTCAGTACGGCCGGCGCGGACATCACTGACTCTCCAGTTCCTGGAGTTCCTCAACCAGCAATCCCGTCACCACCACTTCGACCCGGCGGTTGGGCGTACGCTGCTGCTCTTCATACAGGCGTTTGACCAGCGGTTCGGTATCGCCGCAGGCCACCAGTCGCAGACGGTCGGCCCGAACCCGCCCCTCGTGCCCGGTCAGGTATTTCTCCGCCGCCGCGGCCCGGGCGAAACTCAAGGCCTTCAAATCGCCCTCGGCGGCCTCGGCCGCTTCACTCGAACTCGCATGACCGCGAATCTCGACGATGTTGTTGTAACCACGGATACGCTCTGCAATCTGGCGCAGACTGCGGCGACCGGCCTCTGTCAGCTGGGATGAGCCGGGCGCGAACGTGATTCGATTGCCCACGATATACCTCTCGCCGCGACGCACCACCGTGACCGTCGTCTCCTTGCCCTCCGTGCCCGGATCCACGGCGCTGGACTGGTTCGGCTCCTTGCGTTGCTGGCGGGCCGTCTCTTCAAGGATCTTGATCAGGCTCTGATCCGGGTCGTCCTGCGTCGGCAAGGGGCCGCCCCCGCCTTTCATGCCGAACGATTCCTGAATCTTCTCGACGATCGCGTGGTACTGATCTTCCTTCTTGAGCTCGCTTAAAGCCACGAGAATCACAAAAAAGCACAGCAGCAACGACATCAAGTCGCCATAGGTCAGCAGCCAGTCCGGCGCTCCCGGAGGTGGGCACTTCACCTTTTTGGCCTTACTGCTCATGGGCTCCTTGCCGCATGGTCCTCAGGGGCGTGCGTCTGAGGGGCGCAAACCCCAGTCCGGTCAGGCGGCTTCCTTCTCGGCGTCGCTGTCCGCTCGCATGTTCGGCGGCAGGAACGTCCGCAGCTTTCGCTCGACGATGCGTGGATTGTCGCCGCTTTGAATGGCCATGACGCCCTTGATGATGATGGTCTTGGCCAGAACCTCTTCGCCCGAACGCTTGGCCATGCGATCGGCCAGAGGCAGCGCCACGGCGTTGGCGATCACCGCACCGTAAAGCGTGGTGAGCAGAGCGATGGCCATGCCCGGGCCGATCTTGGCCGGGTCATCCATGTTCTTGAGCATGACCACCAGACCGATCAGCGTGCCAATCATGCCGAAGGCCGGCGCGTACTTGCCCACCGTCTCGAACAGCGCCTTGCCGGCATCGTGACGCTCGGTCAGATTCTCCAGTTCGCTTTCCATGATCGTTTCGATCAACTCGGGGTCCACGCCGTCCACCGCCATCTGAATGCCATGCACAATGAACGCATCGTCGATGTCCTTGGTCACGTTTTCCAGACTCAGAATGCCATCCCGCCGGGCGATCTCGGCATAGGACACCAGATCCTCGATCAGCTTCTGAGGATCCTGAACCTTGGCGAACGCCACGCTCTTGGTGACCGCGAAGATCCGCTTGACCGCCGGCAGAGGAAAGCAAAAGATGACCACGGTCGTCGTGGCCCCGCAAACAAGAATCACGCTGGGCACGTCGACGTACGCCTGGGCTTCGCCGCCGGCGATCAACGCCCAGGCGATCAGCAGCCAGGTGCCTATGAATCCCAGTAAAAGGCCCAAATCCATCGCGCACCTCAGGCGCAGAAAGTAGCGACGCTCCTCCGATTTATCGGTCCGCCAGCCGTAGAACTTTGAGAAGTCACCCAGCCGGCCGGTTCGGTGCGACCGGCCCAATCGCTACAAGCTCTGCAGATCATCGGGCCCGCCTTCCAGCGACCGCCGTTCACACTGTCAAGGCGGCAACTGGTCCCATAAGATCTCAGCCAGGCAGCGGTGGCGGCGTCACTGGCCCGGGTCCAGGGGAAGTCGCCCTCAAGTGGGCGGCAGCAGCCGTCGCAGAGATCGGCCGTATTCGATCGCCGCATCCACCACTTCCTGCATCGACTCGGTCACCACGAAATGGTCGCCGTTGATCAGGGTGATCGTCGTGTCCGGATTGGACTCGACGGTGCGGATCAGCTCGGCGTTGATCACGAACGGCTTCGAATTCAGGCGATGAAGTGTAATCATAAAAAGAAGAGCCAGGGGGTCAAGAGCCCCATTTGGATGGGCAACTCCGTCAGGCCGCAGTCATCCGACACGCGCCACCGACGCCCGACTCACTACCTCAGCGTGTTCAGCAGTTCCTGAATCAGCCGCTCGCTGGTGGTAATCACCCGCGAGTTGGCACTGAAGCCGGTTGAGGCGTTGATGAGGTTGATGAACTCCTCGCTCAGCTCGACATTGCTCAACTCGAGCGCCGCGCCGACCACCTGCCCTGCGCCACCGCTCCCCGGTGTGGTGATGACCGGCGTTCCGCTGTTGGGCGACACGTTGTAGAGATTCGCCCCCTCTTCGGTCAGTCCCTCAGGATTCGAGAATGTCGCCAGGGCGATCTGCCCCAGTGGCCGCACCTCGCCGTTGGAGAACTTGCCGACGATTGTGCCATCCCCGGAAATCTCGTAGCTGTCCAGATCGCCCAGGGCGATGCCGTCGTCCTTCTGGGCGGAAACTGTGGCCACTCCATCCGGTTCCGCGGCCTTGAGCTGCGACGTGTGGAAGTTCAAGGAGATCTGTTGCGGTGTGGACGCGCCGGTCAGACCCTGGTCGATGTAGATTGTATCGCCGGTCACGGTCGACAGATTACCGTCGGTATCGAAAGTCAGTGTGCCGTTGCCGATGAAGGTGTCGACATCCGTATCATCCTGGCTATGCACGTAGAAGTCCCACTGCGTTCCCGTGTTGGGTTTGCTGTTGAGGACAAAGGTCAGATCGACGGTAAAGGGGCTGCCCAGGGTGTTGTAGGCTGTGAATGTGGATCTCTGCGAGTAGCCGTCGGCGAGCTGGCTTTTGGTCCAAGTCAGCGGAGTCGATGACGCCGACGACACGACCATGCTGCCCATTGAAATATCGTTGAGCTCACCGCTGTTGCCCGTGATTTCAATTTCGCCGCCCGCGGTGATCGCCGCGCCCGCCCCGGCCATCGACGTGTCAATGCCCAGGATGTCCTCCAGAAAGTCCACGAAATCCTGAAGTGTGGTGCCGTTATCCGTCGAGCCGGTCGTATTGGCGGCCCCGACTTCGAACGTACGCGTCGGCAGGGTGACCGCCCCGGCCGCATCTGACGAGTTGTTCGGGTTGCCCTTTTCAATACCTGAGACCGTGATAACGTCGCCGCTGGCGAAGATCGGCACCCCGGCGCTCGCGGCCGTGTAGATCGAGGTCAGGGCCGTCGCCCCCGACGCCGCCACGGTCGCGGCGGCGTCGGAGAACATGGCCGTGCTCGTGCTGATCGAACCTTGCGTGGCTGGAAGCGAGTTCTTGCCGGCGTTGAGCTTGCCGGTGATGGTCGCGCTGGTCGTCGGTTCGGCCAGCGACAGCACCCCAAGCGGAATCTCCAGATCGCTGAGCACGCCGCCGATCACATTAAAGTTCTCGTCAATGGTGAAACCCTGCACCTTGGAGCCGTTGGGGTTCACCAGCGTGTAGTTCTCATCGAGCGTGAAATTACCCGCCCGGGTGTAGCGCGTCGATCCGCTGTCGTCGAGGATGAAGAAGCCGTCTCCCGTGAGCGCGGCGTTCGACGACACACCTGTGACCTGGCGCGCCCCCGCATTGAAATTGCGTGTGATCGCGCCGATGCGCACCCCCAGGCCGATCTGCGCCGGGTTGCTGCCGCCGCTGGCGGCCGTCGGGGCGGACGCCGGCTTCACAAGCTGCGAAAACTGTGTTTCAAACGCCATGCGGCTGGCCTTGAAGCCCAGCGTGTTCACGTTCGCAATGTTGTTGCCCGCGACGGTGATCCATTCCGAGTTGGCCACCATGCCACTGAGGCCGTTAAAAAGAGCGCCGTTCAGTCCCATTGCTGTGCTCCTGTCTCACTATGTCTGGCCAGCGGCGTCAACCCCGGGGCCCCTGAGCCTGCGACCCTTGGGAGCGGATCCCTCGAACCGATGCGTTTTCAATCCAGTCCGTCCGTCCCAACCACGTCAGCGGATTCGCGGTTCGTGCGGACGCGACCGCCTCGCTTTCATGCTGTTCCTGCATCGGGCGGCCCTGCGTCTGGCGAGCCGCGGCCTGCTCACGCGCTTCATCGAGCAGTGCCTCGAAACTGCGCTGCTCCAGCGGCAGACCCGCCTCGGCCGCCTCCGACCGCCGCAGCAGCCGATCCGACGGCCCGGGCAGATTCCCCGGCCGCACCATCGGCTCCAGCATCGCCAGCAGTCGCATCGCGTCGGCCACGGTTCCTGCAACCTCTCTTATGCCCGGCCTTCGTCAGGCCATGCCGTCCATCCATCGCGTTACGTCACCTGTCAACTGACTTTCTTGGGCCCGCTGCTCCCGCTTGTCGTCGGGTTCTGATCCACAGTCTTGACGGGATCGCTCACGCGGGTTTGAGACTGCTCGGCCGCAGGCGTCGTCCCCGCGCCCCCGGAAATATGCGTCACCAGCGCCATCGGCAAGGTCTTGCCCGTATCCAGCTCAAGGTAGATCATTTCATCCTCAACCCGCACCGATGTCACCGTCCCCGTCACCTTGTTTCCATCCAGCGTATAGCCCTCGATGTACCTGCCGATCGTCGCTCCGGCCGTCGACAACTGGTTCTGAAGCAGGAAAACATTCATCTGCTCATGCAGGAATGTCTGGCTCTCCACCGTCTGGGTCACCAGATTCTCGAGTTTCTTCTCAAGCTGCATCTGGCTTTCGATGTTGCGCAGGCTTGACAGTTGTTCGAGAATGGCCGCGCTATCCTGCGGTTCGAATGGATCCTGATTGGCCAGCTCCGTCACGAGTATCTTCACAAACTGCGCACTGCTGATCGCGGCAAAACCTGTGGCCTTGTCGACTGCCGTGGTTGTTCCACTGCCAAGGGATCCGATGGCGGACATGTCAATGCACTCCACAGGAAACGTCGTACAGGCCCAGACGCCGATCGTCTGCCCACCATTTCTCGTCAGGCCAACACTTCAGACGTGACGGCCTTTGCCCTTGCCTGAGCGGCCGCCTGTTCGAAACTCGAAACCGACCGGCCGTCATCGCTCCCACCGTCGCCCTCTCGCCTTTGTCCACCACCACCGGCATACTGCCCGCGACTGCGTCCCTCAGCGCCGCCCTGGGCGTCGTGGCCTTCCCGGCCGTCTTGTCCTGGCTGCGACATAGCGCCGGACGCGGAGGTGGACATCGATTGCACGCTCAGACGCTCGACGACCAAGCCCTGCCCCTCCAGGGCCTGGCGAAGTTCGCCCAGCCGTTGACTTAGCAAGTCGCGTGCCGAAGTGTATTGCGTCACCAGTTGTGCACGGATCACGCCCTCGTTCATCTGCATCTCGATGCGCACAATGCCCATTTCGGGCGGTGACAGGCGAAGGGTCACGGTCCCGCCGTGCTGCAACACCGCCGCACGCAGCCCACGCACCGCGCGGCTCACGCTCAACTGGTCCGCTGATTCGTCCATCCCCGACGTTGCCGGCAACAGGGCCTCCGCGCCACCCGAGACCGATGCCGTCGCCGTATGCGTCGTACCCGGCGTCATACCGACCGTCGTGTGGCCCGCGGTCATGTCGCCGGTGGTCGCACCGGTCATCGTGCCATTGCTGACCACGGGCTGCACAGGCTTGCCGGCTTGCGCCGACGTCGAGGTGCTGCCTGTATCGTCCTTCAAACGCCCTTGGTCGGCATCGCTCGTGGGGGCATCGGTTGTCCCGGTGGCGCTGACATCATGAATCGTCCAAAGTCCACCGGGGGCAGAAGCCACGTCTGAACGGGTCGGGGTCGACGCTGCGCTTGCGCCTGACTTCGGCGCCTCACCCTGACTTCCCGAAGCGCCCATCGCCGCCGCTTCCAAGGTTTGATGCCTGCCTGCGGCCATCACCGTGGCGGTGGCAACCCGACTTTCGTCTTCGGGAGCACTGGTGATGACGGGGGCGGAAGAGGGTTCAGAATCCTCGGCGAGCGCAGGATTTGCGCGTGTCAATGCTGGTTCGGCCAATGGCTGGTCGCGCACCGGGTCGGCGGCGCTCGTTTGCCCTGGTGCCGGCTGGGTGATCACCACTGGTGACGCGCCGTCCACCACAGGTGGATTGTCACCCTCCGGTGTGTCATCGCGTTCGCTCTTTGTGTCGCCGTGCTCGCTTGTTGAAGCACTCTCCACCACGGCTTCCGCACCCTCGTGACCGATGTCTTCATCAGCCGCGGTCGTGTCGGGTGATTCCGCCGTCGTCTCACGCACGGAAGTGTCCGGAGTTTTGTCGGCCGTGCGCTGCGCCTCGGGCCTGTGCTCGGTCACCCGCTGGCCACGTTGAGGCGCAGCCGTCCTTGCCGCGGTCTGCTCCCGCTCGCGAAGCGTCGAGGCGAATGTCGCCTCCGCATCACTCGCGCCCGCGCGCCCATTTCGAGGTGCCTGTCCGCTCGACGCGGGGGGCGCCATGACCACAGCCTTCATCATCCCAGCTCCCCTCTGACGCCGGAGCGCGCCGCACCGATGGCGTCGTTCGCCGGTGTGTCATCCGAACTGGCGTTCGGCAGGGGTGATTGCGGCAACTGCGTCCCGCGCTGGCGAAGCCGCTCGAGCAGTTCGCTGGCGGTCACCAGTTCCTCGGGGTTCCTGAATTCCTTGAGAATGCCCGCGGCTTTGCGCGGCTGCATGGCCGCCAGGTACTCAACCACTTGTTCGCTTTCGCCCGCCGCGATCCGTTGCAGGAACATATCCTTCGCCTGCCGAGGTTTGACTTGCTGGTAGAGCTGCACGGTTTTCTGGAAGTCCTCATCCTCCCGGCGGGCAAGTTCGTCGGCGATCGACGCCTGCCAGGCCAACTTCTCCTGGTCCTGCTCCGCTTTCTGCATCGCGACCGCTTGTCGGGCCATCTCAAGCTGACGCTGCAACACCCGAATTTCCTCGCGCAAGCGCTGAACCTGAAGCAGGGCGATTTCTTCGGCATTCTGATCGCGGCCGATCTGCTGCAGCGTTGACACCGGGCCGTCAGCCACTTTCTGCTGATGCGCCTGGCGACGCGCCCGCTCGGCATCAAGGGCCGCCTGCTCAGCCGCCCGCCGTTCCAGAACCTGCTGCTGCTCGATCGTCGGGATGAAGATCGCCGCCACCGCCCGCACCCGATCGGCGTTGAGCCGCCCGCCCATATACAGGTAGGCCACGCCCCCAAGGACCAACAGTACGTTGATCAGCAGGACGATGGCCAAGGCGTTCCAGATGGATTTCACCGTTTGAACTCCGCGAGACGTCGTCGCCCATGGCGCTGGATCGAGATTTCATCCAGTTCGGCGGTCTCGCGGCGCAGACGCTGTTGTTGCCACGCCGCGTACCGACGTTCGCGTAGCAATTCCAGTGCCTGCCGGGCACGAGTCGCGGCGAGAAGTTTCTCCCGCGACTGATTGACACGGTCTTCCACCCTCGCCAACTCCAACACCACCATCTGCGCCCGAGCCGCCGATTGCCCGCTATAGCGGGCGAACTGGCTCACGCGCTCCATATCCACCCGCCCGTGCAACGCCGCCCCCAGGTCGCTCTTCGACTGGCGAATGCCCTCCTGCATCTGCCGAATCTGCGTCCGCAGGATCAGTTGACGGCGCAGATGTTGCGCCAACTCGCGCTGGGCCTGCTCTTCGACCACGCGACGCTGATACAGCACCGGCTCAAGCTCGAAGACAAAGCCCGCCATCGGCGCAGCTCCTTGAAAGTGGGAGAACATCGCTCAGCATCAAGCCGCCCGCTGCTCACCGGGGTCCGACCGCCCGCGCCCGTCGTCCCCCGGCGAACTTCTGCCGCAAGGCATCGAACTGACCGGTCAGGGCGATGAGTTGCTGGCTCGTACGCTGAAAATCGGCCGCCCCTTTGACCTCGTGACGACCCTGCTGCAGAAATTGATCAATCGCCGGCTTGGCCGCGATCGCCAGATCGAAATCATCATTGCTGCCCGATGCGTACGCACCGATGTTCAGCAGATCCTCCACCTGCCGGTACGCACTAAGCAACCTCACGACCCGCGCCCGTGCGGCCGCGTGCTCGCGCGAGGCGACCTCGTCAGCCACACGGCTGACCGAACTGAGCACATCAATCGCCGGCCAATGCCCTTGTTCGGCCAAACGCCGCGACAACCCGATGTGCCCATCCAGAACGCCACGCGCCGCGTCGGCCACGGGATCGTTCATTTCGTCGCCTTCGGTGAGGACGGCGAAGAATCCCGTGATCGAACCTCGCGACGTGCGGCCGCAACGCTCGAGCAGACACGGAAGACTGCTGAACACACTCGGTGGATAGCCTCGCGTCGTCGGCGGCTCGCCGGCGGCCAAACCCACCTGGCGCTGTGCTTGGCAGAATCGCGTGAGCGAGTCCATGATCAGCAGCACATCCTTGCCCTGGTCACGAAAAAACTCAGCCGCCGACACCGCCACATGCGCCGCGCGCAGCCGCTTCACCGCCGACTCGTCGCTGGTCGCACACACGACCACGCTGCGTGATAAACCTTCGGCTCCCAGATGGCCATCGATGAACTCCCGCACCTCGCGCCCTCGCTCTCCGACAAGCGCGATCACCGTAACGTCGGCGTCCGTGTGCCGGGCCATCATGCCCAGCAGCGTGCTCTTACCCAGTCCCGGAGACGCGAAGATGCCGATGCGCTGACCTCGGCCAATGCTCACCATCGAATCGATCGCGCGCACCCCGACCGCCAACGGCTGATCGATCCGAGGCCGATTCAGTGGATCCGCCGGTCCGGACAACAGCGGCTTGAGGCGACCTTCACCCAGCGGCCCACAGCCGTCCATCGGCTCACCCAGGCCATTAATGACACGCCCCACCAGCTTGTCGCCCACACGTATCACCGGCACAAACTGTTCGCTGATGACACGGTCCCCCCGACGCACCCCCTGCGTTTCGCCCAGGGGTATGAGGACACACTTTTCGCGATCAAAGCCCACAACTTCGGCTTGCACGCTCGGGCCGCGTCCACGCTGGGTCACGATCCTGGCCAGAGCGCCGGTGGGCGCGTTGAAGTCTGTCACATGCACCGCCAGCCCCACCACTTCCGACACCGTACCGCGCAGTCGCATCGGACTGGCCAGATCGATCGCTTCACGTTGAGATTCAAGAATCGTCATAGCCGCCTCGTGCACCGACGTCGAACCGTCTACGCTTCTGAAGATTCGTCCTGGCCTGCTCCGGATGGGTTCGTTTTGGACGACGGCCCTGGATCCGGCGCAGCCGACCGAGGCTCGTGTTCCTCGACGGGCAGCATCAGGTCAACAATGCGGGCGATCTGTTGATCGACGGTCGCCTCCACGGCCCCCTGACCAAAGCGCACCTCGCAGCCGCCCCGGCCGATCTCCGACGACGCTTTGAGTTGCACGTCCTTGAGATGGGCGAATTCCCCGAGCAGCTGGGGCATCGCCTCCTCGAGCACGGGCCGGTCGTCGGGGTGAATGAGCACTGTCACCGCCAAGGGCTGCAACACATGCTCCAGCGCAGCCGCCACCTGATCCACCACCACCGTCGGATCCACTTCGATGACGCGATGCACCACGCGTTCGGCGAAGCGCAGGGCGAAATCAACCACGGCTTCCCGTGAATCCGCGGCCAGTTCATCGCGCATCGCCTGCCACTGCCTCGCCAGCTCACGCCACGCGTCAATGACCGCCTGCAATTGCTGCTGCATCTGCGACAGGGCTTCTTTACGCCCCTGACGCCGCCCCTCCTCGACGCCCTGGGCCAGCCCTTGCCGCCGTCCCTCGGCCTGCGCCTGGTCATGAGCGGCATTGGCCTGCTTCTGGGCCTGCCGCTCAGCCTCGCGGATCAGACGCTCGGCACGCTCCCGCGCCGCCGCCACAATCCGCTCGCCTTGTCGAGCCAGATCGCCCAGGTCCAGCACCACCGCCTCCTTGAGCAGAGGCGCCGCGAAATTGTGCTTCACTACTGGCATGCGCAACCATCCTCACTCGACCAACGGAGCCGCCGCATCGGCCTTGACTCGACGGCGACGGGGGAATCGCCACTCGGCTTATACAATCAGGTCTCGATCGCCGCCGCGGCCCTGGATGATGATTTCGCCGGCGTCCTCCAGACGACGCACCACGTCCACAATCCGCTGCTGGGCGTTCTCCACATCGCTCAGCCGCACGGGCCCCATGTATTCCATGTCTTCGCTGATCATCGTGGCCGCACGCTCGGACATGTTGCGGAAGATCTTCTCCTTCAGCTCCTCGCTTGCGCTCTTGAGGGCCAACGCCAATTCCTCGTTGTCGATCTCCTTGAGCACAACCTGGATGCCCTTGTCGTCCACAAGCAGAATGTCCTCGAACACGAACATCAGGCGGCGGATCTCTTCGACCAGATCGGGGTCCTCGGCTTCCAGGCCCTCCATGATCGCCTTCTCCGTCGAGCGATCGACCAGGTTGAGCATTTCGGCAACCGTCTCGACGCCGCCAAGCTTCTCGAAGTTCTGGCTGAGCATGTTGGCCAGACGTGCTTCCAGCCCTCGCTCAACCTCGGTCACCACCTCGGGGTTGGTGCGTTCCATGTTGGCCACACGCTTGACCACCTCGATCTGCTTGGGACCAGCCAGCCCCGCCAGAATCTCCGACGCCTTGTGGAACGGCAGATGACTGACGATCAACGCGATCGTCTGAGGGTGCTCGTCCTGAATGAAGGTCAGAAGATTCTGGCTCTCCGCTTTCTGGAGAAACGAGAATGGCGTACGCCGAACCTGCTGTGAAATCTGCTGGGCGATGCGATCGGCCGTCTTCGGATCGAGGCTGGCGATGAGCAAGGCGCGGGCATATTCCATCCCCCCTTCATTGGCCCAGTTCTGAGCCAGGGCCATGTGGTAAAACTCTGTCAGCACCTGCTCAAGTTGATGACGCGGCACAGTGCCCATCGCAGCGATCTCCCGCGTCACCTCTTCGATCTGCTTATCCTCCATCTGCTTGAGAAGCAGCGAAGCCGCCTCGCGGTCCAGCGCCAGCAGAAGCATCGCCGCCTTGCGCGACCCGGGGATACCGTCCATCTCGCCGCCAGATGCCTCGCCGGCTTGGCCCAGGGCATCAAGCGATTCAGATTTCGTTGCGCTGCTCATGCTCGCCTCATGCGGCCGGATCTCCCCGATGCGCCGCTATTCCTCGGTATTGACCCACCGACTGAGAATGCCAGCCGCCTCAACCGGATTGGCCCTGACCAGTTCGCCGATCTGTTCAGCGATGCGCCGACGTTTCATTTCGTCTTCGTCCAGCTCCACACCGTCCATCGTCGCCTCCGTGGCGTCGGCTTCGCCGACGAGATCGTCCTCGGCCGGCAATGACGGCGGCACCCCGGCCAGTTCCTCGGCCGTGGGCATCGGCGGCGCCTGCGTCGCTTTACGCACCATGCCGAACATGATCGTCAGACTGGCCAGCGCCAGAACCGCAAGCCCCGCCGGCTTGGCCCAGCTTGACCCGACGAACTTCATCACGCCCGCCGACCCAGTCGCGGTCCCCGCGATCGCCAGGGCCGCCTGGTCCATAATCATGTGCGCCGCAATCTGCCCGGCCGCCTCGGCTGCGATCAGGGGCTGGACCTGCTGCCTGACGTTGGCCAGCTGGGCATCCACGATCGGCGCGAGCGAGGCCTCGTCCGGGTCGCCCTCGGCCGCGGGATTCACCTGACGCCACACCTGCACGAAGTAACTGCGGGGCACGTTGACCGTCACACTCACTTGACGCGGCATGTGCCCCGTCCGCCGAATGTAACTCTTTTGCGTCAGGTTCTTATCCCCGTAGTCGTTTTCCGTCAGGCTCGACGTCTCGGTGACAACCTCTGCTCCACCGCCCATGATGTCACCGCCCGTGTTGGACCGGACGCCCGGCTCACCCGCGTCGCGCGCGTTGCGCCGCTGGGACTCCTGGGCCACCTCTCGCTTGAGAGGTTCGGTCTGTTCATAGGCGTACGTCTGCGTCTCTTCGCTGCGGGTCGGATCGACATTCACATTCACCGCGACGATCACATCCGGAATATAGCTGAGCACCGTGCGAATTTTCTGTGTGTAGTCCCGCTCCAGAGCACGCACCAGTTCGATCGTCTCGGTCGGCACCAGATCCTCGTCCGAGGGCACGGCATACGTTCTGCCGCGTCCGTCGACAATCTTAACATCCTGCGGCTGAAGTTCGGCGATCGCGCCGCTGACCCAGTTGGCCACCGACTGGACCAGGTTTTTGTCCAACGGCCGGCCACCCTGCATGAAAACAGTTACCGACGCGCTGGGGCGGCGATAGGTCTGAGCGAACCCTTGATCACGCGGCAGATCCAGCACGACATGCGACGATCGCACATTTTCAAACCGGCCGATCACCTGGGCCAGAAACTTCTGTTTCGCCTGCAACAACGCCTGCGCATTCTGGGCGTTGCTGGTCCAGGCGCTCTGACGCTCGAGCAATTCGTCAAAAATGCGCGTCGGGTCGTCACCGAGCAGGTCGAACTGGGCCAGCACGACGAAGGCGTCGTCGCGCCGGGCCACGGGCACAAGAATCTGCGCTCCTTCGGTTTTGACCGTGATCCCCCGCCCCTGCAGTCGCGACACCACCTCGGCCTGCTGGCCTGGATTGGCGGTCGCCACCACGGCATACTCGGCCGTGCCCGCGTATTGCAGCAGCACCCCCAGCACGAATACCAGCAGCAGCACGACAAGAAACACCACCGCCATCTGGGTGGCGCTGAGCTGGCGAATCTGAAGCTGGATCTGCGTCCAGTAGCGTCTGAGAAATTCCATCGCTCGGCCTCCATGCCATGCGACGAAACGTTACCGCGTCAGCCGGCCACGCCTCGAGCTTACACCCGCATCTGCTTGATCTCGTCGTATGCCTCAACCATCTTGTTGCGCACCTGCATCAGCATCTGAAAGGCCAGGTCGGCCTTTCGCGTGGCCTGCGCCACGTTGGCCACGTCGTCGCGTCGCCCCGTCTGCAGGTCTTCGATCGCCTTCTCCGCATCCTGCTGAAGGCGGTTGACCTGCTCAAGGTTCTTCATCAGCACGTCCTTGAAGCTGGGCCCGCCATCCGCGCCGGACCCCTTGGGGCCTTTCACCGCGTCCGGACGAGCCGCGCTGCCCGCGCCAATCAGTCCCAGAGGATCGGTCATCATTCACCTCTTGCCGGTCCGTGCCGACTGCGTCATGCATCCTAACCGATCGCCGCGCGGCGGAAGTTTTCCCCAACCGCGTCGCCCACCTATGCAAGCAGCCGCAGCGACGACTGAATCATGCCCTTGGTCGCTTCGGCCGCGGTGATGTTCGCTTCGTACGCCCGACTCGCCTCAAGGGCGTTGATCATTTCGTTGGCGGGCTCGATGTTCGGATATTTCACATACCCATCCGCGTCGGCGAAGGGGTGCGTGGGCTCGTAAACCCGCCGCAGCGGCCCGCGGTCCAGCTCGATTTCTTTTACATGCACGCCCAGCCCATTGCCCGTTGCCGGATCCCCCGGCGCAAAAATCGGTATCCGTCGACGAAACGGCGCGTAGTTTCCGGCGGCGTCCTCGATCGAATGTTGATTGGCGATGTTGGCGTTGATCGTGTCCAACCGCACTCGTTGCGCCACCAGAGCCGACGTTGAAATGTCCAGTGCACCGAACATGATGGATTCCGTTCTTCAGCCGCCGACCGGCCGGCGGGCGATGAGCCCTCTATTACATGCGGCCGCGAATGGCCGTTTCCAGAATGCCGTAGCGGCTGCGCAGAAAGTCATTGGCCACCTGAAACGCCATCGTGTTCTCCGCCAGAGACTGCATTTCACGTTCCAGATCACGGTTGTTCTGGTCGTGAAACAGGATGTTGCGGTTCGAAGCGTCCGGCCGCAGCCGCAGGCCGTCCCTTTCGAAATCTACGAGGCGCGTATCGCGTATTCGCAATTCTCCCGCAGTCGGCCGGGCTGTGCGGCGCCGTCGTTCGATGGCCCGCCCCAGTTCATCCTGAAAACCCTTCGGGTCAACGTCCACGGGCTTGAAATACGGCGTCGACAGATTGGCCACGTTGTGCGCCAGCAGCTTCTGACGCGCCTCGGTGAACTGGGCCATTCGCTCCAGCACCGGCATGGACCCATTGTCGAACAATCCCGCGATCATGGTTCACACCTGTGCGTCTGACCCGCAACCTTCCCGATCATTAGCAATCCCGATGCCGGCGCCACGCGCCTTCCGCGGTCTTCGAGAAAGACAATCCCCTCCAGCTCAGCGGCCCGCATCGCGCAATTCCTGCGCTACCGGGCGACCGCTGACCTGGCTCCACCTCACGCGGTCTGCGGAGCCAGATCCTGCTGCTTCCATTTCTTGAGCTTCAGCCCCAGCGTTCGTAAACCGATGCCCAGCGTCCTCGCGGTTTTCTGCCGATTGCCGCCGAAACGGTCGAGCGTCGCCAGAATCTGTTGGCGCTCCATCTCATCGAGGGTCGCGATGCCGCCCTGCCCATCGACCACTAGGCCACTCGCCGCGACGGCCTGTGCTGGCGGGTCCGTGAACCCCGGCGCGCCGTGTGCCGAGTCCCTAGGCCGTGGCAACGGCCGCAACCCCAATGTTTGCGGCCAGACGCCCATTCCGTGCCCCGTCGCCGCGCCGGCCCAGGTCGGCATCCGCAGCCACGGGTCGATCAGGTCCGCTTCGATCGTCGCCCCCTTGCTCAGCACGCTGGCACGCTCACAGATGTTCTGCAACTCGCGCACATTGCCAGGCCACGCGTAGCCTTGCATCAGTTCAATCGCGGCATCGGCCAGACGCTTGGGTTCGCGTCCCTCACGCATGGCCGTCTGCATCAGGAAATGTTCAGCCAGCAGGCCGATGTCCTCCGCCCGCTCACGCAGCGGCGGCAGACATAGCGGCAGCACATTGAGCCGAAAATACAGATCCTGACGGAATTGCCCGGCCGCCACCGCATTCGACAGCTCGCGATTGGTCGTCGCGATCACCCGCACGTCCACCTGCATGGTCAGGCTCGAGCCGACCCGCTCGAACTGCCCTTCCTGCAGAATGCGCAGCAGCTTGGCCTGCAATGACGGCCCGATCTCGCTGATTTCATCCAGCAACAGTGATCCGCCGTCCGCCAACTCGAAACGACCCTTGCGCAACTGGTCGGCACCGGTGAATGCCCCTCTTTCGTGGCCGAACAATTCGCTCTCCAGCAGACTGCTGGACAGGGCCGCGCAGTTTACGCACAACATCGTGTGCTGCCTGCGCGGGCTGTGGGCGTGCAACATGCGGGCCACCACTTCCTTGCCCGTGCCCGACTCCCCGGCGATCAGCACCGTGCCGTGACTGCGGGCGATCTGTTGAATCTGCTGCGCCAGGCGGCGCATCACGGACGTGCGGCCGATGAGCACCGGCTCGGCCTGATCCATCCGACCCGATGCCCGCAGAGCCGCGTTTTCCTGAAGCAGCCGGCGATGCTCCACCGCCCGGCGGATCACCATCACCAGCTGGTCGCCCTCGAACGGTTTCTGGATGAAATCGAACGCCCCCTGCTTCATCGCCCCCACCGCCACGTCGATCGTGCCGTAGGCCGTCATCAGCACCACCGGTAACTGATCGTCGGCTTGGCGCAATCGCGTGAGCAGCTCCATGCCGTCCATCGCGGGCATCTTCATGTCCGTAACCACCGCCGCCGGTCGATGCCGAGCCATCAGCTTCAGCGCCGCCTCGCCGTTGCCAGCCGTCACCACCGTGAAGCCGCCCCGCTGCAGCGTCGCGGCGACACTGTCGCGCATGATCTGCTTGTCGTCGACAACCATCACCTTGCCGCTCATTCGCTGCTCCCGATCTCGACAGTCTCGCACTGCCGCGCCGTGGTGATTTCATCATCCCCTCGGATAGCCGGATCGCACTCGGCCTCCGCCGCCGGCAGCCACAGTTCGAAAACCGCCCCGCCGTCATTGTGCACCGTCACCGTCCCGCCGTGCGCGTCGACAATCCGATGCACGATCGCCAGCCCCAGACCCGTGCCCGTTTGGCGCGTCGTGAAAAACGGATTGAATAACCGATCAATGTTCTGTTCGGCGATGCCCGGCCCGCGATCGGCAACAGACAGCACCACCTGACCCGCTTCACCCCGCACGCCCAGATGCAACTCCCGCTGCTCGACCGGCACGCCGGCGCATCCTTCCTCGCCCGCCATCGCCTCGACGGCGTTGCGCACAACGTTCAGGACCGCCTGCCCCAGCAGGTCCACGTCGCCGTCGATCGCCAGCCTCGCATCACCCTCGGCCCACCCATCGCGTCGAACACGCACCCCCGTCGCATCGATGTTCGGCCGGTGCGCCGCCAGCGCCCGATCAAACAGAATCCCGGCAAGCACGGGTGCTTTCCGGGGCTTGAGCTCACGCGAGAAATGCAGGACATCGCCCACTATGGCGTCCAATGCGCGCACCGCTTCCGCGATGCGGGTCGCCATCTGCTGCTGGTCGCTTCCTTCGGGCAGGTCTTCACGCAGCATGCGTGCGTAGAGTCCGATGCCCCCAAGCGGATTGCGGATTTCATGGGCGATACCGGCCGCCATTTCGCCCAACGCCGCCAACCGGCGGGCCCGTTGAAGCTGCACATTGGCACCCGCCAGCTCCTTCTGCAGGCGCTGGACTTCGGCCTGAAGCAGTTCGTGACTGTGCTGAAGCTTTTCAGTGACCTGGTTGTAGGCGGTGATGATCTCAGCCAGCTCGTCCACACGGTCGGTCGCGATGGGCGCCCCCCTCGACAGGGTCGACGTCATGAGCTGGCTTTGATCCTCGCCGTTCACGTTCCGCCCCTTGCGCCTCTGCTAAGCCTGCCGGCCGAAACCCTGCCCGGCTGTCGCGCCCGCCGCGCCGTATGCACGCAGTGCCGTCGACGTCTGTTGTATGCGCCCGGTCTGCTGAAGCAACTGCTGCTGGCTGTCGCGAAGAAGTTCCGAATCGCGGGCGTCGATCGCCGCGACCTGCTGCTGACTGCGGGCCAGTTCATCGAGCAGCCCACGTATCCGATACCGCGCCTCATCAGGCAGTCCGGCCATGAATGTCGACCACCGGTCCCGATACGGCTCCATGACCGCGCCCACGCGCTGAAGGCGATCGACCAGTTGCTGCCGCCTCCCAAGCAGAGCCAGAAGCTCGTCCGTGCGCGACTCGTCAATCAGCATTCGCTGCCGGCCGGCCAACTCGATGAGCTGGCCGAACAGACCACACTGCTCGCTCAGTCGTTCGATGAGCTGGGCTACTGAAAGTGAGGCTGGAACGATGGTCGTGTCGGTCATCCTTGACCCTCGGTTGCGGCAAGCGTCAGACCTGCCCGCCGGGCCGGCGCCTCCTGCGCGCAGCCCAAACCCAAAAGCCCTTATCGGTCAACGGGGGCGCATTTGCTTTAACGTTTTATCGGGCCCGCCTGTACGACGACGTGAACGGCGCTTATTATCCTCGTCACCGACCGCAAGCCCATCTATCGCATCGCCTGCGATCGTCCGGACGCTTCATACAGGTCCAGCTCGCTGGTCCAACGCAGCCACTGGTCCCAGTGCCGGCCGTCCATCGGCAGATTCGGATCGTCGAACGCCTCGTCGGGGATGCGACTGAAATGCTCATAGGCGCGGCGGTTGGCGGCCTTCGCCTGCTGGGTCAGGCCCTGCTCGCAGTAGGCGTTGACAATCTGCACCAGGGCGACCAGCGAAGCGGGATCCTGCGCATAGCGGCCGGCGGCCAGATCGTAGAGCTCAATCGCCTGTTCATAGCGGCCCAGGTCGTAGGCGCAGTCGGCCCGGTAGAAAAACGCGTTACGCAGGTAGAGCCGTTCGAGCTCGCCCAGACTTTCGGCCGGCTGATCGTCGAGTTGAGTGATCACCTGGTCGAAAAGCTTCATCGCTTCTTCTAGCCGCCGCTGGCGATCGGCGCGGCGTGCGGTCAACTGTGTCTGCGAAGTCGCCTCCTCCAGACGCTCGCCCACCTCTCTGGCCGACTGGCGATAGCTGTCGGCCAGCGCAAAACGGACCGCCGCTGACTGCCCGTCACCCGCACGTCCATAGAGATCCATCGCCTGCGTAAAGCGCTCGATCGCCAGATTGAACTCGCCCAATCGATGGTGCAGCCGACCCAGCTCCACCAGCGCTTCCTGATAGCGTGTGCTCTGCGGGGTGATGGCTGGGTGATCCTCGACAACCGTCAACAGCGTGCGCTTGGCCGCATCGGTATCGCCCAGAGCGGCGTAGCACTGGGCCATCGGCACCATGGCGTCATACGCCTCAGGGCTGGTGCGCGTCTGCTCGTCGCCAGTCAGTTGGACGAAGTGCTCCAGAGCCGGCTCGTAGCGCCCGGAGGCCTGGTAAGCCAGCCCCAGGTGCAGCCGGGCTTCATGCCGACGGGGATCCTCGGGCCGATGCTGAATGTAGTCCGCGTAGCGCTCGATCGCTTTGTCCCACAACTGGGCGTGGTCGTATGCCTGACCGCTGGCCCAGAGCGTGTCGGCGAACGCCTGTTCGTCGCCCCGCGCGTTGGCCCGCAGGGCATACTGGTAGAAATAGTCGCCGGCCTGCTCGAAGTGGGCGGCCGCGTCCTGGTTGAGCAACCGATATTGACCGATCCAATCGACCCGCGGCGAGCCCCCGTGTTCGGCCTCGTTCCTGATCGCGTTCGCCTCGGCGTTATTGCGGCCAGCCAGCTCACGGTGGGCCGTCGCCAGCCGCGCCAGCATGTCCATCGGCCACTCCGTTTCATACAGCGGCCCCAGAACCAGCAGGTAGTCAATCGCCCGCTCAAAATGCTCCTCGGCGATCTCGCGGTCATGATGCAGCAGAACCGTCTGCTCCAGGTCGTAGCGCTGATGCGGGGCCTGGCGACTGTCGGAGTCTCGCAACAGCGCCACCGCCTGGGCCAATACTTCACGGGCCTCGGCATGGGCGCCCAGACGCCCCTGGACATCACCGAGTCCGATCATCGCGTCTGCGTAGGCCGGCGTCGCGGGATACTCCCGGTAGGCTCGATCCAACAGCCGCAGCGCTTCGCGCGGGTCGTTGTCACGATGCAGCGCGATCGACCCCAGGCCGACCAGCACGTCCGTGTGCAACGGGTCGGTCGGCTCCGCAGCCAGGTCCGAATCCGCTTCCCGCAGCCAATGCTCAGCATCGTCGAAGCGGCCGACACGATAGAAAGCCTTGGCCAGCAGCACTTTTACCGGTGCAAGATCCTGGTCGCCGTAGAGATTGCCCAGACGAATCAGCTCGCGCGGCAGACGGCGAATCACCTGCTCGGGCTCATCACCCCTCCCGTTACGGTCGCGCGCCAGCAGCAGGTCAGCCCGCAGGGCTACAACCCACACCTCCTGCTTGCGACGCTGCTCACGCTCGCCGACCTTCGCCAGTTCCTGCTCAAAACGGCTGAGAAGTGGAGCGAGTTGTTCGATCGAATCGCTCTGCCGCCGGCTCAGACGGCGCTCGATGATCCGCCGAATCACCTCGTGCCGTCGCCCGACTGACGCGGCCGACAGCTCATCGATCTTGCCCAGTGCCCGTTCGTCCTCGTTCAGGGCCACCAGCGTCTCGGCCCAGCGAAGCAGGTGCTTGTCATCGAAGACCATCCCGTAGTCGCGAGCCTGCTGGTAGGTCGCCCTGATCTTCTGATGGTCGGCCGGGTTGTCCCAGCGGTTGGCCAACTGCTGCTCGTAGATCAGATCGCCTTGCATGAGGTAGTAACGTGCCCGGTGGTCGGCCGCCTGTGGCTCGGTCAAATGCTGGCGCACCTCTTCGAGCTTGGTGTGCGCCCGTTCATATTGGTGGACCTTCAGAAAAGTCGCCACCTCGTCCAGTCCCTGCCGCAGGTCGTAAGGCGCCGGCTGGTGCTGGGACGCATACATCCACAGGCCGATGAGCACCAGCCCCACCGCCACCAGCAGCGTAGGCAACTGCCAGACGTCGGACCAACTGCCCGGTACCGCGGGTCTGGCGGCGGGCGGGGGCGTGCTGGTCGTCTTTTCAGCCATCGGCCTGCCTGTCTCGAAAAAACCGTCTTCCGGGACTGATCACCCCCTATGCAGCGCCAGGGGATGAAGCGGGAATCGCCTGGGCGCGGCACCCGCGCTTAACGTTATCAGACGTCGATTGGACGTATCGTCAAATCACCGAGACCGGCATGAATGGAAACCCTCCGAACACCCGACCGCGTGGCTCCCGGACAATGGCATCCATCCACGCCATCCCACCAACCGCTTGACCCGCGCGAGACCCGCGGTATTCTTGCTGAATCATGATCGCCATCGACCCGGCCAATCGTCTGATCCACCCCCTGGCCACGGGCTGGCGCCCCGGCGCCTGATCCCTCCTCTGTCGCTTATCCTGTCCCCCTGTCGAACCGATCCGCTCCGCAGCAGGCCTCGGGCCGTGCCCGTGGCTCATGACGTCTCTGGAAAGGCCGCACCATGAAACGCGTGCTCTCCGGCATTCAGCCGTCCGGCCAACTTCACCTGGGCAATTACGCCGGGGCCATACGCCAGTTCATCGATATGCAGGATGCCCACGAAATGTTCATCTTCGTGGCCAGCTACCACGCGCTGACCTCGGGCCGTGACGCTGAGCTTCTGCGCGGCAATACGCGCCAGGTGGTGATCGACTACATCGCCTTCGGGCTGGACCCGGCCAAAACGAATATCTATCTGCAGCAGGATGTGCCGCAGGTGACCGAGTTGTGCTGGCTACTGACGTGCGTGTGCCCCAAGCACATGATGGACAAGGCCACCAGCTACAAGGACAAGGTCGCCAAGGGACTGCCCGCATCGATCGGGCTGTACATCTACCCCATCCTTCAGGCGGCCGACATCCTGGCGGTCGATCCCGACTTCGTGCCCGTGGGTGAGGACCAGCGTCAACACGTGGAGATCACGCGCGATCTGGCCGAGGCGTTCAACCGCGCGTATGGCCCGGTCTTCAAGGTGCCGGAGCTGCGCGTTCGGCCTGATGCCGGCGTGCTGCCGGGCCTGGACGGACAGAAGATGAGCAAAAGCTACGGCAATACCATCGACCCGTTCCTGCCGGAAAAGAAGCTACGCAAGCTCATCAACAGCATCGTGACCGACTCGACGTCGGTGGAGCAGCCCAAACACCCGGAGAGCTGCACGGTGTTTCAGATCTTCCGGGCGGTAGCGGGCAAGGATGACCCGCGAACGGTGGATCTGGCCCATCGCTACCGCGCCGGCGGGATGGGCTACGGCGAAGCGAAGACAGCCCTCTTCGAGCTGCTGCTGGACCACTTCGGTCCCGCGCGGCAACGGCGCGAACAGCTTATGGCCGACCCTGGCTATGTGGACAAAGTGCTCGCCGACGGGGCGACGGCGGCTCAGGTGCGGATCAGCGACGTCACCGCCCGCGCCAGGGCAGCTTGCGGGCTGTGATGAATGACGATGGCACCCACACACCCGCCACAGAGCCTGTCATGCGCTCTTGCTGAGGCTGCTGATTGCCGTCTGCTGAGCGCCGGTGGCGGATGGGGTCATCGTGGCGGAGCCTTCGACCTGCCCCTGCTGCCTGAGCTTGTCCATGAGCAGCCGCCACGTCTGCTGTTCATACTCAAGCAGTTCGATGGCTTCTTCAACCGGCTTGGTGACGCGGTTCATATTCGCGTCGATCAGCAGACGGTAGATGTAGGTGTACAGGGCGCTTAGCTTGTCGCACAGGTCCGGGGCCATGTCGCGATTGAGACTGGTGGACAGCTCGAGCACGATCTTCTGGGCCCGCATGAGGGCGTTGTAGCTGGCCTCGTACTCCTTGCGATTCAGAGCATCGATGGCCTGACGGCAGAACTTGATCGCGCCGCCGAACAGCATCAGCCGCAGCTCCTGCGGGCTGGCGGTCATGATCTGGGTGCGCAGGTAGGTGCTGGCGGGATTCTGATTCATGGCAACATCTGTGAGTCAGTGACCTCAGCCAGAGGCTCAAACGCCAAGAGGGCGCCTGGCCCGTGCCGGTGAAGGCTGTATCGGCCAGCTTTCCTGATGCTCGTGAGCCTCGGGGCCGATAACGCCCGACTCCGGCCGCTCCAGAGTCCCGAACCTGACTACGAGTTTCTCGTATAGGCCGCCGCCGCAAGGCTCGCGAGACTGGAGAGCGACGAACTTTGAGCCTGAAGTTGGGCCAGTGCCGTCTCCATGGCCGCGAACTGGGCCTCGTAGCGGGCACGCTTGGCTTCGAGCTGCTTGTCGATGCTTCCGATACGGTCGTTGTTCAGTTTAATCTGCCCGTCGATGCCTTCGGTGCGTTTGGCCAGCGTGCTGTCGAGCAATCGGGCCAGCAGGTCGTCCAGCCGTGCGCCGATGCCGCCAGCCGCCAGCTTCGGTCGCGACGTGCCCTCGACAAAAACCGTGCTGCGATCGGCGTTGGTCTGGATTTCCTTGAAGGTCAGCAGGTTCTTGACCGCATCGCGGTCAGCGACCATGGCTGCATCGAATTTGGATTCGTCGAAGCTGAGTTTGCGGCCGCTGCCGAAGGTGACGCCCAGTTGCGCCAGCCGTGTGAACTGACCGCCGACGTCGCGATTGGAGCCGGTGATCAGGTTGATGATCGTCGATTCGATCTGCGAAAGCGTGGCGTCTCCCAGCAGCAGGCCCCGCTCTTTGGTCTCGCTGTCGTAGGTGTCATACTTATCAATCGTGTCGATCACGGCGTTGAACTTTTCAACGAAGCTGGCGGCGGCGTCCTTCACGACCGAGTCGTCACGCGCGACGGTGATCGTCACCGGATCGGCGCTGGCGCGTTTGAGCGACAGCTTCGTACCGGGAATGACACCTTCCACGGTGTTACTCGAACTGATGATGAGCTTGCCCATGGCCGGCGAGCCGACGAACAACTCCGCGTCGCGGGCCTCGGAAAAGGTTCGAGCGCTCAGTCCCAGGCCGCCGTCGTCAAAGATGAACGCGCCCGCCGATCCTGGATTGGCCGCCAAAAGACTCAACGAATAGCCGCCACGCCCGTCGCCGATGGTTGTCGCCCGAATCCCGGCCTGCAACTCGTTGATCCGCGTCACCAGGCTGTCGAGCGTCACTCCGCCAACCACCGATGTGCCCGCCAGAATCCCGTCTCCGTTGCCGTCGGACACTTCGAGTCCCAGGCCGGTCAGCGCCTGCGAACCATTGACCGCCGCGATTGAGAAGGCGCTCGCACCGCTGGTGTTGTCCGTGAGCGTGAACCCGTTGGCCGTGCCGTTAACCGCCAGCGTCACCGACCCGCCGGTCTGCGCGTCGACGGCGACGATCAGCGCGTCGATATCGGCCACACCGTCGAGATTGACGTCGTGGACGACGCCGTCAGCCGTGGTGATCTGGAAATCCACCTTGCCGTCGGCGACCGTCACGCCCTCTCCCTCGTTGAGCGACGAAAGCAGCGTCGTACCGGCCAGCGTGTCGACGCTATCGATGGTGATGGTTTTCTCAAAGCTGCCGTCGATGTCTCCGCCGGCGCTGGCGGCCGCGCCCTTGATGCCCAGATCGCGTGCGGTTGTCGAGCCGACCTCCGCAACGGTCATGGCCACGCCGCCGCTGGTTTTGTCCTCAAGGTAGATGCCGTCGCCCGTGTCGTTGATGCGGGCGTTGAACTGGGCCGACGTAAACTTCGCGTTCATCTCCGCCAGCACATCCGCAACGGTCCGCTCATCACCCTGGGTCAGGTCGATGGTGGCTGATGCGCCGCTGGAGAGCGTGATGGTGAATTTGCCGCGAGCGATGCCCCGGCCGCCGTTGAGGTCGGCAAGCAGGGTCGACTCCTTGACGTATTGAAGCTGGGCATTGCCGCCGTCGGCCACATTCGCGGTGTAAGTTCCGGCCAGGCCCAGATCGGCCGCGGCCGTGCCGTCCACGTCGGCGATGACCAGATCGTTGCTCCCGCCGGTGGTGTCCGTGAGCTGAATGCCGTTACCCGCCGTGTTGATCGACGCCGTCACGCCGATGCCCGCGTCGTTGATCAGATCGATGATGTCCGCCACCGACTGGGCGCTGGACAGGTCGAGGATCTTGGGGGTGACGGCATCGTCCCGGGTATAGATTTCGATGACCCGCGAGCCTGACGGATCCGCCCCGACGCCGCTGCCGCCGCCCAGACTTTTGAGCAGACGGGAATTGATGCCGGCAATCAGCCTGTCGCCCTGCACGGAGGCCACAGCCCCGTGGTTGCCTTCAATACCCAGATCCACCGCGGCCAAGGACCCTGCCGCCGCGGTCACGATCAGGTCACCTCCGACCGAACTATCGGTCAGCTTGATCCCCGTGGCGTCATCGTTGATCGCCGCAGTGATCGAGGTGTTGCCCGCCGCATTGTTGATCGCATCGATGACGTCGCCCAGGTCCGCAACATTGTCAAGATCAACGGTGAATGCGACGCCGTCGCGCTGCTGGATGGTGAAGTCGGCCGCCCCTACGGTCGTCTGGGTGTGGACGCCGGTGCCGTCATTGAGCGTCCCCAGACGGGTGGCCGTGGTCACGCCGTTGATCTGTGAGCCATTGATCGTGCCGCCAACCGCACTTCCAGAGATACCCAGGCTGCTGGCCGTGCCGGTCGTCCCGACGTTGCTGATGATCAGCGACCCCACGCCGCCGCTGGCGTCGGTGATCGCCAGCCCGTCGCCTCGCACCCGGGCCACCACACTAACCTCCTCGCTGCCGTTGATGGCATCGAGAATGTCGTTGATGGTGGTCGCCCGGCTCAGGTCGATCGTGTCGATGTTGCCCGCCGCGTCCTGGATGCGAATCTTGCCGCGCGAAAACGAGCCGCCGCCGAAGCTCAATTCGTCAAGGTAGGTGTCCCTCTCCAGCCGCGCTGCTGCGCCTTCAAACGTGAGCGTCGTCGCGGAGAACACCGTCGTGTCCTTGTCGGGCAGCACCCTGGTGATCATCTGCTGAGCCGACACCAGTCGCTGGACGGTGAAGGAATAGTTGCCGGGCGTGGTGACTGAACTGGACGTCGCCGTCAGCACGTCCTCGTTGCTGCTGGCGGCGGTGGTGGTGTTGAAGGTGCTGAGACTGGCCAGGGTCGAGACGCTGAGCTTGAAGGACGTGAGTTTGGCAATGACGTCCTGAAAGGCCACCTGTTGGGCCTGGAGCACGGCATTACGCTGCTGCACCAGTTGCTTGGGTTTGGCCTCCAAGGCCATAAGCTGATTGATCAGCTCCTGGTGGTTGATGCCGCTGACCAGTCCGATGCCGCTGGTGATGGTGCCCATACCGCCCGTCCTCGCTCCACCGGCCGGCGCGCGACGGCCAGATGAGCCGCGAGGCCGGTAGAGGTCTAATCGTCCAGGACGCTGCCTCGATACAGCCGCCGCCAGTCCCGGTCGTGGTAATCCGCCAGCCCTTCGGCATCCGCCATGGCCTCAGACGCCGCCAGGCTCAGGCTCGGCCGATCGCTGAGCAGATCACCCACCCAGCCCGCCAGCGTCCGTTCAAACGCTTGACGTACATCCGGGGCCGGGTTCATCGCCGGCCGCTCAACACTTCGCCGCCCCCGCCACTGACGCACCGCATGGGCGTCCTGGGGCCGCAGCGTCAGGCTGCTTATCGGTCCAACTTCCTGACTCATATCGACTTCCCTGCCGGAACGGCTTGAAAGGCTCCGTCGCGCAAGCGCCGACGCCTGCACCCGGTCTCCAGGCGGATAGACCGCCCGCCCTGCTTGAATCGGCGCTTGCCATGACTGACTTAAGGTGGAAAGTCGTATCAGCCGAAAGTGGGACCGCCCCCATGCGCGGCTGCTGCCTTGCGACGTCGGAAGGAGTCTAAGCAGGCCGTGAGAGAACGATGTTCAAGCGCGCCCGGCAATCCGCCCCATCGCCGCCTGCAGGTCGGACCAGACTTTCTGACGATTCTCCTTGGTGTAGGCTCGCAGCAAGAAAGCGGGATGAAAGGTGGGCATGACGGGAATCGACTGGCCGTCAGCCCGCAGGCCCGGAACCTGGTGCCATGTGCCGCGCAGGCGGGTGATGCCCGTCGGTGTGTCCAGCAGCAGCTTCGCCGCCGGTCCCCCAAGGGTGACAATCACGCTTGGGCGAATGATCGCGATCTGGCGTTGCAGGTACGGCCAGCAGTTCGCGGCCTCTGCCGGCGTGGGGGTCCGGTTGTTGGGCGGACGGCACTTGACCACGTTGGCGATGTAAACCTGCTCGCGGCTGAGACCCATCGCCTCGATCATCTTGTTGAGCAGTTCCCCCGCCCGTCCGACGAACGGCTCGCCCTGCAGATCCTCGTTCTGCCCTGGCCCCTCGCCGACGAACATGAGAGCCGCATCCGGGTCGCCGACACCGAAGACCGTCTGCGTCCGACTTCGGCAGAGCTCGCACCGCGTGCAGCCACGAACCTGAGTCGTATCGAGCTCGGCCAATCGCTTGGCCTTCTGCTGACGATCCAGCCCCGCCAACTGCGCCAGTTCCTCGTCGCTGACAGCGGGCAGCGCCGTCTGGACCGCGCCGTTCTGACCGGTGGGCTGCATCGGGCTTTCCTCAAACAATGCGAACGCCTGGCCAGGCGATGTGGTTTCACCACGCTCATCGCCCGGCATGCCTCGAGATAGCCCGTCGGGCGGTCCTTGATCGCCGCCCGCACAGCCGTCACTGTCCAGCGTGCGGTGCCGCACAGGCACTGCCTCGACGCCGAAGCACCGCTCAGCCTCGACGTGCTGGCGAAGTTTGCGCAATGTGTAAGGGTCAAGCGCCGCCATGACAGATCGTCACGATAGCAGATCGCCGCACCCAGGCGCCCAGGGGATTATCAACTCGTGACACATGTGAGAGGTGAACGCCCGGACTTGATTGCTTCATTAAGAAGTGCGCCTGAAATCGGTTGCCGCGGGCTGATCGGCCACCTATCCTGCCGGGTCATGCCTAGTCAGCAGCTCGACTGGACGTTGCCAGGGGCCGAAAATCAGCCGATCCTCGGCACCACGCACATGCCCCCCAGCCTTGGATCGATCACAGGCGTTCTGATCATCTGCCACGGCTTCAAGGGCTACAAGGACTACGGCTTTTTCCCTTATCTGGCCGAGCAGGCGGCGCGGCGCGGCCTCTTTGCCGTCCGCTTCAACTTCAGCCACGGAGGTCTGGCCAACAACCTGGCCACGTTCGATCGCGGCTACAACTTCGACCGCCTCGATCTCTTCGAGCGCGACACATGGGGCAAGCAGATCACCGATCTGGCCAACGTGGCCCTGGCGGCGCGTGGCGGACGCATCCCCGGCATCGACGAGGCCGGTCTGCCTCTGATCTTTTTCGGCCACAGTCGCGGCGGGGTAACCGCCCTCTTGACGGCCTCCCGCATGATCCAGTCGCCTCAGACTCGTGCCAAGCCCGCGGGGGTCATCACCGCCGCCGCCCCGGCCGACGCCTGCTCGCTGGATGAATCACAGAAACAACAACTTCGCACTCACGGTTACCTCGAGTCGCCTTCCACCCGGACGGGCCAGAACCTGCGGATCGGCCGCCACTGGCTGCGCGAAATCGAGCTCAATCCACAGGCCCTCGACCCCCTTCGCGCCGCGACCACTCTCGCCTGCCCATGGCTCATCATCCACGGCGAGGCCGACGCCACCGTCCCCGTCCGCGACGCCCATCGACTGCGCGACGCCGCCGGTGACCGGGCCCAGTTTCTGATCGTACCCGGCGCGTCGCATACCTTTGACGCGCCCAATCCCATGCCGCTCAACAACGTCCCGGCCGCGACGGCCCGGGTGTGCGACGCTGCCTGCGGCTTCGCGATCGACCGATGCACGCTTTGAACGCTGCCACAAAAAAAACAGCCCCGAGTTTGACCCTCGGGGCTGGAAGACTTTGGCGATGATGCGGCGGTCATTGCGGCTGGCAGCGCACCGGTACGCGCCCGCGGCATAGGCCGTTCTGAAGCGTTCTCAGAATGCCGAGTATCTTGGGATGCATCGTCGAGACCCATTCGCTCTCCCCGGGCAGCCGCGCCACGCGATTGAACTCAATCTGCTGGGCCAGTTGCTGGCGGGTTTCGCGATCATCCAGGGGCAGCGAGTTCAGTTGCTCGACCAGTTCAAGACCTTTGGGCGTGTATTTGGTCAGGTAGCCGATGTTCTCCACCGTCACCTCGCCGCATTCCTCTTCGCTGCAGGCATAGACCACCGCTTCCACACCGGCGGGTTCACCTTCCGCCGTGGAACCGGACGCGGTCTCGAAGGGTGGCACCTTGCCGTCCTTGCTCGTGAACAACTCGTTGGTGTTCAGATCGTAATAATACGTTCCACCGATAGCGCTGCCGCCGCCGCCCATGAACACCATGGCCAGCGCGATCACCAGGATGACCACAGCGATCACCGTCGCCAGCCCCTGGTTTCTCTGGAGCCATTCACGCATGATTCGGATCCTTTCTCAAAGGGAGCAGAACGTCAGATCGGCACCGGTGACCGGGCACGTCGTCGTAATGCATGACCGGTCTATCTTAATGCGTCTCTCACATACCGGCAAAGCCACGACCGCTGTCATGGCGAACGCATGTACAGGGGCTGGCGGCCGAACCATGCATCAGCCATGCCCGCCTGCAACTGGTGGTCGAGCCAGGACGATGCCGACCATGCCGCACCAAGGGGACTCAACCCCCCCAGCCCCCGGTGCATGCGGATGATCGTGACATGCGGCTGCACATTCTCGGGTAAACCTGCCGCTTCCGCCGCCTGGTCGATCGCATCGGGCAGGTACCCTACCGAATCGATCAACTTCCTCTCCAGGGCCTGCTCGACCGTCAATGGAGCTCCATCGGCGACGGCGTGTGCCGCTTCCAGGGACAAGCCACGCCCTTCGGCCACGGTGTCCACGAACCTCGCGTGCATGTGATCGATGATCCCCTGCAACACCTGCCGGTCGTCGTCCGTCCAAGCACGTGTCAATGAACCCACATCCTTGCGGGTCGCGCCGCCGGCGATCACCGTCCGCGGCGTCACGCCGATCTTGTCGAGCAGTTGCTCAATCGTGAATGCAGGCATGATCACGCCGATGCTGCCGGTGACGCACGTCGGCTCGGCGATGATTCGGTCTGAGGCCGCCGAAATGTAATACGCCCCGCTCGCCGCTTCGCCGCCGTAACTGGCAAGGACCGGCACACCCGTCGCCTCGCGAAACTGATGGAGCCGCTGGGCGATGCGATCCGAGGCCGCCACTGCGCCGCCCGGCGAATCGATGCGCAGCAGCAGCGCGGCCGGTGGATCCGTCTCCAGGCGATTCAGGGCCTCATGCACGAACTGGTCGGTGACATCAAAGATCGGCCCCTCGATCGGCAGGATCGTGATGCGCCGCGTCGCGTCGCCGCGTGTGTAAACCTTTTCCTGGGGCCCGGCGGACAGCAGGCCCAGCCGCATCAGCAGAAACAGGTTGAGCAGGATCGAGAAGATCAGCAGGGACGAGAGCATCCACCGCAGGGTACGCAGCGTCCAACTATCGCCGGTGCGCTGCGGGGGCATGACAACCTGCGGATAGCCCGGAGGCGGGGGAGGCGGCGCGGCCCCAAGCCCGCCGGTCGCAACTGGCCGCCGCGACCCGGGCGTCAAAGGTCGATTCGGACCGCCGCCTGCACTGCCGCCCTGGGGCTGGCCCGAACCCGGCGGTATCTGAGAATCCTGATCCATGACGACTCCGTACGCTCGATGTCTGGGCGAGCATGGCACGCCACGACCGACGCAACCCGCTATCCTGCGGAATTGGCGCGTTCACAGTAACACGCCGCGGTTCAGCCGACCACCGCCGGCCCGCCTTCGCCAAAGCCTTTCGGACGCCACAACGCATGCCGCTGTTCTCGCTGCTGCTGATTCTCGGCTTGCTCCTGGCCGACCCAGCGGCCGATGGGCTGCCTTGGGCCGGCGAAATCGGGCCCGCACCGCGGCGGCTTGCGGTCATCCTGGCCGTGAAACTGTTGTTGATCGCGGCCGCATGGCTGGCTGCTCGCCGCGCCGCACGCCGCCTCGATACACAGCCAGACCTCGCCATCCGCCGCTTCGGTCGATGGCGCCGCGGGCTGCGAATCACGCTGCTGCTGGCCTTCGGACTCGACCTGAGCCTCGGCTGGTTGGGCATGGTTCGGGCCGGCGTGGGCGACCTGATCCTCCTTGACGAAATCGTGGCCCTGCTTCCGACCCTCGGCGTCGCCATGATCGACTGGTGGCTGGAGTATCCGATCGATCGGCGGTTCCGCGAGGCTGTCCTCATCCGCCATCTGGACGAGGGTCGAGCCGTCATCCCCATCTGGTCGCGTTCGCAATTCGTGGCCCAGCAGGCGCGGCATCAACTGGCTCTCGGGCTCGTGCCGGGCGGGCTGTTTCTCACCTGGTGGGATATCGCCGGCCGCCTATGGCCCGGCGACGGTGGGCCGAGGGTCGGCGATGTCGATCCACAGACCATCGCCGCGGTTCTCGGCGCCGCCTTCATTGCCGCCGTCACCCCGCCGCTCTTGTGTATGGTGTGGGATACGCAGCCGTTGCCCGACGGGCCGCTGCGCCGCCAACTCGAAACGCTGTGCGGGCAGGTCCACGTGCGCGTACGGCGCATCCTGCTGTGGCGAACCTTCGGCTCCCTGGCCAACGCCGCCGTCGTCGGCCCTTGGCGGCCGCTGCGCTACATCCTCCTCAGCGACGCCCTTCTCGATGCCTTGGAACCAACCCAGATCGAAGCCGCCATGGCCCACGAACTGGCACACGTGCGGCACCAGCACATCCCGTGGATGATGCTGATGCTCTTCGCCCTTGCCGCGAGCCTGGGCTGGCTTATGGAGCATCTGTTTCTGGCCGCCTACGATCCGGGATGGACCGTGGAGTGGCCTATCGGCATTGCCGCCGCCGCACTGTGGATCATGGGCTTCGGCCTGATCTCCCGGCGCCTGGAAAGCCAGGCCGATGCATTCGCCGTCGCTCATCTGTCTACCGCGTGGGTTGATTCATCCTCCCAGGCCGTCCATCCATCGTCGCCAACCGAGCAACCAGCCACACCCCCGCGGATCAGCGAGGCGGCCGTCGCCGCCATGGCCCGGACGTTGCGGGTCGTCGCGCAACTCAACGGCATGGACCCGAACCGTCGCGATTTCCGCCACGGCTCGATCAACGCACGCATCGCGGCGATGCACAACCTCGTCAACCGCCCGGTCACACGCCTGCCCATCGACCGCACGGTACGACGGTTGAAACTTCTGAGTCTGGCGGTCACGGTCCTGCTGATCGCAGCCGTCGCCGCCGGCGCATAATCGCCGGTCGGCGGCGCGCCGCCGACCGGGAACCGTCGCTGCCGCTATAATTCACCTTTTCGGAGATTGACGCGTGCGCTTCGTCAAGATGCATGGGATCGGCAACGACTACGTCTACGTCAACGGCTTTACAGAGTTGGTGGATGAGCCGGTCGCACTGGCCCAGACGATTTCCGATCGGCATTTCGGCGTGGGCGGCGACGGACTGATTCTGGTGCTGCCCCCGTCGACCGGCGTCGATGCCGATGTGCGCATGCGCATGTTCAATGCCGACGGCTCCGAGTCGGAAATGTGCGGCAACGGCGTGCGCTGTGTCTGCAAGCTCGCCTACGATCATGGCCTGTCGAGGGCTCGACCGATGCGCGTGCAGACCGGCCGCGGAGTGCTGTCGTTGGATTACGCGCTCGACGCCCACGGCAAAGTCGCCCAGGTGACGGTAGACATGGGCGAGCCGATTCTGGAAGCCGCGAAGATTCCCGTGGCGATTCCCGGACTCGCGCCCGACGCGCGGGTGATCAATGTAGACGGCCCATCGGAGGGCTGCCCCGGTGCTGAACATGAGGCCGCGTTGGTTAAGGCAGGTGTTGTGCCGAAAATGACCTGCGTTTCCATGGGCAACCCGCACGTGGTGATCTTCTGCAAGGATGTCGCGGCGATCCCTCTGGAAAAAGTTGGCCCGGTGCTGGAGCGGCACGCATGGTTCCCCCGGCGGATCAACGTGCATTTCGTGCAGGTGGACAGCCGCAACGAGCTGAAGATGCGGACCTGGGAACGCGGCAGCGGCGTGACACTGGCGTGCGGGACCGGGGCGTGCGCCGTCTGCGCCGCCGGCGTCTTGACCGGGCGCACCGCCCGCCAAGTGCTTGCCCATCTGCCCGGGGGCGACCTGTCCCTTCGCTGGGATGAACCCACCGGGCACATGTTCATGACCGGTCCGGCCGAAGAAGTCTTCACCGGCCAATGGTTCGACCGTCCCAGATCCCACGCCGCCGGCACGGACGGCGCCGCCACGCGGACCTGATCGCATGCTGCGGATCCTCTATCTCACCGATACGCACCTGGGGCAGGATCCCAACGATCCCTGGATGGTCCAGCCGTACAGCCCGCAGTGCTTCGACGAACTCTACGACCGCCTGCCCGCCTGGCTTGAAGAACAGCATGTTGACTACGTGCTCCACGGCGGCGACGCCGTCTCGACACCCCGGCCGGAGCACATCGACACGGCGGTGGCCACCTTCACCGCCCTGGGACGGCCGGTGCACCTGTGCCTGGGCAACCATGATCTGATGTCGCCGCAAGCTGCCGACCTCTGGCGTGCCGGCCACGGCGGCCTTCTGCCGGCAGGCCAGTTCGACTTCGTCGTCCATCACCCCGACGCCGACCTGCTGGTCATCGCTCACCACTGGTATAACCTGAATCGACCCTACTACTGGGATCTGAGCGTGCCCTCCCTGCCTGTGCTGGCCGATGGGCAGTGGCGCCTGATCGAGGAGCAGGCTGCACGCTGCCAGGCCCTCGGTCGGCCGCTGCTGCTGGCCCTGCACAGTCAGATCCTCTCGCTCGACCACGCCCCCGGCGACAATGGGCCGCTGTCCAGTCCACCGAATCCCGAGCTGCTTATCCGCCTGCGCGCCATCGGCCGCCAGTACCCGTGCCTGAAGCTTGTGATGTCGGGCCACTGCCACGCCCACCACATCCTGCCCGTGGGCACCTTCCACGCCATGACCACCGCCGCCTTCGGCGAGTCGCCCTTCGAAGCCCGGCTGCTCACCATGGACCATCACCAGTTGGCGATCGAAACGGTCTGCTTCCGCGATGTGTTCAACCTCATCGCCCCCTACAACGACGCCAAGGCCTGGGCCCAGGGCGGTCCCCACGACCGATGGCGGGAGATCGACTGCGGCGTGGTGCCGAACGGGTAACACACGGGGTGACGCCCAAAACCATTGCTCACTCAAGCTATACGCTGTATAATGACGATGTATACACCAGAGGTGTGCCATGGTTCGTACACAACTGTATCTGACGGACGAGGAGCGTAAGGCGCTCGCGGTCTTGGCCGCAGAAACCGGCAAGAAACAGAGCGAGCTGATCCGTGAGGCGATCGATCGCCTCATCGAGCAGTCCAGTGCGAGGCGGCGTGATGCCGTCTTGCGGCGAGCTGCTGGCATGTGGAAGGATCGAGACGACCTGCCCGACTTCCGGGCCTTGCGCCGGGAATGGGACCGGGGGGTGAATGGATGAGCGCGGGCATTATCGTCGATACTGATGTAATGATCGACTATCTACGCGGCGACCCCAAAGCGGTTAATTTTGTTCGATCGCACGCCGAGCGGATTGTCCTGTCGGCTATCGTGCTGGCCGAGCTTTATGCGGGTGTGAAAGGTGCAGATGAACAAGCGACGCTGGATGACGTCATGTCTCTTTTTCGCGTCATCCCCGTGACGGCTGAAACCGCCCGATGTGGTGGCCTGCTCAAGCGAGACTTCGGCAAGTCGCACGGCGTGGGGCTGGCCGACGCCATTGTCGCGGCGACGGCGCAATCTGAAGGCGCCGAACTGAAGACGTTGAACGTCAGGCACTATCCCATGATCAAACGCCTTCAACCAGCATATACAAAACAATAAGCGCCGTCTGCCGAGCTGCACGATGTCACTCACCGCGACGCGGACTTTCCCATGGACATGCTTCGCCTGCTCAAGCACGACGCATGGACAACCCGCCGCCTCCTGAGGCTGTGCGCATCACTGGATGATGAGCAACTGGACCGTCAGTTCCCGATCGGGCTTGGCACACTGCGACAGACTTTTATTCACATCGTGGAGAATGTGGAACTCTGGACCAACCTCATGACCGGTTGCGGTCGCATTCGTTCCGGAACGCCCGCTCAGGTGCCGATTGCCGCACTCACCGAACGGTTCGACAAGGCCGCAGGCGAATTGTTTGCGCTTGCCCGACGGATCGCCGACGAAAAGCAGTTCGATGACACGTTCGTCGATCAGCTCGATCGTCCGCCACGGCACAAGTCCTACGGAGCCGGCATTCTGCACCTGGCCACACACGGGATGCATCATCGGGCGCAGATCCTTTACATGATGCGCCGACTTGGGATTGCCGGGGTGCCAGAGGGCGACGCGATGGGCTGGGAGAATCAGCACGTGGGCGGCTGGCCCGCAGCCTGAGGAGCGGTTAGCGTTGGCAAATACCCGCGAACAGGCAAAGAGTTCCATGCTGGCGACCACAACCCGATGAGTACAATGGCACCTAAAACGCAGCCGCTTCTGATCGTCGTGACCGGGCGGCCGGGATCGGGAAAGACCACGCTAGCACATGCGATGGCGAAAGTGGTGCGTTGTCCCGCTATCTGCCGCGATGAACTGAAGGAGGGATTTGTCAACACGACACGTAACAACGGGAAGCTGGGCGATGACATCTCGTGGAAGATCTATAACCTGTTCTTCAACACGGTCGAACTTCTGCTTCGCAACGACATCACCCTGATCGCTGAGGCCGCATTTCAGCACAAACTGTGGGTGCCCAAACTGGAGCGCCTCAGAGAGCTCGCGCGAGTTCGCATCATTCACTGCATGGTTGACGGTCACGTAGCCCGCGCACGTTTCATAGAGCGTGGTACGGCGGACCCCAATCGAGCCAGGTTTCACTCTGACAGAGCGGTTTGGGCGGCAAAAGAGGAGCAGGAATTGCCGATCGGCGATTACGATCCCCCGCGTCTGGACGTACCGACATTGACGGTCAATACGGCAAACGGATATGACCCTTCGCTGGAATCAATTATGTGCTTTGCGCGCGACTAGGTTCGCTGCCATGCCCCAGTGCCTGTTCCGTCGCCGCTAACTCCCGTCGCGCCCCAGTTGCGGGCGCAGGGCCCAGAGGAATACCGGCCCACCCAAGATCGCGGTGAAGATGCCCACGGGCATCAATCCCGTCCACAACCAGTGATCCAGCAGCACGGCGGCGATGTCGGCCGCGAGGATCAGCGTCGCGCCCGCCAGCGCCGAGCCGATCATCAGGGCCCGATGCCCCGGCCCCAACAGCCCGCGCATCACGTGGGGGCAGATCAGCCCCACGAACGCGATCGGCCCCGCGAGAACAACCGAACCCGCCGCGAGAGTCCCGGCCGCGACAAACAGAATCGTGCGCAGCAGCGCCAGATTCACGCCCAGGCTCACCGCCTCCTGCTCGGAAAAGCTCGCGACATCCATCGCTCGTCCGAGCCCGATCAACAAAATGACGCCCAGCAGCGTCATCGCCCCCACCACGGCGACCGTCGGTCCGCCCACGGCTTCATTGAGATAGCCCATCATCCAATGCGCCAGGTTGTCACGCAGACCGCCGGGCCCGACGAGGTAGTTGAGCAGCATCACCAGCGCCCCGTTCACCGTCGCCAGCACCACGCCCGTCAGCAACAGACCCAGCGGGTCGATCGCGCCGCGCTTGCGCCCCGCCAGATACACCACGCCCATACTCAGCAGCGCCCCGAGCAGAGCTCCCAGGTGGTTGGCCCCGAGCTCCAGGTGCAGCTTGTACCACAGCAGCGACTGGGCCATCACCCCCACCGCCGCCCCGCTCGACAGGCCGAGGATGAACGGCTCTGCCAGCGGATTGCGCAGCAACGTCTGCAAAGCTACACCCGACGCCGCCAAGGCCAGCCCTACCACAATCGCCAGCACCACGCGCGTAAGACGCAGATCCAGCACGGTCAGCGGGGTCGCCTCCGTCGCCCACCATGACGCGCCAAGCAGCCGCCACAGCGCCGCATCGACGCGGCCACCGGGGTAACCGAAGGTCTCGCCCAGGCACAACCGAGCGCTGGCGGCCACGAGCAGGAGCACCGCCGTCACGCCGATCACGAGCGGCCGACGCGACCGCGAGACAACGCTCATGGCGTGGTCTCCGTGGCGCGGGCGGCGGGACGCGTTTCACAAGGCTCCGTGGCCGAGGCTTCGAACAAGGTCGCATCGCTTGGCGTTTCGACCGGCGGGGGACACATCAACGCATCGATGGCGTCCGTCAGTTGCGGATGAATCGCCTTGGCCAGCGCCGCCGCGACATCGTCGACGGCGGCGCTCTGCACCAACAGCACCAGAGGGTCGGCCACCAGCGCCACGCGGCCGCTCTCCATCGCCGGCAAACGCAGCCCCCGGAACGCATCCAGCCGCACGTCCTCAGCCAATGACTCCAGCGGCGGCGCACCCGGCATCAGCAGGATGAGCACCTGGGCGCTGCTGCCCATGAGCTTCTCGCGGTCGAGCATCATGGCCGCCTGCCCCGCGCCGGCCACGGCATTCTCCGCGCCGAGATAGCTCAACAGGTCATCCTCCACGCTGCCCGGGCCGCTGACCCACACCGGATTGACGCCAAACGCCAGCAACACGCGCGGCCGCGGCTGGTCGGCCGTCAACGCCCGCAAGGCCCCGAGGCGGGCGCGAATCCGCATGGCCAGCACCGCCGCCCGGTCCGCAACGTCCAGTGCCTCGCCCAGATCGACGCGGGATGGATGATGCAGAATCGCGATCGCCTCTTCAGCGGTTGATGGCACCGCGAAGGCCACCAGTTCAAACGGCTGACGGGCCGCCAACTGAACCAGTCGGCCGTGCGCCCCTTCTTTACCAGTCATCATCACCACGTGTGTGGGCCGCAGCGTGATCAGACGCTCGATGTTGGGCGACAGGTAGTTGCCCACCACGGGCAGACCGGCGGGCGCCGCCGCATCATGTTCCCCCACGCCGATCAGTCGATCGCCCAGGTCCAGTTCGACCAGGCTGCGCGACATGGCCGGCGACAGACTCACGATGGCCATCGGACGGCCCAGCGCCGCGCGCGCCGGGATCAGCAGCGTCAGAAGCAGCAAACCGACGGTACGAAGAATGCATAAGCGGGCCATTATCGGCCATCGTAGACCGGCCTTGAGCAGTGTCAATGCGCCACGGACGCCACGCCGTGGTCCACGACGTCAACCCGCCAGCATATTCGACCCGTCGCCTGCGTCGGCCACACGAGCGGTCAACGAATCCTGCGTTAGTTCACGCGGGTCGTCACCGTTTTCGATCGCCGCGATCTTGGCCACACGCCGCGCGTGCCGCCCGCCGTCGAAGTCCGTGGTCATGAAGGTCGTGAGGATGCGCTCGATCAGGCGCGGCCCCAGTAGATCGGCCGGCAGGCACAGCACATTGGCGTCGTTGTGACGCCGACTCATGTCGGCCCCCACCTCGTCGTGGACCAGAGCCGCGCGAATGCCACGCACCTTGTTGGCGGCGATGGACATGCCGATGCCCGACCCGCAGATCAACACCCCCCGATCCGCGTCGCCGCTGGATACCGCCGCCGCCACCGGCCAGGCCGCATCCGGGTAATCGCTGCAGGTCTGGTTCACACCGCACACGAACAACACCTCGTGCCGCTGCTGAAGCAGCATCTGCTCCAATCGGCGAGCAACGTCCTGGCCACGATGATCGGTGCCCAACGCCACTCTCATGCCTGTTGCTCCTTGAGCCGCCGCTCGATGTGCCGCGCCAGCGCCTGGGCGCAGCGCTCGTAGACGTCCTGACTTGACCCCATAGGATCGTCGATATCGCCATCGGGGTCCAGACGCACTGTCCGCGGGCCGGCTGTCGGATCCATCGCAAGCACAGCCCGTTCGTGGTCGCGCGTCATGCAATAGATCACGTCCGCCTCACGAATACGCTCCAGCGTCAGCGGACGCGACCGATGGCTGGACAAATCCAGACCCATTTTCGCCACCGCCGCCTCCGCCTCCGGCGTGGCGGACATTCCGGGGCCCGCGTATACCCCCGCCGACAGCACCCGCATGCCCTGGGCCTCCAACTGCCGCCAGGGCTGCCCTCGCTCGCGGCTCAGGACAGACTGGGCGATCACCTCCGCCATCGGCGACCTGCAGGTGTTGCCCGAGCACACGAAGAGGATGGTCTGATTCATCAGTTTCCGGATGTACCGCTCGTCGAACATGCCCTCCCGCAGCACCTTCACCCGACTGGCTCCGGGCCGGTCCGGATCCGGTTCCACCGCCACCACCGTGGACGCCCGCGCGTAGCGGCAGGGTCCGCCGTCGATCGCGACGGCGGCGGCGGCGCCGACCGCACTGATCGCCTGATCGACATCGGTCGGCGGCCTCTGGCCCCGGCGGTTGGCGCTGCTGGCCAGCACCGGTCCGCCAGCCGCCGCCAGCACGTCCCGCGCGGCCGGGTGATCCGGACAACGCAGACCCACCGTCCCCCCGTGCCAGACCGTCGCCGCCTGCGCTTGGCTCAACCCCAGCGCTTGCCGCTGCCGCTCAATGACCTGGCCATCGACCCGCACCACCAGCGTCACCGGACCAGGCATCAGCTTGCGAACCAGCCGCGACACCATCGTGTCCGACGGATCCACATAGTCCAGCGCGTCCTGCGCCGTCGGCAGGTGCACGGAAAAGGGCTGCGCATCCGGTCGACCCTTGAAGCTACGCAGTCGATCCATACCTTCGTCGCTGCTCGCCAGAGCCCCGATGCCGTATACCGTCTCCGTCGGAAAGATGAGCAGACCACCGGCGCGCAACACTTCCGCGCCGCGCCGCGGCGCCTGCCCATCCATACTCGGATCGATCACGGTGACGGAAGAAACAACCATTCCCCCGGCATTATTGAGCCGGCCGGGCCGGGAGGCAAACCGCCGCCCCGCCGGGCCGATGACGGGCCTACGCGCCGTCGGTCTTCGGCTCCACCTGCGTCACCACCGCCCGCAGGTAGCCGTCCAGGAACCGCTCGCAGAACAGGTTTACCGTCTCCACGGTCCGTTCGTGATCCCGACCCCAGACGCACACACGCAAGTCCACATACTCCGGATCAAGCTGGATGATGACTTCATCCTCCCGAACATAGGCGGTGTCCAGACGCTTGAAGTAGTAGGCCGACAGGGCGTTGACGCCCGGCCCACCGAGGCTGATCGTCGGATGGCGATGCAGCACCTTCTGGTTCAGGTACCAGACATCGCTGCACACCACGGCCGCGATAGGTTGTGTCAACACGCCAGTGTGCCGCTCAACCCAGTCCTCAACGCGCGTGCGCAACTGGTACGCCAGAGGGCGGTCGGCGATTTCCGCCCGCAAGTGCGCCCCGGTCACGATCAGCAGCAGGTGAGCTTCCGCAAGCTCCTGGTCCCGCGCATCCTGGGCTTCCTGCGGATCCGCATCCTGAGACTCGGGGTCATAGTCATTCATCGCACCGCAAGCCTAGCCGATGGCGTGTCCGCTGTCGCGGCGGGGCCCGTGCCGCGTCACATCCCGAACATGTACGCCAGCAGACCCTTCTGGGCGTGCAGACGGTTGTGAGCCTGGGGAAACGCCCGGCTTTGCGGCCCGTCAAGCACCTGCGAAGTAATTTCAACCTCGCGATAGGCCGGCAGACAGTGCAGGACGATCGCATGCCCGGGGGCTGCCGCCAGCAGTTCCGCGTTCACCTGGTAACCCGCGAACGCCGCCTGACGCCGCTGCTTCTGATCTTCCTGACCCATCGAGACCCAGGTGTCCGTGTAAATAACGTCCGCCGCGACCACCGCCTCATACGGATCACGCAGCCGCTTGAGCGCCTTGCCATTGGCGGCAAGTCCCACGGCCTTCAGGGCCGGACCCTCCAGCTCAAAGCCCTCGGGACTGGCGATGACGAAGTTCATGCCCAGTCGACCGCACAACACCGCCAGGCTGCGGGCCACGTTGTTGCCGTCACCAATAAACGCCAGCGTCCGACCGGTCAAGTCGGAGCCAAACTCATCCATCATCGTCAGCGCGTCGGCCAGCGCCTGGCATGGGTGCGAAGCATCGCTCAGGGCGTTGATCACCGGCAGGCCGCTGCAGGCGGCGAGATCCTCAAGCTTCTGATGCTCGAACACGCGCGCCACGATCGCGTCGACCATGCCGCCCAGGACGCGGGCGACATCGGCCGTCGACTCCCGCTTGCCCAGCCCCACCTCCGCCGCCTGAAGCGTGATGACTCGGCCGCCCAGCTCAAAGACCGCCTGCTCGAAGCTCACACGTGTGCGCAAGCTCGGCTTCTCGAAGATCATCGCCACGGTCTTGCCGGCCAGCACCGGCTTCGCCGCATGGCCGCCACGCCGCTGCTCGCGCAATGCGACGGCCATCTCCAGGATGCGCGTCAACTGCGCCGCGTTCGCATCTTCAATGGAAAGAAACCGCTGCATCACTGACCTCTGTTTCACCTTGACCATGCACGCCGAAGGTGCGGCCGTGTCCTCACGCGGCACTGACAATCTCCGTCCCGACGCCATGTTCGGTGTAAACCTCCAGCAGCAACGAGTGCGCGATGCGCCCGTCGATGATGTGAACCTTGCCGACCCCCCCTGCAAGGGCCGTCATTGCCGCCTCCACCTTCGGCAGCATGCCGGCGCTGATCACCCCGTCGCGGATCAGCCGCGTGATCTGCTCACCTGTCAGGTGCGACGCGAGGCTCCGCGGGTCGTCGGGCCGGGTCCGGATGCCGTGCGTGTCGGAGACCAGCACCAGTTTCTCAGCCCGCACGGCCGCGGCCACGTGTCCGGCCACGCTGTCGGCATTCACATTGAGCTTGCCCCCGGTGGCGTCGCGTGCGATGGGCGCGATGACCGGGATCACCGCCGTCTTCACCAGCGCCTCGAGAATCTCAGCATTGACCCAGGACACTTCGCCGACGAAGCCGATGTCAATCTTCCGCTCCCCTCGGCTCGATCCGTTGCTGGCGTCGCCCGGGGCGTTGAGAAACAGCCGGCGGGCGAACACCGCGCAACTGGCCAGACTATGCAACCCCATCGCCTGATGGCCCTGGGCCCGGATCGTCTGGATCATCCCGCGGTTGACTTCATTGACCAGCACGTGTTCGGCGATTGCCAGCGTGCGCTCATCGGTGTAGCGCCGCCCCTGTACAAACTGCGCCTCCAGACCCGCCTGCTGCATCGCGGCTGTGATGCTTTTGCCCCCGCCATGCACCAGCACCGGCCGCATGCCCACCGTGTCCATGAAGCAGATGTCGGTCAACAGCCGTTCGAGGGCCTCGGGCTGGTCCATGATCGAGCCGCCAACCTTGACCACGACGGTCTTACCCTGAAAACCGCGAATGTATTGATGGGCCTCGACCAGCGCGGCCGCTTTCTCCATGGCGCTGGAGTTCACCGGCGCCGAGCCGTTGGCCTCGGCCTCGACGTCCGCTGCGCTGCGGGGCGGTCTGCTGTTGCTCATGACGTCACTCACACTCTCCAGGGGCCGTCGACACCCTATGGTGCGGCGGAAGACGGAAAACGGGACAAGATACCGTCGCACCCGGGTGCGGGCAACGATCGGCACAAGTCAGCCTCAGCCTACGCCGCTGCGGGACATGGCTTGGCTGCCGCGGTCCACCATCAGCCGAGCCATGTGGTCTCCACGCAACATCCGGCGCCATCGCCCTCGGCGGCTCATGACGTCGCGCAACTTAAGACGCTATAAAATCAAATTTTACGTCGACACCGCCTGGCCGGCAGACGCTTCGCAGCATCTCGACGCCCCACAAGCTTTCAGACTGCCTCGCCATGCACACGCCAGCCAACCCACCCCGCTCGGACGCCCGCCCGGCGCCCACGCCGCGCCGTCGCTGGGGTTTCTTCCGTGACGCGGGCGGCGCCATGCGTCAAGGCCTCCTGACGACTCTGCACGCCCTTCGCCGACGCCGCACACGTCGGCCGCTTGATCCAGCCTCCGCCGCCGCCACCCCCAGTCACATGCTGGCTACCGTAAGGTCCAGATCGTCCCCAGCTTGAACAGAATGCATCGTAAGCCCGCCACCGCGTCACGGAATGGCGGACAGCGTCCGATCCAGGTCGGCTCATGCACCGCATCTCCGCCGGCCACCGGTCTGCCGCGCCGCCAGCGTCGCCTGACCCGCTTGGGCGGCGAGCGATGGGCCGGTAAACTGGATACACAATCCCGCAATCCGATTTGTCGACTGACACACACTTCCACGCGGGCAGCCGCCTCCGACACCGCAGGTTGACGCGAGACAGGGAGATCACGCAATGCGACGCAAGATCCTCTGGATCACCTTCTGGCTGACCATGACGCTCTGGCTTGGCCAGGCGTGGGCGCAATCCGCCGAACCACGCGAAGCGCCGAACACGCCTGCGGCCGCCCAACAACACGATGACGCGGCACGGCTTCCCGAGCCATCGGTCACCGCCATCCATACGGCCGATCCACCTTCTGATCCACACACGCTGATCGACCGATCCGGCTGGCCCGTGCTGACTGTCGGTCCGGCTGACGGCACGACCACACACCCGCAGGCGTGGCTCGCGACAAAGACGCCAACCACCGCTCGCCTGGCGCGGCTTGACGGCGCATTCGACCTTCCGACGCTCGATTCCGCCTTGAGCAACGCCAAACCGGACGGCTACAGTCCCGCGAACCTCGGCGCATGTGCACTCGATGGCGCGAAGGCGGCCGTCTATCTGCTGCTTCTTCCGGTGAGAGCCTTCACCATCGAACCCTTCTGGCAGGCACAGACCACACCTTGAATGGAGCCTACCGGCTCCACCGGCGATGCACACCGACTCGCCGCTGAACGCGGCGTGCCGCCCGTCTCACTTGGACAACTCACCCGGTTGCGGCTGACGAAGCAACACACGCTGCTCTTCCCCCAGGCCGTCGATCATCTCAACATGGGTGTTGCTGTGCCGGCCGACGGTCACCGGTTGGCGGCGCACCTTGCCGCCACCGGCATGGACGTAGCAGTATTTCTGGTCACCCTCGGTAAAAACCGCCTGCACCGGCGCCGCCAGAGCATCCGACACATGGTCGACGACGATCTCCCCTGAACAGCGCATCGCCGGCTTCAGAGAGGTGTCAAACCCGGCCGGCAACGTGACCTTCACGCCGTACTCCCGCACGTCCGGGTTCCACCAGCGCCCGCCCTCGGCCATCACGCCGATCTGCGTAACCTCACCTTCCACCATGTCACCGGGACGGGCGTCAATCGTGACCCGTACCTTCTGGCCGATCCGCACCTGGGGGAGCATCGCCTCGTGCACGCTCAGAACCGCCACCATCTGCCGTGTATCCGGCAGGATGAACAGCGATTCATTGTGCGAAACGTCGCGGCCCGGCCTCAAGGGGTCGCCGCGGCCCCAGCGATCCATAGACGTTCCATACACCACCAGCCCATCTTTCGGCGCCGTCACCACCGTCTTGGCCAACTGCTGCTCCAGCTCCGCCAGTTTCTGCTGGCGCAGCTCCAACGTACGCGTGCGGTTGTTCAAGTCCGCTTCCAGACGCCGCAACTCACGCTGATTCTTGTCGATCGTCAACGACAGCTCGGCCTGCGCGTCGTCCACCTTCGACTGCACGTCCTGACGTTCCTTAGGTCGCGTGAACTTGTGGTAAACGTCGATCTCCAGTTTCGCCGTCGCCAGCTCGTTCTCCGCTTCGATCACGTCGATCTCAGCGTCCTCCAGCTCGTTGTCGCTGATGAATCGCTCGGCATGCAGCGCTTTGCTCTCCACCAGATCCCGCCGGGTCCGCTCCAGGTTGCGTTTGGCCTTCTCCAGAGCCAGTTCCAGATCACGCTGCTTCTTGACGTCGTCGCCCTCTTCCCACTTTTTCAGATCCAGCGTCGCCAGGGCAAGCTTGGTCTGCGACTCGTTCTGCTTGCGCTGCGCCTCGTTGCGCTGAATCGCCAGACTTTCTTCGGCCGACACCTTGTCCGCCAACGCCTGCTCGACGTCCTGACGCGACTGGTCGATCTTCGATCGGATCTCATCATCCGCCAGCCGCGCCAGCACATCCCCCTGCTTCACCGACGCTCCCTCGTCGACGATCTCCACAATCGCCGTACGTCCTTCCACTTCGTTCTTGATCTCAACCTTCTCCTTGGGCTCCAGTTCACCGGCGGCCGAGATCGTCACGTCGAAATCGCGCCGCGTCATCACAAACCACTCGGCCCGGGTCTCGGCGGCCGCGGCTGCGGGCCCCACAGCGCCCCCTTCGGCCGGCCCTCGGCTGGCCCACAGCACCAACACCACCAGCAGCACCACCACGCTCGCCGCCAGCAGCATGCGGCCAGACAGTCGCCGCCCATGAATCCAACGGCCTGAAGCCAACGGTATCTGCATCAAACGACTCATCGCTGGTATCCTAGTCCTCGTCCGCCGGCCCGGACGACGTTTCCGTGGTTTTTGAGTCGATCGACCCTTGCGGCGACGTCGCCGGCTGGTCCACGGGCGTTCCCGAATCGTCGGCGGCGGGCGGCGTCTGGTCTGGCATCTGCTCCTGCAGCGGCGGCGGCTCCTGGCCGTCGGCAATCAGGGTCTCAAGCGACGCCGGAGCGCGCCACTGCCCATCGGCCGATACCCGCATCTGCCCTGTGGCCAGCAGGAACTGAAGCTTGTCCTGACGGTAGTTGCGCGTCGCCTCCTCCAGACGATTCTGCGCATCCAGAAGATCCTCCGTCGCCGAAATCAGTTCCTCCGGCCCCACCGTCCGGGCCTTGAGTTCGACCTCCATCAGTCGGCGCTGGGCCAGATGAACGTTGCGCTGCTGATGCTCCAGATTCACCACGTCACGCCGCAGTTGTCGGATGGCGCTGCGCACTTCCAGCACGACCTGGTCGCGTTCAACACGGTAGCCGCGTTCGCGCTGTTCGGCCCGCACCAGGGCGCTGCGATACGCCAGCCACTCGCGCTGCCGATCGAGCGGCAGGTCCAGCGTCATCCCCGCCGCAAACCGCCCGTCTTCCGGCTCGAGCGCAAAGCCGCCATGCCGCCGATCGCTGTCGGTTGGCAGCGTCAGATCCGCGCTCACTGACAGATCCGGCAGAAGATTGTTGCGGGCGATCCGCACGTCTCGATAGGCGTCCTCCACCCCATCGGCACTATTGCGTAGATCCAACCGATGGGCCAGGGCCGCGGCCACCGCCCCTTGCGGATCGAGCACCGCGTCCGGAACCTGCACCGCCGAAGGAACCGGCTCCAACGCCGCGCTCATCGGCATGCCGATCCGCAGCTTGAACGCGTCCACCGCCGCCGCATAGCTTTCCATCAGGTCTTCAAGATTCGAACGGGCGAACAAAACCTGGGTCTGAAAACGCTGAACCTCGAAGTAGGCGACGCGGCCGGCATCCGCCAGCGCCTGATAGCGCTGCTCCTGACGCTCCAGAATCTCAAGCTGACGCTGCTGATTCTCGATATTCACAGCCTGCTGCAGCAGGCTGTAGAAGTCCGTGGCGAGGTCGACCAGAAGTCGCCGACGCGCCCGCTCGAACCGGCGTACCGCATAGATCAGGTTGCGTTCCGCCTGGATCAGCGATTCCCGCGCCGCCTCGCCCGCCCCGCGCAGCAGCGGCACCGTCGCCGACACGGACAGCTCGCCGGTCTGGCCGTCCTGGGTCTGGTCGCTCTGCGACCGCAACTGGTCGACGTAATTGACCAAGGCGGTCGCCGCGACTTCACCGCCATAGGGCAACCGCTGGGTCACCCGCAGATTCTGCATCAGGGTCAGCGCCTGATCCGTGTCGCCCCACTCCGGCGACGCCGCGTAGTCGGCGCTGAACGTGCTGAAAAAGCGCGGCCCCCAGAGGTGCTGTTCACTGAGGAACGATATCGCCTCCAGAAACAGCGACTCTTTGTCGGTGCGATAGTCCGGCGCGTGCTTCACCGCGTAGGCCAGCACCGCCCGCAAGTCCATGCGAACCGGCTCCTGCGCCTCGCCGTTCTCTTCGCCAGCAGGCTGCGTCTGAGGCACCGCCCATGCCGGCAGCGCGTCCATGCCGCCGGGTTGTCCGCCGCGGCCGATCTTCGACTCCCGCCCGCCGTCCATGGGGACGTTAAGCTCCGGCACCGGATTCGGGTCATGATCCAGCGAGGACTCGAGCCAGGCTGCCTGTTCCTCACGGATCAGCTCCGCCACACGCCGGTCCAGCCGACGCAGTTCGTGGCGATAGCAGCCCGCGCACAGCGAAGCCGCGACGAGCAGACACACACCAAACACCAGGGAACGACAATGTTTCATCCGTTGCGTCGTCGAGTATAGTTTCCTTCCGAGATCGGGTCGCCGCCCATCGCCGTCGCGGAGCGCGAGGCGAGCCCCGCCGCTCCCGCGCCGCCGGTCATGGTATCTTCCATTGACCGGAGGCCAAACCTTTGCCTGATTCGGCGCCGCGCCCGCCGAATCCACCTGCCTGCCGCGGAGTCTCCATGGCCAGCATCAGCTTTGACGGACAGAGTTTCTCAGTCGACGGCCGACGTATCTGGTTGGTGAGTGGAGCGATCCATTACCCCCGCACACCGCGCGCTTTGTGGGCCGATCGCCTGCGCGCCGCCAGGCAGGCCGGCCTCAACTGCATCGAAACCTACGCCTTCTGGAATGTTCATGAACCCCAGCCCGGACGCTTCAACTTCGAAGGCGACGCCGACCTGCGCGCCTTTGTCAAGCTCGTGGGCGAAATGGGCATGTACTGCATCCTGCGTCCGGGGCCTTATATCTGCGCTGAATGGGACTTCGGCGGACTGCCCGCATGGCTGCACCGGATCGACGGCATGGCTCTGCGACAGGCTAGCGGCCCGTACCTCGAGGCCTGCTCACGCTATCTGTCAGCCGTCATGGCCCAGGTCAAAGACCTGCAGATCACCGCACCCGGCGCCGACGGCCGACCCGAGAACGGCCCGATCATCCTTGTGCAAGCGGAAAATGAGTGGTTCTGCGCCCCCCATCCGCCCACGCGGCCCAAAGATGTCGACTACATGCACGAGATGGTCCGCTATCTCCGCGAAGCCGGCTGCACCACGCCCATCAATGCCTGCAACAATCTGTGGAACCGCACCGAGGGCGCCATCGAAACCTGGAACGCGATGACCCACCTGGCCCACGACCTGCGCCAGCTCCGCGTGGCGCAGCCCAACGCTCCTCGCCTGGTCACGGAGTACTGGCCCGGCTGGTTCGACCAGTGGGGCCGCGATCACGCGGACAACAGCCCGCCCGAGCTGACGGCCTATCGGCTGGCGGCCATGCTCGCCGTCGGCGGTCAGTTCAACTTCTATATGTTCCACGGCGGGACGAACCTGGGCTTTTACGGTGGCCGTAACATCCCCACCGACCAGTGCTACATGACCACCAGCTACGACTACGACGCCCCCCTGCTGGAGGCTGGCGGGCGCGGCCCCAAGTATCACGCCGTTCGACCACTGACCACGTTCGCCAGCCAGTTCAGCCACGTCTTCGCCCATCTGGACCCGTCCACCCAGCCCGCCGCCATCAATCCCGATGAATCGGAGCACGCCCTCAGCGTCATCCATCAGACCGGCAGTCAGGGCGACGTGATCTTCCTGCTCCGGGGATCCAAGCCGCGCCCCGCCGTCGCTCGGCTGCTGCTACCCGACGGCCTGAGCCTGCCCGTGCCGCTGGGCAGAGATCGCGCCGCATGGGTGCTGCTCAACGCGAAGCTGGGGCCCATCGAGTTGACATACACCAGCTTCCGCCCGCTGGCTTTCATCGATGGGAAGCTGCTGGTCCTGCATGGCCCGGGCGGCGGCGAGGGCTTAGTCGCCATCGACCACGCGCCGCTCACCCTCACCGTGCCGCGCGACAAGACACCCACGGTTCACGAGCATGAAGGCATCCACATCGTTCTGCTCAATGAGAAACAGCTCGCCGCCGCCTATCCCCTGGCCGACCGGCTGATCGTCGGCGCCGCTTCGCTGGATGCTGACGATCAGCCGGTGCGACACCCCGATTGGCCCACGGTGTTCACCATCACGTCCAACGGCCAGGTGGCCGCCCGCAAGCTCGCCGGGCCCAAACGCCGCACCACCCCTCGCCTCGGCGAATGGGACTACGCCGACGAAACGCCGATGCTCGACGGCAGCAGCTCGCGCTATCGCAAAATCGCCGGCCCGACTTCGCTGGAACAACTGGAGTGCGACTACGGCTACGGCTGGTACCGCCTGGGCATGAAGGCCGCGTCCGCCGCCCGGGCCCTGGCGCCGCAGGCCGGCGACCGACTGCATCTCTACAACCACGCCAGGCTCACCGCGCTTCTCGGCTTCGGACCCGGAGCCGAATCCCATCCCGCGCCGCTGAAGCTCGATGGCGACACCGTCATTCTCGCCGACAACCTCGGCCGCTTCTGCTTCGGCTGGCAGCTCGGGGAACCCAAAGGTCTGTTTGGTCACATCGTCGATCTGAAGCCGCTGAAAGCCGGCAAACCGAAGATCGTCGACGACCCGGCTCCCGATCCCTTCGAGCTATCGGGCTTCTGGGTGAACATGCGGGTCGATGAACCGCGACCCAACCGCAGCGTGGTGTGGGAGTTCCCGCTCACCAGCTCCAAGCCCGTCATTCTTGAGACGCACCACATCCCCGCCGCGGTGCTGGTGCTCAACGGTCAACCCGTCTCCCTGCTGGGCAGCCTCAACGACGGCGGCAACTTCCGCCGCATGGTTCTTGAAGTCGGCGAACACCTGAAGCGTGGCAAGAACGAGTTCAAACTCGCTCTGATGCACGAACACGACGACCCCGCCGATCTCATCAAAGGCGTCAAGCTCCATCAGACCGCCGAAGTCCTCACCGACAAGGCCGAGTGGTCGTTCGCCCCGTGGGAAGTGCCCGCGGCCGATCGTTTCCGCCCCGCCCCGAAGACGACGCCCGCCCAGCCCGCGTGGTACCGCACGAACTTCACCGTCAGCCACACCGACATGCCCCTGTGGCTCGAACCACGCGGCATGAGCAAAGGCCAGATCTATCTCAACGGCCACAACGTCGGCCGCTACTTCGTCGCCACCGCGACCGGCAGAAAAGTCCCCCCACAGAGCCGCTACTACCTGCCCGAACCGTGGATCCACACCAGCGGCCCCAATGAACTGATCCTCTTCGACGAGCACGGCAAAAAGCCGGACAACGCCCGCCTGGTCTACGACCCGCTCGGACCGTACGGAGGATGAAATGAGAACAAGCGGGCCAAGGTTTTCGGCCAACCACCTTTTGCACCGTGAATCTCATGGCGGGCCTCGATCCGTGGGCATCGCTTGGACTTACGTGGCCGCAATGCGGGGTGCCCGCTCTACGGCGCAAATGCCAACGTAATCAGAGCCGGGCTCTGTGAGCCCGGACCGGCGACACAGTCGCTGGCTCCGATGCGGGACGACCGACGACGCGACATGGAATGCCGCCGTTTTACCCCCCTCCCATGGCCCACTAGAATGATGGGCTATGAGTGAACGCACCAAGAAAAAACCTGTCCTTGAGACCGTCGAGCCCATCGGCGCGCGCGTCCTGATCCGCAAGGACGAGGATAAGAAGCAGACCAAAAGCGGCATCCATCTACCGGACAAGATCGAAATCCCCACGCTCACCGGCCGGATCGTCGCCGTCTCGACCCAGGTCGAGCATGACGAGGATTACCCGATCCAGCAGTACGACCGTGTGCTCTTCAACCCCAAGGAAGCGATTCCAGTCGACTTCGAGGGGGATAACCGTCTGTTTGTCGTGCCGGTGGAGAACATCGTGGCCGTGTTTCGCCGCGCCGAAGAGTCCTGACCCGTTCCGGCCGCCGCTTGATCGTTCGCCGCAGCCCCCCGCCGGCTGACGCCCCTTCCCACGGATCCACCTGGATGGCCCGACGCACCGCGTTCTGGAAAACCACTGGCGTATTGCTCCGCTACAAGCCGCAGTTGGCCGGCGCCGCGGCGGGCCTGGCCATCTCCGCCCTCTCCTTCGGCGCGGGGCTGGGCATGGTCGTGCCGCTGCTGAAAATCTTTTTCCGTGACGGCCAGGATCTGCCTCACGTCGTCCAGCAATACCTTGGCGACCCCAGTAGGCCGCGGATGCTCCAGGATTTCGCGGCATGGCTGACGCCCATGCTGCCCACCGGTCCCTTCGCCGGCCTGGTGGTCACATTGGCGGTCGTCGCCGTCCTGGCGATCATCGGCGGCTTCGGCCGCTACCTGCACGAGCTGCTCTCCATCACCGTCGCCCTGCGCGGCACGCTGATCTGGCGCGACCGGCTCTTCTGCCGACTCCTGGCCACGCCGCTCACCCACACCCTCGAGCACGGCGTCAGCGACTTCGAGAGCCGTATGGTCGTCGACGTCACCCTCTTGCTGCGCGCCTATCGCGCCATCATGACCACCGCCGCCCTCCAGGCGTCCTACGGCCTGGTCGCCGTCACACTCGCCCTGCTCACCAACTGGCCGCTCACGGTGGTCGCGCTGCTTGGCGCTCCGCCCATCGCCATCCTGCTCAACCGCTTCGGCCGGGTGATCCGTCGGGCCACGCGCCGCTCCCTCCAGCAGCATGGGCGGCTCCTGGGCGTGCTTAACGAAACGTTCTCCGCCACCCCGGTGGTCAAGGCCTACAGCGCCGAGGGCTATGAGCGTCGCCGCTTTCGCCGCGTCAACCGTCAGGTCTTCGCCGAGCAGATGCGCGCCCGCCAGGCCGACGCCCTGTCCTCGCCGGTCATCAACACCGTCTCGCTGCTGGGCGTCCTGCTGGTCGCCTGCATCGCCGGCTGGTGGGCCTTCGTGCAGGCCCCTGACGCTGATCGCGAAGTGTTCTTCCTCACAATGATCGCCCTGGCGGCCGCGGGCGGCAGCATCAAGCCCTTCACCAAGATCAACAACCAGATCAAGGAGGCCGAGGCCGCGGCCGAACGCATTCTCGACGCCATCGCCGCGCCCATCGAACCGATCGATCCCGCCCTCCGTCAGACCTTGCCCAGCCCGCCGCGCCATCGACGCAGCGTCGACTTTGAGACAGTCACCTACCACTACCCTTCGCAGCGCCTCGACGAACGACCCGCCCTCGACAACGTGAGCCTGCACGTCGAGCACGGGCAGACGATCGCCATCGTCGGCGGCAACGGCTCGGGCAAGACCACGCTCCTGAACATGCTCCCCCGGCTGCTCTCGCCGACACGCGGCCGCGTCCTGATTGACGGCGTCGACATCGCCGATGTCAATCTGCGGGCCCTGCGCGACCAGTTGGCCGTCGTGACCCAGCAGTCTTTCCTCTTTCAGGGCGCCATTGCCGACAACATCGCCTATGGCCGCTCCTGGACGAATCGTGAAAACGTCGTCGCCGCGGCCAAAGCCGCCTTCGCCCACGAGTTCATCACCGCCCTGCCGCACGGTTACGACGCGGTCCTCGGTGAACATGGCTCGGGCCTCTCGGGCGGGCAGCGCCAGCGCCTGTGCATCGCCCGCGCGATCCTGCGCGATCCGGCGATTCTCATCCTCGATGAAGCCACCAGCCAGATCGACGCCGACTCGGAGGCCAAGATCAACCAGGCCATCCGCCGCTTCCGCGAAGGACGCACCGTTTTTGTCATCGCCCACCGCCTGAGCACCGTCATCGACGCCGATCGCATCGTCGTCATGGACGACGGCCGCATCGTCGATCAGGGCACGCATAGCGAACTGCTCGAGCGCAGCGCGCACTATCGCCTGCTGGCGCAGCATCAGCTTCAGACCTCGGGCGCCAGCGCCTGAGGCGACCGCTGCGTTTCGCCATCAGAATGGGTTACGCGACCGGCTCATCGAGCAGAATCACCTGGTCCTCAGCGTGATAGCTCGATCGCACCAGGGGGCCGGACTCGACGTGGCGGAATCCCATCGCCTCGCCGTCGCGCTTGAAGGCGGCGAACTGCTCCGGGCCGACCCACCGGCTGATGGGCAGGTGATCGCGCGTCGGCTGCAGGTACTGGCCGATCGTGAGAATGTCGCACGAGCCGTGGGGCCCGCGCGTGCCCTCCAGCACGTCAGCCATGAGCCGCAAGACTTCCTCGTCGGTCTCGCCGATGCCGACCATGATGCCGGTTTTCGTGTTCAGCCTCGCGGCCTTGGCGCGGGCAAGCAGCTCGATCGACCGCTCGTACTTCGCCTGCGGCCGCACGACGCCGTAAAGACGCCGTACGGTTTCCATGTTGTGGTTGAGAATCTCGGGCCTCGCGTCCAGCACGAGCTTCAGCGCGTCCCAGTCGCCGCAGAAGTCGGGGATGAGCACTTCGATGCTCGTGCCCGGGCTGGCCTCGCGAACGCGCAGGATGGTCTCCGCCCAGAGGGCCGCCCCGCCGTCCGGCAACTCGTCGCGGTTGACGCTGGTCATCACCAGGTGCCGCAGCTTCATGAGCCGGGCCGCCTCCGCCACGCGTCGAGGTTCGTCGGTGTCCAGCACGGGCGGGCGCCCGGTCTTGATGTGACAGAAACCGCACGACCGCGTACATACATCGCCGAGGATCATGATCGTGGCCGTACCCCGGTGCCAGCATTCGCCCATGTTCGGGCACTTGGCCGACTCGCAGACGGTGTGAAGCTGATGCTCGTCGACAATGGAGCGCAGCCTCTGGTAACCCGCCCCGCCCGGCAGTCTGGCGCGCAGCCAGGCCGGCTTGCGCTTGCGGATAAACTCAAGCGGCCGCTCGTCCACGATCCGATCAGATAGAGAGATTCTTCGCACAGGCAGGCAAGTGTAGCGGCCAACTGGCCGACTTCAAAAGTCAGATGATTCGTGAAACGCGACTGCCACATGCAACCCGGCTCGCCGCCCTCGGCGCGGTGATGCTGCCCTGTCTGGTCTTCACCGGCTGCGCCCCGCCGTCGGCCAGCGCCGGAGACTTCATGTCCGACAATCCTGCCTCGCGGCTCTACGCCATCCATCGGGCCGCAGCCACCGGCGACGAGGCCGCCGTGCCGGCCCTGGTCGAGAGCCTGGACCATGATGACCCGGCTGTGCGCATGATGGCCATCAACGCCCTTGAACGGCTGACCGGAACCCGTATGGGCTACGACCCCTACGCCGGCCCGGTCGCACGCCGACAGGCCGCCGACGCCTGGGCCGCGGCCGTACGCGAAGGGCGATTCGATCCGCCGCGCACCAAAGTCAATGTCTCATCGCCCTGACACCCCGCGTCCGATTGACCCTGCCTCGCCTAGACCTCGTGATGACCGATGACGTCCACCAATTCGACGGCCCGTGCGGCGACGCCCACATGGATCTGACCATCCTCAGCCAGCCCCGCTACCTCTGCGTCGTCCGTGCAGCCGTCGAAGCCGCCGCGCGGCAATTGGGACTGGCCCGTGAGGAAGCCGATGCTGTCGTCATCGCGGTGGACGAAGCCGTGAGCAACGTCATCCGGCACGGTTACACGATGGCCCAGGACCGCCCCATCCGCGTCCTCATGAGCCCCGGCTGCCTCAACGGCCATACGGGCGTCCAGATTGACGTGGAGGACGCCTGCGCCCAGGTACGGCCCGAGGACATACGATCCCGCTCCCCGCTGGCCCAGACACTGGACGATATCGACAACGCCGCCGCACGACGCAGGGCTGCGGCGGCCTCCACGCCCGGCGGTTTGGGGCTACACTTGATCCAGCGGGCGATGGACCGCGTGGAGATCGCCAGGCGCGACGACGACCGCGGCATCCGCCTTCGCATGTTCAAGGTCGCACGCCCCCCATCAACCGGCGCCGACCATTGGGCCGCAAGCGACGCAATCCGCGACCGCGAGGGAGCCGAACCATGACCGAGCAGGTGCTCAGCAGAACCGAGGCATTGAACGACGGAACGCTCGTGGCGATCGAAGGCGATGTGGATTTCACGCGCACGCCCGATTTGCGCAACGCGTTGATGCATCTACTCGAACGCCCCCAGCCACGCCTGGTCGTCGACCTGGCGGACGTGGACTATATGGATTCGAGCGGTGTGGCCACGCTCGTTGAAGCCCTGCAGGTTCAACGCAAACGCAACCACAAGATGGTGCTCTGCAACCTCCAGGACAAGGTTCGCAGCATCTTCGAAATCGCCCGGCTCAACATGGTTTTCACGATCGTGGACGACGTGGCGGCGGCCACCACCGCCTGAGTCAGCCGCCTCCCGGCTCCTGCCTAAAAGTCGCAGATCAAGGTCCATCCAAGCCGATCATGCATGCATGAGCGACTCTCCCGCGTCCCCCGCCGCCGCGCCGCCGGCCTTGACCCGCGCCCTGACCGCACTCGGCCGGCCGGTCGTCAACATGCTCCGTTATCTGGGCGGCGCGGCCACCCTGCTGGCCCATACCGCACGCTGGACCCTGCGCACCACAGCCTCACGGCAGGCCCGCTTCGGCCGCAGCGCCTTCTACGCCCAGATCGTCCGCATCGGCGTGCGCTCCATCGGCGTCGTCGCCCTGGTCTCAGGCTGCATCGGCCTGATCCTGGCCCTCCAGATGGCCCCACCCCTTCAGCCTTTCGGCCAGGTCCAGCAGGTGCCCGTGATCGTCGGCATCGCTGTCTTCCGCGAACTGGGCCCGCTGATCGTCGCCATCGTGCTCACCGGCTTCGCTGGCGCATCCATCGCCGCGGAGCTGGGCACCATGGTCGTGGGCGAGGAGATCGAGGCCATGGTCGCCCACGCCCTCAACCCCGTGCGCTTTCTGGTCATGCCCCGTATCCTCGCCACCATCCTGGCTCTGGCGATTCTCTGCGTGATCGGCGAACTGGTGGCCATCGCCGCAAGCTGGGCGATCAGCGTCGCTGTACTCGACATCCCTTCAGCCATCTACATCGACAAGACCCTGACCGCCGTCGACGTGACCGACATGGCGACCGGCCTGTTCAAGGCGGCCATCTTCGGCATGCTCATGGGGATCATCGCCTGTTACAACGGCCTGTCGGTGACCGGCGGAGCCGCCGGCGTCGGCAGCGCCACCACCCGCACCGTGGTCCACTCCATCGTGGCCATCATCATCACGGATATGATCTTCACGAGTCTGTTCTACCGACTGGGCTGGACGTGAGCGGCCAGGGGCATGGAGCGGCAGGATGAATGATCGTGACCGACAGGCGGACAAGCGGCCCGCACACGCGGCCGACGCGCCGGAACATGCCGCCGTCGTCGACCAGATCACCGCCCACAACCAGCAATGCGCCTGCGCCCCGCCGTCGCCCGGATCACCGCGCCCCGCCCGCCGCCTGGTCATCGTCACCTGCATGGACACGCGGCTTGACCCCTACAAGGCCCTGGGACTGGCGGCCGGCGACGCCCACATCATCCGCAACGCCGGCGGCATCGTCACCGAGGACGTGCTACGCTCGCTGGTCGTCTCCAGCCACATCCTCGGCACGCGCGAGCTGATGGTCATCAACCACACTGATTGCGGCCTGCTGAACCTGTGCGAGCACCACCTCGTGGACGACCTCGAGCGCGTCACCGGCCGGGCGGCTGTCTCACCGGCCGCGTTCTTCAGCTTCACCGACCTGGAGGCCAACGTCCGCCGCCAGATTCATCGCGTACGCGACCACCCCTGGCTCAGTCAGCTCCGCCCCCGCGGCTTCGTCTACGACGTGAGCACGGGCAAGCTGCGCGAGGTCAATGCCGCGGGATAGGAACCAGAGACTGAGATATAGGGTCTGGGGTCTGGATCATTGCCCGTGCGGCACAGGGCGTAGAGGTGAAACGCCCGACCCCCAGCCTTACGCCCCCAACGCCCACAACTTCGGCACACAGACCAGCAGGCCCACGCCCACCGCCGCCAGCGACGCCACCAGCACCGCCCCGGCCGCCACGTCCTTGGCCCGCTCCACCAGCGGATGCATCGATGGCGCCACGGCGTCGGCCAGCAGTTCAATCGATGCGTTCATACCCTCGGCCGCCCACACGCCGGCCACCGCCAGCAGAATGACGCACCACTCGCTCGCCGACAGGCCGACCAGAACGCCGACGACGCCCACAGCCACCGTCGCCCCCAGATGCAACTGTGCGTTGCGTTGCGACCGCACCAGAAAGATCAGCCCACGCCAGGCAAAGCGGAGGCTGCGCAAGGGCCCCCGGAGCCGGAAGGATTTGTACGCCATCGCTCGTCCTCTGGCACCGGCGCCGCCGTACGGCCGATGCCCATCGCGCCGCGCGGCCGAAGACGTCTGCTGAAGAACCACCACGCGGCATCAGGCCAGCGTCACTTCAACAAAGCGATTCACAGACGCCAGGTCGCGCAACACGTCGATCGTGGCGTGCACGGTGCCGCTCTCGCCCACCTTGCCCTCCGCCGCGTGCTGCTTGACCAGCCGGCCCGCGTAGAGCCGACCGCCGCGACGCTTGGGGTTGTAGTGGCTCGCACGGACCTTCTCCAGCCGCCTCTGCTCCCTGGCGACGTCCCGGTCCTTGCACAGCACGCGCGCGAGGGTCTTGGCCGCCGCCACGTTCGTGGGGTCTTTCACCACTTTGACCGACACGCGGCTGCCGAGGGGAATGTCCTTGATGTCGCTGTGCTTCTGGACCATGGCTGGTTCCCTACCTCTGCCGCCGCGGGCATGTTGCGTGTAAGCCCCTCGAGCCCGCCCTCTTGGGGTGGCCGCGCCGGGGAAAGACCGGTGATTGTGCCGTATCAAAGCCACGGCGTCAACCATACCGCCCTCACGCATAAAATATATTAATAAGTATTTTTATTGCGCCCCCGCCGCCGACCCCTCGCCGCCCCGGACCGCCTCGATCACCGCCGTCGGCACCCCGATATCCGCCACCAGCACCTGCCCGCACCACGGCTCCAGCTCGGGATTGGCCAAGGCCGGCTTGAGCGCCACGAACGTGACCGTCGCGTCGGCGTGAACCGAGGGCTGGGCCGGCTGCCCGCTGTCGCAGTCCAGACCCGAAGGCACATCCACCGCCAGAACGGCCGTCCCGTCTTCTCCCGCCTCGTTGATGAGCCCGATGATCGCGTCGATCGGTTCACGCACCTCGCGGCCTGCAAAACCCGTCCCCAGCAGCGCGTCAACGATCAGGTCCGCCGCCTCGAAAATGGCCGCCGCCTCCCCCAGCCCCTCCGGGCTGTCGGCCACGACCCGCGGCAGCCCCATCCGGTCCACGATCCTCGCGTTCACCGCCGCGTCGCCTTCCAGCTCGTGCACCGCTCTGACGCTGACCACCTGCACATCCACCCCCCCATTGGCCAGATGACGCGCGATCACATAACCGTCTCCGCCGTTGGCCCCCGCTCCGCACGCCACCGCCGCCAGGGGTCTGGCCCCCTTGAAGCCGTCGCGTTGTTCGATGCTGGCCAGAATCTCAAAAGCCACCCCCGCCGCCTGGCGGCCGGCATTTTCCATCAGCACCACACCCGCCATGCCGTATTCCTCAACCGCACGGCGATCGATCTCGCGCACCTGCGCCCGGGTGAGAATGACCTTCGCTTGCTCATCACGCATGATGGCCCCACTTTCCCGTTGACCAGCGTCGCACCGCCCGCAACATGGATCACCCATCCTAGCCGATGCCTTGAAACCGAGGGCGATGCATCCCCCCATCACATCGGACTCCGCTTCGCACCCCGCGGCGCCGACTCACGCCACGTTGCCATTCCCCGCCCCACCCGCGACAATGCATCCGTGCGCATCCTGCTCAAAGATCGGCAGCGACGAACGCTCTTTGATGTCGACGTGGATCCCCAGCATCCGCCGACGGTCGTGCGCCATCCCCGTCCCGATTCCGCCCACCATGTCCCCCGCGAAGTCTGCCTCAACTGGGACCAGGCGCTCGACGACCAGGCCCAGTTACGCCGCTGCCCCGTCTGCGGCTGCCGCGACCTCTATGTCCGCAAGGATTTCCACCAGGTCACAGGCCTGGCGATCGTGCTCCTGGCCGCCGTCGTCGCCATGGTGCTCTTCGGCATGCGGCAGGTGTTCACGGCCGCTCTGGTCCTGGGCCTGGTCGTGCTGCTGGATGCGGCCATTTTCTTTTTCACCAGGCGTTGCCTGGTCTGCTATCGCTGCCGCAGCGAGTTCCGCCAGACGCCGATCGGCCGTCAGCATCGACCCTGGGATCTGGCGATCGGGGAGAAGTATCGACTGCCACCCGGCGACACCACGCACGCCCCCGACTCCGACGCTGCCGAGGACCGTCCATGACCCTGACCCTTCCCTCGCCTGACGCCCCCCTGTTCATCTACGGCGCCGGCGGTCACGGCCGCGTCGTCGCCGACGCCGCGGTGGCGGCCGGCTGGATCGTCGCCGGATTCATTGACGACCACCGTGCCGGCGAGCGTGAAGCCGGCTGGATGATCCTCGATCATGAAGACCTCGACGAGCATCCCAGCGCGGTCGTGCATGTGGCCATCGGCGCCGGCGAGGTGCGGCGTCTGATCTGCGAACGTCTGCAACGCGAAGGGCGAACCCTGGTGACGATCGTGCACCCCACCGCATGGGTCAGTCCGTCGGCCGAACTGGCGGAAAATGTCTACGTCGGCCCGCAGGCGGCCATCAACGCCGCGGCGACCATCGACATCGGCGCAATCATCAACACCTCAGCGGTGGTCGAACACCACTGCCATATGGGCGCGTTCAGCCACCTCTCGCCCGGCGCGGCCCTGGCGGGCGCCGCCCAGCTTGGCGTGCTGAGCACGATGGGCACCAACGCCTCGGCCATTCCACAGGTGCGCATCGGCGATCGCTGCATCATCGGCGCGGGAGCGGCCGTCATCGAGGACATCCGCGACGGCCAGACCGTCATGGGCGTGCCGGCGCGGCCGCGGTAAGACCTCAACCCACGCCGACCAGCAACACGACCACATGGCACGCGATCGCCCGATTCTCGCCCAAGGCGTCCACCTGCTCGTGCGTCTTGCCCTTGAGATTCACCTGCGACAGCCCACAACCCAGCAGCCCGGCGAGATTCTCCCGGATGGTCTGCTTGTGCGGGCCGAGCTTCGGCCGCTGCAGGATGACCGTCACGTCGAGATTGCCGATGGCATAGCCGGTTTCACGCATGCGGCGGGCGGCCTCTTCGACGAAGATGCGCGAATCCGCGGCCTTCCACTTCGGATCGTTGTCGGGAAACAATTGGCCGATGTCCTGCTGCGCCAGCGCGCCCAGGATCGCGTCGGTCACCGCGTGATACACGACATCGCCGTCGCTGTGCGCGTCGCACCCGCGGTCGTGCTCCAGCCGAAGCCCGCCCACCACAAGTTCGTGCCCCGGCTCAAGCCGGTGCAGATCAAAACCATGTCCTATGCGCAAGGATGCAACCATCTTTTCAGCCACGAATCACCACCGATCAACACAGACAGGGAGTTTGCGCCAGCCGCCACAGGTGATCCGCCATCCCTGCGTGTTCATCCGTGTTCAACGGCGGCTCCTCCTATTTCAGCCCGTATTCCTTCAGCTTTCGATACAACGTGCGCTCGCCGATGTTGAGCATCTTCGCCGTCGCCTCGCGGTTGCCCTTGTTCAGGTGCAGGGCGTTGCGGATGGCTTGCTTCTCGATCTGTTCGAGGCTCATGCCGGCCGGCACGTCGAAACCGGCGGCGGGCTCGCGATCGGAAAGCTCCGGCGGCAGATGGTGACGCTCGACACGCTCGCCGTCGGCCACAACCACCATGTTCTGCACCACGTTCATCAGTTGCCGCACATTGCCCGGCCAGTCGAAGCCCAGCAGCCGCTGCATCACTTCGTCGCTCACACGCGGCACCGGACGCCCCAGCTCGTTGGCGAAGTGCCCGACGTAATGCCGCACCAGCAGCGGAATATCCTCGCGCCGTTCGCGCAAAGCCGGCAGGTGAATCTGCACGCCCTTGATCCGGAAAAACAGATCCTCGCGAAATGCGCCTGCGGACACCCGCTGGGACAGATCATGGTTCGTCGCCGAAACCAGCCGCACGTCCACATGCCGCGGCTCGTTGGCGCCCACGCGAATCACCTCGCCGCTCTCCAGCACACGCAGCAGCTTGGCCTGCATGACCAGCGGCATGTCGCCCACCTCGTCCAGGAAAAGCGTGCCCTTGTCGGCGTACTCAAAGCGGCCCTCGCGGTCACGCTCCGCGCCGGTGAAGGCCCCACGCACGTGACCGAAAAGCTCGGCTTCAAGAATCGACTCCGACAACCCCGCGCAGTTCAGCGGCGCAAACCTGGCTTTCGCCCGCGGCGAGTTGTTGTGCAGAGCGTGGGCCACCAGTTCCTTGCCCGTGCCCGATTCGCCGGTGATCAGCACCGGCAGGCTGCTGGGCGCGATCTGGCGAAGCTGCTGAATCACGCGGCGGATCGCGGCCGACGAGCCGATGATGCCCTCGAACCCGTACTTCTCATCAACCATCTGCTTGAGGCTGGCGTTCTCCGCCTTGAGCATCACGGCTCGAATCGCGTTGTTGCACAACGTGCGGAAGACGTCCAGATCCAGCGGCTTCTCGATGAAGTCATACGCCCCGCCGCGAATCGCCGCCTTGGCCGTCGGTACGTCGCCGTGGGCCGTGACCATGATGGTCTCGGCCGTCGGCTGCGTCTGCCGGGCGATCTCCAGAATCTTCAGGCCGTCGGCCTCGCTATCCATCACCAGGTCGGTCACGATCAGATCGAAGTTGCCGTGGCGCAGCTCGTCATCCGCGCCCTCGATGTCGTGGACGATGGTGCAGACGTGGCCGCGACGACGCAAGGCCTCGGCCATGACTTCGGCATGGGCGACCTCGTCGTCGATGATCAGAACCTGGGCGGCAGGCGTTGGTGCGTTGGCGTCACTCATCTCGGCTGAGAATTGTCGTGGCCCAGCGGCCGCGGTCAAGCCGGCCGTATAATCCATCCGCCATGAGCAAGCCGTCCGCCGCCAGCGCCACGCCCCACTCCACCTGCGCCTCCAGCGATCGAGCCCAGGGCGGCCGCGCCCCCGACGCGCCTGCGCGGCTGGGCTGCGTCAGCTTTCTCAATGCGCGGCCTTTGATCGAGGACATCGATGCCGATGACCTCGGACACGGCGCCAGCCTCCGCGTCGCCTACGACGTGCCCAGCCGGCTGCTGCGCGACCTGGAGTCCGGCGCCGTGGACATGGCCCTGTGTCCGGTCATCGATTACCAGCGCAGCGCCGTGCCTCTCGTCGCCGTGCCCGCCGGTGGCATCGGCTGTGACGGCCCCACCCTCACCGTCCGACTCTACAGTCGCCAACCTCTTGAACGCATCGAGGTGGTGCATGCCGACACCGACAGCCACACGTCCGTCTGCCTGCTTCGTGTGCTGCTCGACCGGCTCTACGGCTGCCGGCCGCGGATCGTCGACTTCGACCCTCGCAGCACGCCGCCGCGCGACGATCTCGACGCGATGCTGTTGATCGGCGACAAGGTCGTCACCAGCGCGCCGCCCGACGCGCGCTTCCCGTGGCAACTGGATCTCGGCGAAGCCTGGGGGAAGCTCACGGGTCTGCCCTTTGTCTTCGCCCTGTGGATGGCGCGGGCCGAAACCTTCCAGACCGACTCGGGCGCCCGCCGGCTGACAGCGCTCGCGGGGCGCTTAAAGCGCGTTCGCGAACACAACGCCGGCCGTATCGACGCGATCGTGGCGCGCCGCGCCGCCGCCGCCGGCTGGCCGGATGATCTGGCCCGCGACTATCTCGGACACATGCTCCGATACGAAATCGGCCCGCGACAACTGAAAGCTATCGAACAATTCTTCGTAATGGCTTATGATCTGCACGTGATCCAGACGCTACGTCCACTGTGCCTTGCGGGCATCGAGCCCGCCCCGGCGGCTTAGATCGTCGCCGACTCGGACACCCGCACCAAACGCCATACGCCGACCCGCAACCTTGCCACGTCGACGCCAACAACAGTTCGCCAGCCGCGCCATGGCCGAGCTTGCCGGACAACTGCTCTTCGCCCCGCCCCACCAGCGCGAACAGCAGGTCCGACGCGCCGAACGCCTGCACGACGAGATCGAAGCCCAGCAGACCTATCCCCTGGACTTCGTCACCTTCCGCATCACCGGCTACAGACCCCGAAACGGCGAGCAGACGCTGCTGGTCGGCGGGCCGCTGCGCGACGACCTGCGCCTGCTGATCGACAGCCTCTCACGCTCATGCGAGATGAAACTGGCCGATGGCGAACGCGTTGAGACGCCCCGACAGCTCGCCCGCCGGCTGGGTGTGAGCACCAAGACCATCGACCGGTGGCGGCGCACCTCGCTGCGCTGGCGCTGGGCCGTGCTGCCCGGCGAGGATCGACCGCAGGTGGTGATTCCCACCGAAGCCGTCGAATCCATGCAGGCCCGCCAGGGCGACAAAGTGCAACGGGCCTCGCGGTTTTCACGCGTGGACTCCGCCCAGCGCCTGCGCCTGGTGGATCGAGCCCGACGGCTGGCTCGCGATACGAAACTCAGCCGCCACCAGATCGCCCGGCGACTGGCTCTGCAGGTCGGCCGCTCGCCCGAGACCATTCGCGCCGTGCTCGAAAAGCATGACCGCCAGAACCCCGAGGACCGCATCTTCCCCCTGGACGGCCGGCAACTGGGCGACCGGCAGCGCCGGGTCATCGCCCGGGCGATGACCCGTGGCGTGGACGTGGCGAAGATCACCAAACGCTTCCGTTGCAGCCGCTCAACGGTCTACCGCGTGCTCCACGAGCAGCGTGCCCAGGCCCTGCGCGACCGGCCAATCGGCTACTCGACCTTGCCCTGGTTTGCCGATGTCGAGGCGGCTGTGTCCCGCGGCGAGGATCTGCCCTCTCTGCTCGAAGCGCACGCGCCCATGCCGGCTCAGATCAGCTCGCCGCCCGAGCCCCCGCCCGCCGGACCCGACGAACTGCCCGCGCCCCTTGACAGCCTCTATCTTCAGCCGCAGCTCGATCGCCCGTCGCAGCGGGTGCTGGCCGCACGTATGAACTTCCACCGCTACAGGGCCGCACGCCTGCGCGACCGCCTGCCCAGCAGCAGTCCGCGCGTCGCCGACCTCGATGCCATCGAAAGCGCCCTCGCCCGCGCCGATCAATTGCGCCAGATGCTCGTCCGCATGAATCTGCCCGTCGTCCTCGCCACCGCCCGGCGGCATGTGCAGGGACACCAGGACCGGCTGCTGCGGCTTTTCGACTTGCTCGAACTGGGCAACCAAATCCTCATCGATGCCGTCGACCAGTACGACGTCGCACGCGGGCGGTCGCTGGAGTGGTACATCACCTGGCGCTTGATGCAGCGGTTCGTGCGTGAAAGGCTCAAAGCCGAAACCACGCTCGACAGCGCACTGGGCGATCCCCTGACCCTCGCCCACCGCCGCGAGCAGCCGGCCTCCCTGTATCAACGCCTGCTGTCCCAGGCCCGACGCCAAGGCATCGAACTGCTGCCTCAGCCCAGCACCCGTGCCGACGAAAGCGCCCCCACGTAGCCGTCTCTACAGGCCCACGGGCGTGAAGGGCGTCTTGTGCGTCAGGGCGTAGGTGTATCCGAGGGCCACAGCCAGCAACCCCAGCCCGATGCCCACGCACGCCTGAACGCGCTGCAGCCCGCGGGCCCGCGCATCCTCGCCCACACGCTCAGCCACCCCGCCGCCTCGCCGCTGGGTCCAGAGCACGAGCACGCCCGTGCCCACCGCCAGAGGATCCAGCGCCAGCAGCGAAGCGCTCAGAAGCACGTCGGCCGCGGACGACCACCACGCCAGCAGCGAAGTCATCACGGCCGCGATGCCCGCCCACGGACTGACCAGCCCCAGCCACGCCGCCCACATCGGCGCCGGGCTTTCGTCGCGCGGCAGACGCCACATCCACCACAGCACCGCCGCCACCAGCAGCAGCGCCCCGCCCACCTGCAACGCTGTACGCCAGACCGGGCTCATGGTCCGCGGTACTCGGCGCAATTGCCTTCGGTTTCGTGGATGCGCACCGCCCGCAGCGGCGCGAGCCGAGACTTGAGACGGTCGTAGAACCACCGCGCGATGTTTTCGGCGGTCGGCAGCTCGAGGCCCACCACTTCATTGAGCATCCGGTGGTCCAGCTCGTCGATCAGCGGCCGCGCGGCCTCTTTGATCTCGGCGAAGTCCACCAGGTAGCCCCGCTCCTCGGGAACCTCCCCCTCGAGCACAATCTCGACCCGATAGCTGTGACCATGCACGCGCCGGCACTTGTGCCCGTCGGGAAATGTCGGCAGCCAGTGGGCGGCGTCGAAAGTCAGGGTCTTCGTGAGCAGAACACGCATTGCGGCAATGTACCAGAGCGGCGCGTCGGCGGCATGGCCACGCGCCGTCACCCGGCCACCTGGCCGCTCAACCCGCCGGGCAGCATCGCCACCAACTGGTACGCGATCAGCGCCGCCACATACGCCAGCACCGTCATGTAGGCGAACTGGAAGATCGGCCAGCGCCAACTGTTGGTCTCCCGCCGCGTCACCGCCTGGGTCGGCAGGCACTGCATCGCCAGCACATAGAACACCAGCAGGCTCACGCACGTGGCCGTGGTGAACACCGGCGTGCCGTCCGTTCGTTTCGCCGTGCGCAGCGAGTCGTAGAGGCTCTGGGGCTCCTCTTCAGCCGTCTGGTCCCCCACGCCGTAGATGATCGCCAGGGTTGAGACAATCACCTCACGGGCCGCCAGCGAACTGACCACGCCCACGCCGATCTGCCAGTCGAATCCCAGCGGGCGAAGCACCGGCTCCACGAACCGGCCCAGGCGGCCGGCCAGTGAATACGCCAGGGCGTGCTGCGTCCGCCCCGCCTCAGCCTGGTGCGCCAAGGCGTCGGCCGCCGCCTGCTCGCCCGAGGCCGCCAGCGCCGCCGCCTGTTGCTGCAGCGCCAACACTTGCGCCGGCGGATCCACCTTGGGATACGTCGCCATCGCCCACAGAATCACCGAGATCACCAGGATGATCGTGCCCGCGTTTTTCACAAACACCAGGGCTCGCTCGTACATGGTGAACACGGCGTTGCGCAGACGAGGCAGCTTGTAGCTGGGCAGTTCAAGCACCAGCGGCCGTGGCTCGCCGGGCAGGATCGTACGCTTCAAGGCGAATGCCATGCCGATCGCCGCGGCGATCCCCAGCGCATAGGCGCCGGTGAACAGCAGCGACGCCTTCATCGGCTCGTGCGGAAACAGCAGCGCCACCACCATCGCATACACCGGAATCCGGGCCGAACAGGTCATCAGCGGCAGGACAAGAATCGTCACCAGCCGATCGCGGCGGTCCTCGATCACTCGCGTCGACATGATCGCCGGGATGGCGCACGCATGAGCCGAGAGCATCGGCACAAAAGCCTTGCCCGGCAGGCCGACGCGGCGCATCAGCCGGTCCATCACAAAGGCCGCCCGCGCCAGGTAGCCGGTGTCTTCCAGCAGCGCCAGCAGAAAAAACAGGATGCAGATCTGCGGCAGGAACACGAGCATGCCGCCCACACCACCGATCACACCCTCGACCACCAGACTCCGGAAGTCGCCCTCGGGCAGCACCCGGCTCATCGCCGCCTGGGCCTGTCCGAACAGCGCGTCGATCCAGTCCATCGGGAATGTCGCCAGCCAGAAGATCGTCAGGAACACACCCGCCATGACGCTGAAGAACGCCAGCACCCCGACCACCGGATGCGTCAGCACGCGGTCGATGCGCTCGGTCCACATGTCGCGAACCACCGACCCGTTGGGCGCGCAGCGACGGCTGACCTGCTCGGCCCAGTCGAAGCGTCCGCCATGCACACACCCGCTGCAGCAACTGCACGCCACGATCGCCGCCGGCACCACCGGCTGCCCCTGCGCGGCGATGGCGCGGGCCAGCTCCACTTTCAACGCGGCGATGCCTTCGCCCGTGCGCCCGCTGACGGGCACCACCGGCGCCCCCAGCTCCTGCGACAGAGCAGCCGCGTCAATATCCAAGCCGCGACGCCGGGCCAGGTCCATCATGTTCAGGGCGACCACCGTCCGCACGCCCAGCTCGACGACCTGGCTGGCCAGATAGAGGTTGCGCTCGAGGTTGGTCGCGTCGACAATGACGATCGCGGCCTTGGGACCGCCGTGCGCGACCACCTCACCCACCAGCACGTCACGGGCGATCTTTTCCTCGGCCGTCGTCGCGTTCAGGCCGTACAGCCCCGGCAGGTCGATCAACTCCAGATGCCCGCCGGCCAGACTCAGCGCGCCCACCCGACGTTCGATCGTCGTGCCCGGAAAATTGGCGGTCTTGGCGCGCAGGCCGGTCAGTTGGTTGAAGATGGTCGTCTTGCCGGCGTTGGGATTGCCAATCAGCGCCACGCAGGCGCGCTGCGAGCCGGGCCCCGCGTCCGAGGGCGTGCGCGGCGACGAAGGCAACACTTCCAGAGACTGCGTAGCGTTCACTTGTTCACCGATCCCTTGTCCGACCGCTGCCCCTCCGTGGCGGCGGCGGACCGGCAGCCGTTGCCGCCCCGACGCCAGGGCGGCCGACGGTCGCCCCACTGGTGGCAATCCGCGTTGTGGTCCGGACCTGGACAGGCCTGCACCATGACCTGCTCCGCCAAGCGGCGCGACACCCCCACACGCGTTCCCCAGATGCACAGGATCATCGGATCGCCGCGCCGTACCAGCCGCACCTTCCGGCCGGCGCAGACCCCCATCACCTTCAGCCGCTCCACGTCGTCCGACACAGCCTTCACATCCAGCACCCACCCACATCGACCCGGGTTCAGGGCCGTGAGGCTGATCATCGGTCCTTCCAACACAGGTGCCGCGGGTGGACTGGCGACAAAAGTGGGTTGCGGTGCAAGCATGGTAAACGCATCCTCACTGACTATCGGCACGCCCACCAGGCTCGAGCGGTGCGATGTCGCCGACTGACCCAGGCGGCTGGTCAGCCTGCGTGTCGCAGTGGTCCACGCGGCACGAGCTGCCCCTCTCGCTGTCCGCGAGAGAACACCCAACAGGTTTATTGCGAACGAGTCTCAACAAAATCTAGTACCGAGACACCAGCCTGTCAAGCGGTCCGCTCTCCAGTTCAGACATTTTTCACAAAAATATCTGCTTCATTCCCTGCGGCTCGATAAGCCAGGCCGAATCGCCCGCTCAGCGGCCGGGCACCGGCGGCTGGGCCGCCTGCTGAGCCTGGGCGGCACGGGCCTGCGCTTCCTCGATCCACGCCTTGCGCTCGGTCAGCACCTGCGTCCACGCGCCCGCGAAGCGACTGATCGCCGCCACCTCGCTGCGCTGGGCTGCCTCCAAGGCCGGGTCGGCGGGATCGCCCACGTTGGCCGCCAGGTACATCACCCGAACCAGCGGATCGTCGCTGCGTTGGGCCAACCCATGCAGTGTCTCAAATAGACGTGGCATGCCAGGTCCCGAAGGCGACGGCAGAAAACGCACCACCATCGCACGCCCCAGCCGATCCAGATCGGGGAAGCGGTCCTCGACTGCGGCCGTCATGCGCGCCAGCAGAGCGGTCACCACCGGTTCGGTCGAGCCGCCCTCCGTGAGCTTGCCCGCCACAAACGTCAGACGCGCCAGGGCCCGCAACCGCTCGGCCGCGTCCGGATCGCCCAGTGCCCCCAGCCACGCCTCGACGCTCACCTCGTCGAATGCCGCGCCACGCCGCGACACCAGACGCACGGTGCCCCGCGTCCCCAACGGACCGGAAACAATCCTCCCGCTGGCATCGGCCCGCAGGTCCAGCAGTCCCACCGCGTCCATATTCACCGTTTGCGTGGGTGTGCCCGCCAGCAGCTCACCCAGTTGCGACCAGTCCAGCCGCGTCCGCACGCTCACACGCTCCTCCGGCTCAAGGCGCAGCCGCCGACTCATGTCCACCACCAGATCCGCGAACTGCCCCGCCGCCGCCCCGCCCACGCGCGTCCCGATCTGCACCAGCACCGACGCCGGCAGCGGGCCGTCCGGCGCCAGGCCCAGCGGCACATGGGTGGCGTTCTGAAGCGTGACCGTGAGCGCAATGGGCTCCAGGTACGCGAAAGTCGGCGGCTCGATCTCCAGTTGCAGAAAGGCCCAGCGTTCCTCTTGAGGCCTGGGCTCGCGAATCTGCGGCGGCAGCGCCGCCACAGCCCGCGCCAGACCTTCGCCCGCACGCGTCACCGGGCGCAGCCGCGCCGGACTGGCCGTCAGCCGACTGGCGGCCATCAACCGCGTCTCATCCGGGAAATCGCCCTGACCCACCAGTTGGCTCAGCGCTTCGCCGCCCTGCCCGGCATCCAGGCGCGCCAGGGCCAGACCCAGTTCAGCCGCGGGTGCCTCGGCCGCATGCGCCAGAGCCTGCTCGAAAAGGGTTCGAGCGTCCGCCGCCTGGCCCGATCCAAGGGCACGCCAGCCCAGGAGCGTATCACGCATCGCCGCATCCACATCGTCCAGACGCTGGGCCAGATCCGCCACGTACCCCAGGTCGACCCCGCCAAGAGCCAGATACAGGCCCAGACGCCATATCGCCTGCGGATCGCCCGCTTCGGCCGCCGGGCTCAGACGCGCCCGCAGCCCATTGGCCAGCGTGCGCACGCGAGCGGTACGATTCTGGCCCTTGAGCAGCACCAGGCGCAGGGTTTCCAGCCGATGCGGCAGGGCGCGGGCATCGCCCGCCGCCGCGGAGGGCGCGGTAGCCGGCTGGGTGTCGGCCGTCTCGACACCGGCAGGCTCGGTCGTCGGGGCTGTGCTGGGGACGGTCGCCGCGGCACCGCTCGACCCCGCCGGGGCCATGTAGCGCTGCTCCAGATCGTCGAGCAGCGCCACCGCTTCATCCACGCGACCGCACCAGCCCAGGGCCAGCGCCCACTGCCAGTAGAAATCCTCGCCCAGCATCTGCCCGCTGAACCGCTGCGCGAGATCGAACTGCTTCACGGCGGCTTCATAGGCATTGCCGCTCAACAGCAACGAACCCAGGGCGGCGCGGTGGCCGGGGTCCAGCGGGGCGGCCTGCAGGTTGGCGACCAGCGCCCGGCCGATCTGGGCCTCGCTGGCCGATCGCGTCTGCGCGAACGTCAGAAGCAGGCGCGCCGCCTCGGCATTGGTCGGATCCAGTTGCAGCGCCATCGTCAGGTACCGGCTCAGCAGCGCATCGTCGCCCCCGTCGAAGGCCATGAGCGCCGTCATCGACGCCAGCCGTGAACGCAAAGCCGGCCCAAGCCGGCCCTGGCTCTGCGTCACCAGCCGCTCAAGCAGTTGCATCCGCTGCTCGACGGTCTGCAGCCGACGCACCTGCAGGCGGATCAGCTCCAGCGCCGCACGGTCGTCATGCGGGCGAAGCTTCGTGTAGACCTCGAGGCCCGCTTCGCGCAGCTCGTCGTTACCCGCGAGCCGTGCCCACTCCACCCACAGTCGGCGCAGCTCGGCGTCGCGAGGCTGAAGGTCCACGGCCAACGACAGCAGCGCCCCGGCCGTATCGAGTCGCGCCGGGCTCAGTGAGCTGCCCCCCGCCATCACCTGCCGGGCAATGATGACCAGTTGGTCGGCCACGAGCATCTCGGCCGTCAGCGTCTCGGCCGCGATGTTCTCGGACCTTGCCGCGCCACGCTGGCCCTGGGCCGATGAGGGCATCAGCCCCAACGCTGCGACCGCTGCGACGACAAGCGTGTTGACGCTCCAAGATGAAAGACGGGCCTGCCTGGCCATGCGCGACGACCTCCTGATTGGGGCCACTGCCCCGGTGATTGCGGTCCTGCTCCCATAGGATCGGCTAGCTTACACATTCAGTGCGGTAAAAATCTGCCACGCCGTCCAGCACAAGGCGGCCCAGGTCACGCAGCCGGCGGTGAGCTTGCAGACGATCTTCACCCGGATCGGAGCCCGCGGGCACAATTCGTCGGCCACCAGCACCAGGAAGATGAACTGCGCCCCCGCCATCGCCAGCACCGTCAAGCCCCCCAGCAGGGCCGGCGGCAGCGGCTGCGGACGACCCGCGAGCTGAGGAACCCCCGACACGATCCATAGCCCCGCGCCCAGAAAACCCGCCGCCCACAGCGCCCCCAGCCCCAACCGCAGGGGTCGAGCCACCATCGCCATCGTCTCGCGAACCGTTCCCACGGCTTGCGTCTCCATGTCCACGGTTGCATCGCGCCCCGTTGCCCACAGCCTTACGGGGCGGCACCTGTGTCAGCCCGCCGTCAAACCGCCCATCAGTTCGCGACCGAAGGCCGCCACATCCGCCACCGCCGCCTCCGGATCCGCGCGATGTTCGGCCACACGACGCATGAACGCTGAACCCACGATCGCCGCATCCGCCGCCGTCGTCACCTGCCGCACCTGCTGCGGACTGGATATCCCGAAGCCGACGGCGATGGGCAGATCGGTGACGTCGCGCAACCGGCCGATCCGCGTCGTCAGGTCCGCCGGCAGCGCCGACCGCTCGCCCGTCAGCCCGCCACGCGCCAGCACATACACAAAGCCCGTGCATGCAGCCGCGATCTTCTGGGCGCGTTCGATCGGCGTCGAAGGCGCGATCAGCAGTGTGCAGGTCAATTGCGCCTGACCCGCCAGCTCGCGCACCCGGTCCGCCTCCTCCACCGGAAGGTCCGGCACGATCAGCCCGTCGATCCCCGCCTGGCGGCACTCGCCCAGGAACCGCTGCGACCCGCGACGCGCCACGATCGAGTAGCTGACCATCGCCACCAGGCCCATATCCAGACGCGCACGCCGCTGCGCTACCATCGCCAGTACATCGTCGACCTTGGCGTGGGCGACGGTCAGGGCGTGGTTCATCGACGCCTGAATGATCGGCCCATCCGCGATCGGATCGGAAAAAGCGATGCCCAGTTCACAGATCGCGGCGCCCGCCTCCTGAAGCATGTCCAGAAAACGCCCCGTGGTGGCCACGTCAGGGTCGCCAGCCGTCAGAAACGGCATCAGCGCCCGCGCCCCGCGTCCGCGAAGATCACGAAATATTCGGTCGATGCGGTTCATGAATCATCAGGAAGATAGATCGCCGTCCACGATCGGGCAAAGCCGAAACCTCCCGCGCGATGCGGGTCACGTGCGCACGAACTGCGCCGCCAGCGCCGCCGCGGGCAGCAGCACGATCGCCGGCAGCCACGCCGAGGCCACCGGATTCATATTGCCAAACTGGTAAAGCCCCAGCACCAGGCCCAGACCCCATGCCCCCAGGCACACTCCGGCCGCCCCCATCACGCTCCAGCTCAACGCCGTCGGATCGCGCAGCAGGAAAAACGGCAGGCCCACCACCAGCACCAGCAGCGTCACCACGACGGCGGCGAAACGACTGTGCACGATGTGCATCAGGGCCGAACGATCCATCGAGGCGTTCTCCGCCAGCGTCTGCAACTGCCCGATGCCCAGCAGCCGTGGATAGGCCGACGCCTGCCTGGCGAACAGCACCTGCGGCGTCAGGTTGGTGTGAAACATCTCCACCGGTTCGGACGCCGGGCCCATGGATTCCTGGGCCGTGGGCAACTCATATTGCGGCCGAATCGCGAACCCCCCCACCAGCTCCCATGCCCGCAAGTCGGCGTTCCACACCGCCTGCGTCGCGGTGATCCGCCGCAGCGCCCGCCCCGTCGCGTCGCGCTCGATGATGGCGATCTGCCCTTCCAGCCGCGGCGCGCCGGGACCGGGCACAAACTCGTCGGCCGACAGCAGCGAACCATCTTCGCCGCGAATGTAGCGCAGCGGTATCTGCTCGAAAATGTCATCCCTCTTGAGCTGCCGTTTGTCCCGCACCAGCTTCTCGGCCAGCGGTGGAATCACCCATTCCTGCAGGGGAAGGGTCAGCAGCGACAGCAGGAAGCCCGCCACCAGCACCGGCGCGGCCACCCGATAGAGGCTCAGCCCCGAAGTCAGCACGGCCACCAGTTCGCGCTGCCTGGCCATGGCCACGAACGTGAAGCCCATCGCCGCCACGATCAGCAGCCCCGACACCATCACGTACAGACGCAGCAGCAACGGGCCATAGAAGTCGGCGATCGACCACAGCAGGGCCGGCACCGCGCCGCCCAGCCGGTGGGCGTGCGTCTGGGCCGCCTGCACGAACTCGTCCATTCCCGCCAGAAAATCCACCAGCACGATCAGGCTCAGAAACACCACCAGCAGGATGACGAAGTTCATCAGGAACTGCCGCACGATGTATCGGTCCAGCAATTTCATGAGCGCCCGCCCTGCCCCTCGCCACACGCTGTCCTAGTTGCGCGCCAGCTTCAGGTACTGCCAGACAACCACGCCCAGCAATCCCACATTGCCCGACCACAGCACCATCAGGCCAGGCAGAACCGGCGCCTCCGGACGCGTGGTCAGTTGGTCGCCGCCTTCGATCACGATGACCACCGCCGTCGCCGCCAGAAAAGACCAGAAAAAGACCGCCAGCAGCATGCCGCCCTCCTGCCGCATGGCCAGCAGCGCCGCCAGCACCAGCACCAGCGCCACCGCCACCGCGCTGGCGGCCCGGCTGTGCAACTGGGCGATGGCCTTGTGCAGCAGCCGACCGATCACCATATTCAGATAGTCGACGCTGGCCGCCACCTGCGGCGAGCCGATCATGTCCGGCGCCGTCGCGGCCACCAGAACCTCGCGCGTGCCGGTGCCCTCCAGCTCCCCCAGCAGGGCATGGGCCCAGCGGGCCCGAGACAGGGCCAGCTCGGCGTGGCCGGTGCTTTCGCCGGTGCGTGCGTCCGTCACCCGCGCCTCGGTCATCCGCACAAAAATACGCGGCCCGATTTCCGTGTCGTCCACCTGCTTCACCCACAGGCGGGCTTCCGCCGCGTCCACCACGCGCTGCACCACCCCGCCCACCTCATCCTGCAGCCGCACGGGCTGACCCGGCGACGATGCCAGAAACAGCACGTCGCCCGTGCGACGAACGCCCGAAGCCGTCAGGCGGTACCAGCGGCTGTCGTTGACCTGCATCGCCAGCGACGCCCCGCCGCCCAGGCGATCGCGCGCTTCCTGCAGTATCCGTTCAGCCTGAAGCGCCGCCTCCAGATCGTCGCGGGCCCGGGCCACCCGGTCGAAACGCTCGGGCGCCTGCCCCAGTCGCCGCAGTTCCGGCCAGCTCAGATAGTTCGTGTCGTCCTTGGCCACCGCCGCCACACGCTTGCGACCCACTTCGAAGTCACGCGACGCCACCAGAACGCCTTGCGTCGGGTTGTACGCCATCACGTTGCGCAGGCGCATCGTCGCCCATGTCTCGCCGCCCTCGCGGTAGATGTAGACGTCGGCCCACTCGGCGGTCACCTCGCCCCGCAGATACCGATTCTCCGCATACCGCGCCGCCGCCACGCCGCGCAGCACCATGCGCTTGACCGGCGGCGCGTCGCTGGCCAGCGCCTCGGGCGGAATCGACGCGGTCTGGGCCTCGTCGGCGTACACCACCAGATCGTCCAGGCGGAACACCTGGCCCCGGTCGATCATGTCGATCACCACCTGCGGGTCTTCCGTGAGAATCAGGGCCTGGCGATCACGGTAGAACCGCGGGGTCCACCAGTTGCTCGTGTAGAACAGCCCGATCGTCAGCGCCAGCCCCACCAGCAGGACCGGCCAGAGAATGGCCCGGTAGCTCAGACCGGCCGTGCCGCACACCAGCACCTCGTTGTCATTCTTCATGCGGCAGAAAACCACGGTGGCGGCGAACGCCGCGGCATACGGAATCGTGAACTCCAGCACCGTCGGGGTCGTGTAGAGGATGTACCGCCCCAGCGCCGCCGGCCGCAGCAGGCCCTCACTCAGCGGCTTGGCCGCCCCCGCCAGGCTCACCACCAGCACCAGCGCCGCCGCCGAGATCAGCAGCAGTCGCACCAGATCCCGCAGGATGTATCGGTAGAGCGTCCAGGGCATGGCGGCACGGCACAATGGTACATTGGCGGCCCCGCCCGGCCAACGATCGGCCGCCCGAACCGGAGGCTGCACCCATGCCGCCGAATGCCATCGCCGTCGCTCTCGTGGCGATTCTCGACAACCAGGCTTCACGCACCCGGCACGCGCTGGCGGATATGCCGGGGGACGTGTTCACGGCCGCGCCGGGTGGCGATTGCCATGCGATCGCCCAGATCGGCCGACATCTCGTCGAGCTGCGGTGCTTCCAACTGCGGCTGCTCGGCGTCGCCGACTGCGATGCCGCCGCTCTGCCGGACGCATCCGACGCGCGAACCCTGCTCGCACAACTCGATCCGCTCACCCAGCGCGTGCGTACGGCCATTGAAATGCACGACCAGAAGGATTGGACCACGCCGCCGCCCGCGCCGCGCTCCGGGCCGTGGGCCGATGAACCAACCCTGCGACGACTGGTCCGACCGCTCAACGACTTCACCAACCATCTCGGCGCGATTCGTGCGATTCGCCGCATGCTCGGCCACCCCGCGGCCGGCGTTCAGTAAACCCAGACGGGGAACGGGAACTCGCCATGTCCGTACTGTTGATCCAGGTTGACCAGATGCACGCCGCGGCGATGAGCTGCCTCGGCAGCCCCAACGTCCGCACGCCTCATCTTGACCGGCTCGCCGCCAGCGGGACGCTGTTTACCCAGGCGACCTGCCAGAGCCCCATCTGCATGCCGTCGCGAACATCCATGCTCAGCGGGCAGTACCCCTCGACCAACCGACAGTTCGGCTTCAGCGGCCAATCACGCCGCGGCACACCGTGGCTGCCGCTCACCTTCCAGCAGGCCGGCCACCGCACCGCCGCCTTCGGCAAGTTCCATGTCGTCAACATCCCCGAGGACCGCTGGGGCTTCGACGTGGCGGCGCCAAGCCTGTCGGAAGACGAAGACCTCGCCCGGCCGATCGGCGACACCTACCGCGCCTACTGCCGCCAGCACGACATCGCCTGGCGCACCGATCAGATGCACGGCCACCCGTTCGACGACGCGGACGCGATGCCCGTCCTCCCGTCCTCGGCCCGCCCGGATATGCACCTGTGGGAGAAAATGGCCTGCCGCTCTGACGTCCCCGCTGAGCACAGCCTCGAAACATGGACCACCGACCGCTGCCTCCAGTTCCTCGGTGAACACACCACGAACGAGCCCGCCACGCCGTTTTTCATCTGGCTCACCTACGATCGCCCGCACTTCCCCACCACCCTCCCCGAGCCGTGGTTCAGTCGCATCCGGCCCGACGATCTCGTACTCCCGCCGCTGCCGACCGTCGACGACATGATGAGCTGGCCCCGATCGGTCTTCGATCTGCATGTGAAGCACACGTCCATCCACAACCTCGGCGAGCGCGCGTTCCGCTTCATCGTGGCGACGTATTACACGCTCATCGAATGGCTCGATGCCGAGGTCGGGCGCGTGCTGCGACGTCTGCGTGATCTGGGACTCGATGATCAGACCACGATCGTCTTCTGCTCAGACCACGGCGACCAGGCCGGCTGGATGGGCCACTACGACAAGGCCGTGCGCTGCGTGACCGACGCCATCACCCGTGTCCCGCTGATTGTGCGGCCCGCGCCGTCGCTCGGCCGCGCCCCGGGCGGCGTCCGCGTCGACGCCCCGGTCGAACTGGTCGATCTGTTCCCCACGCTCTGCGGCCTCAGCGGCGTCGAAAAGCCCGCGCGGCTCGACGGGCGGGATCTTTCCGCCGCGCTGCTCGACAGCCAGCCCCTGCCGCACAACCGGCCGGTCGTCTGCGAGGAGTTCAACCGCCGCATGATCGCCCGCGACGGCTGGCGGATGGTCTACTACCTCGACAACGAAGTCGAACACGCGCTCTACGACCTGCGAAACGACCCGCACTGCTATCGCAATGTCTATGGCGACTCGGCTCTGCGCGATCGCCGCATCACCCTGAAGCGCGACCTCCTGCGCTTCCTGTTCGAGCGCCTGCACGGCCCGGCCACTGCGGGCGATCGACTCACGCTGCGCCGCAGCCTCGATCCGGCCGACCCGCACCTGCCCCTGCTGCTGCGCAACTATGAGGGCGTCCACTTCCACGGCGCCGTCGCCGTGATCTATCACGACCAGCACTTCCTGCTCGCGCCGATGTTCGAAGACGGCGGACAGGACGACCGCCTGCGCCTCTTCGACGGCAAGGGGCGCTATCGAAAGGACAATCAGGCCCTGCCGCCCGATCCGCAGCGCGTCGAGGCCATGCTTGATTTCGGGATCAGCGACTGCATGCGGCACCTGACCCAGAACTCGCCCTACGAGCACCGGCGCGTGACGCGCACCCCCGTGACCCGTGAAGAAGCCCTCACGCTTGCAGCGCGGCTCGCTGAATCTTCATGAGCTGGCGGATGCCCTTGCCCGCCAGGTTCAACAGCGCGTCAAGCTCGGCGCGGCTGAAGTCGCCTTTCTCACCCGTGCCCTGTACCTCGATGTAGCGCCCGCGGTGGTTCATGGCCACGTTCAGATCAACCTCGGCCCGCACGTCCAGTTCATAGTCCAAGTCCAGCCGCGGCTTGCCGTCGATCAGGCCCACGCTCACCGCCGCCACCGGTCCGCGCAGGGGATTCTTCTTAAGCAGACCGTGCGCCTGCGCCCACGCCAGGGCGTCGGCAAGCGCCACGCACGCGCCGGTGATGGAGGCCGTGCGCGTGCCGCCGTCGGCCGTGACGACGTCGCAGTCGCAGGTGATCAGCAGGCCCGGCATCCTGTCCAGGTCGACGGCCGCTCGGAGCACGCGGCCCATAAGTCGCTGGATTTCGGTGGCGCGGGAGTTAGGCCCGCGCCGGGCCCGGTCCGGCGTCGAGCCGGGCAGCATGGCGTACTCCGCGGTGACCCAGCCCCGCGTGGGCGGCTCACCCTTGGCCGGCCGCAGCCAAGCGGGCAAATCGGCGCTGACGCTGGCGGTGCAGAGCACGCGCGTGCCGCCCTGGGAGATCAGCACGCTGCCGGGCGCAGCCGCCCCGGTCTTGGGAAACCGCTCGATGCTCACCGGTCGAAGCTCGTTCCACCGCCGCGTGTGTGATGTTGTCTTTCTGGCCATGGGCGTCATCGTTTGGAAGGAGGAATTCACCACAGAGGACACAGAGACCACGCAGAGAAGATTCAAAGCACAGACAAACAGAGATGAACACCGCAAAAGGCCAATAGTTGATCACGGTCCGATGCATTCACTCGGCTTTGCATCTGTGCCGATCCGTGTTCGTCCTCAACTGCTCTGCTCGGCCGTCTCTGTGCCCTTTGTGTTCTCTGTGGTAAACCTTTCTCACCCTTGCGTCGTCGCGGTTTGAGCCGGCGGGGCGTCATCGTCGTCATCGACCACCGGCGCCATGCCGGCCAGGGCGTCGCCTTCGGTGAGGTTGATGACGCGCACGCCCTGGGCGGCGCGGCCGGTCTGGCGGATCGAGCCGGCGTTGATGCGGATGATCATGCCGGCCGTGGTGATGAGCATGAGGTCTTCAGCCCCGGTGACGGCCCGGATGGCCACCACCTTGCCGTTGCGGGCGTTGACGGCGATGTCCTTGCGGCCCTTGCCGCCCCGCGACTGCGGACGCACCGACCCATCCTCGCTATGCACCAGATACTCGGTAAGCGGCGTACGCTTGCCGTACCCGCCCTCGGTCACCGTCAGCAGATCCTGCGCGTCTTCCGTTTCGACGCGCAGAATGCCCACGACCTCGTCGCCCTCGCCCAGTTCGATGCCCTTGACGCCGCTGGCGCTGCGCCCCATCGCCCGGGCGTCGTCCTCGTGGAAGCGGATGGCCATGCCGCCGCGCGTACCCAGCAGCAGGTGATCGCGCCCGGTGGTCCACGCCACCCCGATCAACGAATCACCCTCGCGCAGATTCAGGGCGATGATCCCCCCGCGGTTCACATTGCGGTAATCCTTCAACGCCGTGCGCTTCACCAGCCCGTGGGCCGTGGCGAACACCAGGAACAACTCGTCACGCTCAAAGTCCTCGATCGGCATGAACGTGCAGACACGCTCAGCTTCACGCAGCTCCAGCAGGTTGACGATGGCCCGCCCACGGCTGGTGCGCGAGCCCTCGGGAATCTCGTAGACTTTCATGCGGAACACCCGGCCGGTGTTGGTGAAACACAGCAGGTCGTCGTGCGTCGAGGCCACGAAAAGCTGTTCCGTGACGTCCCCTTCGCGTACGTCGGCGCCGATGACCCCCCGGCCGGCCCGACCCTGCGTCCGGTACTCCTCCACCGGCAGACGCTTGACATAGCCCTGGTGCGTGATCGTCACCGCCACCTGCTCGATGGGCGTCAGATCCGCGATGTCCAGGTCGCCCACCGCCTCTTCGATCCGCGTCCTCCGCGGGTCGGCGTATTTGCGCTTCAGCTCGGCCGTCTCTTCCTTGATGATGTTCAGCACACGCTGCTGACTGGCGAGAATCGATTCGTATTCCTCGATCTGGGCCACCAGCTTCGCGTACTCCTCGACCAGGCGCTCGATTTCCAGACCCACGAGCTGGATCAGTTGCAGCCGGCCGATGGCCTCGGCCTGCGTGCGGCTCAGACGAATGGCCTGCTGGGCGCAGGCGTCCAGCAGCCGCGGGGGAATCTTCGCCGCGTGCGGATGGTCCGGCCCGATGCGGAATCCTCGGGCCATCAGCTTCTCGATCGCCTCGTCTCGCGTGCGCGACGAGCGGATGAGCTTGATCACCTCGTCAATGTCGCACACCGCGTGAATCAGGCCCTCGATGCGGTGCGCCTCCTGCTGCGCCTTGCGCAGACGGAACGCAGTGCGACGGCGGATCACCTCGATGCGGTGATCCACATAGCAGCCGATCAGCTCCCGCAGACCCAGCGTGCGCGGCTGGCCGTTGACCAGCGCGATGTTGATGATGCTGAACGTCGACTGCAAAGGCGTCACCTGGTAGAGCTGGTTCTCGACCACCTCAGGGTCTGCCCCGCGCTTCAGGTGCAGCACCACGCGCATGCCAGCCCGGCCCGACGATTCATCCACAATGTCCGAAATATCCGTGATGCGCTCGGCCTTGCGGGCCTCGACGATCTTCGCGATCAGGCCGTCATTCTTCGAGGTCTGGTAAGGAATCTCGGTGATGACGATCTGCTGGCGGCCGCTGGCGGTCGTCTCGTGATGCACCTTGCCCCGCAGCGTCAGCCGGCCGCGACCGGTCGCGTATGCCTGGCCGATGCCCCCGCGCCCGCAGATGGTCCCGCCGGTCGGAAAATCCGGACCCGGAATGATCCGCATCAGCTCCATCAGTTCGATCTGCGGGTTGTCCACGTACGCCGTCACCGCGTCGCACACCTCGCCCAGGTTGTGCGGCGCCATCGAACACGCCATGCCCACCGCGATGCCTGTCGACCCGTTGATCAGCAGGTTCGGCAGCCGGGCCGGCAGCACCTTCGGCTCCTCCACCGACTCGTCGAAGTTCGGCTGCCAGTCCACCGTCTCCAGATGCAGATCGTCGAGCATCTCCATCGCGTGCGCGTGCAGGCGGGCCTCGGTGTACCGCATCGCCGCTGGCGGATCCGGGTCGATCGAGCCGAAGTTGCCCTGCTTGTCCACCAGCACCGCCCGCGTCTTCCACTCCTGGGCCATGTTCACCAGCGTCGGATAAATCGCCTGATCGCCGTGCGGGTGGTACTTCTTCATCGTCTCACCCACGATACCCGCGCACTTGCTGTGCTTGCGGCCGGGGGTGAGATTCAGGTCGTGCATCGCCACGAGAATGCGCCGCTGGCTGGGCTTCAGGCCGTCACGCACATCGGGCAGAGCCCGGTCGACGATCGTCGACATCGCATAGGTGAGGTAGCTGTCCGCCAGTTCCTCGACGATGGCCGTGTCGATCGTCTGCCCGCCGATCCGCACACCTTCGCCGTCCTCGTCACCGACATCCCCCGCCCCCGGGTCGGGCATGGGCGAATCCGACGCGGGCTGATCCGGATCGATCGGTGGAAAGTCTTCTGCCATAAGTCGTTACGCTCGTGGAAAGGATGCCGTGTCTGGCCGCGGACCGGCCGGGGTCGCAGCCGCCATGGCTGACGCGGCGATGGAGCCTATTTTAGTCGATTCCCCTCGAGGCGGCCAACGCCGCCGCTCTCACGCGCGCCCCGCCGGTATGCTGGCCGCCGGGACGTCGACCTGCCACGACGGGCCGGCGCTTCGGGGACGCCCATCATGATCCAATTCCACTTGCTGCTGGCGTGGATGTGGTTCGCGGCTGGAGCGATCTCGGGCGCAAGCGCCGGCTTGCGCTTCTGGCGCGGCGACTGGCTGGGCGGCTACGCCAGTTGGCCTCGACGCCTCATACGCCTCGGACACATCGCCTTCTTCGGTACCGGACTTCTCAACATCGCCTTCGCCCTCACCATCGGCCACGTCGCCACCATCGACTCGTCCCTGGCCGCCGCCGGCTCCGTGCTCCTGACCGTCGCCAGCATCGGCATGCCCCTGGTCTGCTTTCTCGCCGCCTGGCGTCAGCCTCTGCGCCATCTGTTCGTCGTGCCAGTCCTCGCGCTCAGCGCCGCCATCGCGTGCGTGATCCTTCTGCTGCTCCTGTGACACCCGCGCCCTCGGAGGTTGGATCATGAACATCGGGCTGATCGCCATGAGCGGGGTGCGGGCCTGCGATCAGCAGCTCATGGCCCTCGGCATGTCCCTGCCCGGGTTCGTCGAACGCAGCCAGGTCATCGCCTCTCTGCCCAGCCTGGGACTGCTGACGCTGGCCGGCGCGACACCAGCGGGGCACACCCTGCGCTACCTCGAAATGCCCCAGTTGCCCTCCAGCGACGATCGCGAGGCCCTGCCTGACTTCGACCTCGTGGCCATCTCCAGCTACTCCGCCCAGATTTTCGAGGCCTACGATCTGGCCGATCGCTACCGTCGCCGCGGCGCCCGCGTGGTCATGGGCGGCCTGCACGTCACCGCCCTGCCTGGCGAGGCCCTGGAACACTGCGATGCCGTGGTCGTCGGCGAGGGCGAGCCATGCTGGCCGCAGGTGGTGCGCGACGCCGACCGCCGCCGCCTGCGTCCCCGCTACCAGGGCGACGGCCGGTATGAACTGGCCCATGCGCCCATGCCCGCCTTCGAACTCCTGGACATCTCCCGCTACAACCGCCTGACCGTCCAGACCTCGCGCGGATGCCCCTGGCGATGCAACTTCTGCGCCAGCTCCATCCTGCTCACCGATCGCTACAAGCAGAAGCCACCCGAGCGCGTCATCGCCGAGATCGACCGCATCATCGAGCTCTGGCCCCGGCCCTTCATCGAATTCGCCGACGACAACGGCATGGTCAACCGCGCCTACTGGCTGCACCTGCTGCCCCAGCTCGCCCGACGACGCCTGCGATGGTTCACTGAAACCGACGTCTCCGTCGGCGCTGATGACGCGCTGCTGACCGCCATGGCCGCGGCCGGCTGCGCCGAGGTGCTCATCGGCCTGGAAAGCCCCTCTGCCGCCGGGCTTGACGGCCTCGAACTGCGCCGCAACTGGAAGCGAAACCAGCTCGACCGCCATCAGACCCTCGTCCGCAACATCCAACGGCACGGCATCCGCGTCAACGGCTGCTTCATCCTCGGCCTCGATGGCCACGATATGCGCGTGTTCGACGACGTCGCCGCGGCCGCCGAAGCCCTCGAACTCTACGACGTGCAGATCACCGTCCTCACGCCTTTCCCCGGAACGCCTCTGCACGAACAGCTTCAGCGCGAAGGTCGGCTGACGCATCCCGGACAGTGGAACCGCTGCACCCTCTTCGACATCAACTACCGCCCCGCCCTCATGTCCGCGTCGCAGTTGCGGGCGGGTTTCCACAACCTGGCGGCCCGCCTCTACAGCGAAGAGGCCGCCCGCCGCCGCCGCGATCGCTTCAACCAGCATCGTCGCGCGGCCAGAACCCGGGAGGCATCATGACCGCGAACAAACCCATTCGCATCCTGTTCTGGATCGCCGCCCTCTACGACGGCCTGCTTGGTCTGGCGTTTCTGATCGGCGGCGCAGCCGTCTTCGAGCGGGTGGGCGTCGAACCGCCCAACCACCTCGGCTACATTCAGTTCCCCGCCGCCCTGCTGCTGATCTTCGCCCTCATGTTCGCCGCCATCGCCGTGCGGCCAGCGGCCCATCGCGACCTGATCCTCTACGGCATCCTCCTGAAGCTCGCCTACTGCGCCGTCGTCTTCGGACACTGGCTGGCCGCGGGTGTCCCCTGGATATGGAAACCTTTTGCCATCGCCGACCTGCTGTTCCTGATCCTCTTCTTCTGGGCAAGACAGCGGCTTGGCGACAAGCCCGCCGCTGCATAGGCCGACCGAAGCCGGCCGACCAGCCTGTGGTTTGTGGTATCCACTCCGGCGTGCGCGGCGCAACAGCATCTTTCGGTGTTGTGCCTCACGCTGTAATACGCGCCCACGCTGCGGTGACTACGCTCGCAGACGCACCCCCACAGGGGCCCGATAATGGACCACGTGAACGACACTTGGCCAACGGTCGTCAATCGTTTCGGCCCGATGGTCTGGCGAACGGCTTACCGCCTGCTTAACCACGAAGCCGGCTGCCTGTGGCAGAGCACAGCGCCGCCACAGCCATCCGCGCCCCTCCCCGCCTCCTTCGTGCGCACACGCGCGGCCGGGAATCGCCGCCCTGCTCACGATTTTTCGCTGCCTGCGCGAATTTTTTCTTCTCCCGCCTCCGCCAGCAC